>Ga0115566_10000469_pt1 | contig 34997 bp, 36 predicted proteins | sample COGITO_mtgs_1204_3_FD_87173 | JGI IMG/M metagenome (GOLD analysis project Ga0115566, IMG submission 87173) | Pelagic marine microbial communities from North Sea - COGITO_mtgs_120405 | ecosystem: Environmental > Aquatic > Marine > Epipelagic | place: Germany:Helgoland, sampling site Kabeltonne...
CGGAGTGTTAAGTTAGAAATAACGTACAAGAATGTATGACCAAAATGTACGAGTCCCCATTTCTGGTTCCCCGTACACTTGGTAACATATTGAAATACAAAGAATATTTCAACGAATTGGTGGGGCGGCGTCACTTTAACTACACCTATAACCAATTGATATAAATAGGTAAAATAGTTAAACGAATTCTATATACCCCCTAATATACCCCCTGAGTGTTGGGTAAGGCGAATTCTTTAGGGGCTTTGGCTATTCATCGTCCAGCCATTCTAATAGCTCATCAATGCCATTAAGCGTGACGGGTTCTGTGACCTCTGCCAAGGGTCTGGATGAAGCATCTAGGGCTTTTTGGCATTGCTCATGGGTCATTTCGGGCAATTTTCTGGCTAACACGTTGTTCTCGTATTCTTCAAAGCCAAAGCATAGTAGGTGGCACTTAGTTTCTTCAGAAAAGTTCCGGTGCATATAAATAGCTTGGAGGCTACCTTGGTTAGGCTGCTTAAGTATCGGGAGCCTGATGATTTTACTCACGGCTGTCCTCCAGCAACTCATCCCGCCAAATATCCACCTTATCTGGTGCGTCTATACCCAGCTTAATCTGTTTGCCGCTGTGAAGTTCGAAGTCGAGGTGTATTTCCCCATCGCTAGTGATTAGGGTTAAGCTTTCTCCTGGCTTTCTGGTTATCTTTAACATCCGTGTTCCCTCCTAGGTAGGAAGGATTACTATAGGGTATAGATAACTTGGATGTAAAATAAAAGGTGGAGCTTATGAATGGATTAGAAGGTCTAGGAGTTTTTGGTAGCTTAATTATTTTCTTTTGGGTAATCGCTGGCATATTAGTCCCCTTTTTCATCTGGGGTATATATAACAAAGCGAATAGAATCTCTAAAGAAGTTATAGAGATTAGGCAAATTTTAAAAAATGAAGTGTTAGAGGTTATCGTTGTAGAAAATGATCAGGGCGGAAAATCATAGTTTCCCAGATCCAAACCATAGTGCTTCAAACAGGGTTCTGAAAACGTCCAATTGCATGTGTGAAAGAAAAGCTAAGGCGGCGGTCTACAAGAAGAAGGCCATAGACTTTTGACCCACCCCTCCCTCTGATCATCAGCTAACATCGCCGGTGGGAGGCAGGCCGCAGCAGCGGGAGGCTTGTGCTATTCAGCACGAACGAGCGCTGCGGAGGACTGTCCTTCTGGACCGGCCTTGTTATACACATTTATTGCTGGTTTTATATCCGGCCCTCGAAGCTTACGCGTTTCATAGTATTCTTTGGCTAGAGCAGTCATTTTGAATTCTGCTTCTATTCCCGCGATACGCTCTACCGCTTCCTTGATGGACTCAAGGTCCGTTCTGAAGAACTCTTTTCTGAAATTGACAGCATTGACCCGTGATTGTGTAAACTCTCGATGTAACGTCGATTCCAGTGCTGGAGCGTCGTCAGTGTAGATTAGAGCGTGGACATCAAAAGTAAATGGAACACTCGCATCCCCTAACTCTTTTACTCTATCTAAAGGCTCTAGTCTTCTAGTTAAACCTATCTTATATACGTTCTCCCCGAACGAACCTATGTTACTTATCACATATACATGCCCTTTTCGAGTTTGCTCTGCCATGCTTTTAGCTCGCTCTTCCTTTGCCTCAGCCTCAGCTAGTTGAGCCTCTAATTCAGATATCCGTTGTTCTGCGGCTATCTTATCTTCATCTGAGACTTTGCTTAGCTCTTCTCGTGCTTTTTCAAGCATGTCACGGTACATTTTTTCTTCTTTCTCAGCTTGGGATATAGCACGCTCATATTCCTTAATTGCTTTTTGCTCTTCCCTGATTTGTTCACGAATCAGTCTCTGTTCTTCTTGCTCTTCCTGCTTCTTCAGGGAATTTTGGTACTGAAGCTGGCATTCTTGAAATTTAAACTCTACGTACTTTATGTTGAACCCACAATGCAGCGTAGCTGCTGATTTCTCTAACGCATTAGCTAGTTTTTCTATTCTTTCTATAGTTCTTGGATAGTTACTTGGACTTACCTTTGAAATCAAAGAATCACATTCAATATTGAATGCCGACAACATCAATTTAACTTGGCCATCGAGTATTTTCTTATCATATGAGCTATCGTTGGATATGCTTGTTGAAACTGGATAGGTTATGGCGCGCTTGCCTCTAATTAGATCTTTCTGTTTTTCTCGTACTCTCTTTATTTCTTCGACAAACCTCGCGGACGTTTCATGCAAATATTCTGGCATTTCAAAATGCCCGTTTTCCACAAATTCGTCAATTCTTGTATATAAATCAAGCTTAGACATTATATTTCCAAGCTCTTTATCCTTGCTTTCAATATCTGTCCCGAGTTTATCTATTTTGAATATTACTGAATATAGCTTTTTTGTATTTTCAGATAGATCCTGTTCGATCTTTTCAGCATTCTTCTTTAGTTCTTGCAATTCCTTGGTTTCGGTATTTATTCTTTCTAAGGATGAACTTCCTGTTTCTATATTCACTGTGATTTTGGAAAGCTGGAGTTTTCCTTCATTAATCGCTTCAGATATAGACTTATAATCTTCGACTTTTTTGTTAGCTCCTAACCTTCCAATTAAATAGGCGATAATTATAGAAACAACAACCCCGATGGAAGCACCAATAATTATAGTTATATCCATATCTTCACCTAATTTCTTGATTTATATATTTTGTTCTGAGGTCTTCTCGGTTCTTGCACCTAGAATCGTATGCAGCTTTAGCCTGTTCTAGGCTTCGCTTAAACCGAACATTTTCAGAGGCAACCCTTTCTTTTTCTCTAGCTAAGGACTCTTTCTCTTGTTGGCGGAGCATCTTCTCATGCTCTCGCTGCCTCCTGACTTCATCCCTTTCTCTTTGATTTCGTCGTTTTTCAGCTTCTCTAGATGCGTTCTTGTTAGCCCTATCAATAGCCTTTACGATTTTAACCGCTGTTCTAAGACCGCTTCCTTTTCTAGCCATCTCAATACCTTACTCGATACTCATTCAATGTGTATAACGTATTTAGCAGACGCGCACTTTAGTGCGTCGCTTGCCTTTTTTTGTTAGGGAGATAAGTGCTTCGCAAATGACATGTATGCCTCATAGGCCCCAAGTCCAAATAAAATATAAGATAAAAAAATTATTATGACTGTACTTACATGGAAGGATATTGCTGTTTTTTCCCATTTGTCAGCATAACAATATTGTGCAATATAAGTTGTTCCAGAGCCAATTGCGGCAGCTAAAACACCAAAGCTAAAACACCAAAGCTAAAACACCAAAGCTAAAAAAGGCTATTGAAAATGTTATTGAAGCCACAGCATTATCAGCGATACCTTTATTCCAAATATTACCAATAAAAGCGAGAAGTGCCGCTGCACCACCTCCATTTATTAGCATTGCACTTTTTATTGATCCTTGTGCAAAAATGATTACAGAACGCCACATTTCTAATGAATGTTGTTGCTGGACTTCGTAGTGAGTTAGATTTCGTTCATGCTCAGCGCGGAAAGCTTCTGCATCAAATCCGTGTTTGTCATCAACACCCTCATTCAAGTCATCAAGATAATTTAACAACGCATCAACTGACACGTGTTCTTGATTTTTCGATTTGACTCCAAGGATCGCATTACGAATTACTGCTATTGCTTCTGATGGCTTCATTCTTTTCCTTAACGCCGCAAGCAAAGGCGCGCTTTAGTACGTCCAGCCCAAAGGGCGATTTTGCCTTGCCTTGTTAAGTGCTAGATGCACATGCGATTCCATATATTGTGAAAATCCGCAACCTCTTCTTGTAGGAAGGTTAGCTCTAGTGAACCAGCCGATACAAATTTCTGAAACCCGATATAACCGCCAAAACTATTTTTGGAATTAACTTCACCACATGTCATAGGGATATTATCAGCGCCACGATGAAAGTAGACATGCCTAAATTGTGCAGAGCTGGGGTCCTTCAGCTTAAGTTTTATGACTTTTTTCCCTTTATCCATCCAAGCAATCTTTTTAACATCTGTGGTCCTATCGTAAGCATCTGACATATTAGCATTAGCATAACCAGCCAAAGATAGGATAAAGGCAATTGCTACAATGTATTTCGTCATGAAATTTTCTCCTTGAGCACTTAACTGTTAATTAATAAGGCCGAAAGCCTTTTAACTAGAAGGCACTGTACCAAGGAAAGGTCGATACCAAAAGATGGGGGTTTTGACTTACAAATCAAATGATTAACAGCTTTATCAAGAGATGAGATTACTGGCAAAACAAGCCTCCGTACAATGTGCTTATTAAATCCTTAGGCTATTGATCATAATCGATAACCCTAAGAAATCAATGCCTTAGCAGACAGCTTTCCTTGATACAGAGCCTGATGGCTTGTGATCTTGGATATTACTTCCAGTCACTTACTTTTACTTACCCAGCTTAATAACAGGTTTTGACAAGTTTGTTTTCTGGCATCGTTGAACAGCTAATGATTGTTTCTACCAACGAGCTATATCACCCCTTTTTATGGCCTCCGAAAACCACTGTTGACGTGAGTTGGGTTTCAGGTTTTATCAATTTGTAGTCCCTCCTTTTTTATACACTATAAAAACTACAAAAACTAAGCTGTGGACTCAGTGAGAGCATTTTCTTTGAGCCTCGTAAATACTATCAGACCCCTCACAGAAGAACAGCTGTTTAACCCCCTGTGCCTGCATCTTCTTGCGGTATCATTTCACGCTCTTCCCATTACTTGTCATGACGAAATCACTCTTGGCTTAAGGCGGCTGGTCGAGTAGTCATTCACTGCATCGGGCCTATAGCCCTTACCCCTTACCTTGGCCAAGTAACTTAGCCGATAAAATGCCTTGTTGAATGACCCTTGGCTTGAGCGTTTTACCATGTTGAAGCAGTTCTCAGGCACATAGATTTTGGGCTGGTTTTTTTCCTGCCACTTAGTGTCAATCCAGGCCAGTAACTCGCTAGGGAACTGTATCTGATTGCCGTTCAACATCAAGCCGACATGGTAGTGCTGTTGTTTAGCTCTTTCCTGCTCCCTAGCCCAGACAAAACCGATTCGTTTCATTCCATACACACCCTGAAGGTGGCGCTTCAGCTTTTCCATATAGCGTGAGAGCAACCGGTTATTAGCGGTAAATGTTGAGACACGAAGGTCAGCCCGGATGACCAATACTTTGCTGTGATAACTGAGCATGGCTTCCATTTGACCGGCTATAGCTATCAGTATTTCTCGATAGCAGCCTTGGCCTTCATCCCCGTTATTTACTGTGAGCAATCTATCGCCACAGGCCCATGCAGAAACGTCAATGACTCGCTTCATTGGACTGGAATTCAGTAGGAGGTAAAACATAGCCACTATAGATATTATGAAATACCGAGTTGATTTTTCTGTTTCTGAATGTCGCTACTCCATGCAGCCTTTGGGCTACAGAGTGTTGACCTTGCAAAAAACAGGGGTGGAATTTCGGGCATGGGTTTTTGGGGTGGAATTTCGGGAAAATCATTGCTCCACCTCACGGCATCTTCCAACGTTTAATTCCACGCCTAGCAAGTCGCTGCATTCAGCTTTTCCTTTCGTTGCTTTGGTCTTTGCTTCTTTTGCAGAGGATGCCTTAACGGTTAACAGATAGTGATGAACAGTTTCGGCATCCAAAGCGTATGTTTTCTCACTCATGCCCTATACCCCGTTTTGGGGCTAAAACAGGTTTTTTAGCGCACTTTTGGCCCAGCCCTGTAGGTTGACATTCATTCGTGTCGTATTGGCCTGATTCGATAATGTTTAAGGGCAAAATGGCCGATTTCTTGGCTATGGGAGTGGGCCTCACTGGGTAGAGTGGACAGTTAGGTGACGTACAGGCCTCAACCTGCATTCTCCACGTACCTTTATCGTAAGAATCGTAGAGGCATTCTTTACACTTATCGTTGATAACCTTACGTAGGCTTATGCGTTTTTTTGGAAGGTTCATGATTACATTCCTCCCTTAAAAGAATCTGGGCCGACAGTACGCGACTCAGCAATACGCTGATCAATCCATGCATTGATCTCAGATTCAAGCCAGCCGCTAGCACGAGGGCCAAGTTTAACTGGAGCGGGAAATTTACCTTGAGCTGCGAGTTGATGAACATGAGACCGGCAAATGCCTACACGCTTTTGCACTTCTGGCCAGCGCAGTAGCCGATCATTTGGATGTAAAGTTTTGTTAGATTCGTTGTTAGTTGTGTGGTGGATATTGGTAGCCATGTCTGTGCCCTCCAAGGCAGTAATTAAAAAAGACAGGCTAGGAGAGCATAGGGCTTGAGATGATTATATTTATAGGCCGTACGGAAAATATAGTTTCCGTACGATACAGATAGTTTATTTGCTATGTTTTTTTGGGCCTTCCGCCTTTTTTCGCCCATTCAGGAGCTATACCCCTAATCCACGGCTTGAGCTTGCTTGCATCATTAGGCAGTAGGTCAACTAATGTTAGATCGTCAGCTAGCTCAACAATTTTAGGCCATATCAACTCACACATAGAGGTAATGCGAATTTCTTTCCTTGTATCACTTTCCCAATAATCTTCTGCAATTTGAGAGGCCGCTCCTTTGAGAAATTTAATTTTAGCATTACGGAGGAACAGAGACCTTGTTTGTTTATGTTGATTTAATTCCGCTAAGAAAGCACTCGAAACTACTTCAGGATGGGGGTGTGTAAGTTCATTTATGGTCGCGCCCAAGCGCATAAATGCCAACGCTATTAAAGAAACATTATTTTCTTTAAGTGACTCTTTTGCAGCAATAGCAGCGGATTGTAGGAACCCCCACCGGTGGTCATTGCTGCAACCAGCCTCCATTGCATTAACAACTTGCTTAAATTGATGGTCAAGAAACTCGGTTAAATTTGGCTGCCCGGCTAATGATAAATATTTATCACCAAGCTCTTTTGTGTGTTCACGGCCCTTACAAATTTGTTGGTAGATATAGGCTTCCCACGTTTGATATTTATAATTTTCCATATGCCCCCCCCCCTTGTACCCTGCCCATTAGCCCCAAGCCAAGGGCGGAGGGCTGCCGCCCGCTTTGCTCCGTCGAGCTAGGTTGGGGTAATCAGTATAGCTTAGACAAGGTTTACGTCTGGTTCAGTCTCTTCGCCGTAGTGAAGCAGAGTTCTTATCATTGCCAGTTCGCTATCCAAAGCGCCAAAAGCATTGTAAATCTACCTATCAGTTAATCGGTTTATCTCGTCATCCTCAAGCTGGCTAGAAAGTAACAAGCTGGCAGCCTGTGCCAAATGCTCCCGCTATGACGTTGCCATGTCGTGCTTGCTCTCTGAGTGAGTCGAGATAGTCTGCCCACTTCTGCATCATCTCTGTACGCTCTTTGATAAAGCTGGTTCGGTTGTAAGCTCTGCCGTTGGGGTCTTTTACTGCATGGGCGAGTTGGTGTTCGATAATGTCGGCGCGAAACTTCAAATCTTGGTCAAGAATGGTTCGTGCCATTGCTCTGAATCCGTGGCCGCTCATTTCCTCTTTGTCGATCCCCATACGGCGCATAGCACCCAGTACGGCGTTGTTGCTCATTGGGCGCTTGGGTGAGCGTGCACTTGGGAAAACATACTGACCGTGGCCGGTGAGAGGCTGTAGCTCCAAAAGGGCATCTATGGCCTGCTGGCAGAGAGGTACAAGGTGTTCTGCTTTGGTTTTCATCTTCTCTTTGGGGATAACCCATTGTTTGGTATCTAAGTCGATTTCAGACCATTCGGCATGGCGTAGCTCTCCAGGTCGTACAAAGAGGAGAGGGGCCAATATAAGGGCTGTTTTAACAGGTAGAGTGCCTTCATAGCCATCCAGGGCAAGAAGTAGAGTGCCTACCTGTTTTGGCTCTGTGATTGCTGCCAGATGCTTCTTGATGGGGTTAGCTAGGGCGTCTTTCAGATCTTGAGATGGGTCGCGTTCTGCTCGGCCCGTGGCTACGGCATAGCGGAACACCTTCCCGGCTATTTGTTTGGTTCTCTTGGCGGTTTCCAGTGCACCCCGTGCTTCAATTCGTCTTAGGGTTTTGAGTAGTTCCGGTGGGGTGATCTCGGAGATAGGGCGCTTGCCAAGCCAGGGGTACAGATTCTTGGATAACATCCAATTAACTTTGGTTTTGTGGACGTCTGACCATTCGTTCTGGGTCTTTTGATACCACTCGATGCCGATAGCTTCAAAGCTGTTCTCTGAGGCTTCCACCTGTGAGAGCTTCTTGGCTTGTTTTACTGCACTGGGGTCTATGCCATCTCTAAGTTGGCGCTTTGCAGTATCACGCCTTTCTCTGGCTTCCGAGAGGGGTACGTCTGGATGTACCCCCAAGGCTAATGACTTCTCATTGTTGGCGAACCGATATTTCAGTCGCCAGTATTTGGAGCCACCTTTGCAAACAAGGAGGAATAAGCCGCCCCCATCAAAGAGTTTGTAGTCTTTCTCTTTAGGTTTGGCCTGTTTAGCAGTAATGGCCGTTAGCTTTCCATGGCTCATTTGGGGGTATCTCCATTTGAGATTTGCCGTGTACCCCCAAAATGTACCCCTAAAAGGGGTAGATGGCAATAGTCGTTAATGGACAGTACAGAAGTGACAGGCAACAAAAAAGCCCGTTTTACGGGGCTTTCTGGTCAATCTTGGTCGTTGATAGACATTGAATTGGTGGAGGCGGCGGGAATTGAACCCGCGTCCGTCAGTCCGCTGCCGAAGGCTCTACATGCTTAGTTCAGTCTATTATATTTAACGTTTTACAGCCCGGCTGACAGGGCGCGTAAACCGCGATTCCGGTGAGTTTTTAGTGAATCCACCCCGGACGAGCTTCATCACGATCTTGTGAGTATGACACCTGAATGCTTCGCCGCTACCCTAAGGTAGATGAAGCGCTGGACGCACAAGCACGGCTCCAGTCAGATGGCAATCTACCGTTTCTTAGGCGGCGAGTGCGTAGTTGTCGTCGTTGGCAACTAATAGTTTGCGACTTTGGATTAACGAGATTGGTCACCATCTCGGCATGCACCCAGGGTTTTGTAACCGGCGTCGAATCCAAAACGCCCCCTGAATTAGGTTTGGTAGCCTTACACTGAGTTGAGAGGTGTTTACTCTCAACTCGAACCTAAATAGTATCTCGGTTTAAAAAAATGAGACTCTACAAGGCACAAACCCACAGCCAATTCTAACACAGAACAGGCCAACTATTAGACCTTTTTTGGAGGTGTGGGTCAGTTAATTGACGTTTTTTGAAGTCGAGCTGCGCTGTACTAGGATACGCTATAAGGAACTATGTAAGTAAGCGCTAACTTTGACCAGTCCGTAATGTTCATGGTGCTCATTAGTACTTTAGCAGCGTAATTAATGAGGGCAAGTAGAGTCCCTACAACTAGGGCAACTTTGATGGCTGTGTAATGAATGTTAGTTGCCATGGCGAGTCAGACGCAGTTTCTGGCGCTCCCAGTCACGGTCTTTCTCTGTTTCCCGTTTGTCGTAGGCCTGTTTTCCTTTGGCCAGTGCAATTTCGCATTTTGCTAGGTGGCCCTTCCAATAAAGAGCAGTGGCGACGCAAGTGTGGCCTTTTTGGTGAACCCCCTGAGATAGCCTGCTGAGCTCTTTGTGGTTGAGCAGCAGCTTGCGGGTTCGTGAGGGGTCAGTAACAAAGTGTGTTGAGGCGGTGTTGAGTGGGGTAATGTGGGCACCAAGTAAAAAGGCCTCGCCGTCTTTCAGCAACACATAGCAATCGGTGAGCTGTACTTTCCCCGCCCGCAGACTTTTGACTTCCCAACCAAGCAGGGCAATGCCCGCCTCAAACTTTTCTTCCAGGTAATAGTCATGCCTCGCTCTCTTATTGAGAGCGATAGTCGTGCTTTTCTGGGTTTTATTGGGTTTCTTGACCATAGCGGGGATTATAAGGATTGGTCGTCCACACGCCTATGATTTTGTTATGGCATTTCATCTGGAACGATACGACGGGGATGACGCTGGTTTTTCGCAGCAGTGATTGCCGGTACAATCCGGGCAAGTCGATGAAAGAGCACGATTGATGGCGGAAAATAATCAGGTTGGCACTGCAGCTAAGAGCGACCAACTCGGTGCAAAAAGAGGTATGCACGGTGTATGGGCTAGCCGCTGGACCTTTGTTATGGCGGCTACTGGATCAGCGGTGGGGTTGGGTAATATCTGGAAGTTTCCCTACATTGTTGGTGAAAACGGTGGCGGTGCCTTTGTGCTCGTATATTTGCTCTGTATTTTATTAGTAGGTATCCCCGTTATGGTGGCAGAGGTCATGCTGGGGCGTAGAGGGCGACAAAGCCCAATAAATACCATGCGCTATTTGACTGAAGAGGCGGGATTGCATGGAGCTTGGAATGCCATTGGCTGGCTCGGGGTAACTGCTGGGATAATGATTCTTTCCTACTATGCGGTGATTGCTGGTTGGGCGCTTCACTATATAGGGCAAATGGCGTCTGGCGCCTTTCAAGGCGCCAATGCAGAGCAGGCTGGGGCAGCCTTTGGTAGTCTTCTTGCCGACAGAGATACGCTAATTTTCTGGCAGTCTATTTTTTTGTTGCTAACAATGTCGGTGGTCATTGGCGGAGTGACCAAGGGGCTTGGTGTAGCCGTCCGAATATTAATGCCGATGTTGTTTGTCTTGTTGTTGGTCCTGCTGGTGTTCGGCTATCAGCATGGTGATTTTGCACGAGGCTTTAGCTTTTTGTTTAGTTTCAACTATCAAGCGCTGACATGGGAGGGCGTACTTGAAGCGCTGGGGCATGCCTTCTTCACGCTTAGTTTGGGTATGGGGGCGATTATGGCCTATGGAGCCTATATGCCTGAGCATGCTCGGATTGGACGTACCGTATTAGCGGTAGGGTTTTTGGACACTTTGGTGGCATTGATAGCCGGTTTGGCTATTTTCCCCATTGTCTTCGCTAACCCAACGATAGAGCCTAGTGTCGGCCCGGGGTTGATGTTTGTCAGCTTGCCTGTGGCCTTTGGTAATATGACGGGCGGATTATTATTTGGCAGTTTTTTCTTTCTATTGGTGACACTGGCGGCTTGGAGTTCAGCGATTTCCCTTATTGAGCCAGCAGTGGCCTACTTGGTTGAGTCGAGAGGTTTTCATCGCATTACGGCTAATTTATCTCTAGGCTTTGTGGCCTGGGTTGTTGGGCTAGGAAGTGTATTATCGTTTAACGAGTGGGCTGATGCGCGAGTTGTTGGGTTTTCGTTCTTCGAATTCATGGACTTTCTTACTGCCAGCGTGATGTTGCCCTTGACCGGGTTATTTATCGCAATTTTTGTTGGTTGGATCATGAAGCCTGATACTGTCCGAGAAGAGTTGAGCGATGAATCCAGCCGAGTCTTCCTATTTTGGCGGTGGGTGTTACGTTTTATTTCACCATTGTTAGTGTTAGTGGTGTTTGTGTTAGGCCTTTACAAGACGTTTTCTTGATGCTGACAACAATTAAACGAAGTGCGCTGGTAATGTACTCGGCGCAGCAAATGTTCCACTTGGTTAATGATGTGGCAAGCTATCCGCAGTATATGGCTAATTGCGTGGGTGCCGAAGTTCTTGAGCAGAGTGACAGCTCAATGGTGGCCAGGTTGGATCTTAAGAAGGGCGTTATTGGTCACAGCTTTACAACCTGTAACACCCTTTACGAACCTGAACGAATAGTTATGAGTCTTGAGCAAGGAGCATTCAAGAGGCTGTCTGGAGAGTGGAATTTCATGGCGCTGACTGAGTCAGCCTGTAAGGTGATGCTGGATCTGGAATTTGAATTTAACAGTCTCTCGGTGGGAGTCGCATCATCCAGTTTGTTTACCTCAGTGGCGAACAACCTGGTAGATGCTTTGGCACAGAGAGCAGAAGAGGTTTATGGTCGATGACGGATGTTGAATTCATTGCTGTAGAAGTGGCCTATGCTTTACCGCATCGGCAGCAGCTGCTCACCCTCGATGTGCCTCTTGGCACAACTGCATTTGGAGCGGTTCAGCTGTCAGGTATTGTTGAGCAGTTCCCAGATATTGACTTAGAGAATGCCAAGATGGGTATTTTTGGCCAAGCGTTGGGCACTAAAGGGTTGGCGTTACCCAAAGAGTACGTATTGGGGGAGAAGGATCGTGTGGAAATTTACCGACCCTTAATTATTGATCCGAAGGAAGTGCGTAAACAGCGTGCTGAAAAAGTACGCCAGCAAGCAGGAAAATAAGCAAAATAACCGGCTGGGCTGTTGTTTTTGATTGGTGAGTTAGGATTCGGGTGATTTTTCGGATTCGGGTGATTCTTCGGATTCTTCAGATTCATCGGGTTGATTATTGCTGGGGATGAAGTCACCACGAAAGCCAACCAGTTGGTCATTATCGAAGAATATGGCAACACGTTCACGCACTTCTTCGCCTTTAGCGGGTTCTAGACTGTAGTAATAATCCCAGCGATTCTGGTTGAATGTGTCTGCCAGAAGTGGTGTGCCCATAATAAAACGTACCTGTGATTTGGTCATTCCCGGCTTCAGTTTATCGACCATGTCCTGAGTGAGCACGTTGCCCTGCTGTACATCAAATTTATGTATGCCTGGCAAAGATGGCATGTTGAAGGTTGGCATGGAGAAATCAGAGCATCCTGAAAGGGCTATAGCCAAGGCCAAACAGCAAGTCATTCGTGCAGTAAAGTGCATTAGGGGTTCCAGTCATATCTTCGAACGGCGATAATACCGAATACATCCAGTGGATAGAAGGGGCCATAAAGGAATGAGTGAGGAAAATCTAGAATTACGCAAGGTGGGACTTAAAGTCACCGCACCCAGATTGAAAATTTTGCATATTCTGGAAGAGTCCTCTGGCCATCACATGAGTGCGGAGGATGTCTATCGCAAACTGATGGAGTCGGGTGAGGATGTGGGTATCGCCACGGTCTATCGTGTTCTCACTCAGTTTGAGGGTGCTGGACTGATAGCGCGCCACAATTTTGATAATGGGCCGGCTGTTTACGAGGTTGATCGTGGGGATCACCATGATCATATGGTCAATGTGGATAATGGTGTGGTTATTGAGTTTCACAGTGCAGAAATTGAGGCGCTGCAAGAGAAAATTGCTGCTGAAAATGGTGTTGATATTATCGGCCACAACCTCGTGCTTTATGTGAAGGATAGAAAATAATTTGTACTTCTACTGCTTGGCCCAGTCGATTTGTGTGCACTGTATAATTCAAAACACTAAAAACCAAAATCCTTTATGACGATGGATTGTTTGTTGGTCTAGCCAGAGCTACTGCCGAATTTGGTTTCTTCCTCCTTCCTTGGCGCGGTACATTGCTCGATCGGCAGCTTTTAAGACAGAATCAAAGTCTAATCCGTTATGGGAATCTGCTAACCCCATACTCACCGTAGCTCGGATATTGCCTTTACCTCGGGATGCGCCGCGCTTCTTTTCACCTGTATTCTGACTCCAGGGGCGGGACTTTCTATCCCTAGCCGTCATATCGTACTCGGCAATGATTTTGCGAAGCGACTCTACGTTATCGAGCACCTCGTCAGCAGTTTTCCCCTTAAATAACAGGCAGAATTCTTCTCCTCCAAAACGGTAGGCCCTGCCGCCGCCTGTGACTTGGCGGAGTTTTGCTGCGATAGCTTTTAGAACCTGATCTCCCAAGTCATGTCCGTACTGGTCATTAATTTTTTTGAAATGATCAACATCTACCATGGCTAGTGCGTAGGTGTTGCCTGTGTTGCGCGCATCTCTCAGCAGTGCTCGCCTGTTGGCTATTTGTGTGAGCTCATCGCGATACACCATGTTGAGTAGGCTGTGAGTTTGATTGATGATGAGTAACAGTCCGACAGCAGAAAATATTGTCGCTGAAATATGAGGTATCTGAAACCAAGCCAGAGTGATGAAACTGAAAAAAATGCAGCTAGGGAGGCTGCTATCTGGTTGCTGGTTCTTCAGGAACGGCAGAGCAAAGCCAAGTATAAAGGCGACAAGAAATAATACACTTGCTGTAGTCGATACTTTTAGTTCGAAAAAGGTGCTTTCTTGCAGATCAGGAGACAGCGTTGTGAACCACAGCGGTTGCCACTGAAATAGGCTGGTGATAATCAGGGCAAAAATTGAAATAAAAGAGATAAAGACTAAAAACCCAAGGTGTCGCCAGCCGGTGTTGGGTAGGATAATAAGTATTCCAAGTAGCAAAGGTAGGCAAAGGGAGATCAGACCATAAGCTTGGCCTGCTGGTTCGGTATCAAGAGGCGCCTGAAGGTATTGGCGAATCAGCCAATAGCAGGCGAGCATAATGAGTGCTGCGCCCAAGTCCCTAGAATGATTGGCCAAGATGGCGACAAATGCAGCCAGCCCGCAAAGGATGTAGGGGAGTTGACGTAACGTGGAGAGCTGATTGCTTTCCAGTGACGGCGAGTACCAAGTAATAAATCCTACCAACACCAAGCAAAATGCCGGTGGTAGTAGGCGGGCCATTATTTGTGACATAACGTGCTGATTTTAATCGCCTTGCCCCTGATAGTGGCTGACAGTCTATGATTTTGTGGCGCCATCGTAAACAACTGACATGCGGAGGCGGGGTGAGGGTGAATGGGGTGAGTTGTGGATAGGAGCAGATTGAGTGAAAAACGCGCTAATCAGGTAACAAGAAATAGGTCGATTTTATGGGGTTAAGTGGTTTTATAAGGAGGGGGGTTTGGCTGGTTTTACTGGTGCTGTCAGGCTCCGTCTATGCAGAAAAATTTTGTTTGCTTCTAGCTGAAAACTATTATGAGCAGCTCTATTGTGAGGTAAAGGCTATGGGGAAGGGCGCTAGTCTTCCTTCGCTCCTTGATTTTCGTCGAAATAATGAAATGACCCAAGCGCTGTTGTTAAAGCGTCCGGCAGCCAAGATTGGCGTTGAGGTTGTTATGCCGAAGAAGGATAATATTTCTAAAATAGTGCAGCCGGAAATGCGTTATGCAAATGCCGAGGAAAAAAGTGGTATAGACGGCGTTGGAGATTTGAGGCGTTGTGCGTTTTATACGCAAAGTATTCGGTGCGATGGTCATAGTTATAACCTAGTGGGAAATCAAGCTAATAGTAAGCTGAGAACCGGTGCATTAGATGGCGCCAACAAAATGGATATACCGGTATTTACGGGGTCGGGTAGTGACAAGTTGGCACTTGGCCTTTATCTCACGCGGGCTTATCGCCAATACATTGGGAAGATGCTAGAAATTGGTTTGGGCGGATCAACGCTTTCTTATGCCAAATTCGTGTTTCTTTTTCACGACGTGACGGCAAAAGGGATAGATTTCAGTCAGCGATTTGAAACCATGTTCCGTTTTCTTAAGCTGGATAAACAGAGTATTGCCGTGAGTGAGGCGCTGCCTGATAGTGTGATGCTGGCGGAGGAGCGTTGTGGCAAGCTAGATGATAGCTTGGTTGTTTGCGATGCGGGACGAAAAAATTATTTGTACCGCACCACCAACTAACCCCGTCTCATGTTGAAGCAGGGTGATATTGTAGTTGGTCTGGCAGAGGGTAGCTGATAGTAGCTAACGTGGGGTCATCTAGTGAATGGTTTATCGTTATCCTATGCGCAGAAAATATTACCCAACCAGATTGGCAGCTACGATTAGGACGCACATAACGCCAAAGCCCGCGAGGACAAGTAGGCCGACTTTTGCCATGGTGGCAGTATCTTCTAATTCCATGTTGAGCACCTCTCTCATTATTTTCTCAGTTCTCTTCGGTACATCTGATGTTACCGATAGAGTTTTTGAGTGAATAAATGTAAAGGTTCTGGTGACAGGAAGAATTGATCTAAATCAACGTTTGGTGTTGTCTGCTTACAGAGGTTGGCGGGCTAGACCCAGCAGCTCTTTGGCATGGCTAAGCGTTGTGTCGGTGACAGTTGACCCGCCAAGCATGCGAGCAATCTCATTCGTTCGACCCGTTTCTGAGAGGGGTTTGATATGACTCTGTGTCGTATGCTGCTTGGTCATCTTGGAGACGAGTAAGTGGTGATGAGCGCTTGCCGCTACTTGGGGTTGGTGAGTGACACAGATAACTTGGCCTCGATCACCTAGTTTTCTCAACAGTTTGCCGACGACCTCGGCAGTAGCGCCGCCAATACCAACATCCACCTCATCGAATATCATCGTGGGAATAGATGAGTTTTGAGCAGCAATTACCTGGATGGCGAGGCTGATTCTTGATAACTCTCCCCCTGAAGCAATCTTGGCGAGGGGTTTTACAGGCTCCCCAGGGTTGGTGGAAATCAGGAATTCGACGGTTTCCTTGCCATGTGCTCCAAAGCTGTGGTCGGGTAGTGGTGACAGCTCAACTGAGAACTTGGCGCCGATCATCGATAGCGATGAGAATTGTTCCTCGATTGCCGAAGCCAATTGTTTGGCTGCCGATGTTCGTTTTGCGGTTAACGCATTTGCAAGCGTGCTGTAGTTGGCTGCCAGCAACTCAAGCTGATGTTGTAATGCGTTAATCTCGTCTTCGCCGCCATTGATGGCGTTGAGCACCTGATTTAGTTCGGCGTGCTTTTGCTCAAGCGCTTCAGGGCCCACGCGATGTTTACGTGCCAGCTGGTAAATAGCGCTGAGTCGTTCCTCTACTTGTTGTAGTCGTTCTGGGTCAAGCTCAAAACTGTCGAGGTGGTGTTGGATTTCTCGGCCAGCTTCTTCTACTTCAATTAGAGCGCTACCAAGTAGTTTTTCTGCCTCTTCTAGTGGTATGGGTTTATTTGGCATGTCCTGCAAGACGTGTAGTGCCTTACTGAGAGTGCTCTGTAGATTAAAGGTTTCGGCTTCGGAGCAGAGCTGTAACAATATATGGCTGTCATGAAGTATGGCGTCGGCATTAGCCAGTAGCTGTTGCTCCTGCTCTAATGTGGTGTATTCACCATCACTTAGACCCAGTTGGTTGAGCTCCTCTACTTGGAAGCGTAGTAAGTCGCGTTGCGCGGTGAGCTCATCGGACGAGTTTTCAAGCTGTTGAAGCTGTTCTTTAATAGATGCCCATTGTTGGTATAGCTGTTTAGTTTCAGCAACCATGGTGGCGCATCCGGCAAAATCATCCAAAATATGGCGATGAACTTCCCTGCGCAACAGGGATTGGTGTTCGTGCTGGCTGTGAATGTCTATCAGCATTTCACCCAGATCACGCAATTGCTGCATGGTGGCAGATTGGCCGTTGATATAACCACGGGAGCGGCCTTCCGAAGTAAGTAGCCTCCTGAGTAAGCACTCTTCGCTGTTGTTATCAAAATCGTTATTTTGGAGCCATTCGGTTGCGCGAGGCGCGATTTTTAGATCAAACATTGCTGAGACTTCGGCCCGCTCAGCACCGCGGCGTATTCGGTCAGTATCGGCTCGATCTCCCAGAGCCATCGCCAGCGCATCAATTACCAATGATTTTCCCGCGCCGGTTTCTCCGGTCAGCGCCGTCATGCCAAGGCTGAAGTCCACTTCGAGGTGTTCGACCAAGGTGAAATTTTTGACAGTGAGGGCTATGAGCAATGAGGATCCTACCGTTATGGGGTGATGTTCAGGATGCCAATGTTATACAGATTTTTTCAATGCGTCTGCCCTTGAAACTGGATGTGAAGACCCAATATAGCGGGATGAAACTAAACCAATACTAGATTAAACAATGTCCAAAATGGAGATGTTGCGTGTCAACTGAAGAGAATAATAGCCAGGAGACAGGGGTCGATGAGCCTCAGTCAGAGGAGTTGGGGGCTGAGCAGCCGATTATAGAAGATGCTGTGCCGCAGCCTAATGAAGATTTAGTACAGCTTCAGGCCGAATTGGAGGGGGTGAAAGATCAGGAATTAAGAACCCAGGCTGAGATGCAGAACCTGCGCCGTCGCATGGAACGCGATGTGGAGAATGCCCACAAATACGCACTAGATAAGTTTGTTGGTGAGCTTCTTCCTGTGGTCGATAACTTGGAGCGCGCATTACAGACTATTGATGACAGTAGTGACGACATCAAGGTGCTCAGTGAAGGCGTTGAGCTGACGCTTAAAAGTTTTCAGGACGTATTGGCACGCTTCAAGGTAGAGGCCGTTGACCCTAAGGGGCAGGTGTTTAATCCCGAATTCCATCAGGCGATGAGTATGCTGGAAATGCCAGGAGAGGCGCCCAACACCGTGGTCGATGTGTTCCAAAAAGGTTATACGTTGAATGGGCGGCTGGTTCGTCCAGCCATGGTAGTCGTGGCTAAGGCCCCACCAAATAACACTGGCGAGGGTTGAAATCCGCTAACACGGGCCAATATAAACAATCAGAAGCCGTTTTTTAAATAAAAAGTTTTTAAATAAAAAGTTTTTAAACTTGAAACAAATCCCGGAGAGAAAACAATGGGTAAAATTATCGGAATTGACTTGGGCACCACTAACTCTTGTGTGTCCGTGCTCGAAGGCGGAAAGCCAAAAGTGATTGAAAATGCCGAAGGTGGCCGCACTACGCCATCTATCGTAGCGTATACCGATGACGGCGAAATTCTGGTGGGTCAATCCGCCAAGCGCCAGGCGGTAACCAATCCTTCCAACACACTGTATGCCGTAAAGCGCCTTATTGGTCGTCGTTTTGAAGACGATGTTGTACAGAAAGACATCAAAATGGTGCCGTACAAAATTGTTAAAGCCGACAATGGTGATGCTTGGGTAGAAGTGAATGGCGACAAGAAAGCAGCCCCACAGATTTCTGCTGAAGTACTGAAAAAAATGAAGAAAACCGCCGAGGACTATCTTGGTGAAAGTGTGACAGAGGCGGTGATTACTGTACCGGCCTACTTTAATGACTCCCAGCGTCAGGCCACTAAGGATGCGGGTAAAATTGCTGGTCTTGACGTCAAGCGTATTATTAACGAGCCGACTGCAGCAGCGCTTGCCTACGGGATGGACAAAACGCCTGGCGATAGCGTGATTGCCGTTTACGACTTGGGTGGTGGTACCTTTGATATTTCCATTATTGAAATTGCTGATGTAGATGGAGAGCACCAGTTTGAAGTACTTTCCACCAATGGTGATACCTTCCTTGGTGGTGAGGATTTCGACCTGCGATTGATTGAATACTTGGCTGAAGAGTTCAAGAAGGAAAATGGTATCGACCTGCACAGTGATCCTATGGCACTTCAACGTCTAAAAGAGGCGGCTGAAAAAGCCAAGATCGAGTTGTCATCCAGTCAGCAAACAGAAGTTAACCTACCTTACATCACTGCAGATGCTACTGGTCCTAAGCACTTGGTGGTGAAGTTGACCCGCGCCAAATTAGAGTCGTTGGTCGAGAAGTTGGTTGAGCGCTGCATTGCACCATTGAAAATGGCATTGAAAGATGCGGGTAAGTCAGCATCGGATATCGATGAAGTGATTTTGGTCGGTGGTCAGACTCGTATGCCGATGGTGCAGAAAAAGGTCAGTGAGTTCTTTGGTAAAGAAGCACGTAAGGATGTTAACCCCGACGAAGCGGTTGCCATGGGTGCGGCCATTCAGGGTGCGGTATTGTCTGGCGACGTGAAAGATGTGTTGCTGCTCGATGTGTCACCACTGACGCTGGGTATTGAAACCATGGGCGGTGTAGCCACTCCCTTGATTGAAAAGAACACCACGATTCCTAGTAAGAAATCGCAAATTTTTTCTACTGCAGAAGATAATCAGACTGCGGTGACTATTCATGTAGTGCAGGGTGAGCGCAAGCAAGCCACCGGGAACAAATCGCTGGGCCGTTTTGACCTGGCTGATATCCCACCAGCACCTCGTGGTATGCCGCAAATTGAAGTGACGTTTGACATTGATGCCAACGGTATTCTACATGTGAATGCTAAAGATAAGGCCACTGGCAAAGAGCAGTCTATTGTTATCAAAGCCTCTTCCGGATTGTCCGATGAAGAAGTTGAAAAAATGGTGAAAGATGCTGAAGCCAATGCCGCCGAAGACCAAAAATTTGGAGAGCTGGTGCAGGCGCGTAATGCTGCAGATGGTCTAGCACACGCTGCCAAGAAAACCTTGGAAGAAGCCGGAGACAAAGCCTCTGATGAAGAAAGAGAAGCCATTGAGTCAGCAGTAAAAGAAGTGGAGGAAGCGGTTAAGGGTGATGACAAGGATGCTATGGATACAGCGGCGAGCAAGCTTTCAGAAGCTTCTGCAGCCTTGGCTCAAAAGCTTTATGCAGAGCAGGCGGCTGAGGCTCAGGCTGAAAACCCTGAGGGGGAAGCTGCTGGTGGCCCAGATGATGCTGTTGATGCAGAGTTTGAGGAAGTAAAAGAAGACGACAAATAAGCCTTTGGTTTGTTTGTTGTTGCCGAACGCTAGCTGTCGGTTGCAGGCGCGGGCTTTGCTCGCGCTTTGCTGCGTTTGAAATATATCAAACTGCCTGCGTATTACGTTTTATAACTAGATAAAAGAAGCTGATAGCGAATGTCCAAACGCGATTACTACGAAATTCTCGGTGTGGCCAAAAGCGCTTCCGAAGCCGAAGTCAAAAAGGCTTATCGCCGGATTGCGATGAAAAACCATCCGGATCGCAATCCTGATAACAAGAAAGCTGAAGATATTTTCAAAGAGGCAACCGAGGCTTACGAGGTTCTCTCCAATAAGGAGAAGAAAGCGGCCTATGACCAGTATGGTCATGCTGGCGTTGGCTCTAATGGTGGGTTTGGCGGTGGTGCTCCTGGCGGCGACTATGGCAATTTCAGCGATATTTTTGGCGACGTATTTGGCGATATTTTTGGTGGAGGTGGCCGAGGTGGTGGCCGTGGACGAGCTGGGCCCACACGTGGATCTGATCTGCGATATAACTTAGACCTAGGTCTAGAGGATGCCGTAAGAGGTAAAACCGTTCAGATCAAGGTGCCTACGTTGTGTGCCTGCGATGACTGCAGTGGTTCTGGTTCAAAAAAAGGGGCTACCCCCGATACCTGTGCTACCTGTGGCGGCCATGGCCAAGTACGTATGTCTCAGGGCTTTATCTCGGTTCAGCAGACCTGTCCCAAATGCCATGGACGTGGCCAGGTGATCAGTGATCCCTGTGGTACCTGTTATGGTCAAGGGCGAGTTAAGGAAACAAAAACCCTTTCAGTAAAAGTGCCGCCTGGTGTAGATACCGGTGATCGCATTCGTTTGGCTGGTGAAGGCGAAGCGAGCCCTGATGGCGGGCCGTCTGGCGATCTTTATGTGCAGATGGATGTTCGAGAGCATGCTCTGTTCCAAAGAGATGGTCGCAACCTCTATTGTGAAGTCCCGATCAGTATCGTGGACGCCGCTCTAGGGGGTGAGTTGGAGGTGCCTACGCTGAATGGCCGTGTAAAACTGAAAGTGCCGCCAGAGACTCAGACTGGTCGGCTGTTCCGTTTGAAGGGCAAGGGCGTCACCAGTGTTAGAGGCGGTGGCCCGGGAGACCTGATGTGTCGAGTCGTACTGGAAACACCGGTCAATCTCGATGGTGACCAAAAAGCATTATTGCGTAAGTTGCAAGAAAGCCTCGAAGGCGGCAAGCACTCACCAAAAAAAGCATCTTGGTTTGAGGGTGTGAAAAAATTCTTTGATGGGTTTACGATATAGCGCTTCAGCTACAGCACTCCTGCTGAGCGCAAAATGAGAATAACTATGACTCGAATTGCAGTTACGGGCGCGGCTGGTCGCATGGGGAAAACCCTTATTGAGGCGGTCAGTCTTAATCCTGAGACTACGTTGACAGCAGCAATTGAGCGCCCAGAAAGCACGCTGATTGGCGTCGATGCCGGTGAGTTGGCCGGCATTGGTCGCTTGGGTGTTGCTGTTGTTAGTGATATAAAACAGGTCGTTGATGACTTCGATGTGCTGATTGATTTCACTGCTCCCGCAGCATCAGTTGTTAATGCTGCAGTCTGTGCTGCCAGTGGAAAGAAAATGGTGGTGGGCACGACGGGATTTAGTGATGAGCAGAAAGCACAACTGTTGTCAGTGATAGACAGTACAGCATTATGCATGGCTTCAAACTTCAGTACCGGTGTAAACCTTTGTTTCAAGTTGCTTGATATGGCGGCTCGAGTGCTAGGTGATGATGTAGACATAGAAGTTTATGAAGCTCATCACCGTCACAAGGTGGATGCGCCTTCTGGTACCGCGCTAAGTATGGGTGAAGTGGTGGCCGATGCGCTGGGTCGCAATTTGAATGAGGTGGCAGTCTATGGCAGAGAAGGGCAGACTGGCGCTAGAGATCGCCAAACAATAGGTTTTGCCACAGTGCGGGCTGGCGATATAGTGGGAGATCACACCGTCACTTTTGCCGCTGAGGGTGAGCGGGTTGAAATAACCCACAAAGCCTCAAGTCGTATGTCTTTTGCTCGGGGTGCAGTGCGAGCTGCCGATTGGTTGTCGAGTAGGGAGAAAGGCTTGTTTGATATGCAAGATGTGCTCGGGTTGAAATAAGCTATAAGGTTGACTAAAAAGGCCGCCCGTTAGGGCGGCCTTTTTTTGTTTTTAAACAGGTTAAAAGTATAAGGTTATTCGAACCGCTAGTGTATCTTTAAGCGGGTTGATGTTGTTTTAAACACTGGCATCACCTAGGGCGTGTTGGTAGATAGCCTCTAGCGGCGGTTTTTGGGCGCCAACTTGAATGGGTGAAAGGCACGAAGGTTTAATTCCTCTCGAGCTTCAATCGAGCCTCCCTGAGCCCCGTCGGTGACTGATGGGTATCATCAGTAGATACAAGCATAAATAGGGGTCCAGATAAATTCTTCGCATGGTTTTTATTGTTGTCATTTGGGGGAAGTTGTAGAGCGATTTACTCACAGAATCTGCAGTGAATTTGCCTTAGGTTAATTGGGTTTTTCCGGCTAGATTGGCTAGACAGATTGCAGTGCTTAGCCTAGAATGTTTGGTTAGTTTCTACTGGTGTGTGATGCTCCGTAAACATAGAGGGACATGGCGCGGTAGAGGATTAGGAAGCGAGGTGAGACGTACGGTTTCATCTCGCTTTTTTATAGTCTGTTGTTGGCAAAACTGAGGCATTGATCCCGCTTTGTTCGCGGCAGCCTCTGAGAAGCTGGCATCTGTTGTTAAGTTGAGGAGATTGAATTGAATACCGATACCCATCGGTCCGCCATTCTCGTACTTGAGGACGGTACTATTTTTAAGGGCATTGCTATTGGTGCTGAAGGCATTTCCAGTGGCGAAGTGGTATTCAATACAGCGTTGACCGGTTACCAAGAAATATTGACTGATCCATCTTACGCTCGTCAGATCGTTACACTTACCTACCCTCATATCGGTAACACCGGTATCAATACTGAAGATGAAGAGTCTAGTCGTATCTGGGCCGCAGGGTTGGTGATCAGAGACTTGCCTTTAATGGCGAGTAATTTTCGCTCTCAGCAGAATTTAGATAGCTACCTAAAGGCTAATAATATTCTTGGTATTGCCGACATTGATACTCGAAAGTTGACCCGAATTCTTCGTGAAAAAGGTGCGCAAAGCGGCTGCCTGATGGCCGGTGAGGTGGATGAGGAGAAGGCATTAGCGGTTGCTCGTGAGTTTTCTGGCTTGAAAGGGGTGGACCTCGCTAAAGAGGTAACAACTCAGAACGTATACGAGTGGCAGGAAGGCAGTTGGGCGTTAGATGTAGGCTATACGCAGCCAGCAGAGAAACCTTATAAGGTGGTCGCCTATGACTTTGGAGCCAAGCGAAATATTTTGCGAATGCTTGTAGATCGCGGCGCCGAGCTTATTGTCGTTCCAGCTAAGACGCCAGCAGCCAATGTGTTGGCAATGAATCCAGATGGTGTTTTCTTGTCCAATGGCCCCGGAGATCCGGAGCCCTGTGACTACGCAATTGAGGCTATTCAGCAAATCTTATTAACAGATATTCCCGTGTTTGGTATTTGTTTGGGTCATCAGCTATTGGCGCTAGCCAGTGGTGCTAAAACAGTAAAAATGAAGTTTGGTCATCATGGTGCGAACCATCCGGTGAAAAACCTTGATACTGGTGCTGTACTGATTACCAGTCAAAATCATGGCTTTGCTGTGGACGAGAAGTCGTTACCTACGAACTTGCGTGCAACGCACTGTTCGTTATTTGATAAATCATTGCAGGGTATTCATCGTACAGATAAGCCAGCCTTCAGTTTTCAAGGTCATCCTGAAGCCAGCCCAGGGCCACACGATGCTGCCCCCTTATTTGACCACTTTTTTGAATTGATCCAAGCTCGTCGATCTGAAGCGTGATGAGCTTCTGCCCAGCTTTTGGGTAGAGAATTTTGAATATAGGGTTCTAAAATAGAACGTGCTAGAAATAGAGGCCTGGGTTGGATAGACGAAAACCTGGTGTATTATGAAGAACGGCCTGCACCAAGTGTGTGGCGTCAAACCTAGAAAGATAACGGCGACAAGCCTGAATTAACGATAACTTATGCCAAAAAGAACTGATATCAAAAGTATTCTAATCCTCGGTGCCGGCCCCATTGTCATTGGTCAGGCTTGTGAGTTTGACTACTCTGGCGCCCAGGCTTGTAAAGCGCTACGGGAAGAGGGTTACCGGGTTATTCTGGTGAACTCCAATCCTGCCACGATAATGACAGACCCCTCCATGGCCGATGCTACCTATATTGAGCCGGTGGAATGGCGAACTGTGGCAAAAATTATTGAGGAAGAGCGCCCGGATGCATTGCTTCCGACTATGGGGGGGCAAACAGCACTCAACTGTGCTCTGGATCTGGCGCGTGAAGGCGTGTTGGAAAAATTTGGTGTCGATATGATCGGCGCCGACCAGGATGCTATTGATAAGGCGGAGGATCGTAGTCGTTTTGATAAGGCGATGAAGAAGATTGGCCTAAATACAGCGGATTCAGTCATCGTCCATAGCCTCGAAGAAGCGCTTCAAGCGCCAGATCGTTTTGGCTATCCCTGTATTATTCGACCCTCGTTCACCATGGGCGGGTCGGGTGGTGGTATTGCCTACAACCGTGAAGAATTTGTAGATATTTGCCAGCGCGGACTTGATTTATCGCCTACCAATGAGTTGCTGATCGATGAATCTCTGATCGGCTGGAAAGAATATGAAATGGAGGTGGTGCGAGACAAAAATGACAACTGCATCATCATTTGCGCCATTGAAAATCTGGACCCAATGGGTGTGCACACGGGTGATTCTATTACTGTGGCCCCCGCTCAGACCTTGACTGACAAGGAATACCAGATTATGCGGAATGCATCCATTGCGGTGCTGCGTGAAATTGGTGTTGAGACCGGCGGGTCTAATGTGCAATTTGCGGTTAACCCTGAAGATGGTCGTTTAGTCGTTATTGAGATGAACCCTCGGGTATCTCGCTCCTCAGCTTTGGCGTCCAAGGCAACAGGTTTTCCTATTGCCAAAGTGGCGGCAAAGCTGGCCGTGGGTTACACCCTCGATGAGTTGCAAAATGATATTACTGACGGTGCTACTCCAGCGTCGTTTGAGCCGAGCATTGATTACGTGGTGACCAAGATTCCACGATTTGCTTTTGAGAAATTTAATCAGGCCAATGCCAAGCTGACGACTCAGATGAAATCAGTGGGTGAGGTGATGGCCATTGGTCGCACTTTTCAGGAATCACTGCACAAGGCACTTCGTGGTTTGGAGGTCGACTCTGCAGGTTTTGAGCCTCGGGTGGACGTTAGTACTGAAGAGGGCATGATTGAGCTTCGCCAGCAGCTCAGGGAGCCGGGCTCCGAGCGTATCTGGTATGTGGGCGATGCTTTTCGAGCAGGTATGTCTGTGGATGACGTCTATAAGCTTTCAGCCATTGACCCTTGGTTTTTGGCGCAGATTGAAGACATTATCCGTGACGAAATTAGCCTGGATGACGTATCGCTGGGAAGTCTTGATGCTGATCGCCTGTTTCGTCTCAAGCGTAAGGGCTTCTCTGATAAACGATTATCAGTCTTGCTGAATACGGATGAAAAAACGGTGAGAGAAAAACGTCAGTCCGTCGGTATTCGTCCTGTATTCAAGCGGGTTGACACCTGTGCAGCTGAATTCTCAACGGCGACTGCTTATATGTACTCTACCTATGAAGAGGAGTGTGAGTCACAGCCTTCGGATAGAGATAAGATTTTGGTGCTCGGCGGGGGCCCCAATCGTATTGGTCAGGGCATTGAGTTCGACTACTGCTGTGTACATGCTGCGTTGGCGATGCGTGAAGACGGTTATGAGACCATTATGGTCAACTGTAACCCCGAAACCGTTTCCACAGATTATGACACCTCTGACCGCTTGTATTTTGAACCGGTCACACTGGAAGACGTGCTAGAAATAGTCCATATAGAAAAGCCGAAGGGTGTCATTGTTCAGTTTGGTGGTCAGACACCACTGAAACTTGCCCGGGCATTGGAAGCTGAAGGTGTACCTATTATTGGTACGACTCCAGATGCGATTGATCGGGCAGAAGATCGTGAGCGCTTCCAGCAAATGATCCATAAGCTGGATTTGTTGCAGCCCCCCAATGCGATTGTTCGTTCTGCAGAAGAGGCGGTAGGTGCTGCGGCCAGTATCGGTTATCCATTAGTGGTACGGCCCTCCTATGTGCTGGGTGGTCGAGCGATGGAGATTGTTTATAAGGAAGAAGAGTTGGCGCGCTATATGCGTGAGGCTGTTCATGTGTCTGATGATACGCCAGTATTGCTGGACTACTTTCTTTCCTCTGCAGTCGAAGTGGATATTGATGCAGTTTCTGATGGCAATGATGTGGTCATCGGCGCGATCATGCAGCACATTGAGCAAGCGGGTATTCATTCTGGTGATTCTGCCTGTGCACTGCCCCCTTATAGTTTACCGGCAGATGTTCAGGATGAAATGCGTGCTGTCGTGAAAGCGATGGCGGTTGAGCTAAAAGTGAAAGGTCTGATGAATGTGCAGTTGGCTTGGCAAGATGAAAAAATCTATGTGATTGAAGTTAATCCTCGTGCCTCCCGAACGGTTCCCTTTGTGTCTAAATGTATCGGAACTTCATTGGCGAAGGTGGCAGCTCGTTGCATGGCCGGTGTCACTCTTGAAGAGCAGGGCTTCACCAAAGAAATAATTCCCAGCTATTTCAGTGTAAAAGAAGCGGTACTGCCCTTTAATAAATTCCCCGGTATTGACCCGATTCTTGGGCCAGAAATGAAATCTACCGGTGAGGCTATGGGTGTAGGTGATACCTTTGCCGAGGCCTATGCCAAGGCAGAATTAGGTGCCAGTGACCCAATACCCACATCCGGGACTGCATTTCTCAGTGTTCGTGAGCCGGATAAGGCGGGCATTGCCGATGTGGCCCAAAGTTTGCTGGCAGCTGGCTTTAAGTTGGTTGCCACTCAGGGAACGGCCAGGGTCCTTGAAAAGGCCGGGCTGGAAGTGGAGCTGGTCAATAAGGTCCAGGAGGGTCGTCCCCATATTGTGGATATGATTAAGAACGATAAAATTGATCTGATTGTTAATACTACCGAAGGTCGCCAGGCGATTGCTGACTCTGCGACTATTCGCTCCAGTGCAGAGCAGCACGGCGTTTATTACACTACCACCTTGGCTGGTGGCGAAGCGGTTTGTATGGCCTTGAAGCAAGGCGGTGAGATTAAGGTCCATCGTCTGCAGGATCTTCATCGGAGGAACGGTTGATGCAAAAAATACCAATGACTGTGGAGGGGGCAGAAAGTCTGCGCCAGGAACTGGATAACCTAAAAAAAGTGGAGCGTCCGCGGATTGTTGCTGCTATCGCTGAAGCTCGGGCGCACGGTGATCTTAAGGAAAATGCGGAGTATCACGCTGCTCGTGAGCAGCAGGGATTTGCTGAAGGTCGTGTTCAGGACATTGAAGGCAAGCTTAGCCATGCCCAGATTATTGATATTAGCGCAATCAAGGAAGGGAGCAAGGTCATCTTTGGTTGCACCGTCAACATTATTAATTTGGAAACCGATGAAACAGTAACCTATAAAATTGTTGGCGATGATGAGTCGGACGTAAAAGCCAATAAAATTTCCTACCAGTCCCCCATTGCCAGAGCATTGATTGGGAAGGAGGTTGGTGATGAGGTTGTGGTTAAAACGCCCTCTGGAGAGGTCGAATATGAAATTGATGATGTGAAGCATTTGTAGCGTTTGAACAATTCACTGGGTATCGGGTTTGTGTTGAAAGTGATGGCGAGCTAATTTTCTGTATAAAACCGTGGCTCCCAGTATCAGTCTATTTATCCGAACCATTTATTCGAGTTTTTCTCTTGTGAATGGTAGATATGGTCTATCGGAGCAGATTGGATAACCGGGGGTTTGGTTTGTCGGCTTTTCTCAGTAGCAACACGATATGGCCAATGGATTGTACGGCTTCAGCTCGAAGCTTCTCGCATATAGTGCCAATGACTTGTTGCTTGGTTTCATTGTCGCCCACAGCCAACTTTACTTTGATTAGCTCGTGATCGCTGAGTGCGCGGTCGATTTCAGTCAGTACATTTTCACTTAAACCGTTTCCAGCAACAGTAACAACGGGATTCAGGTTGTGACCCAATCGTCGCAGGTGTTTTTTGTCATTATTGGAAAGTGTCATAGAATAGCTACCCTTCAAAACGGCACGCATTCTATCCTGAATACGGTATCTATGCGCTAATATTTGCCTAAGGCTCTTATAATTGCTGGGTTTAAGCGAATTTAGCTGTGGTAAAAATAGTAACACGTTAAAATTTGGTTGTGGGGCAATGTGTAGGTTGGCCTCAGGTAATAGGTGGATATGGGACGCTCAAAGAGCAGCCAGCGTTGGTTGCAGGAACATAATAGTGACCAATACGTAAAACGCTCCCAGCAGGAGGGTTATCGTTCTCGTGCCAGCTACAAATTGATCGAACTGGACAACAAAGACCGCTTGTTTCAGCCTTGCATGACAGTCGTCGATTTGGGCGCAGCACCTGGTGGTTGGTCGCAGGTGGCGGTAAAGTTGGTGGGCAATAAGGGCCGTGTGGTGGCTTCCGATATTTTACTGATGGATAGTATCGCCGGCGTTGATTTTGTGCAGGGAGATTTCACTGAGGAGTCGGTGCTAAAAGAGATTCTTGATGCGCTTGGTGACAATCTTGCAGACCTTGTAATTTCGGATATGGCCCCCAATATGAGTGGTATGAGGGCGGTGGATCAACCCAAGGCTATGTATTTGGTTGAGCTGGCACTGGATTTAGCCTGTCAAATATTGAAACCTGACGGCGATTTTGTTGCCAAAGTGTTCCATGGAGAGGGATTTGACGAACTTCTACATCAGGTGAGGGGTAGATTTCAGCGTGTGGTGACGCGCAAGCCCGATGCTTCACGACCTCGGTCTCGAGAGGTTTACTTGGTGGCCAAAGGGTTAAAGCGTCAGGATTAATTAATTTAACTGGGTTTGCCATTGTGACGCAGCCCAATAATACTGCTGATAGTCGGTGGTGTATCAGATGAGGATATTTACTTGAACGACATGGCGAAAAATCTTGTGTTGTGGCTGATTATTGCCGCGGTGTTGCTGTCAGTATTCCAGAATTTCAGTCCTCCTGCTCAGGATAAGAGCATCAGTTATTCTTCTTTTATTGAAGAAGTACAAACTGGTCGTGTTGACAGTGTGGTTCTTCAAGGGCCCACTACTGTCGAAGGGAAGCGCGCTGATGGCAGTATGTTCAAAACGACTCGCCCAGATGCGCCTGACTCTGGTTTGATGACAGACTTGCTCAATAATAACGTCGAAGTTGTAGGGCAGGAGCCAGAGACACAGAGTCTGTGGACTCAGTTATTGGTGGCCTCTTTCCCTATATTGCTAATTCTGGCCATTTTTATGTTCTTTATGCGTCAGATGCAGGGTGGGGGCGGCGGTGGTCGTGGTGGCCCCATGGCTTTTGGTAAAAGTAAGGCTCGATTATTGGGTGAAGATCAAATCAGTACCACCTTTGCTGATGTGGCTGGTGTTGATGAGGCAAAAGAAGATGTCCATGAACTGGTGGACTTCCTGCGAGATCCTTCTCGTTTTCAGCGTCTCGGTGGCCGCATACCACAAGGTGTGTTGATGGTGGGCCCGCCCGGGACCGGTAAAACACTCCTTGCCAAAGCCATTGCGGGCGAAGCCAAGGTACCGTTTTTTTCTATTTCCGGTTCTGATTTTGTAGAAATGTTTGTCGGTGTGGGCGCCTCTCGTGTTCGAGATATGTTTGATCAGGCCAAAAAACAGTCTCCCTGTATTATCTTTATCGATGAGCTGGATGCTGTGGGTCGTCATCGTGGCGGTGGTTATGGTGGCGGTAACGACGAGCGTGAGCAGACCTTGAATCAGCTGCTGGTAGAAATGGATGGTTTTGAAGGAAATGAAGGGGTTATTGTCATTGCTGCCACGAACAGGCCCGATGTGCTCGATAAGGCATTGCTGCGCCCCGGTCGTTTTGATCGCCAGGTATATGTAGGTTTACCAGACATTCGTGGGCGTGAGCAGATATTGAAAGTGCATGCGCGGAAGGTGCCTTTGGATGAAAAAGTTGACCTCGGTATTGTGGCGCGGGGCACCCCCGGCTTCTCTGGTGCCGATTTGGCCAACCTGATCAACGAGGCTTCTTTGGTTGCGGCTCGAGCCAATAAGCGCATTGTGACCATGGAAGAGTTTGAGAAAGCACGTGACAAAATCATGATGGGAGCCGAGCGTCGCTCCTTGGCGATGTCGGCGAAAGAAAAGGAAAATACGGCTTACCATGAGGCTGGCCATGCCATTATTGGTCGGTCTGTACCGGAGCACGACCCCGTACATAAAGTCTCAATTATTCCCCGTGGCAGGGCGCTGGGAGTGACCCAGTTTTTGCCAGAGGAAGATAAATATAGCTTCAGCAAGCGTCAGCTTGACAGCCAGTTGTGTAGCCTGTTTGGTGGGCGGATCGCTGAAGAGTTGATTCATGGTCCTGATGGCGTCACTACGGGTGCTTCCAATGATATTGAGCGAGCCACTCAGATGGCGCGTAATATGGTGGTGCGTTGGGGGCTGTCTGACAAAATGGGGCCAGTGATGTATGGGGAGGAAGAGTCCCAGATGCCTGGAGCGGGGCAATCCACTTACTCCGAAGATACTGCCAGGGAAATTGATATTGAAGTACGTAGGATGCTGGACGATTGCTACGCTCGCTCAGTGAAAATCCTGAAAGATAATATGGATATCCTCCATGCTATGAAGGATGCATTGATGGAATATGAAACCATTGATTCAGACCAAGTGGACGATTTGATGTCACGTCGTCCTGTGCGGCCACCTCACGATTGGCGTGATGAGGATTTTGGTAGCCGGCCCGGTGGTCAGGAAAAAGGTGATTCTGATGATAGGGGCGCTGTGGGCGGCCCTGCTAAAGAACACTAACTCTATCCCCCGGCCTCAGTGCCGGGGGGTTGTTTCGTTTCGATGAATTACTTTACTTTATGTCACTTTTTCCGGGATTTTAGATGAACCTCGGTCCGTACCAGCTCGACCTTTCCTCTCCTTGTATTATGGCGGTGCTTAACGCTACTCCAGACTCTTTTTCCGATGGCGGCCAGCTCTATGGCAGTAGCGGCTGTCTGGATCTGTCTCGGGTACTGAAGCACGTGGAGGCATTTCTGGCTGAGGGCGCTGATATTATTGATGTGGGTGGAGAGTCAACTCGCCCGGGCTCAGCGATAGTGGCTGTTGATGAAGAGCTGGATAGGGTGGTTTCTATTGTAGAGGCTATTGCCGCACGTTTTGATGTGCCGGTTTCAGTGGATACGAGTACTCCAGAGGTTATTCAGGCGTCAGCGAGCGCCGGAGCATCGATGATTAATGATGTGCGTGCTCTGCAGCGCGATGGTGCCTTAGAGGCGGCTGTCTCAACGGACCTTCCTGTTTGCCTTGTGCATATGGCTGGAGAGCCGAAGATTATGCAGCAGAGCCCCCGTTATCAGGATGTGGTGGCAGAGGTCAGCGATTTTCTACTGGCCCGTGCTCATGCCTGTGAGGATGCAGGGATTGATCGCTGCAAAATTGTACTGGATCCCGGGTTTGGCTTTGGTAAGACTCTGGAGCACAATCTAACCTTGTTTCGCGCTATATCAGATCTGAGTGCGCTGGGCTTTCCGTTGTTGGTGGGGGTATCACGAAAATCCATGATTGGTGAAATTCTCAATAAGCCCGTGAATCAACGCCTGGTTGGTAGTGTGGCATTGGCCATGCTTGCTGCTCAGCAGGGGGCTGCAATTCTTCGGGTCCATGATGTGGCTGCTACCGTAGATATGTTGAAAATAATGAATGCTGTTGAGGAACGAAAAGATGGGTAGACGTTTTTTTGGCACAGATGGAATTCGTGGTCGAGTCGGCACTAGCCCCATTACTGCAGACTTCGTGCTGAAGCTGGGCTGGGCTGCCGGTAAGGTGTTCAGTGAGCAGACGAAAGGCCGGAAGCTGATCCTGATGGGAAAAGATACTCGGGTGTCCGGGTATATGTTTGAGTCTGCGCTGCAAGCGGGGTTGATCGCCGCCGGCGTTGATGTTGCGTTACTTGGGCCCATGCCGACGCCGGCAATTGCCTATCTCACCCGAACTTTTCGTGCTCAGGCGGGCATTGTGATCAGCGCCTCACACAACCCTTATTATGATAATGGCATCAAATTTTTCGGTGGAGACGGCTTTAAGTTGCCTGATGATGTGGAGGAGGCTATAGAAAGTTACTTGCTGAAAGATCTGGTGACAGAGGAATCTAGCAAGTTGGGGAAAGCCCATCGAGTAAGCGATGCTGTTGGGCGGTACATTGAATTTTGTAAAGGTACGCTGCCATCCGGAAGTACGTTGGAAGGCCTGAAAATTGTTGTGGACTGTGCCAATGGAGCCACCTATCACACAGCCCCCAATGTTTTCAGGGAGCTCGGTGCGGAAGTGGTTGAGATGGCCGTTGAGCCGGATGGATTTAATATCAATGAAAACTGTGGGTCGACCCAGCCAGCGCTGTTGCAGGATGCCGTGGTGAGGGAGGGGGCGGACATGGGTATCGCTCTCGATGGCGATGGCGATCGGGTTTTATTTGTGGACCATAAGGGGCACACCGTCGATGGCGATGAGCTGCTCTTTGTCATTGCCAAGCACCGTCATCAGCATGGTGGTTGCAGCGGCGTTGTGGGCACCCTGATGACTAACTTCGGGATGGAAATTGCACTGCGTGATTTAGGTATACCTTTTGTGCGTACCAATGTGGGTGATCGATATGTGATTGAAGCTCTGCGGGAGAATCAGTGGCAACTCGGTGGCGAAAGTTCTGGTCACATTATCTGTAGTGATCTGACGACTACGGGCGATGGCGTGGTGGCTGCCTTGCAGGTGCTTAATGCTATGCGGGAAACAGATTTGCCGTTGAATACGCTCAAAAAAGAGATGAAAAAATACCCTCAGAGCATGATTAATGTGCGCATCAAACAAAAATTTAATATTGAGAATAACCCGGCTATTCAGCGGGCTGTTGTCGCTGCAGAAAATGAGTTGGTAGATAGCGGTCGGGTATTATTGAGGCCTTCAGGCACGGAACCGTTGGTAAGGGTCATGGTTGAAGCGGAAGATGCAGGTCTGGTCAAAAAGCTGGTTAACCAAGTGGCCAGTGTAGTTGAGAGTGAGGTGGGTTAGAGAGCCATCTGTTTTGTTGGGGCTTGCTCCATATTGCTTGTAATAGCCTGACATCAATGTGTGTCGGATCTTACAGGATTTTGCTCCGCGCTATTGTTGTATGTTGATTGTAACTCAGCTAAGATTGCGCCCCTTTTTCGGGGCCGGGAAAACATTAGATATGCGTCATCCTCTGGTGGCAGGCAACTGGAAAATGAATGGCAATCGTGAATCGATTGTCGCGCTCATTGCCAGTTTACTTGAAACGCGATGTGAGGCAGAAGTTGCTATTTTCCCGCCCTATGTGTACATACCGTTGGTGGCCGCCAGCGTAGAAGGATCTGGTATTTCAGTTGGCGCTCAGAATGTTTCTGAGTACCAGTCTGGCGCTTTCACTGGCGAAGTAGCTAGTGGCATGTTACGTGAGCTTGGGTGTCGGTATGTTATTGTTGGTCATTCCGAGCGGCGCAGTCGTTACGGAGAAAGTAACCAGCAGGTTGCAGAAAAGTTTTATGCAGCCCAGCAGGACGGTTTGATACCGGTGCTGTGTGTAGGTGAGACTCTCGAGCAGCGTGAGCGAGGTGAGGCTCTGTCTGTTATTGCGGCTCAGATTGATGCGGTGATAGATCGATGTAGTCTGGACGCGGTTTGTGAGGCGGTGATAGCCTACGAGCCAATATGGGCTATTGGTACAGGTAAAACTGCGAGTGCGAAACAGGCGCAGGCAGTGCATCAGGAAATTCGTCAGCAGTTAGGCGATTCTGGTGCTAAAACTCGGATATTGTATGGCGGCAGTGTTAAGGCCGCTAATGCTGCTGAATTGTTTTCGCAGCCAGATGTTGATGGCGCTTTAGTAGGCGGCGCTTCACTGGATGCCGAGGAATTCAGCGAAATTTGTAAGCGGGCATAACTCTATTTAACTATTGATTGGCTGAATTAAGCGAATGGAAAAGATCATACTCATTATTCACCTGCTGACAGCATTGGCCATTATTGGCATGATCCTGCTACAGCAAGGAAAGGGCGCAGAAGCTGGGGCATCCTTTGGTTCTGGTGCATCACAGACAATGCTTGGTAGTGCTGGAGGCTGGAATTTCTTCAGTAAAGCAACCGGGATTCTCGCTACTGTATTCTTTATTACAAGCTTTGGTTTGGCAGTGATAGCTAAGGATAAAGCGAAAGTTGGAGATACATTTTTCCCAGAACTGGAAACTGTTCAGCAGGTACTGGAAACAGGGCTGCCTGAAGCGGAAGTGGCTAGTGATGCTGTCGCCGACATTCCTGTGTCAGAGGAAGAGGTCGCCGAGCTAAGGCAGGAAATACCTGAGTCTGCCAGCGAATAATCAAGAATATGCCCAAGTGGTGGAATTGGTAGACACGCTATCTTGAGGGGGTAGTGGCGTAAGCCGTGCCGGTTCAAGTCCGGCCTTGGGCACCA
>Ga0115566_10000471_pt1 | contig 34964 bp, 31 predicted proteins | sample COGITO_mtgs_1204_3_FD_87173 | JGI IMG/M metagenome (GOLD analysis project Ga0115566, IMG submission 87173) | Pelagic marine microbial communities from North Sea - COGITO_mtgs_120405 | ecosystem: Environmental > Aquatic > Marine > Epipelagic | place: Germany:Helgoland, sampling site Kabeltonne...
TATATAGGTAGTCAGAGTTTCCATGTTGATTTCGTCTTGCTTGCCAATATGATAAATCTCACCTGCCGCCTTATTACTCTCCATAGCACCCACTGTGCCCATAACGGCGTCATCTATATAACAAAATGCTCGTGTTTGATCATGACCATAGATTTTAAATGGAGACTTTTCACCCTTGACGAAGCGCTCAACAATGTGCGGAATTGCATGACCAAAGCCCATTTCAGGGCCAATGATATTCTGATACCGGACAATGGTACATTCGTAATTATATGCCTCAGCCGAATGAATAAACGCCGATTCACCGTGCATTTTTGTCATCGCATAGGTCCAGCGAGGGTGTTTTATATCTCCAATACATAAAGGCACATTTTCTGCAGTAGGAATCTCTGTATTGAATAAATCAGACGTACCTGCATAATTTTCACTGGATGAGGAGAACAATAGTCGTTTTATAGGATTGCGTGATATCCAATCTAGGGTATTCATCGTTAAAAGAGTATTTATTCTAATGACATCTTGCGGAAACTTTAACGTTCGATTAACGCCAACAACAGCGGCCAACATGTAGACTTCATCAAAATTTTGATTCAGGTTATCAAAAGCACTAATGTCAGTGAAATCTGCCAGTACAGCCTTGAAACGATCGCGTCTACTCTCATCCTTAGAGATTTCATGCCAATTAGAACCTTCTTTAATATCGGCTGCAGTAACATTGCAATCTCCCCTATTCACAAGAAACTCCACAATATTTCGGCCAATAAATCCGCCACCGCCTAATACCAATACTTCCTTCATGCTTTACCTCGAAATAATTACTTTAGTTCACCACGTCCTGGACGGGATACTTTGTGTTTACTCTGTAACCTCTGCAGCTACTCCCTATTGAACAAATATGCAGTCCCATGGAATTTGGATATAAACCCGCCTTCCTATGTCCACTCATGGCCGACATCTATAATACTATTTTTGGTGTTGGAAAATGCAGGGTAGATTCTTGTGACTTTTCATTCAACCACCAAAGCTTTCAAAAAATACAGAACCAATCGTTAAGCACACTGGCATAACGTAGAAAATTTTTACTATAAATAGCAGCTAAAAAACCAGCATCCAGTGATCGATATCAGAAATACTTCAGATCCTGCCTTTTATTCATAAATGCTAGGGCAATGTGTTCCAATAGCTACGGATTACATCTGGAATCTTGCTAGTAAGACAAAATGAAGACTTATTTTATGCTATCAACAACTGCTCTTTGAAGTTCATTTATATCATCAAAAAGAATATTACCCCCTCTTTGCGAACACAGCTCTATAAAGTCTGTCCGCAAAATTCCGAACATTACTTTGGAGTGCCAGCAGTTGTTTCGATAAAAATATTTTTCTATTAATCCCTCTTCCTTAAAACCAATAACCGAAAGCATTTTTATCAGTTTTCTTAATTCTTCATGAGTAGCATCATGAATTCCCTCTAAATTAAGTCTCATAAATGCGTGATTACAAAGCAGTCCATAGACTTCTACGGCTGTTGTGAAAGGAGCTGACTCTCCAATCATAAGCGCAATAGTGCAGTGTCTATTAATCAGATCAATATTTTGCAAGGCCGCGTTACCTACAAGGCTTTCAGTTTTAAGATCATAAATGGAGCAAAGTATCGTATCTTCGCGTCTCATCATATTTTCAATTAATTCAATTTCTTGATCAACGCTTATAGGGTATAAACCATGGCTATTAAACCGCGTAGTTTCTTGGTTGTTATACCAACTATGCCAATTAGAGTTTTCTATGTCGTCACGTGAGGGCACTCTTAACTCTATTGTATGGCCTTGCAGAAATATATTATTCGTAGTATTCATAATTCAATGTACTCTTATTGTAAAGAGCTGCTCTACAGCTGGAAATTTTTGCTCAATAAGTTCTCTTTTAAATGTGTACTCGCCGCTTTGGACATCCTCAAAAAAATTTGACAAGAAGAGTTTAAACGGTTCATTCCTATCCGTCATCTTGTAACTCATGATCATTTTACCAACTTTGAGCTTTAAAACTATCAGAATAAAAATCATCTCCGCTTGCCTCTGAAATACTCTGCAAGACATTACAAATGAGACCACCTTATGGTTTTTATCCATAAGAATTGCAAGTACTTCACCATGATCACCATTTTTATCTTTTAGACTTGCTGTGAACAACTTCCCATCATCTTTCAATATGGCGTTAAATTCATCAGCTGATCTTCGAATGCCATTTAAATTAAATTGATTCGTCTTGTTTATCAGCTGGATCGCCCGTTCATAATTATCGATTGCCCTATCTGAAACATCAATCTCCATGCATAATGATTCTAGAAATTTCGTAATATCACCAACTTTATTAGAAGAAACAGACGATTGACTCATTTTTTTATAAAGGGCTGTTCTATTAGCATCCTCGCTAGTAACCCCATGCGTAGGAAATAGCGCCTGCAATCGATCAAAAAACTCGCACAGCCCACTTACATCTTTAGGAAACTGTATACTCGAAACGCTAGGTAAGGAAACTTTAACCTCCTCAATTTCAATAGGATTATCATCGATAAAAACAAAGTCACTTAATCCTATATTTATTTCATTCGATAACTTTTCCATCTCGGAAGATTTACTACCATAAGAGGCATTTATCGAGACGAATTCATCAAAGGTAACAATAAAATCATTATGTTTAAACGCAGTTTCCACCAAATCCAAATCATTTTTCGAGGAAATACAGAGCAAAACTCCTGCATTCTTTAATTTTTTAAGATAACTTTGATATATAAAATGGATATAACCCGAGCCTTTTGGGCCATACTCGACACAATCTGGCCCAACCTCACCCAGAACACCATGCCAGAATGTAAAATCGAGGTCAGTCACAATGACCTTTTTTGCCACTGGCCCTACATTAACAAACTGACTGATAAGAGTATTTGCAATATGACTGAGACCTACTGATGAAAAAGGACACGCATTAGAGAGGTAAGTCCTTAAGCAGAAAAAACCAGAATTAAGAAATGTAGCTCCCAAAGTTCTGGCCAAAAACGTAATTTGGCTCCTCAACAAAAGTAAATCATCGCTCATACTAGTAACTGGTGGAATGGATGTGTCGACGTAAAAAATATTTTTATTTGTATTGCTAACCACTAAATTAAAGAATTCATTTATTTCCTCTTGAGCAGAAGATAAGCAAATGGAGTGATTTGGAAAACCCGTTCTCCAGTCTAAGCAACCCAAAAAATCCCATGGAAATAAAATAAAAATGTCATTTTCTGCGGTTTTATTTTCGTACAAACCTTGCTTTAATGTGCCAAACTCACTTTCTTTAATAATGTAATTAATACCTGTCTGTACACCGAAAGCTCTTAGGTAAAGATTGAGCTGGTGCGTACTAGCAGAGGTCTTTATACACAGATCTTTTTCTGGGAGTTCACCAACATCTTTAATTAATTTCGACGCTTCTAAAAAGCTCATTAACGGTTTCTTCATGGAATATTGCCACCAGATAAATCAATAATAGCGCCAGACACTAGGCTCGAATTGTTATTCAAAATCCAACTTATATTTTTAGCCGCCTCATCCATAGTAGGAATAACACCCTCAGGAGAACGATCCATTGCCGACACTTTTGCTGCCTTTGAAATCGTAGAGTTCATTCCGCCATCGAGCATATCAAAGTTTACGCCGACAACTTTATGATGAGAAGCCCCAAATTCCAATGCTAAAATTTTCACTAATGTAGGAATGAGAGACTTAGATAAGGAATAAAACGGATATGACCACGCATGCCTGCCAGGGTTTGAAAATACTGATCCTACAAGTACCAAACTAGCACCTGGTGCACCCCTTTCTTTCAAAAGTTTAGCCAGAGTAATACATTCTCTAATAGGTTTTGCCAGGTGATATTCCGACAGTGTTTTAAGATCTCCATCTGAATCTAGCAGTGGGTTGTTCAGTGGTTGAGGCCAGGCGCAGTGCACTATTCCGCCAATTTTTTCTATATTTTCATATTCAAAAATATTCTCTAAATCTTCAACACATATGACTCCATCTTTTGGTTTACGAGACAAACCTAAACCATTCTCTCCTAACTCTTTCAGCAAACTTGACCCTAGCCCCCCTGAGGCACCAGTGACCAGAATTCGTTGAGACGTATCACTGAAGCCTATTTCACGATTTACTCTTGCAGCTTTAAACTCCTCTGAATCATCGAACTTGGAGTTATGCCTGCCAAACTTATAACCGCCTTCGACATATATTTGACCACTTTTCGTGTCCCGAATGTCAACCAAAACCTGCCCACTGTCGCCATTATCCTTTACCACCTTACCGCTTACAGTAAGCGTCACAGGAGTGTATATTGGATTTATAAATTTCAGCTCCAAGCTATGCAGTAAACATTTGACTCCAGGAAGATACATTCCCGCCATCTGAGAAACCAGCCCAGCACTAAACGCACCATGCAAGACGCATCGTTTAAAATCCGTATTTTCTGCGTAATTAGCATCAACATGCAAAGGATTATGATCCCCGGATAGATCCGCAAAACTGATGCGGTCATGATCTGTCACATTTACGCTAAACTGAGAATTTGTATCCATAAAGTATTACAACCCTATCTCATCCAATGTTAATTCAACCGCAGAAAAAGATGTGAATCCCTCATAGGCTGACTCCTCTATCAAAATGTTAAACTCAGACTCTACTGCTGCTATGAGAGTCACCGTAGCTAACGAATCCCACTTCCTATTATTAATTTTCCTATAGCTACCTACTTGAGATTCGCTTAACTCAAAAACCGCCATAAAAATTTCTTTTAATTTACTAAAATTTTCTTCTTTCATCTAATTTAGCCTTTTAAATGACATGGATTATTGAAGTCTAATCTCTACGAAACTATTTAATAACAATGTATCACAGGTCACCGCGCCCCAAAACTGATACTTTATGTTTTCTTTGCAAGATCGATAGCTGCTCTTTATCGAACAAGCCGATAGTGTCGTAAATTAACGCCGGGTTTAATGCCATCAATTTATCAATAGTTGATTTTAGCTTGTATTGACTATGACCCGCAGACACAACTATTAGGTCGGTAGTTGAATCAAGCACGACATTTAAATCGGACTCAACATTACACTTCTGTTCTTCCCAATATGATACAAACGGATCATGTAATACTATTTTTGCTCCAGTCTCTCGAACCATTTTCACTAACGGTTCTACTGGAGTAAACCGCGTATCACCCACATCTCCCCGGTATGACACACCCAGAAAAACAACCTTTTTATCACTGACATCACCGAACACTTGAACAAGGCGGTCAAAAGCAAACTTTGGCATTTGGTCATTTACAGATACACCGTTAATGCTCATTTCAAGATCTGCCGTTGATCCAAAGTGAAATTTACGTGCCCAACTTGCAAGCAAAGGATCCTTCGTTAAGCAATAGCCACCTACACCAATGCCTGGATACATCAAATTGGCATGAGTTGGCCTAGCCCTAATAGCATTGACCATCGCATATAAATCAACGCCCGCCTCCTCAGCAAATCTTGACCACTCTACTGCAAATGCTATATTCATAGCGCGATAAGAGTTTTCAAGGACCTTAGCCATCTCGGTGGCATTGGTATGCTCAAGCCTAGTAAGATCACACTTTGATGTATCTATAATTGTTTTTAAAAAGTCTTCAACTGCATCAGCGCTAGTTGCGTTCGTACCTGCATACACGCGGGGGAACTCCCGGATCGAGTCGATATACTGAGGCCCCGGCATTACCCTCTCATACGAATGCCCAAGTCGGTAATTTTCTGGGGTGAGCTCTCGCTTGACGAGCTCTTCTTCAATTATTGGTTTGACTACTTGCTCACAAGTCCCAGGTGGGACAGTCGTCTCAACTAGAACAAGAACATCATCTCGGCAGTTCCTACCAATAGATTGAATAGCGGCTTTAAAACCGTTTAAATTAACATCAAAGTCCTTTAACCCACCTTTTTTATGAGACTGTTTTTGAACATCTAAATTAATATCTACGATTATCACATCAGCATATTGATACGCTACTGGGTCATAAGTCGCCAAAAAGTTTCCTTTGGCTTTGGCATTATCGAAGAACTCAGCTATTTTCGGGTCGTCAGCAATGAGTGGAAAAACCCCATCATTGATTGATTTTATTTTCCAGTAAGTATTTTCATTCGCAAGATCAACCCCAATAACCGCATATTCCTCCGTTAAAGCATTAGCGCAAACCAATGACATTACAGCTCCAACAAAGCCGAGGCCTTGAACTAAAACGACTTTCTTACCCTTGTTAATCGATAGAAAATGTTCGATCCGTTCAGAATCATCTAAATTCTCAGGTAGAATGTGGGTCTGCTGCGTGATTGGGTTTTTCGATGTTTCCATATTACACTCAAATTATATTTAGCTAAATTAAAGTCAAGCCTACTTTTTAGTCCTTTTCAAACTATATGTATTCAAAACAATCCTTACCGCTTTGTATACAATTTCGAACACTTTTTTGGGTAGTAATCTACTTGACCATCGCAAAAAAGACATCAAAATAAAAATCCTTATACCTATAAAACCAATATCGAATTGAAATCTTAGCATCGCTAACTCATTTTTAAATCGATTTTTTAACCTCCGATCCATAAACCTAGAATCGACCCTCATTAAAACTAGAACATTATCAAGGTTGTGTAACTTAAAGCCTCTAGTAAGGAGCAATGCCCAAAGTGCCTGGTCTTGGTTAGTTCTAATGTTGGGATATCCGCCAACTGACTTTACTACCGTTTTTTTGAAGGCTACTGATGGATGATTCATAGGTGAGAAAAATTTCGCGAATTTCCTAATATCTCGTTCTTCAAAAGGCATTTTCCTACTAGATATAATTGAGTCGGGAGATACGTCAAAACTATTAATCTGCCCTCCAAGCACATCAATCTCAGGATTTCTCTTGAAAAATTCCATTTGAGTTTGAAACCTATGGCTTAGATTTACATCGTCACTGTCAGCTCGAAAGATAAGTTCTTCTGTACACACATCCAATCCATGGTTTAGTGCACTAGCTAGCCCCACATTATGAGGCAAAGATAACGAAAATATGGGTAAATAATCTCTGAAAGACTCAATGACCCTTTTTAAATCTTTATTTAAAGGGCCGTCCTCGACTAAAACCACTTGGCTAGCCTGTAAAGTTTGACTTGCAATACTTTTCAGCGCTTGCTCTAAATAGTCAGGCTCTTCACCATTATAAACACTCATCAAAACTGAAAATGCCACTAATTCAACTCCAACTTGTAGAGTTGTCGCCTACCAGAGTAGACAGAATCTAAATAGACTACTTTTTTATTCCAAACTAGTCTCGGGTGCAAATCACAACGTGATACACCTTTGAATTTTAATGGATGATAAAAACTACCCAAAAGTGCTGGATTTATATGATCTAAATCTTCCAATAAGAACAAAGATTGCATACCGGCACGATTTGGATAAGTGTCTGTAACCATAACATTTCCCACCCCACTTGGGTGGCCATCACCATACTTAGACAATTCTGGCAGGAATTTCTTGTGACCTGTGACTATATTTAAGATTAAATAACATTCACCGTTATCCTCATCGTCCAAAAAAACGACTAAATTCTGACTATCTAACCAATGATAATGACTCACCAGCAAAGAGTCTGACAATAACGCGAGCTCTCCTGACACGGCGTCTGCTAAAAAGAGCCTGTCATATCGCTTACCACTAACAATATAACGATGAAGAAATACAAAAGATTGTCCCGAAGGATTTATCTGGAAATGGTTGACCTTATGATTACCTTCTTGAAATTCACGTTTCGCCTCAAAGGAACACACATCTGCCAAACTAATTAAAAGGCTCTCCCTATGAGTACCTATATCAACCTTCCAAATACCATCTCCCTCTAGCTTATCTAATTCAAATTTCGTCATTTCATCCAAGCAAAAATAGCCATAATCAGGCCTTAAAGTTCTAAGCCTCTGATAATTCAAACTAAGAAAATATTGATCTTTATATGCATCTTGCACTGGGTATCTATACTGAGTTACAGAATAATCTTTGATATTTACAACTTTACTGACATATCTTGCGTCAAGTTCATCAAAATCAGAGTATATAAATTTCTCATCAGTAATCCATTGAAGTCTTGACCCCTGCTGCCAATTAAATGCTTTAGATTGGGATGACCAAATCACCTCGCCAGACAACTCATCCAACATATTTATATTAATATAAGGTGCGTATCCAGGAGGCCTAGATGTATCAAAATCGCTCGAATGAAATAAAACCATTCCTTTTCCATTACACGGATTTTTGTCGTAATAACCAAAAAAAGACTCTTTTAGGGAATAAATGGGTGTAATTTTGAAGGCTGATACTACTGACTTTTTTTTATATGCAGATAGCCGCATAACGGTAACATAGGCTTTCTTTAACAATGCCTTGATAGCCGGACTTGAACTCAACAGCCTCGCTAACCGGCGTTCTAGGCTAGTGTATTCACTCATACTGCACCTCAGTAAGTTCCAAATAACTTGCTTGATAACTCTTAGAATTTAATTTTGAGTCAAACAGGTCTTGGGCTTTTGCTTTTATTGATTCTCGCTCAAACTTATAGCACTGACTTAGAACTTCTAATATCTGACTAGCGACTTGCTCCTCAGAAGACAAATGATCCACCAAAAAAACACAATTAGGCATTGCCGCCGCAATTTCTCTATGCGGTTCAATATTTGAAAGTAGGCATGGTAACCCTACTGACAAAGCCTCTAAAACACCATTAGGCATTCCCTCTGACAACGATAGAGATATATAGAAGTCCGCTAGGCATAAGTGCTTGTAGGTATCATCTACATGGCCCAGAAAAACAACGTTATCAGCCGCATATTTTTCACACGCAGAGCGCAGGAAACCATCACCTAGTACTACTAAATCACCACTACCATCCAATATCTTCGAGTTAAAAACTCTACCCATTAACTCTATATTTTTTCTAGGGATGAGACTTCCGGCAGTAACAAATAATGTTTTTGCTGAAGTATTAGCCAATGACTCTTCTCTCTTGAAACAACTGCCAAAATTAACACCATTCCTAATCACTTTTGCTTGGATATTATATCTTGCAAAAACTCCTTTCAGAGATTCCGAACATGCTACTGGATGGTCACAGCTTTTTATTGCAATCACATGTACAACAGCCATCAAATAGCCAATAACTCCTCCAAATTTAGAAGGATAATCGCTAAATGGTGCATTTCTAATTGTTAAAACTCTAGGAACCTTAAGTCCAAGCATCATACATAATATGTCTGGCCGGAATCCTTGAGAGTGCACGAGATCAGGTTTGATTTTCTTAATAAGTTGTTTAATAGTATTTCCTGGGAAAATACCTCGCAGGCCGCCTAGTGACAAACGATGCATCTCCAGATCGAGTGTCTCAAAAATAAGACTCCTGTCTCCTTCCATTTGTCCTGCCAAAGTGACCAAAATAGGTTCAAATCGTTTTCTATCTAACGCTTGAATTATATTGAACAACTGTTGCGTTGGACCAGAATCAGGGATCGAGCTAGTGATATAGAGAATTTTTTTCATGATAAACATCAGGTGAGTTATATCCGATATCTTTTCTTAAATTACGAAATTCCAATTTAAAAAAAGTATAACTTGAGATTAACGTATTCTCGCTAAAGAGGGGAATACATTTTTCGAAATAGGGTGCAGGTAATTAAAGTCAATAGCCAAGCTCGCCATATAAAAAATAGAAATACGTGGGACAAGCTATTTTTTAAAAATAATTACCTCAGTTCGAAACTTTCGCCAAACCATTGTTGCAAAGGGAATTTTTGAAATGAAATAGAATCTTCCTTGACCAAAATATTTCAAAATTAGGTTAGTAGGTCGAGCTACCAGACGCAAACCGTTTTCTTCAAAAATTTCTATGATTTTCGTACTAGGCAAGTAACAGGTCGAATTTTGCATATACATCAAAGCATCAGCGCCTCTACCCTTATATGAGGAAAAACATAATCCCAACTTACACATGAATCTGTAATATTGTATATTCTGAAACAACGCCCCGAAAAGAATACCTGTATGACACTCTATCAACGAAAATTTGGATGGAAAATAATGAATAGCGATACCGCCATCCTTTAATACCCGAAAATTTTCCTGAGCAAACTCATAATGATTAAAAACATGCTCAATAACTGCCCGAGAAAAGATAAAGTCGAACGATTCATCTGTAAATGGATAAGCATACTCAGCATTACTAGACCCAACATCAGCTCTATCAGCACCAGAAATTAGGATTTTCCGAATTTTATCTTTCGAGCGTAAATCATCTAAACTTTTGCCAGTCTTAAACTCAACGTCACACCCATAGGCGTCGTAACCCATATCTATGAAATCAGCGACTGAGTCGCCATTACCACAACCTATATCTAGACAACACCCGTCTTTGGTTTCTACGAACTTCTGACAAACACTAATAACCAACTTACTAAAAGGATTTTCGAACATAACTGCTCCAAGTAATTTTTATGAAAAAAAAATAACGGAATTATACTTTTGAGATATTTTTTTAATAATCTTCTTCCAATAGAGACAAGTACTCTATAGCAATTGTCGCCGCAGAAAAGTCGTTTGCTCGCTTTTTGAGTACATCAGGATCTATAGGTTTATCTACCGCCTCTTTGATACCTTTGAAAATCGACTCGACACTCCGATCCGTCAGATAATATCCATGCTCATTTCCGATGATATCTTTTGGACCACCAGGACAATTAGCTATTACCGGAGTCTTACCATAACCCATGGCCTCGACAATAACATTCCCAAAACCCTCCCACAAAGACGTCATCAAGAACAAATCGCAGCGCGCGTAAAATCGACCTGGATCAGGCACTGGTTCTTCAATTCGCCAATCAACTCCGTACTTTAATCCTAGAGATTCAGCATAGGCAATAATATCGCCCCTCAATAATCCCTCACCGAGAATCGTATACATCGAATTTGGAGAGTCCTTTTTAAACATAGCAAATGCTGTTAATGCTAAGAAATAATCTTTTTGCTCATGTAACCTCCCAACGGACAGTATCTCCACTAACTCTGTATTGGCAGCGGTATGCGTATTTTTTTTACTAGATATCGAAGCCATTTTGCTAGTTAGGACCGGATTACCAACCACATGGATATTCAAGTCAAGATTTAGGAAGTTAAACCTGTCAACATCTCGCCTAGTATCAGTTGAATTCGCGACTATTAAATCTGCTTGGCGATAGACCAGGGGTATTATTAATTTGTATACTAAATACTTAAATAACTTTTTAAGTTTAAAACTCCACAGTTGTTGATAAGTATTAGCTTCTCGAAAAACAAGTTTAAGATTTTTATTTCGGTTAGCCGTCAGAAACACTGCGACGTTTAAATTTCTAATTGTTGAGATAATAATTGTTTTATCTGAGATGCCTGCGAACAAACGTCTTAATTTGGTAAAAGAAAATAGTAATCTCGTATTAAGATCGAGAATAGTGACACCTGATAAGATACGTTCCTCCAGGCCTCCTCTTCGTTTTAGAACTATGAGGGTCACTGTGTAGCCTAATTCACAATAAGCATTAGCTAAATTTACACCTACAACTTCAGCACCACCGAACCGAAAATCCCCCTGAAATACGAGTATGTTAGACCTCATGACGCAATACGCACGAACGATGACGCCCAAGTATCGGGATGAAAATAATAACAGTTAAAACTAAATGCGTTAATAGGATTACTCCACTTTTCAAAAAAAACACTAACGCTATAAAGAAAAACGCCCCTGAATCATATTTTAAATTCGGACCCATCACGAGGAATTTAAACAAGCACATCCAAATAATATAACCAAAAATAATAATTGCCAGCAATTGAGGTAAAACCGCAAATTCTCCGACATTCAATAGATGAAAGATACTTTCTGTACCTGATAAATTAAATGAAAATAAATTTGACCAAGTGCCCGTCGTGACTTGAGCGCTTCTGCCAAGCAATTTGTCAGCAAAATAATTGTCCTGGTAAATAATCCGATTAAAAGCAACTAATAGGATAAAAGGTGTTAACGTTAAGAGCGATATTCTTTGGGCTCGTGAAAATCGCCTAGCTATAAAATAACCAACCAATACAAAACTGGCCAAAAAGCCCGCAACGGAGAATGTTAACAACACGTTAGACAAAGTAATTATATTCGTTAGCTTACTGACTTTTTGGCCGCGGTAAAGTAGGCCTGCATAGCCCAACAAAACATAAAAAGCATTTATACCAGGTTCAGGATAATAGCCAGAATAGCGGGGCACTCCATCAAAAAGAGGACTCGGGTTATCGCCAATCATAAATATCCCCGAAAAACTCTTCATCCAGTAAAACTCACCGGTGAACCCCTCATCAAAGCGGCGTAAACTCGATAAAAAGTCTGGCGTGAAACTTAAATTATCGGGCAAACTAAAAAATAATAGAGCTACTATCAAACCTAAATTAGACAAATACAAGCTAGAGGTTAAAAAGCGACCAGTCATTTCTTCAGGATTGACGGAAGAGAAGAGGACATAACAAAATGCAATTATTTTGAACGACCTAAGGAAATGACTTGCATCAAAAAAAGCCAACGAAATTAGTAAGCCAACCACTATAACGAACATATAAATGGATGGCCGAAATATGACTAGGTTAAGGAACCTCCGTTGAACCAAAAAGATACTTAAAAGTATTAGGAAAAACGGCACATATCTAGGTAATCCAGAATAGTATGAAAACGCATTACCTAGAACTGTTGATTCCGATATCAGTATAGTAGAGTACAGAAATACCAAGATTGATTGCAGCTTTATCATAACTGTTTAAACCTCACCCATCGTCCTGGTCACAGAAAAAATATTAGACGAAGAACTAACGCCCCGTTGATGAAAAAGTATTTCAAATAAACCCTGCGGTAAAGCCGTAATGGAGTTTTCGGAATTACTTTCACAAAACAGCTTTATGTCATTCGCATAGTACTCAAAATCAATAAGCGGATCTAAAATAACTTTTCCTGGGGATCTTATGACTTTCACGGCAAGACCAAACCCTAAACAATCTAAAAGTGCTCCTGTTGATTCGCCCCAAACACACAAGCCTTTGAAATTCAGAAGTTCCTCTTGTAGCGGAGCCGAAGAGATAGTTATATTTAGATTAGGGAACGTCATATTTAGTAAATTCAATTTTGACTCTACTTTCTTGTCCCTTGGGTGCGGCCTAACAACCAGCTTTTTTAGCAGTGGCATGGCCTCGACGATTTTATTTATGTGCTCTAAAGACATTTGGCCCGTGTCATGAAGATTCATCAAGAAAACCGCTCTGGAATCGCTAAAAGTTGCGGCGTTCTCCGAATTTTTAAAGGAGCTTTCACAACTCGGAAACGTTATCAAGTCCTGTCTGGCAGCGCCTACTAATTTTATTTGACTTTTGTTAACGTATTTACTAATTATCCAAGCTGCATATTCACCCTCTAGTAAATAAATAGTTGGACAATAGTTCTTTAGAATAGGATCCTTAAACATCAGAGCGCTTAACTCATAACACCACTTCCCTCGGCTAATAGGACCATGCTGCAACCCATAGTTCACTATTTTAGAGACCTGATTAGCTGATGCTCTTGCAATTGCTCTGCCGACTGGAAATTCAAAATGATAGTTAAGAACCTTTTCTGGTTCCACTATTCTAAAAATCTCTGCCGCTCCAGAGTAAACCAATCTGTTACTCAAATAATCGGACGCATACCGATTTTGCTCCAGAATGAGTAGGTAATCTAGTGTTTGCTGGGGTGAATGTTGTTTTTTAAAAACCAACCTCGAAAAGGCCCATATTAGATCTAATTTGTACTTCGTCGCGCTACCCACTAGTTTAAAGAAGACTAACCAGCTACAGTATTTTTCGATAACCATACAACGATGATCTATCACACAACTACGAGTTGCTTTGAACCAAGAAAATAAATTATGGCGCTGTAAACCTCCGCACCGAAGCGCAGCTAAAATATAGCGATCTTTATAACTCGCGGAAAATACTTCGCCATACCTCCAATCATGGTCTTGAGACCAATGTTTGAGTAGTGAAAAGGTCAGCATTTCGCCAGTTCTGAATCGAGTTGGCTCTCGAAGTGACTTGAGAATTACAAAAAAAATGATATCCAACCATAGATCTCTAATATTTCTGTACGTGCAGTGAATTATTGATACTAAAAATAGTCCTAACTGAGAAATATTTTCTCTAGTTTCAAAACGAGCAAGGCTTTGTAAATCTTTGTTCTCAGAGATAATCGATACAGAACAATCAAAAAATTTAAATCTTTCTTTTAGCAATAGCCAAAGGCTGAAAGCTTCAATAGCACTTGAAAACTCTGACCTGGCAGCACCAGCATTCGTGTAGACTGTCTCCGGCCTTAGCTTTAATACCTCGCAAAGTTTTGTATTCCACTTAGTCTTAGCCTTTAGATTAGTCGCGTATATTTCTTCTTCGTTACAAATGACTAAAGATGACATTTGGTTAGCATTTAAGTGTTTTAATAAAACATTCGCTGGCAACACAGAGACTATTAGATCGGCTTTCTGAAGTAACAGAAGATCTTTCCGAGATTTTGGGTACGTATGAATAAAAACAGCTCTCATCTTCAAATCCAAGGCACCAAGACAAAGGGTATCAAGTAAAATAGTGACTTAGCATCATAGTTCTCCGAAGATTTTCTCTTTAGAGTCATCATTCCAAAATAACTATAAATTTTAAGAACATTCCCATAATAAACTCCCAATAACAAAACCCAATATATTGATTGATCAACTTTCAAAATCCAAAACGAGATACTGATAGCAATGACACCTGAAAACTGAGATACCGCAAAGAAAATAGATTTTTCATAAGGTTTTGCCACTATTAAATAACCTAAAATAAAGAGCAATGGAAATGTTAAGCAAATTTTGAACACCATTTCAAAAACGGGAAAAACTAAAGAGTACTTCGGCGCAAAAAGCATTGCTAACTGACTAAAGACGGGCATTAAAAGCTTTATCAACAACATACCCCCAACCACTAGAACGATTCCTGCGTAGAGCACTATTTTATTGAGTAATATAGCTCTGGTCATCGCATCACCAGAGGAGAACAATTTAGCCAAGTTAGCTCTTATAGGCTCAACCATGAAAGAAGTTAGGGTGTTCGCAATATTTAGGACGAACAATAAAACTGCGTAATATCCCAACTCTGTGAAACTGAAGTAATTCAAAAGAATATACCTATCTAAATAAAAAGATAAACCAAAGATAAGGGTTGCACTTGTCAGTGTTAAAGATATCCGTATATTCTCCTTTAACCAAGAAAAAGCAGGTTTACCTACATTTATATTCCTAAAAGTTACTAACGAAGATAATAAAAATATACTTAGCTGACCTAAGAAATATATTTTTAGAAATTGGGGAAAGTCTTCCCTGAAAGCTACCAAACTTAAGCCTAACATGACTACGGATAACCCAAATTCAATTTGTGCAATTTTTACATATTGACCCACATGCCGGCGCCATATGATTGACAATTTAAAAAGCCGTGCAGCAAACAGCGTAAGACCTACAAGTACTATCACCACGAGCCCCAAACCATCAGCTCCTGCGGGCAAACTAAAAGTAGTTTTACCTAGAAAAAAAAGAAAAAATATCCAGCCAACCAGAGATATAAAAAGAAACTCGAATAATATTATTGCAGAAAAAACACTTTTTGCGGTGTCACCACTTAACTTACCGTCGTAAGCATCAATCAAAAATTTATTCGCGAAGCCTAGATCAAAATATTTGGAACTTTGCACGGCATTATTGCAAATACTAAGTAACCCAAATAACTCGACACTAAGAAGCTTAATAAAAATAAAATTTCTAACTATATCAAACATTACGGTTAGCGCTTTTCCAAAAGTAGACTTAACAACTACAGAGGTCAGGCTAGTATTTTTTTTTGATGAATCTTTAAGCATCTCTTAAATAAGACTCGCTTAAAACTATTACAGGAGTATCCAACTTGCTACACACCAGCCACTTTATACATGCATGACAAAAGATCATCAATATCTTCCATAGTATTTGGCAGCCTCACGTGTTCATTGATCACCATTTCTTTAAAATGTAGTTTCTCGGCAATTGGACATGTACCCTCCCCATATTCCATTCTAAGATTTCGGTTTAAGGGAGCAGAAAACGGATATCCCCCCTTAAATAGATGCTTTTTTTGGTACAAAGGCTGAAAATACAACGGCTTAACATACCCTTGGTAAAACATTGCGCCTTCAGCGTTGACTGCTGAGATAAATTCGCTTCTTGAAACCTTAGCAATATTTTCATCAAAGCGAAAAGGCATTACGTAGTATGTAGAGTGATTACTGGAGTGATCTTCTAAAGGAGAAATAAAATCCAAACCTCTAATGCCTGACTTAAAGTGATCGACCATTTTTAGCCTCTGGCCATTTAACCCCGACAACTTAAGTAACTGCACTCGCGCAACAGCGGCACCCAACTCGGTAAGGCGATAATTATAGCCCGCTATGTTAGTAATGTTTTGGTAGCCCGCTGGCCCTACAACCGCTTCGCCATGATTTCTTACTAACTGCAATCTATATGCAAGGTCATCGTCATTAGTTGTACAAACAGCACCCTCGCCGGCTTGTATCGTCTTATTGACATTTAAGCTAAAAACACCAATGTCACCAAGACTACCCACAAAAAAATCACCGACTTTAGCGCCATGAGCCTGAGCACAATCCTCTATTACCTTAATCCCAAATTCTCTAGCGATTTCATTGATTGCGATCATATCAGCAGGAATACCAAATTGATGGACTACTATAATCGCTTTGGTATTAGGCGATATTTTTTGTTTAATTGAAGCTGGGTCCAGCGATCCCGTCGTACCTAAAACATCTGCAAATACTGGAATAGCGCCATATATCAGAGGCGCTAAGGCACAAGCTGTCATTGTATAAGGCGAAACAATAACTTCATCACCATACCCAATACCCAGTGCAGCGATCGCCGCGAAAAGTCCAGAGGTCGCACTATTCATCGCAATAGCATGCTTAGTCCCATATAAGTCCGCCCACTCTTTTTCTAAAGCTTGAACTTCTGGCCCTCCGATAAACGAAAAAGGCTCATCAGGTGTATGCGATCCTTCATATAATGACAGATAACCGCTATCGATTACCCGAGCCAACGCCTCCTTTTCTTCGACTCCTGTTGTTATGTTGTCTAGCCATTTTTTTTCATGGGGCCGCACTGGAGTACCACCATTTATAGCAAGTGTCTTAGCGTCAAGCTTCATTTTAATACCTTTTGGTTAACAGCCCATATAAAAGCCATAGTTGACTCCGAGTTCTCTAGTGACCAGTCGTTATAATTCCTTCCATCAGAAATGATATCCACCAGTAGTTGAATCGCGTTAGCAATTGGTTCTTGTAAAATTTTATCTTCCCCAATATGTGTAAGGTTCTCACCCTCTGACATTAAGATTCTTTCACCTAATTCATTGATGACTAGTTTCTCTATGTAAAAGCGCTCCTCAAAATTTTCAATCCTAATCCTACCCATAGAAAATTTGAAATCAAATTCAAATAGCTGATAATTAGATTCATCCATGTGATTTAGAACCACTGCGATATCAGAGTTTTTAAACTTAAATTTCCCCTCAATACTCATATCCTTTTGACCTTTCATGTGAGTCATATCAGATATGTAGCCAATTTCCATCACATCTGAGAAAATATACTGAAGTGTATCTATCACATGCACCCCATTATGACTCCATCCTCCGTAGTACCAGCAATCAACTCTGAGGCAGTCGCCATAACTCCGATCTCTAACTATTCTTTTTAATCTTGTATAATTCTCATCAAAACGTCTCGAATGATTAACAATAATCTTGGTACCACACTCTTTTGACAAATCAATGAGTATTTTAAACTCCTCTGCATTCGTTACGGCAGGCTTCTCTAATAATATCAGTGCCGGGGGGGTAATCGAAGTAAGAATTTCTTGTACGACATCAAAATGAGTATGGTCAGGAGTGCATACAGATACCACTTGGGGTTGAAGTTCCAAGATCGCATCACTAATTAAACACGAATAAAAATCAACATGGTATTTGCTAGCCAAGGTCTTGGCGGCCAGATAGTCAATATCAACATAACCGACAATTTTTGTACCACTATTGACGTAGTAGGCGCTTGAGTGACTTCTCACTTTCCCCGCCTTTACATCTCCAATGTTATCTAGAGAGCCTGCTATCTTTCCACAACCAACAATTAAACATTCAATCGTCATTTCTATACTCTTTCCATCTACGATTAACTTTGCGGTTAATGCTCGATATGTCAGGATTATCTAGCAGTAAGTCTACTACCTGATCGATAGAGAAAATCAAATGTCCACGAGCCATCATATTTTCAATCACGAATGTCATTACCTGAAAGTCCTCGGGAGTATCAACCTCCATGTACAAATCAGGATAATAAAGATAAGAGGGCGCCTCTAAGTTCATTACCGCGAACAAGTCTGTGCGGCGATAGATATGCAAGCTTACATGCTCTCTCAAGGGATCTGACTTCTCAACTAGACCATTGACCTTAATTAACGCGCCACCTTTATAAACAATAACCTCCGAACCTGGGGGATATGTAGTTTTGAGAGAATTACTGACAAAGTCTACTGAGTTTTGGTGCTTTAAGAGATATCCTATAAATTCATCAACCATCCTAGGGTCTGTTAAGGGTGAATCACCAAAGCACTCCACATGAATATCAACTTCGTACTTAACAATTAAGTCTGCGAGCCTCTGTAGGACGTTGTCTTCATCTCCACGAAATACCTTATAACCTTGTCTATTACAAAACTCCACAATCCTATCATCAGCAGGATTAGTAGTAGTAGCGACTACAATGTCGTCAATTAACCTGCTTTGTTGAAGCCTTTCTATCTGCCATTGCAGCATAGGTTTTCCGGCTATTTCTTTAAGCACTTTACCTGGTAGTCTTGTTGAGGACAGCCTAGCCTGAATTGAGGCAACTATTTTCATAGAAATTCCTAATAATTTTTAAAATATAGTCTAATGATCCCGAGAAGCTTGGAACAGCAGTAGTGTCTATACTCTTACCTTCGCCGGTTCTAATAAGCAACTTGAGTGCTGCTTTATCAATCTCAGATACCCACCTCATCTCGCAACCCACAAATGAGCGATTAGAATTTGGGCGATAACTATAGACAGGTATTCCTTGCGCCGCCATCTCTAACAAAAGCATGGACTCCATACCAACGATCGCCTCATAATCAAAAAGATGCAGTCGCATTGCATCAGCTGATATGACCTCAACATTTTGATTTGTCAAATAATCACTGTAATTACGAACTGATTCAGTCGGATGTAACTTAAGATGCAGTATTTTTTCTTGGCTGAGACATCCAACGATATCATCTAAAACATCATACTGATTGTAGCCCAAGTACCTAGACCCTTCCTTAGGCATATCGGTATCTAATCGCTCAGATATAAATAGAAATTTCTTAGGTATGTTTCTATTCTTAGATCCTTTATATAATTGTTGTTGAGCCTCTAGTACCGGATTACCGACCACTTTGATATTTTTAGACGGTAATCCTTCCAAAATCGCCTGCTCCTTGGCCCAAGCATCATTGACAAATATATGATCAGGAAATAGGTACTGACCATCTTTGAAGAATCTCTCCTTAAAGTTAGTCCAATGTTCAATTATCGAAATAACTTGAAAATCATCTAATTTCGATAATTCTAATATTTGTTTTTCAAGAGTATTGCCTAGAGTAGTCCCAAGAACAGCAAGGTTTATTTCTAATTCCTCACAAAATTCATCATAGCCAAGAGCCTCAATTCCCGCGTCTTCGAAAATAGATATCGAAACGGATGAACCATAAACTCTGTAAGGGTAATTAACCTGTTGGATTATGGGTATAAGATACTTTGCAGGTCCTGCATCAGTTGCACAGAATACGATCAATGCTTGACCCCCTTCGAATAAAATTTCTGAGACAAAGGTTCTTCGAGATGTTTATATACGGATATCATGGTATTGACTTGACTGATCACGTCACCTGCAAAGCTAATCGGCCTTATACCAATATCATTAAATGGGGTATAAAATTCTTCCCTCATCTTCCTCAAACCAATATCAAAATACCAAATATGTAAACCTTGGGCCAGCGCCAAGTGATATCCAGTAGAAACATAATCAAACACTATGGCTTCATAGCACGTCATATCTAGTTCAGACAAATTAGTCTCAACAATATTAAGCCCTTCAATCTTTAAAGAAGCATCTATCTTATTTTTAGGGTGTTTTTTATATACTACCTCGTAACCTCTGTTGACTAAGCTTTTAATTAAACAACTTTGCCAGATGATGTAGCTCTCATCAGAAATAGTCTGGAATGGACTATATCTTCCATTTCCAGACAGACCAGTTGGACAGTATAAGACAACTCCCATTTTTCGTCGATTTAGATGCACTCCTACCTTTTTGCGCCTCCGACTTTTAGCGCTTCGCTCCAAGGAGAAAATCTTAGGTATACTTACAAAAGATGATTTATCCTCTCTTATGATAGCCGTGACGGCTTCCAAATCACCATAAACCCCATAGTTGGTTGGAAGTAGAGTTTCCGTCAATCTTAAAAAAGGTTCGTCTCTAAAAAACGCCGTGGCATCTCCATGATCTTTGGCAACCACATCAAAATCTAGCTCACGATATAAGCTTGCTCGATACGCCGAAGCTGGAGACATCAAACTGCCACTGTAAAAATACTGACTAATAGGCTGTGTATCCCAAACTTGCATTGCTTTCACATAATTTATGAAATTTGTTACAAAAATATTTCGACTCGACTCATCCAAGCATAAAAATTCGGCCAAATCGTGAAGACATCTACTTAGAATTAAGAACCTATCTGCATGCAAATGTTTTTTATCTATTAGTTTTGTCCGAAAACCGTATTTAGATACATACTTATTTGCTAGTACCTTTGTAATTATTGCAGAAGCAGCGCGCTCCCAAAAATTTCTGTGCGCATAAAAAAGACTTAATTCGACGAATCTTGCCTCACGAAAAAGGAAGGCATACTTATATTTTGTCTTAACAGTCTTGAAGTTGATTAAATAGGGATCTCGCAGGAATTGTGCGCTGAGAAAAGGAAAAGAAAAAGTGTTACTATTGGACCGAACAAGCAAATAATTTGAGACATACTTCATAATTTCTTGCGACATTCCTCGCAGTAAATAAGTGCTTTTTACGCTCTCTGCAGTGGAAATCCGATTTTTTATAATCTGTTCACATTCTAGCGCTCTTAAGTTAGCCCTTTCATAATTTTGATGTTCTTCTTTTAGGGTAAGAAATTGCTTTTCTGTTAACATAAAGGATTCTTAGTCAAATGGTTTAGTCAAGCGAAGATAGTAACTCATCATACTTTTTGATTTTGGACAAGTCATTTGTCATATTGCCTTCATGCTTGCGATATCGATATAGCGGGATACTAATATGTTCGATCTTATATTTCTTCTCAAATCTCCGCCGGAACTCTTTTTCCTCATTTAAGAGAAAATCTTCATTCATACGGCCTACATCATCTATAAGTTCTCGCCTAAATATTATTCCACACGCAATAGGGTTTTTAGTTGAGCTCTCGCGTTTAATAAAATTTTCATGCTGATCGATCAAAAAATAATCACAACTAACCGCTGCACATTGCTCGTTAAAATCTAGATAAGTAGTCAGTATTGTGAGGAAATGTTCATTCACGTAATCATCCGAGTCCACTCGCACAATATATTCTCCCCGCGCAATATCTAATCCACTATTGACTGCAGCCGGAAGACCTAAATTCTCGTGATGAGTGACGACATTAATATCGCCATAAAATAGATCAAGCGCATACGCAGTTTTATCTGTGCTCCCGTCATTTACTACAATAATTTCAAAGCAACTATTATCCAGATCCTGGCGAATAAGGGACCTCAAACAACGCCCGATAAAGCGCTCTTCATTATGAACGGCAACAATAACGCTTACTTTAATTTTTGCTTCCATATTTTAATCATCTTTCTCTGATTCGGGAGTATTTTTCGCTAGACTACCTGGCGCTTCGATTAGGTTATCTAGACTAATTCCGTTTTTCTCATCAATATCATTAACGAGTACTTTACCAATCACTTGATCAATATCTTTAGGTGAAACAAATTCTAACTGCGGTCTTAAAGGACATAAATCATCTTTCGTTAATGTATGCCCGGCAGGCAAACTTTTTACAACATACAGTCCTCTCCTCGCAAACTTGATAGCAGACCTTTGCTCATCAAGGTTCGCGGGTTTTAATGCCTCATTGATCGTAGATATGTTTTCTAAAAAACTAGTTAAATCGTCTTTATCAAATGAATGATAATGATCGTTACCAGGAAGTTTTTTATCAAATGTATAGTGTTTCTCTATCACCTTCGCGCCAAGCGCAACAGCCAAAGGCAATATGATCTGTGAATCTTCAGGCACGGTATGATCACTATATCCAACCGTTAGGCTGGGGAAATTTGACTTTAAAGATTGAATACTTCCAAGCCCAGCATTCTCAATTTTAGTCGGATAATTAATAATACAATGCAATAAAGTTAAGTCGGAAACGCCTTTGCTAATCAAGAATTCGACCGTATCAGAGATCTCCTCCATAGTACTCGCCCCCACCGATAGAATAATCGGTTTTTGTTGCTCAGCCACAGCCTCCAAAAGTATATAGTTAGTTAGATCGACAGACGCTATTTTGTAACGATTCACATAGGGCGCCAACGTTTTAACGTAATCAACATCAAAAGGCGTCGATAGAAACTCTATCCCTAATTCCTGACAATACTGATAAAGGCTCTGATATTCAGCCTCACCAAAACTATCATACTTTGAAAAAAGCTCTGATTGAGACGTCGTTTTTTCTTTCGCTGTATCCCAGTAGCTAGGGGAAAAAGGTGCGGCCAATTTAGAGGACTTATAGCTCTGAAACTTAACACAGCCTATACCAGCATCAGCACATTCACGAATCATTTGCTTTGCTAAACTTATGTCATTCTCGTGATTAACGCCAATCTCGGCAATGAAATTTTTTGGGTCGAATGAGGAAGGCATGGAGTCTGCTCCGTTAAAAAGGTTATTTTGAATTTAAACTTAACTAACTGTATGGTAATTTTTGTACCAATCTACAAATTTGACTATACCAGCCTCAATTGAGGTACTAGGCTTGAAACGTATCGCCAATTCGAGTTCATCAATATCCGCAAATGTTAGCGGTACATCACCAGGCTGCATTGGTAGTAAATTTCTCTTCGCCTTCCTACCCGTCGCTTTCTCAATAGCCTTAATAAATCGATCAAGAGTAACCGGGGCATTATTCCCAATGTTATAGACCTTAAACGGCGCATTTGAAGCTGTAATTGTATTTTTCTGTTTGGTTGGTAACTTGCCAATTAGTCTAGTAATACCCTCTACAATATCATCAATATATGTGAAGTCTCTTTTCACGATACCGTTATTGAAAACGTCAATAGGATCACCAGCCATTATCGCTTTAGTGAACTTAAAGTATGCCATGTCAGGACGTCCAAACGGGCCATACACTGTAAAAAAGCGCAGCCCCGTACAAGGTAAATCGAAGAGATGGCTATAAGAATGCGCCAACAGTTCATTAGACTTTTTTTTGCTGCATACAAGCTAATGGGAAAGTCAGTATTATCAGATGTTGAAAAGGGTTGCTTTTGGTTCATGCCATAAACCGAACTTGAGGACGCGAAAAGTAAGTGCTCTACCTTATGTTGCCTGCAGCATTCTAGGATATTACTAAAACCAACAAGATTAGAATCTATATAAGCCCGAGGGTTCTCTATAGAGTACTTAACTCCAGCCTGCGCAGCCAGGTTCACAACGCCATTAAAATTGTGCGCCGCAAATATATTATTCAATTCAGCCACATTACTAATATCTACATCATAAAAATGATACTCATTTTGCAAATTTGATATACGCGCAAAGTGTTCAATGTCTAACAATCGGGCGTACTTTAGTTCTGGATCGTAATAATCATTAAGATTATCTAGCCCTATAACTTCATATCCGAGTACCAAGAGAGCCTTCACTAGATGAGATCCTATAAATCCAGCAGAGCCTGTTATTAAAATTCTCTTCATAAATTTCAAATTCCTTTAAACCTATCGTCTTACCTATCTTTTTATAATAAAAAACCTGTAATCTCGAAGAACTTACCAGAAATTCATTACAAGCTCTAACTCATCAATTTCTTTATCCGCTCATAGTCTTCGGGAGTATCCACCGCAATCCCACCGGCAGGAACTTGTAGCATCTGAATTGGTATGTCTAGATCTAAGAACCTCAAAATTTCTATGTCTTCAAATACCTCATTCCTTGTCTTTTGATTCTGACCAGAAAATAGCCTTAAATGCTCACTACTGAAGCCATAAATGCAGACTTGCTTATACCGTGCATGAGCTTCCTCGTTTTTATCGAAAGGAATCCCTGCTCGACTCATGTATATAAGCTTATTGGACTCTGAAACGACCACCTTTGGGACAGATGGCATTTGAATTTCGTGCTCAGCAATTTGACAAAAACAGTTAATAACTTTAGAAGAGTCACTCATCATTGTCTCAAAGACCAATCGAACATTATTAGGGTTTGTCATCGGCTCATCGCCTTGCACATTTACTAAAAAATCAAGATCTAACGATTCATTCGCTTCCGCGAGTCTATCAGTCCCTGTGAGGCACTTCTCACTGGTCATTATTACTTGCCCCCCAAATCCATTGACCTGATTCTTAATATCCACGCTATCCGTGGCGACAAAAACAGCAGACAGTCCAACCGCGTCAACACATCGCATGTAGACGTGCTCAATCATTGGCTTACCATTTATATCGATTAAAGGCTTTCCAGGAAATCTAGAAGACGCTAATCGTGCAGGTATAACTACAGCACCCTTCATATCTATATTACGGCCTCTAAACAGTGGCTAAAGCACTCTAAGGTATTTTCATCACAAAATTTTATAAGCTCTTCTGGCGCAGCCGAAAATTCTGTTAGCCCAAAAAATTTAACATTATTTTCAATCGCAGCTTTTGCATCCTGAACTGAATCTCCATATAAAAAAGCACTGTAATTTTCATAATTTTGAAGAATGCAACGGATGTTATCGGTCTTCGGTGTAGGACCTCCAAAAATATTATTTGGAGTAATTAAACCTAACTTTGTAGGAATAATATGTCTCAATTCATCCTGTTCTGAAGCTGAAACTACATATACCAAATGATCCCGTGGAATCTTTGAAATATAATTTATAGTTTTATCTATGACATCACACTTTCGGTAAAGATCTAAGACGATTTCTGAATATTTTTCCTTTGCCTCGACCAAACTTTCACTGGTCAATGAATAACTATTAGCCGAAGCATGCGCACCAAAACTTTCAAAATGCTGCGCTCTTGTCCTTCCGAAATTTAATCTAAAATCCTCCTCCGCCCAGTCAATTAAGGAATCGTGACCCCCAACATATGCTAGAGCAGAACGTAAAGCCCCTAGTTTTAGGAAATTTGAGTTCAATATCACACCATCACAATCAAATATATGTATTACCCTCTCAGACTTATAGCGCATAAATAGATCGCTCAGCAATTGAAAAAGAAGTAGGAGTAAGGGAAAATATCTCGAAGTTTGTCTTTGATAAAATCATTAAAAATTCTTGCATTTGCTTCTGTCGCGGGTCCTCCGACTCAAATCCACCAAAACCAACTAAATTTATCGTTGAGGCTCCAGCCTCCATACAAAAGGCTATCGCATATGCAAGGGTTAATCTGAAAGGGATACATGCATATGTTCCACAACTATCGAAGCTTTTATTCTTAATCATTACCCCATAATCAAAGGCAATATCGATATCATGCTCTTGAAACATTGCCTTTGGTGCTATAAACCGATAATTGGCAGAGCCGTACTTAGTTTCATCTTCTCTAAATTTTTCATTGTGAGTGACAGCTACGTAATCATATTTTAGGTTTAGCTTGCTTGACGGGTTATTAATAGCCAGCACAACAGGAGTCTTTTTTGAAACGTAGTCTTCAATAGCATCTTTATACTTTATAGAAAGGTCCGTTTGAGCGACCAAAAGCACTTCTTTACCAACTAAAAATTTAGGTACCTCTGAACCACCAATCGGCTGCTCATTCGTATTAAGGCTTATTTTTGACACTACTTGATTTAGTACATCCCGATCAAAAACATGCGGTTTTAGTACATCGCCTAAATCAGACAAGATCTTTGGTATGAGAGCTTGATTCATCGACTTGTTAGCACATAATTCCTGTACATAAGTAGGATGGAGGCCATTAATTGCTCCAACGTAATAAGGCAATGACACCCCCCATCCACATCGACTTTTCATCTCAAAAAAGTGTTTCTGTATGAGGTAAGAAAGCGCACTCAGATCCACTTTAGGATCCCTTACTCGTGCGGCTAAAACAAGATATTCCGTCTCTGCGTTTCCAGCTCCTCTACCCATTCCTGTTACTGTGCTATCAATCCATGTACAACCTAATTCAATCGCTGCATTTACATTGTCAATGGCTTGACCCATGTTATTGTGAGAATGGAATCCGATATCTCTTGTCCAATTTCTTCTAATGTCATTAAAGACTCGATTTATATCTTTACGCATCATAGAGCCCAACGAATCCGCAAAATACAAGACATCTACGCTGCTCCACTTTGCAACCACAAATGATAATTGAGAAAGTGCCTCACTATCGCTCAGTGATGCTTGCATTACATTTAACCCGACCAAATAGCCTTTTTCTTTCAACCGATCAAGCATCGGCAAACAGTGCTCGACCTCGGAGAAATGAGCCGCGACCCTCACCAGACTTATTTTTTCGTCTTTACAATCTGAAAACAATTCATCAATACACTCATCTTGACGCCGGTCTTCAGACAAAATTGTCTTTGCATCAATCATCACACCATATATGGGGCCATCTGGGAGATCTAGCCTGTTTAAATATTCGGCTGTTGTGTAGGCATGTGGGCCTAGATAAGCTTCATTTTTAAATTGTCTCAGACCCAGTTCAATGTAGTTGACACCCAATGAGGACATCGCCTTCAAATAATCGGAAACTAATTCACTGGAGAAATCCCATGCATTATAGTAACCACCGTCTCTCAGCGTGCAGTCAAGTATTTTTATAGCCACGGAACCACCTCTAATTATTTTGTAATTTAAATTAATTCAACGCTTTCATAAGCGCTTTTCGTATTTTTCCCGGCATTTCATTATCGATGTGCACACTTATTGGAAGGGCAACTGCAGCTGATAAAATCTTATGCGACTCAGCAAATGCCGCACTCAAAGCTCCTTCATGACGTTCCATGAGCTCTGGCATATGCGTCCACGTTGCTGCAAAATGCCAAGAGTAAGCTTCTGGAAGAATTTTAGTCCCCAAACCATCTTGTAAGAGCTCAATACGGCACTTCATTGCATCTTTACTATCACTTACAAAAAACACCAATGCATCCGCTGTATCAAAAGAACCCTTGGGGATTTCCCTTGGCGTTATACCTGGCAGATCTTTTATGGCATCCCATATTAAATCCCGATTTTGGCGCTGCTTTTGAATTACACTAGGGAGCTTTTTAAGTTGAGCCAAGCCGATCGCGCCTTGTAATTCCATCATTCTATAGTTAAACCCGCTACTGGACCTTGTATCTTCCCAGCGCGGTACCAGCGGATTATTTTCATGGCCATGATCGTGCCATGCGGCAGCTTTGGCATAAATACCTTTATCTTTGAACACCACCATTCCACCCTCTCCAGTGGTCATGGTTTTAGCGAAATCAAAGCTGAAGGTACCAACATCTCCCCAAGTTCCGAGCTTTTGTCCATTTAAATTACCACCGCATCCCCATGCAGTATCCTCAATCAGATAAATCCCCTTTTCTTTACATATTGCAGATATTTCTTCTAGTCTCGCAGGAGTTCCCAACATGTGTACTACAATAACTGCCTTAGTTTTTGTAGTAATACTCGCCAACAACGATTCAGGACTCATGTTAAGTGTTCGATCAATATCGCAGCAAACAGGAGTAGCTCTTGATTCTATAATAGCTTCTACCGTAGCAACGAAAGTAAAGCTTTGAGTAATAACCTCATCACCAATACCAACACCTAGAGCTGCGAGTGCTACCCTTAGCGCTGCCGTGCCAGAAGACACAGCCAATGCGTACTCAATTTCCATCGCTTTAGCGAAGGCTATTTCAAATTCTCTGGTCTTGTAACACTCATTTCTTAACGCATCGAATCCATGCCTAAAAAGAACACCTCCCCGATCAAAAACGTCCTTTACTTCCTCAAACTCTTCAGCGCCTATAACCTCAAATCCAGGCATCTTTAATCCTCCACACTAAGTTTACTTTTAGCAAAAATAACAACGAACCGAGATTTCTTCATACTCACATTTTCAATAATTTCAAAGGATTTACCTACTACTGCTTCCAGCTGATCAGCATTTCTCACAAAACCAATAGGATCGTGAGGAATAAATAAGCTAATTAAAAAATATTTACTATGCTGCGCAATGGTTTGAACTACATCTTCCCAACTCTCAATATAAGAGAGGGTTTCAGCGGTAAAAACTAAATCAACATAGTTGTCATGAGATGCCCCCTTTGCTGCCATTAAAGTCGCAACTAGAGCTCTTGAATCACCAATATCAACCTTCTCGAACTCAATATCAGGATAACGCGCCTTCGCCTTTTCTATAGCAGTTTCTGAGATATCTATACCTAGCACTCGATTATTATTTTTTTTGAGCAGATGCGTTAGCGCACCCTTTCCGCAACCGACATCTAATACGCTATTAAAATTCCACCCTTTAAGAATGGACAAGGCAATATTACGATTGAGTTGGCGAGAATCCTCCTGATGCCAGCTATCAAAACAATCTTTATCTTCATCCTGATACATTTTCTCAAAATCACCCACAAAAGCTTTGGCTTTTTGATCAAATACATACTTATGATACTTTTCCATGTGCTACATACTCCTAAATAATGCGGTCACTTTTTCTTTAGTGAGTATCTTTTTGAAATCCGCGCCTAATGCGTTAGTAAGAGGCTTTTCATGAATAATGGATGCTTCATAAAGCCGCTGGTACTGATCAGCACTTAGATTTGCACATATACCTTTAGGTATATCAATATTTTGCAATTTGACCATAGCCCAAAACTCTTCAAAAGCTTGAGGATAGAACTCTCCCATAGCTCTCATTACAATACAGTTCGCAATACAGTGATGCGTTCCAAGAACAACACTCAAACCAGCTGACAAAGGATGTACAACACCAACGTAACTAGTTGCTATTGAGCAACCTCCAAGATATGAGGCAACCATGAGTTTCTCACGATTCTCAGAACTCATCATTTCATTGCTATTAAACACAGTACGACAGAGATTGATTGTCTCTCTAGAAAACGCATCTCCTATTGCATTGCGATATGAACCCGAAAGGGCTTCGACACAGTGAATAAACGCATCCATTCCAGTAAAAAAATACTGCTCTGGCGGAACAGTGGCCGCCAAACTTGGATCCATGATGATACGATCATAAACCGTAAAATCACTGTTCATACCTAGCTTTAAACCTGTCCTCTTATTTGTCATCACACATGTTCGCGTGGCTTCAGCACCAGTTCCTGATAGAGTTGGAATAGCTATTTTGAAAATACCACTCCTCTTAACCAAATCCCAACCTTGATAATCCGCAGCAGAACCGTCATTAGTGAGCATATTCGAAACTGCTTTGCCAACATCCAGTGTTATCCCCCCTCCCATTCCAATTATCGCTGAAGGAGAATGAATGCCCAACTTATGTAAATCAGCTACGCACTGGTCAATATAGTCAGTTGTAGGCTCTAAATCAGTAGACACAAAAATTATCTTATCGTTCTCCTGGAGCTTTAAATTAGCTACAATTTCTGGCGTACCAGCGAAAAATTCATCTATGTACGCAACAACTGGTTGATCGTCGCTTCTCAAAGGAGCAAGTAATTCCTCGAGACTATTGATAGCATCAAATCCTATATTATAACCAAGTACATTTCGAACATTTTTAATACCTGTATCAAGGATACTCATTTATTACTCTCCTTTTGATTCTGGGGTTTGTACGCCATTTGACGTTAATTGAGCCGCAAACTTGAGCGCAGACTTACACATCTCTGGTAAACTTAGTTTCGCCTCCCAGTCGAGAACGGATTTAGCTTTAGAAACATCGGCAAAACACTCCGCGACATCCCCTACCCTTCTTTTATCGATTTTATATCTTACCTTTTCACCTAAATCTTGCTCAAAACCCTTGATAACATCCAATACACTAGACCCCTTACCGGTACCTAGATTAAAAACTTCAGTGCCAACTAATTGATGTTCAATATGAGCAATAGCCGCGACATGGCCGTCAGCGAGGTCTTTGATATGAATATAATCGCGGATCCCCGTGCCATCATGCGTAGGGTAATCATCTCCATAGACGGACAAATATTCACGTTTCTTTAAAATTACCTCGGTGATGTAGGGAGCCAAATTATTAGGAATACCCTCTGGCCTTTCTCCAATTTTCCCCGATTCATGCGCACCAACCGGGTTGAAGTATCGTAAAAATATGAATTTCCAGCTAGGATCTGAGGCTGCAACATCGGACATAAGCTCTTCAGCATATAACTTACTTTTTCCATATACACTCAGAGGCTTAGTATCGGCTTTTTCAGTAACAGGAAGGTTTTCAGGCACGCCATAAACACTTGCGCTACTACTGAAAACTAAACTTTTAACGTTTAACTGATCCATAACTGCGATAAGGTTTATCGCACCCATAACGTTGTTCTCGTAATATCTAATGGGGAAATCTATCGATTCAGTAACCGACTTAAGACCAGCAAGATGAATAACCGCATCAATTTTAACCCTTGTAAACACATCCAGAAGCAGGTCCCTATCGTTAACATCGCCTTTAAAAAACACGGGCTTGATACCGGTTATTTCATAGATACAGTCTAAAACCGCAATAGAGCTATTACTGAGATTGTCAAAAATAATTACATTGTGGCCTTTAGCAATGAGCTCTACGGCAGTATGACTACCGATATATCCAGCACCACCAGTCAACAAAATATTCACAAAGCCTACCTCCCCAAGAATTAAATCTAATTTTAACTAACTGCTGCCGAACAAATCTCTCGTAAAGATTTCCACATCAACTCCAATAAGCTCTTCGGACGTCCGGTTGGCTATGACAATTGAGGACTTACTTATAAATTCACTAAAAGATGATATTACAGGTGAGCCATAGAAAGTAGACTCTGCAAGGGACGGTTCATAAATAACAACGCCTATACCCCTTGCCTTAATTCTTTTCATTACACCTTGAATTGCTGATGATCTAAAATTATCACTCCCCTCTTTCATAACAAGTCGATAAAATCCAACCGTCGTTGGATTTGTTTTTATGATCTCGCTTGCTATATAGTCCTTACGAGTGGTATTCGAAGATACAACCGCTTCAATAAGCGTTTGCGGCACCTGATTATAATTTGCGAGAAGTTGTTTAGTATCTTTGGGTAGGCAGTAGCCCCCATAACCAAAAGATGGATTGTTGTAACCATTCCCTATCCTCTCATCAAGACATACACCATTGATAATACTTTTAGTATCCAGCCCATGGGCTAAGGCGTAGGAGTCCAACTCATTAAAAAATGATACCCGCATCGCCAGGTAGGTGTTGGCGAATAATTTAACGGCCTCAGCCTCGGTAGCAGGAATAAAACATATTTCAACTCCTTCTTTTTCAGCCCCCTGCGCAAGAAGACCGCCAAATTTCTCACTTGCCTCACAGTCACCGCCCACAACTATGCGCGAAGGATAAAGATTATCCTTCAACGCCTGACCTTCCCTTAAGAATTCTGGAGAAAAGATAACTCGCTGAGTACTATGCTTTTGCTGAAGAGTCTTTGTATGCCCCACCGGGATAGTTGACTTTATTACCACCAAAGCATCCCGGTTTAACCGCAAGGCACTCTCAACAACAGTATCTACCGACCGAGTATCAAAGCGGTTTGTTTCAGAATCGTAGTTAGTCGGTGTCGCTACAATAATAAAATTTGCACCTTGATATGCTACCTCTTCATCAATCGTTGCTATCAATGATAGCGATTTCTCAGCTAAAAATAATTCAATCTCTGTATCGGCAACAGTCGATTTTCTATCATTAATCCTGTCAACTCTCGCCGCTTCAATATCAAGCACTGTCACATCGTTGTACTGCGCGAGGAGCACCGAGAGTGACATTCCTACGTATCCAGATCCAACGACTGTTATTTTTGTTTTTGTTTTTGTTTTTGTAACCACAATGATTAAACTCTTATATCGTTAGCATTAATACTTGTTGATCTTATTTTACAGAGTCAAACTCAATCCCATCATCAGGATGTAAAAGAATACCTCACAATCCTATCACCTAATTCGAATTCGCCGAGAAACGCAGCCAGAGTATTAGTCCTCGGCCTTTTTCAAAAGGAGACCAGTACACCTGGATTGAGTTGATTGACTTCGTCCATTGATTTTTTTAGCCGCAACATCAGATGCCGCTCCACAGGGTCTCGCAGAACATCCGCCAACATGGTTTTCGCTCGACCGATGCCATGCTCTGCAGCAAAACTGCCTCCCATGATGGTAGCCAACCGACCTAATTTGATAGAAAATTCGCCATCAAGACCAGAAAAATCCGGCTGCCCTAAAGGCGGTGAAAGGTTATAGTGCACATTGCCATCTCCTAGGTGACCAAATGCATTGATTGTCACCCCATCAAGAATCTCACTACACTCGTCATTCGCACGATCTAAAAATTCGGTTAGCTGACCAGGAGGAACTGAAATATCATGTTTGAGCTGAGGGCCAAGTCGGCGTTGCCCCTCTGGTTGCTCTTCACGTAAACGCCAAAACACTGTCCTCTGGGCTTCTGACATTGCTAGAGCGCCGTCGGCAACGATACCCTCATGCATTCCCCACTCCATAACCGCGGTGAGTATCGAATCAAGTGGCACTTGCATTGAACCTGAACCCGCTTCTACGATCAAATAAAACGATGCTCGACTTTGTAACGGAAAAACAAGCCCAGGGATATTTTCAAGGGCAACACCCAAACCAACATCCGAGAAAAATTCCATAGCGGTTAAAAATTCTCCTCCCTCTGCTCTTAATTTTGTTGCCAGTTTAACCAACCCTGAGGTATCTCTGACCGCTAGCAAAGCAGTGAGCTGTTGTTTCGGTTCCGTTGATAGCTTTAGGATGGCTCGCGTTACAATCCCAAGAGTGCCCTCTGATCCACAGAAAAGCTTCCGTAGCTGATAGCCGGCATTGTCTTTCTGTACGGCGCGCATCCCGTTCCATATCGTACCGTCAGCTAGCACCACCTCCATCCCTAACACTAACTCTTGCATCATTCCGTAACGAAACGCATGACTACCACCAGCGTTTGTAGCAATCAATCCACCAACCTGCGCGCTGCCCTCAGAACCTAGGTGCATTGGAAACATCAAGCCTGTCCCTTCCAAAGACTGATGTAATTGCTCCAGAATAACTCCAGCCTCCACCGAGATACTGCCACTGGATAAGTCTGGAGATGAGATCGCATTCATTCGGCTAAGCGAGAGAATTACGCCGCCAGGTTCACCAAGGACTCCCGCCCCAACAAGGCCAGTATTTCCGCCCTGAGGAACCACTGGAACACCCTCAACATGACAAAGGCGGAGCACGTCACTCACCTCAGCGGTTGATTTTGGCCGAGCCACACCCAAGGGAACTTCACCATATTGATCCGACCAATCCCTTTGCCATGGTTGACAATCTTCAGGGCCGATCCAACCCTTAGGGCCAAGCAGCGCCATAAGCTTTGTAGATAATACATCCACTATTGGATTCTCAGATGAGTTAATTTTTGTAAAATGCAGTCATCCTCGGTAGTCGACAACGGTTAAGCTTAAAGAAATACGCACACAGGCATAGCAACCGATAATAGCCTTTATCGCAGTCTAAAAAAATCTAATTCATCGTCTTTGCTGAAGCCGTACTTCCTAACAAGAATAATTAAAAGAGACAGCATGCCTCCCAATAGGGTTCCTAAAATACAGATTAATGCACGTTGAGGGCTAGATTTAATTTCAGGAATAAGAGGCGGATCAACGATTGTTAATGCATATTGTTTACTCACCTTTGCCAGCATCATGTTTTGGGTATTTTCCTGAATTAAACTGAAGAACATTGTTCTTAATTCAGCATAGGGTGTTAAGTTGATTTGTTCATTCAGATACTTTATTGAGTTCTCAGACTCCTCAATCCTCAAATTAGCCACCATCGTATTTGCTTCATCTATAATCCACTCAGCCCATTGCTGGGCAACAGAAGGCGAGATGTGCTCAACCGATAGAGTCACCAGCTGATTTTTTTTATCTTCAGTGATATTTATTTGCTCTGAAAATAATTCAAATGCTTCTTGCTCTGAAGGAACTTGTTGAAAAGGGAAATCAACCTCTCTAACCCATTTTTTATTTTTCTTATCATAAAGATCATCATCATAGATGATTGAGTTAGATTTAATATGCCATTTTTTAGCAGCCATTAAGTCTGGTAAAAAGCTCTCATGCTTTATAAGCTGGCGAATAATTTTTTTGGAATTAATAAAAGCTATGGCAAGGGTAACGTCAGGAGAGGAGTCA
>Ga0115566_10000473_pt1 | contig 34866 bp, 35 predicted proteins | sample COGITO_mtgs_1204_3_FD_87173 | JGI IMG/M metagenome (GOLD analysis project Ga0115566, IMG submission 87173) | Pelagic marine microbial communities from North Sea - COGITO_mtgs_120405 | ecosystem: Environmental > Aquatic > Marine > Epipelagic | place: Germany:Helgoland, sampling site Kabeltonne...
CTGCCGAGTACGTCGACGGAAAAGCCTACTTCTACTACGATTTCCCCAACGACCAGGATCCGCATGTCTACGTGGACGATAATCTGACTGACGGCATCCCCGGCCAGAACATGGGCCTGGCCTTCAAGGACCCTTCACATGGCTCGGACTGCGCCTTCATCCGCGATCTCGACGGGAAGTTTCACGTCATCTATGAAGACTGGAGCCCGATTAAGGCCAGCACCCACGCTTGGGATTCACCCTTAGCCGGGCATGCGATCAGCGATGACGGCCTCAAAAATTTCAAGATCCTCGCACCGGCTGTCGACGAGCGAACCACGCCAACCGGAAAAATCGGCACCTACAAACACCCACATTGGGTCAAGGAAGACCCAAAGAACTTCAAGACCAGCGTCGCCGAATACGAGATTCACGAGCCGGAGCAAGAAGCTTTTGGCGACTGGGCCTCGATCAGCATTGGTGGTCAGTACTACCTCTTCGCAGACTACGATTCGGCCGAACATGGCAAACCGATGAGCGTCGCCTGGTTTACCTCATCCAGCCTGGACAAGCAGTTCACATTCTGCGGCAGCATTGGCAGAGGCCATCCCGATCCCGACATCTGTTTCGCCGAGGGACGGTTCTATCTGGCAACTCAGCAGAAGGACGACTTTGTCAGCCCCGGGCCGTGGGTAGAGACCGTCGAAGCCCGCGTCGGTGTCGATACCGATGGCGACAGCAAGATCGACCAGTGGACCGACTGGCAAACGACAACCGAGAGCTACGACTATACGCCAGGCTTCGCCAAGCAGGTCACGAAAACGGCGGCATCCCTGGACCTGTCCAGCTTACCAGCAGGCTTCGGCTTCCAATTTGAGCTGAAACTGACGGATACCACCGAGAACAAATCCAAGCCAATTCTGGACAACGTGGTCTTGTCCTTTACCCGCTAGCAGGAATTCCGTTTCCGTGCTCTTCCGTGGTTAATTCGGACGGCCACGCTTTAGAAATTAGCTTGCGGCCAACTGGCCCTGCAAGTCCCACCAATATCTGGACCGGTGGTGACTTGGAAAGATTGGTACACCCGGCGCGATTCGAACGCGCGACCTTCTGCTTCGGAGGCAGACACTCTATCCAGCTGAGCTACGGGTGCACTCAAGGCCTTAAACATAAGGCTGGGCGTGAACCACGCAAGAGTCACACCGCAGCAGATCTTTCAGAGTCAGCGACCACATACACGATCTGCTCAGACGCCGGCGATCCGGACCCCGAATCCTTTGAGCGTCTCGCGCGAGACCAAATTGTGATTGTAAAGATTCTGCATGGCGCGTTCCATGGTGACCATCCCATCCTTGGCGCAGGTCTCGATGGTCGCCAGCAGCTGATGCGTACGGCCGTCGCGAATCATGCTGCGAACCGCGGCATTGCCCAACATGATTTCGAAAGCCGCCACGCGCCCTGCCCCGTCAATCGTCGGCAGCAGACGTTGCGCCACCACACCCTGCAGACAGTTGGCCAGCTGCGACTTAATTTGCGGCTGCTGATGCGCCGGAAATGAGTCGACGATACGATCGATCGTGTTTGGACAGTCGTTCGTATGCAGCGTCGCCAACACCAGATGGCCCGTCTCGGCAGCGGTCAAAGCGGCCGAGATGGTCTCATGATCACGCATCTCGCCGATCAGAATCACGTCAGGATCCTGACGCAGTACGTACTTAAGTGCCTGCGTGAAGCCGAGCGTATCACTCAGAATCTCGCGCTGCTCCACCACGGCTTGGTGGTTCATATGCACAAACTCGATCGGATCCTCGATCGTAATGATGTGGCATGACCGGCTCTGGTTGATCTGGTCGATCAAACAGGCCAGCGTCGTCGACTTACCGTGACCGGTCGGGCCAGTCACCAACACCAACCCACTGCTCCGATTCGCCAAGTCGATCACGGCCGGAGGAAGCCCAAGATCCGCCGCCTGTGGAATGACCTCATTGATCACCCGAATCGCCGTTCCGACCGATCCTTTCTGATAAAACCCGTTCACTCGAAAACGGTGGTCCTTCTCGCCTAGCGATACGCTCATGCCTAGATCGATCTCGCGCTGCGTCTCGAACTTCACCCGCTGACTGGGGCTGAGAATACTGAACAGCAACCGTTGCGTATCCACACCGGTGAGCTCAGGCAGTTTCAGGTCGCAAAGCGCGCCGTGAATCCGGAGTTTGGGCGGAGAATGCGTCGTGATCAACAGATCGCTTGCCGCATGTCGGATCGCGGCCTTCAGCAAGGCCTTCATGCTAAGTGCCTCAGCCTGCGCTCCTTCTTGCACACGTAGCGAGTCCGCTCCTGTTTCCATGCCCTGTGCGGCCAGCGTAAACTCGTCGCGATTGGTCGCCGCACCAGCCCCGACCTCGAGGCTGATACGCCCTTGGCTATACAGCTCCAGCAGCGACTGGGTATAGGTCTGCATGCCTTCAGCGCCCGTCTTCATCGCTTCCGACAGTCCTTCAAAAAAACGTGCGGAGATATGCTGACGCACCAGCGCCGTGCCCACCAGAATCTCCATCGCCGGCACCATGCCCTTACCGGCGGCTACTGGCACCAGGCGCTGGGACACCACGCCCCGTAACGACAGTGCCAGATCCCCGGCTACCTGGCTACGCAGATGATCCGGAAACAAGTTCACCAGCCGCTCCATCGTCTGCACCGCATCGGTCGTATGCATGGTCGTAATCACCAAGTGCCCCGTCATCGCTGCAGACAACACAACCTGCAACGACTCCACATCGCGCAACTCACCGACAAAAATCACGTCCGGGCTCTGGCGCACCACGTGCTTGAGTGAGGAGGCAAAATCCATCGTATCGTTGCCGATCTCGCGCTGGGTCACCACGCACTGCTCATCCTGATGCACAAACTCGATCGGGTCCTCGATCGTCACGATATGCTTGGAGCGGGTCTTGTTGATATGGTGCAGCATCGCCGCCATCGTGGTCGACTTCCCGCTGCCGGTCGCCCCGGAGATTATGATCAATCCGCGCTCGCTGTCTGCCAGGCTCTCGATCGCCTTGGGCAGGCTGTACTCGGAGAACTCAATATTGCCCAGCGGAACCCGCCGAGCCACCACGCCCATTTTGCCCTTCTGAAAATAGACATTCAGGCGAAATCGCTCCACGGCCGTCAGGGAAAGACCCACATCCATGTCTCGCGCGGTCCGGATCCGGTCCAGCGTCCCAGCGGGAAAGTGCTCGGCAAAAAACGCCTCCAGCTCCTCCTCGGTCGTCGCCACGTGCTCAGTATCCTTCAGTTCGCCGTAGATCCGCATCACAGGCTCTTTGCCCACATTCACGAACAGGTCCGAGGCGTTTGCATCAGCCATCGAGGTCAATAGATCGATAATTTGCATAAAGTTTCCTTACATCGAAGCGCGCCGCAAAGACGCTAATCGGGTTTGCGCTGCTTGCTGCGCACTAATATCCGGTGCCCGTTCCACCCCACGCTGCAGCCATACCAGCGCGTCTTCCCGGTCCCCGATAGACAGTAAATAGTCTACCAAAATGTTCAACAGCTCACAGTGTGCATCGGTCCACGTGCGTTGAGTCAGAATCGGAATGGCAACCTCCGCAGCCCGATGCGGTTGATGCAGGCGATCCAGTAACAACTCGCTCAACAACCTCGCACCATACGGATCGCCGGAGTCTGCAACTTCCTCCTCCAACCGTTCTGTGGCCGAGCGGTACTGGCCAGCCTGGATCATCGTGCGGATCTCCGAGTAGTCCCGCTGTAATCGCATCGTGCTATCATCGAAAAACAGGCTAACATTGCCCGATAGCCAGCTAGAGATATAGCCGACCGAGCAGGCGAAGCCGATCAGCAAAAAAAACAAGGACAGGAGCAGAGCATTGAGTGGCTCCCCCCCTCGCCCGAAACTCATGACATAGTACCATGCACAAGTAAAGGCGACCACACCAAGAGAGATCTGGCATGTGTGACGAATCACCTGAAGTGGCTCTCGGCTCATGGGGCCAACCTGCAATCGAGGGAAGTAAATTTTGGTAGAAGCGCAATCGCACATCCACTCGGGGAGGGATGCCTCCAAAAAAGTACGTCGTTCCTCTGCGTTGTCTATTGATGTGCATCAGAATCCCACCGCCTCAGCGGTTTGCGAACTGCGCAACCCGCAGCGCTTCGGCAACCTTCACAGCCACACGCTCATAGCCAGCATCATTGGGATGGATCCCGTCCGACATCAGCTCGGAATTGCCGAAAACACCGTTCAGGATCTCCGAGACGTACAACACGCCCGAAGCCTCGCACAGCTTTCCGTAGTGTTTATCACGCGTCATGTTCAATGGGCCAGTCACCCCGGTAAACACTACCACCGCTCCCGTCTCCTGTAGCCCAGCAAAAATCTTGCGCAGGTTCTCCACCGTCGTATCCCAGTGCACGCGCTGGAGAATGTCATTGCCACCCAGCGTCACGATGATGATCCCATAGTCGGAGTTTGCGAACTCCGCAAGCCTGCGGACGCCGTCTGCCGTCGTGTCACCACGCTGCCCTAAGTTGACGACAGGCAAGCCCAGCATGCTCCCCAGCTGCGCCGGGTACGTCGTCTTGGCGCTCGAGGCACCCACGCCCTCCACCAGGCTATCGCCAAAACAGGCAATCGAGGCATTGCGAGGCGGGGCATTTGTCACCACGGCCGGCTTGCCACAGCCGAAGGTGAACGCAAGAATCAGCAGTAGCCAGGCCATTCTCATGCGTCCACCGCGAGGCGCACACCGATCGGGAATGCCCACTGCAATTCGTTCTCCCGACCGTTCAGGCTCTGGGTGAGGCTCACGAGCTTCACTTGTCGCACCACAGCCTCCGCGTGCAGGTCCGCCGCGTGCTTCGTGCCCGGCAGGATGATCGCCGAGCCCGAGACATCGCGCAATGGTGGCGTCGCGCAGCCGGCCTGCGCAGATCGCAGCTGAGCCCGCCACGCCCGCGGCCAATCCCCAATTGCCGCGTGTCCCGTCTGGTACGGCGCCGGGATGCGTTGCGCCAGTTCGCGCGCATCCTCGCCATCATGCATCAGGCAGCACCGTGCCTCGGCAGCTGCTTCATCGTTCGCCAGATGCAGCCATTGGTAGTCGAAGGACAGTAAGTCCGGAGCGAGCAACCGGCGAGCCCCCTCCCCTGCCTCCTGCCTTCCCAACGCCGCCTCCACAACCTCGGGACAGCGTCCCGGCTCTGCACCGGTCAACGCCGCCCGCGCCAACGGTCGTACCAGCACATCCACCATTCCGAAGCAGACAGCGGTCTGCCACAACGCAGTTGCGAACTCCGCAATCACCAGCCCGCCGTCCGCCTGATGGCAGCTGCCTAGCCATGCCGCCTCACGCACGGCAAACTCACCCAAGTCCTCAATTCCCAGCGCCCACTGTCCCAGCCAGGAAGCAGTCGCGGCAGCAGTTTCCAACCCCAAATTGTAGCGGCACGCGTCCACCAACTCCTGCAGCGCGCTCGGATCCGGCTCGCCGTCGAACAACGCCGCTGCCTGTGCAGCCGCCTGCCAGCGACGCAGGAGCGGGCGCAGCCCTTCCTCCACCGCAGCGCAGTCCAAGGCGTCCTGCCACGTGTAGCTGCGATCTCCGCAACGTAAAATTTCACGGGTTAGCATCATGAATGATTCAGGTCAGCTTTGGTAGTAGGTGTCATACATGCGGGCTCCGAGACGTTCGACACTCGTTCCTGCGCGCCGAAGTAGTAAGTACGCGGAAACCAGCTTCAACACCTGTAAGGTATAGCCCGGGAAACGCTTTTTCTCCCAGCGCCGCGTGGATACCTGCAAGCAGGCCCCCAGGCTGGCCCGCATCGGCTCATCTGCCAGCCTCAGTGAAAGCTCCACGTCCTCCATCAGCTTGATCCGCGGCATCCCCACGCGGTTCAGCACATCCCGCCGCAAGAACATACCCTGATCCCCAAACGCGATGCCGCCCAGATGAAAACGCAGGCGGTTGCTCAGCTCGATCACATGCATCTTCGGAGTTGCGTCAATGTAAGTATGCCCAAGAATGCCCCAGGCCAGCCCGGGGCGGTTTGCGAACTTCGCAACTAGCCGCTCGATGGTGGACACGGCAACCTTCGAATCTGCGTGCAACATCAGCACCACGTCGCCCTCGCCACGATCCACGCCCAGTCCCATCTGCCCCCCGCGCCCGCACGAGTCTGACTCGAGCAAAGTCAGGTCGTATTCCCTGGCAATCTCACACGTGCGGTCCGTGCTCTTCCCATCGATCATAAACACGCGGACCTGCCACGGGTTCTCGCTGCGCCGATGCTGCTCAATCGCGGCAAACAAGCTATCCAAATGCTCGCGCAACGAGCGTTCCTCGTTGCGAACCGGCAGGACAATATCCAGCGACCGCGGTTCCTCGGCCAGACTCAGCTGTTGTCCGCCCCGGCTCAGACTACGCCACAACGCCACCAGGCACGGCCCCCAGACCAGCAGCCAGACCATCGGATACTCGCGCCACACCCCATCCACCAGCTGCACATGCAACACCCAGAACGTCGCACACAGGCCCATTTGAAAAACCAGCCACGGCCACGATGGTCGCAGAATTAGCAGCGCGGCCAGCGGCACCGCGTACCACGGATGCACCGTGGGCAGGAAGGCCAGCAGCCACATCCAGCAGATCGCAATCCCGCTCAACGGCGCATCCTGCTTCACCAGCCAGGTCGCCCCAAAAGCCGCCAAGAGCGTGGCCACAGTCACCAGCGGTGCCCAGCCCCCGGCTACTACGCGAAACACCTTCGGCAACAAATCGTTGTAATGCATCTCACCGGCAAAGACCAGCAGCGACGTTAGCGTCGAATCTCCAGCAAACGGCACATAACTGCACAGCGGCAACGCCACACACCACGCCCACTTCCAGTTCTTCCGCGTCACCAAAAACGGCAGTGCGAGGATCGCAAAAAACTTCACCAAGATTGCCAGCCCCAGCGTGACAAAGCCAAGAGCAGCAAAGCGGCTGTGACGCAGCAACAGCAACGCCACTGCCAGCCACAGCACCTGCAGCCCATCAAAATGTCCCTCCCCGGCCACAAACAACAGCACCAGCGGATTCCACGCATACAGCGCCAGGCGATCCATTGGCAGCCGCTCTCGCGCCAGCAACATCGCCAGCAGCACCAACGCCAGCAGGTCCAGCAGAATCAACTGCCCCTTGATCATCAGCAAGCTCATTGCGCTGTCGGCCGGTACGCCCAGCCCCGTGGACACCGCCATCATCGCCCGAAACGTCAGCATTGTCACTGCTGGATAGGCCGCTGGGAGGTCCCGATGATTCATTCCCTCAAACATCACCTTTCCCGCTTGCTCCGCTGCGAAGTTCGCAGGTGCGTGGGCATACGGATTGATCCCGGCCAGCTGCTGCTGCCCTTCCCAGACATAGCGATAGACATCATCCGAGATCTCCTGCGGCAGAAAGGCGACGCGCAACACCACCCCGACCAGCACGATAAACCATGCCTTCTCCAACAAAGCGGGCTTTTGCGAACTTCGCAACACCAGCAATGCGAGGATCGTAAAACCAGCCACGTAGAGCGAGGCGGCAAGGAACGGGTGCTCAGCCGGCCGGACGAACAGTCCAAGAGAAGAAAGTATGCCAATCAAGGCGAAGAGAAGCGCGAAGTACAAGAGGCAGTTGCTTTCCAGGTATTGCAATGGCGGGGCGGTCGGTGAATATACATGCATCCCACACGTCACAATGGTGTCTCCGACTTGAAACTGCACACTCCGCGAATACAACGCTCGACCACAAACTAAAGAGGACCAACCTGATGAACTTTTTCCTAAGCTTCACCTTCGCCTTTCTGGCGACTCTCCTGCCAGCCACGGCCACCGACTTCGACCAGAGCCACAGCAAGTGGCACGCGGATCTGCAACTGCACGTCAAAAATGGCTCAGTCAACTACCAAGCCTGGTCCGCGGACCCCAAGCGGCTAGACGCCTATTTAAAGGAACTGGAACAAGCGCAGCCTGGAACCTGGACGAGCGACGAGAAGCTGGCCTTGTGGATCAATGCCTATAACGCCTGGACCGTGAAGCACATTCTCAATTACTATCCATTCACCGCGGCCAAGCGCACCAGCAAGCGCTTTCCGGTCAACAGCATTCGTCAGGTCAAGGGCATCTGGAAAGAGTTCAAGATGGACGTGGCTGGGCGCAACCTGAGCTTGGACCAGATGGAGCATGAAATCATGCGCAAGGAACACAAAGAGCCGCGCATTCACTTCGCCATCGTCTGCGCCAGCATTGGCTGTCCCTCACTGTCCAACGAAGCGTTTGTGCCCCAGAAGCTGGAGAGCCAGCTCACCGAGCGCGCTACGCACTTCAGTCGCGACAAGAGTAAGAATCGCGTAGATCATGCCGACCGCAAAATCTATTTATCGAAAATTTTCGATTGGTTCGGCGGTGATTTCGATAGCTTTGCCGAGGGCAAGCAGAAGGGAACAGTCAGCTTTGTCGCCAAGCATCTCCCCACTCCGGACAAGCGCAAAGTGCTCGGCGGCAAGCCCTACTCGATCGGCTATCTGGACTACGATTGGTCCCTGAACGGGGAATAGATTTCTTCGTTTGGAGCGACTTCGTTTGGGCCCAGACTTACGGGCGCACGACCTCGCGCTGGCGCAGCTCCGCGATAAACTGCGACATTTTCACGCTCTCGCGCCCACTGTTTAGCGCCAGGGCTGAGACATGCACCTGCGGCCGGGCGACCTCGTACGCGTGCGGATCCTTGGCCAGCTGAAGCGGCATTTCGGCATGGGCAATCCCGACTGCGGACTCCGCACTCCGGCCACGAACTGCTGCCAGGGCACGCGCCGGACGAGTCCAATAGCCACGCGGATTTGCCGAGTTTCGGTCCATGCGATCGTCGGGGTCCGCCATCACGAGATAGGAAGAATACGGCGTGCGAATCTCGTGGGCATCGGACAGGCCCGCCAGCTCCTCACGCAGCTCTCGCGAGTCACCATCCAAACGCAGTTGGGACATCAACGCCCCAATCCGACGGGCAGCCCACAGGTGAGGCACATGCGCGGTGGTTGCGGAGTCCGCAAGCTCCAGCATGTAAACCCACTCGCGAGGCTGGGCATTCACCATGCCCTGCAGTCTGATCGGGACCCTCCCGGAGCCTTCGTAACGCCCGGTGATAATCAGCTGTTGGCCGTCAGTAAGATCAGGAATTTGAGCGGGATACAAGCCGCTGAGGGTCGCGTGGCGGGAGACCAACTGCACGTCGGTCAGCACCGGTCTGGCACGCGTTGCGAAGTTCGCAGCGATCGCCGCACTGGCATCTTCGCCATCGGCGTAAAACTTGGTGGTTCCGCCGCTCATGGCGGCAAGCTTATCGAACAAGCGCGCCGGGACATCAGCGCCAAGCGCGCATGTGTAAATTCGCGACGGCGGGCCGGGGAACTGGTGGGCACGGACCTCGCTCTCGAACAGACGTACGAAGGTCTTCCCCACCGTGGGCCGACCGTCGGTCACCCACAGCACACTGAACGGGCGGGAAGCGGCCGTACGCATCATTAGCGCCGGAAAAAGAGCTTCCGACATCGCGGTCCCGCAGCGGGGCACGGCTTGCCCGATAAACTCGAGCGCGTCTCGCTTTCGGTCCATGCCGACGAGGTCTTCGGCGAGCATCTCGACTTCCACGCCAATGCGCATGACATTGAAGCGGTCATCGGGCCGAAGCAGGTTAATACAGGCGCAGATGGCCTGTTGCGCTTCTTGAAAGCGCGCGCCTTTCATGCTCCCGGAGGTATCCAGCAGGAAGATGATGTCCTGCGGAACCAGCCGATCACTCGGCGTGCGTAGTTGCGGCACCACAGACAACTGAAAATAGCCAGGTTGCTCGCTGTCGGTCCGATGACACAGTAGGTCGACACCAATCTCACCGTTAGCCGAAGAAACGTAGAGGATTAAGTCCTGGTCGGTATGGCCCAAGGACCAGGCGGCTTCGTGATTGGTCCGGCGCAGCAGGTCAATGCTGTGGCTGGGTGACATCACCGACTTCAACGGCTCCGTGGTGCGCACGCTGGCTTCGAACGAGAAGCTCTGCACGAGCCGACGTTCGCGTACTCCACCTGCCAGCGGGCAGCGATAGGTGGCGAAACTTCCGGCGCTACCAAGCGCATGCTCGTAGGTAAGCTCGAGAGTTAGGCCTTCCGCTGGCACCTCCGGCAACGACACGACCAGCAGGCTCCCCGTGAGCTCTCCCCACCAGGCGGGATGGCCCGCGGCACGCCACTTTTTCACCGCTGCTTCGCTGCCGAGAATCTCACCGGCGTATGGCTTGGAGCCCAAGTACGCGTAGCAGCGATCGACTTCGACACCAGCAGGAAAGGCAAACAGAAACTCACCGGCGAGAGACTGCCGATGCTCGTTCTCAAAGGTGTGCGTCATCTTGGTGACGGCATGATTGTCCTCGATTCTAACGACCGTGTGGCACTCGGTGAGTGGGAGTGGCGGGAGTGCACGGTCACTCGGAGCGAACACGCCGAGCGCGAATATGCTTTGTGCGATCAACGCCAGCAGAATGCCGATTACCGGTTTCATCATCATACCTGCAAGGCTTCAAGTTGTGGCCAGAATTCCGGACCGGTATTGGATTGTGGCTCACCTGGCGTGCTGCGCCCCGCGGTTACGTACTGCCGCATGAGCGCGCCCAACTCGGCCACAATCTCAGGATGCTCAGCCTCCAGATTAGCCCGCTCGCCGACATCTGCCTCCAGATCATAAAGCTGAATTGATGGCAAGCCTTGGAGGTCGTCGCTGCCGGGGCGGGGAAAACTCCAGCCGCCAGATCCGGGACAAAATTCGAGCTTCCAGCACCCCTTACGTATGGAAAATGAGCCATTGATCGAATGGTGTACGGTGGCTTCGCGCACCGGGTCCGCTGCAGAACCGCGCCACAAACCGAGGTTGCTGACGCTGTCCTCGGCGGCGTGATTTGGGAGGGAAACGTCGTGAATGTCAGCGACGGTCGCCAGCAGATCGGCCAAGCAGACCGTCTCGTCACAGCTGGTTCCAGCCTGGATTGCCGCTGGCCAACGCGTGAGCAACGGGATCCGGTGGCCGCCTTCGTAGATGTCCGCTTTGTGCCCGCGAAAGTGATAACTGGGCTGGTGCCCCACAGCGGCGAGCGCCTCAAAATCTGCCTGCGGACTACAGCCATTGTCGGCCGTGAAAATAAGGATCGTGTTCTCGGCCACACCGGCCTCTTCGAGTGCCACCATAACCTGGCCGACGACGTCATCGGTCATCAGGCAAAAGTCACCATAGGCATTGGTGCCACTGGCTCCCTCAAAGGCCGCGGACGGCAGAATTGGCGTATGTGGCGAAGGCAGCGGCATGTAGGCATAGAAGGGTTGCCCGATGGCCGCCTGCTCTTGGATGAATGCGCAGGTGCGTGAGGTAATCTCGGGCAACACTTGCTCAGGAATCAGATCTGCAGCAATCTCGCCAGCACGCATGAACCGCTGGCCAGTGTAGCCCTCTTTCTCTGGATCCAACCGACGGATGTCCGTCGTCGTCGGCTGGTCGTCCTCGACCCAGACATAGGGAGGAAAGTCTAGCGAAGCGGCAATGCCGAAGAAGTGGTCGAATCCATGCGCAACCGGCCCGCCCTTCACAGCTCGGGAGAAGTCCAATTCGCCGTCGCTGTCACGGCCCCATTCCCAGCCCAGATGCCATTTGCCGAAGCAGGCTGTCGCGTAGCCTTGGTCCCGCAGAAAAGACGCCACTGTCATGCGGTCGTCCTCAAGCAACGGCGAGCCGTATCCATTCAAGACGCCAGACTTGAGCGTGGAGCGCCAGTTATAGCGCCCAGTCAGCAGGCTGTAGCGCGACGGCGTGCAGACCGCAGATGTGGAGTGCGCGTCCTTGAAGGACATTCCTTCGCTCGCCATGCGGTCGAGATGCTGGGTCTGGATCTTCGAGTTCTCGTTCAGGCAGGACAGGTCGCCGTAGCCCATGTCGTCCGCAAGGATGTATACCAGATTCGGTTTATTCATGCAGCCAATTCCTCATTTCGCACAGTAATCGGTAGCCAACCATGTACCGCGATTTTAGATGGTCAATAAATAGAAAGAAAACTTTTTCGAAACTATTTGACATCATTTGATCACCAAATCAGACATATGATATTCTGCGATCCTTAAAGATTCAAAAACACGGATTGCGAGGAGGAGCGAGTCATGGGCAGCGTGATACCAGAACCAATCAAGGGCCGGGTTTTCACCCGGAATCTGCTGGAATTCAATCGGCTCCTTGTAGGGAGCCCCGTGTTGCTGGCAGCGGGGATGTACGGCTTGTGGAGCGACGCCTCATGGCGTGGCGAGATGGAACATCTGCAGATGAACCTGCTCTCGTTGTCCGGGTACGAGCTGCTGCTGATCGTCGGGGCGGTGTGGTTGGCCTCACGCAAGCTTTGGTACGATGCACTCCTTCTTGCGGGGCGGGACGCGCTGCCGCTGTTCGTGCCGTCTGTGCTGCTCAGTACTGCCAGCTGGCTCGATGCCCATGTCGGTCCTGCGATCATCGCACTCTGCGCGTCGGCTGGCGTGGCCACGATTGCAAAGTTTGCACTGCTTAAGTGGCGGCTTCGAGGCCTGATTCTACCCCGGAGCCTGATTGTTATCGCCGGCGAGTGCGCCGATGCCCGCTCGTGGTACTTCCAGGCCGCGCTCTGTCTGGTGGCGCCGTTTCTAGTCGTACTCGGAGCCGCGCTACCAATCCGCCGCGAAGATCGTTCACGCCTGTGTTCTCACGCCGGGATTCCGCTGGTCTTTCATGCCTTCTGGTGTGGCGTGACCTTTCTCATTTCTGGGCGCTCAGCTACGTCTATGGCTCGGATTTTCCACGGCCACTGCTGCTGCCTTCCTGCTGGGTGTTCTGCTTGCTGCTCAACTATCGCTGGCAACAACTCAGTCACGAACAACGGCCATCACCTTCATGGCTGGTTGTCCTGTCGATCCTGGTCAGGTGCGGCGCACTCAGCAGCTCCAATGCCGTTCCTGAGCTCGCCTTAGGCATGTCAGTCCTGAATGTGATGCTCTACGGCTATCTCCGAGAGCGAGTCAGCCTCGTCTGGCGTGCCTTGGCGGTGGTGGCCGCACTCGGCTCAATGGGTGCGCCCTGGCAATTCGCTGGATACGATCTCGATTACTGGTTCTTTGGCAGCACGGCTAGGAATGATTCTCTCGCTTACCACCGTATTCTGGGCTGTGCTGCAACCGAGTGCCAGATCCTCAATCTGTGCCATAATCGTGCTCTCCAGCTCCACGTCGACGCTGGGATGGCACCCGAACTGGTCATACAGCTGAATATTGTCGCGCTGTTGCTTCACCCCTCTACTGGAATCCCACACATCTGGGGCGCGACCTGAGCCGTGGCGCTGCTTCCACCTGTTGGGTGCTGCATACGATCTGCTGGTTGCGCTGGGGCAAGGAGGGGATCAATCCTGCGGCAGTCACGCCGCTTCTGGCTCTCATTGTGATCGAGACCTACTTTGCCTATTGGCAGATAACGGCGATCCGCCCACCCCGGACCGTGCTGCAAGGCGACATCGGAGTCTGGGCCTGCAAGAAGGAAATCATCCTGGCGCAGCTCTACGCAGAAAAAGAGCCCATTCAGCATCCAGCCGTAGTTCAGGCGCATGCCTGAGCCCTTGGCCGTTCCGCACTATCATGGCGCAAAGATGCGTTCGCTGGGCATATTGGACAGCTCCAACGCAGACCCCACAGCGAGTACGTTCTGGAACCCGCCTCCGACTCTCACATCTCTGTAAGCCCGCACGTCCCCCGTGCCATAGACGGCTTCGCGTATTGCTGCGCGGCGCTGGCCGTCATTCTGCTGCATGGCCCGCTAGCAACAAGCGTCGGTGGCATGATCCAGGTTCTGGCGCTGATCCCGCTCGTCGGGATCACCCGCTGTGCGTTCCAATTGCCGATTTCCAAGGGGCCGAAGCTGGCCAAGCGTGCGTGGCGCATTCGTTGCCTGTCCCTGCTTGTGGCGGGTACGGCGCCGCTGGCCGCGCAGTGGCCCGTGGCGCCGGACCTGATTTATTTGTTTCTAAATGCAACAATGTTCTACCTCTGCAGCGCATTGCTTCTGTTTGAGACTTTGGCGCTAGCCGCCAGCCTGCAGCAACAGCTTTTGCCACGTATGGCCGGTGCCATTCGCACCTTCGCGCTGGTTGCCCTAGCGGCACCTATTTCCTTTGCCGCAGCAACTCTCTGGGCAGTGGTGAGCAACACCCGCGACGCGCAGCAGTGGATTCCGGCGTGGGAGATCTACCGCACCGTATCGCATTTCCTGCCTACTCTGGCCTTAGCTACTGGCAGCGCATTGCTGGTGAGCACCTTCTTCCTCCTTACGACGGCGAACGTCCTGACGAGCCACCGAGAGCAGTAGCCAGCTGGAGCAGGCCACCGAGAACGCTGCTGCCGAAGCAGGACTGGACAACGAAAGGAAAAAAGCGCTGGTTTCGCGCATGTCTGGGGTCTCCCGTTCCGTGCGGCTAAGGCATTCTGTTTATCCCCAACAGGGCAGAAAATGAATCGCCAGATCATCGTGGTCCCACGTGTCCTGTGAGATCTGCCACCATTCGTTGTCGGGCAGGGCCAACGGATAGGGGAAGATGACGTATAGCTGGGGATCTTTCAAGTTGATCGATTCCAAGTTGAAGCTCACTGCCAGCGGAAAGATGTAGTGGCCATCCACGTCACGCGTAGGCACAGCCGGGAGTCGCTCAAGCATGGCCCGCCACAGCGCGCGGTCGCTCTCACGGGTCAAGCCCTCCGGCAGTTCCGGCATCTCGGGCAGCAGGGTTTTCAAAGCCACAATGGGCACCAGCCGATTCACCGCGTTCTCGTAGGTTGCCAGCGCCTTGATTAGGGCAAAGACGTAGTAGCCTGCGTCGTCCAGTTCCTGCCCGCTCGCGAGGCGAAACTGGTAGCGATAGTGCTCGTCAAAGAAGCGAATGGACGCACTGATAACGGGCAGCCAGACACTGATAGCCGCGCCGCTTTAGCGCTGGTACTGCACGACCATGTGCGAGAATTCAAGCTGGCTCTCGAAGTAATAGCGCACCCAACGCCCGCCTTCGGCTCCGGGATCCAGGCCAGGCTCGCGCACACACATCGGGTCGGCTCCAGGCCAACCGTAGCCCCAGCCGGAGGGCAGGCCAAAGTTCTCAAGTTGCGCGCCAAAGCAGCAGCCTTCGTGTCCCGAGCAGAGTTGGGTCGGTGCCGTCGCCGCCGGGCGCCCGCGGCGATAGTAGTCGAACTGCGCGGGTCCCAAATCGAAGTCGCCATTTGCCAGCAGCGGCCAATAGATTAGCCGCTGTTTTTGTGCCGTGAAGCTGCCTCCGCCCCAGCACCGGCAGTCTGGCGTCAGACCTGTCAGGTCTTCCCCGCTAACGAATTCATCCAAGGACCATCGATGTAGGCGGGCTCAAAAGTAAAAAAGTGAGCCGTTGAACTTGTTTGGGTGCTCACCAAAAGTTAGGCCGCGCTGGGCATTGGGAATCGCCTCTGCGACGGCCCCAGACCTTGCTGTGTAATCAGCTGATTAATCAACAGGTCAGGGTCCCGGCTTCGGTGAAAGAACAGCATAAAATCGTCGCAAACGTCCACAGAGTCCGCCCAGGTTGTCACCGTGCCTTCGTAGTCGCGCAGGGAAATGGCAGCATGACAGTACACGGGTGGAACGTCCAGCAGGGCCTGGCGCCAGCTTTCGTAAATGCCTCGCAGCGAGATGTCCTGCTCAGCTCGCTGCTCGAGATGAATCACTTGCCGAAACACCTCGACCCAAATATTCAGGCCGATGTCATGCCCCCGCAGGGCATTGGCGCAGAGTTGTTGGTGCTGGCAGTGTCCTAGCTCACGTTGTAGGCATCCAGCCAGTCCAGGGTATCGCCCAGTTCTTCCTGTAGATGTATCGCTCGATGACTCGGGCTAGCACTGTCAACGCAGCTGTCCGGGCGGCTAATCGGATGAGACGGTCCCTCGTGGTTGCATAAGGCTGATCATGGGAGTAATTGTCTCGCCATGAATTTTTTCCTTAGATCTATCCCAATTGTACTTCTTCTCGGCACCGCGACCTCGTACGCGGCTGCCCCCATCGGGACTGGAACGGTCAAAGCAACCACGCTAAACGTCCGGGCCCGCGCCACGTTGCAGCGTGAAGTCATCGCCCAAGTCAAGCGCGGCAGCGAGGTGACTATCCTCGAAGCGGTCGATGGTTGGCTTCGGATTGTCCCGCCGGCTGGCACCGTGGCCTGGATCCCGGCGCGAGCACTCAACGGCAGTACCGTCACAACCAAAGCCATTGTTTACGCAGGCCCGGGAATGTTGTTCTCAGCCATCGCGACGCTGAAACCCGGCGACACTGTGAAGGTCCGCAGCAAGCGGTCCGACGGCTGGGCGCGGATCGCACCGCCCGCAGGAACGGCGGCGTGGGTCTTCGGACAGTATATCGACGCAGACATGCCCACGACACCCACCGCGACCGCCACGCCGAATACCGCACGGCCCACCGAGACCAGCACTCAGCCAGCAGAACAACCGGCGGAACCGGCTGCAGCCCTCACTCCAAAACCCACCGAAAACCCGCACATACCGCCACTGGAGCTCCCGGATGATCCGGAAAACATGGTCCTGCATGAGATTCGCGCCGAGCCGCTGACGGAAGAGATCAAGTACGTCAGCCCGCCCAAGAAGATGGAGAAGAACGGTGTCATCTTCCGGGTCGCGCAGAAGGATAAGCTCTGGGCCTACGTCATCGCAACGCCTCTGCACCAGAAGTATTATCCTGTGGCCTATCTCGCATGGGAGGGACAAGATCTCTCCCAATGGGAGCACAAGGCTGTCCGTTTGAGCGGGACGCAGCAGTTTGTGCACGGGTGGCCACGTCCGTTGCTACGGATTGAGACGTTGGAGGAGCAATAGAGAATTTTTGATGCTGACGGCGGACGGCCGCTGCTGCCTTCGGGCAGGGGAGGAAAGTCCGGACTCCATAGAACGGGAAGTCCAGTCGCAAGGCTGGATACCGCGGACCAGATGCCGCGGGAAGGAAAGTGCCGCAGAAAATATACCGCCTTGTCACTCTTTGAGTGTCGAGGTAAGGGTGAAATGGTGAGGTAAGAGCTCACCGGGCTTTGGCGAGAGTCGGGCTGCTAGGCAAACCCCTTCCGGAGCAAGACCAAATAGGACTTGAGGTGCTGTTCGTACCGTACCCGCTTGCGGGTTGAAGGGTCGGGTTGGTCGCATAGATGAATGGTCGTCACTCCGCTTGCGGGGTACAAAATCCGGCTTACAGCCGTTGGCATCTTTTCTCCACTACCTCATGAGCATTGTGCTTACCCTCGTAGACCCGGACCGCCGGGGCCCGATTGAACGCGAACTCCACAATTTGCGGCAGGCACAGCCTGAGCAGCTTGCTGCGATGTTTGCAGCCTGTGAGCGCCCGCTCTCAGAAGCGGTCGTCGCCGCCTACCGAGACGCGTTTGGCACAGAGGCCCAGCGCCGAGAATTTCGCGCCTGCTGTCTCGCGCGCCTGTGCTGCGAGGATCCAGTGATCCTCGGGCCCGGGATTAGCGATCTCCGCAATCTGGCGCCTCGCTTTCCCCATGCCCTTCAACTCCACGCGGAACTGCTCGTAGACATCCCCTCCATTCCAGCATCAGGGTGGCAGGCCCTGTGGTCGGCAGACGCAGTCCAACAGGCACATACCGCCGGCCTGCCTTGGTTGAATACCGAAGCTATCGATCACTGGGGAAACGCGGCCCGCAGGCAAAGAAGGCCAGCAGATGCCTGGTTGGAGCCTCTGTGCTGGGAATCCTGGCAACATCTGGCCGCCGTTCTGCGAGACGCAAGCGCCTGCAATGGCGAGGTCGCGGTACTGCTCGAGTAGTTGCGGATTAGCTGGCATTGGTGTACCTGTGCGGCTCGTACTAAGGCCTGAATTGTAGGAACTGAATATGGCCCACTGGAGCCCCAGTCACATCTTTCACCCCACAGACTTCACCGAAGACGACTACGTCGCGTTTGCCCATGCGCTACGGATCACGGTCGGAACCAAGGGCGAGCTCTGCCTGCTGCATTGCGGGGAAGCGGAGGACTCGGTTCACTGGGAGCATTTCCCACACGTCCGTAAAACGCTGGCTGCCTGGGGTTGTGTCGATGATGACAAGGGCGCGAAAGGCCTCCACGCACTCGGCATCTCATGCAGCAAAGTGCAGCTGAACGAGCGTAAGGCTGTCAGCGCCGTCCTCCACTATATCGAGACGCATCGTCCAGATCTCGCGGTAATGAAGACGCATCAGCGCAGCGGCCTGGCCCATCTTCTCGACCCATCCGTCGGCCTGCCTATTGCGCGTCACTCGGGCGTCCCCACGCTGTTCCTGCCAAGTCATATCGAGGGCTTCGTGGACGCGGAGACAGGCCGTGTCACCTTGCGCCGCATCCTGATCCCCGTCCAAGACGGACTGCGCTCGCAGGCGGCCATTCGCGCTGCCGAAGCACTTGCTCTCGCCGTGGACGCTACTCGCGTGCACCTCACCCTACTCTATGGCGACAAACGCGAAGACGAGCATGACGTCTCCGCCCCGGCTCGCGAAGGCTGGGAGACCGAAAAGCTAGAAATCAAAGGCAACCCCATGGACGCCGTTGCCGAGGTGGCCGCCGAGCGCGCAATCGACCTTATCGTCGTGCGTACGCCAGGCGTCTGCGGCTTATTTGACGCCCTGATCGGCACCCCCGTTGAGCGGCTCATCGCCCACTCAGAGTGCGCGGTGCTGGCGATCCCACGCTCCAAGGACGGACACAGCTAACATGCGCATCGCCCTTACTTGCCTCTTGCTTGCCTCCGCCGCGATCGCCGGTGAATCCGAATTCATCTCCCTGTTCGACGGCAAATCCACCGACGGCTGGAAGTCCGTCGGCGACGGCACCTGGCAGGTAGAGAGCGGTCTGCTCATTGGCCAAAGCGAAAAACACCACGGTAAGCACAGTGTGCTGCTAACCAACGAAACCTACAGCGACTTCGTCCTGCAGGTCGAGTTTCGCCTAGCCCGAGGCAACAGTGGCATAGTCTTTCGCAGTACCCCCATCGTCAGCAACACCAGCGTACGCGGGTACCAGGCAGAACTTGATGGCGGCAAGCGCACCGGCGGGCTCTTCGAACCCGCTGGCAGGCAGTGGCTTGTGGTTCCCCACGAAGACACCGTCGCCAAGCACTACCGGCCACGCGATTGGAACACCATGCTTATCTCGGCTTCCAAAGGGCATATCCTCGTCCGCTTAAACGGCTCCACGGTCTCCGAAATCAAGGATAAATTCGGTGCCCGCGAAGGCCACATCGGTTTTCAGCTGCACGGAGGAATCGGCAGCGTAATCGAACTGCGTAAGGTAAAGGTAAAAGTGCTCAATCTTCCCGACGGCATAGTCCGATGACCCCAACCACGCTCTACCACAATCCACGCTGCTCCAAAAGCCGCGAGGCGCTCAAGCTGCTACAAGACGCAGGCGAATCCTTTGTCCAGATAAACTATCTCGAGCAGCCCCCCTCCCAGGGCACGCTGAGCGAGCTGGTCAAGACTGTGGATACAGGGTTCGCAGGCATGATCCGTCGCAAAGATCTCGCCAAGACAGGTCTCTCAGCAGCCGACATGCCCGCGACTCCCGAAGAAGCGGTCTCGTTACTGGCGCAGCATCCCGAATTGATGGAACGGCCGCTCGTGGTGATAGACGGCCAGACGATCGTGGCGCGACCACCAGACAAGTTGGTGCCTCTGCTAGGCACTGGCACCACGACATAGCCGCCAGAACAGGACCAAACAAGGGCCGATCTGATGCAACTTTCCCTACGATTACTGGCCTCATTCTGCATGCCCCTCGCGGTCTTGCTCGCAGCGGTGAGTTGCAACAGGCCAGCTGAAAATACCGCAGCATCCGGCCAGGCAGTAGAAGACGCGCCTATGACTCTCCACCTGTTGCTGCCCGCACTCCCGGACGCTACCGCAGGAGGCTACGTCTACGCAGAGGAGCGCGGCCTTTATCAGAAAGCTGGCCTTACGGTTCGGGTATCTCATGAGGCCCCAGCAGACGCAGAGGCACCAGAGACCATACTCATCTGCGATGCGCTTCAGTTCCTCGAGCGCATCCGCGAAGGTGAAGACCTCGTTGCTGTCCTCGCCCCCTTTCAGGACAGCCCCAGTTGCGTCTTTGTCTGGCAAGACAGCGCGCTGACCACAGGCCTCGAGAAGCTCGAAGGCGCGACAATCCACGGCGACACCTCGGACCCACAGTGGGCCTTTTTAAGCAAGCGCTACGAAATGCCACCGCTCGCACTCGAGAAGCCGGACCCGGAGTTTGAAGCCTTCAGCCAGAATTCCACCTGCGCCGTCGCTGGCGATCACGTCCATGACCTCGCGCGCCTCGGCACCCGTGGCGTCACCACGCAGACGCTGTTGATCTCCGATAGCGGCTTTAATCCCTACTGCGGCCTGCTGGCAGTTCCGCGCCCGCTGCTGGAATCACAGCCCGACGCCATCCGGGCGCTCGTGCAAGCCTCGCTCCGCGGCTGGCTAGGCTACCTCAGCGCCCCTCAAGCGATCAGCCCGCAACTGGCGGAACGCAACCCAAAGCTTAATGCGAGCGAGTGGACCGCGGCCGGAGTCCGTGCCCGGCGCTTTGTGCTTACAGGCGCCGCCGAAAGCGGCGTAATCGGGGTGATGACCGCAGCCCGCTGGGCCAAAATGGTGCATCAGCTAGAGGGTTTTGCCGAGAGCGAGCCCACACTCCCTGCCCCCGGCAATCTCTTCACCAATGAATTCCTGCAGTAGGAGCACAGCATGGCAGTGGAAATTGAGCGAAAGTTCCTCGTCACCGGGACCAACTGGCAGGAGTCGATCAGCCGCTCGACCCATTATCATCAAGGGTACCTGGCCGCTGACCAGCAGATCACAGTGCGCATTCGCAAAGCCGAGGATATCGCCTATCTGACACTGAAAGGAAAGCGCTGCCAAATCTCACGCGCAGAGTATGAATATCCGGTACCGCTCGGCGATGCTGAAGAACTTCTCCAGCTCTGCGGAAGGCGCACCGTGCAGAAGGTCCGGCATTTGGTCGAACACCAAGGTCACACCTGGGAAGTCGACGTCTTCGATGGCGAAAATGCCCCGCTGGTGATCGCTGAGCTCGAGTTGCAGTCTGAGGCAGAACCATTCAGCCTACCGGATTGGCTCGGAAAGGAAGTGTCCACCGATCCGTGCTACAGCAATTCCTACCTAGCCAACAACCCGTATTCAACCTGGTGAGAGCCGCCCCTGCTGTATACTATTCAACGCAGGGACGGTAGCTCGCGCCCGCGTCAGGGCGCTCGGCTCGAGCACGCAGTGCATCTCTCCGGGCGCTGCATCCAACTCCTCCAGCACCAGCCCCCATGGGTCCGCCACCAGCGAGTGGCCGTACGTCTCCACGCCTAGCGCCTCATGGGTACCGCACTGATTCACCGCGGCAAAGAAACACTGATTTTCAATAGCCCGGGCCCGGGCCAGCACCTGCCAGTGTGCCTTCCCGGTAAACGCGGTGAAACTTGCCGGGCACAGCATCAGGTGAGCGCCCGCATAGCAGCGGTATAACTCCGGAAAACGCAGGTCATAGCAAATGCCCGCGCCGATACGCCAACCCGCCACTGAGAACTCCGCTGGCTGGGTCCCGGCTGCAAACGTCTTCCTTTCGTCCACCGGGCTATCCGTATCGAGCAGCTGGAACAAGTGAATTTTGCGATATTCACAAATCAGTTCGCCGCGTTCATCGAACGCCACCAGAGCGTTGTACACCTGATCGCCATCCCGCAGCGCAATGCCGCCCCAGACACACACCGTTTTGAACTCACGGGCTAGCGGTGCCAGCAACTGGCGATATTCAGCCGCAGTCTGCGCGGTTTTGCGAACTCCGCAACGCGTGCCGCGATACAGTACATTCTCGGGAAAAATCACCAGCTTGCTGCCAGCCTCCGCGGCTTTGCGAACTCCGCAACGCGCGGACTCTAGATTACGCTCTATGTCCTCACCGGCATCCAGCTGGACCAGCGTAATGCTGAGGCTTTGGGTCGGGATCACCGACGCGGTTCTGCGATCTCTTTTAGCAAGCGGTCGACAATGTCGTCCGGGGTTACACCCTCGGCATTTGCATGAAAGTTGGTCATGATGCGGTGCCGCAGCACGGGTTTTGCCAGTGCACGAATATCTTCGCAAGCGACATTCGGCCGATTCTGAAGCAGCGCCCGCACCTTCCCCCCCAGTACGAGTGCTTGGCTGGCACGACTGCCAGCTCCCCACTTGATGTATTCGCGAATAAACGCAGGAGAATTTGGCCGCAGCCGGGTGTTTCCGGTCAGCGCCACAGCGTAGGAGATGACATTGTCCGGCGCGGGCACTTCGCGCACAAAACGCTGAATCTCAATGATTTGCTCGGCGCTGAATACCTTATCCAACTCGGGAACGGACGGATTTGTCGTCCGCCGGACCATCTCTTCCTCCTGCTCCTGGGGCAGGTAGTCCAAGACCACATTCAGCAGGAAGCGGTCAAGTTGCGCCTCGGGCAGCGGATACGTCCCCTCCAGCTCGATGGGATTCTGGGTCGCTAGTACGAAAAACGGCCGCTCAAGCGGGTAGGTCGTTCCAGCTGCAGTCACCTGGCGTTCTTCCATTGCCTCCAGAAGCGCAGCCTGCGTCTTGGGCGGCGTACGGTTGATCTCGTCTGCCAGCAGCATGTTCGCGAAAACCGGGCCGCGATTGAACGAGAAAGACCGCTTGCCTGTAACCGGATCCTCGTCGATCACCTCGGTACCGGAAATGTCCGCTGGCATCAGGTCTGGGGTAAACTGAATACGCTTAAAGCTCAGCGAGAAGATCTCCGCGATGCTTTTCACCAGCAGTGTCTTGCCAAGGCCAGGCACACCCGTCATCAGGCAGTGCCCGCGGGCAAATAACGCGATGATGATCTGTTCAATTACGTCTTCTTGCCCAATAATCGCTTTGGCAAGCTCGCTGCGCATTGCGCCACCGGCGGCGGCAACGCGCTCCATCGTCTGGGCGGGTAGGTTTTCAGTCATACAGAATTCTCGAGAGGGGATTGGATACGTAGAGTCGTCAGTTTAACAACGCGTACATCACGATGTTTACGCCAAGCTGTGTGTAGAAAACGTGGGCGTAGTCGCTGATTTCGCGACTGCCGTAATAGCGAAAGACTCGCCAGGTCCCATCTGGCTCATTGACCCAGCTTGGAAGCGCTTGCTTCTGACAGTAGATCACGTCTTTGAGACTGTCCTCACGAGTGGATTCATAGCGGGCTCCAGAATAGGCGGCGGTCTCCAAATAGTCCGCCAATCCGGTCGTCCCCTCCCGAACCCGGAATCGAATGTTCGTGGACCAGTTTCCCATCGAATTTCTTCCCCAGCCCATAGCGATGATGGGAGTTGCCAGAACAGCAACTCGGCCATGCACCTTGAGCCCGACAGCAGAATAGGTCGCCTCTGGCCACTTCTCGTTAATCACGAACTCTCGCACCGTATCAGGAAGCAGAGATGCGTCGGGCAGATCCGGGTACATCACATCGTACAGCTCGTGCTCCCGTTCCAGCGGGCGAAACTCCTTCTCGGGATAAAGCGCGTGAAAGGCGTCTTTAAGTGCTGGGGAGGCACTCCAATCGGCAAAGCTATGATGCTGGCCGGGATTGCCTTGTCCCCGCAGAAACTCGGCATTGATCCCTGCGTCGATATACAGAAACCCGCCCCGCTCTAGATAACGCTTCAGATTCTGAATCTCCAGCGGTGAAAAGGTCCAGTCCTTGCGGTCTGCGAAGTTCGCATAGATGAACGGGTATTTGAACATTTCGGGGTCCTCGAAGCTGCGCAGGATCATCGGGTCGGGCGCGGTCTTGATCGTCGATACCCGGTTAATCTCAGCGAGCAGTGTCGGAAACGCGTTCGCGTAGGCACGAAAGCCCTGTTCACCCGGCACCAGTTGGGCAAGCCAAACCTCGGGCGGCCCTTCCTTGCGGATCTCCACTAATTCGCGTTCCGCAGCCTCTTCTTCTGCGAACCCCGCAACTGCGATGCACAGCAGCGCTATCACGCACCATCTTACTTTTCCCACGCGCGTTCTCCCGCTGGCTTCGTTGTTTTTTGGGGAGTCGGTGGGACGACTGCTGGGCTCGTGATCCGAATCGTCGAAGTGCCCGTGGCTCGTATCGTGGTGCTGCCAGTCGTAGGGATCGTGGTTGGGCCTTGCAGCACGCGCACATTGGGCTGCACAGCAGAGCGTGCTCGGCTGGCTCTGAGCTTGAGCGCCTGCCCGATTGCCGCCGCCAACGCGTGATCGGATGTAGAGCCTTGCAGCTCAGTCAGCAGCTCTCGGCCCTTCGGCTTGCTTCGCAGGGTTCCGATCGCCCAGCCGCGCAGATTAAACTCGTTAGTCTCCAAAACGTCCTCAGCGACCATGGCCCAGTCCGCCAATTGCAGCGAGAGTATGTGTTGGACCGCGGCCTCTCGCACCGCATCGCTGTCATCGAAGAGCAGCTCCTCGATAATCGCGCTAGCAACTTCTGGCGGCTTCTGAGCAGCGAGCCGCACACAGATCGCACGTACATCCGAATATTGGCTGGTCGCCAGTTTCTCTAGTTCCCCGGCGGTCCAATCTGCCCCCTTTGTGTACATGCCAGCTCGCTGGCGAATCTGAGAAGAATGATCCTCAAAGAACGGCCACAGCCGCTCCACCGCCAGACCCTTGCCACGGGCTTGCAGCCACGTGCTCACCGCCGCCTCGCGATAGGGCGCGCGGGTATGCTGCAACAGCTGACTGAGAATCGGCTCCTTCGCATTGATCACCGTACTACGCACAAAGCGTATCCCGATAGCCTGGTCCAAGGCGGGGTTTCCGAGCAGTTCGAGCAACTCGGCAGTGCGTTCCTTATCTCCCAGCATGATCAGATTCAGGGTCGCCTCCGCCCGGATACTAACATCTGCGTCTTCTGCCAGCGCCTCCATGATCGGCTTGGCCTTCGCCCTTCCGCGCAAGACCCGCACCACTTCCCGGCGAATGTTTGCATCCTCGTCGGTTGCCAACGGGCCAACTGCCTCGACCATCGCATCTTCGGACAACATGTTCGCATTCCGGATCGTCAACGAGCGAATCTCGCGGTCTGGATCCTTCAAGCCTGCGAGCAACTGCGCCGCTCCCGCCGGCGGCCGTAGAATCGAGAACTTGTCGTACAGATTACGGCGCACCACGACGTCCTCATCGGCAAACGCGGAGAGCACGATCTGATCGTTCAGCTTGTCGAGTTCGTCTAGCGGTTTTCCCAAGCGCACACGTCGTAGGCGACTGTAGATGGTGGGCGCGTGAGAGGCTGCGAGCCGGCGAATGTTTACGTCCGCATCCATCAGCCTGCGCAGCAAACCGTTGTAGGCGAAGCTGGGGATCACTGGCGTCTCAGTCAGAGAAACCAACGCGGCCTGGCGAACCGGCGCGTGCTTGTCGCCAAGCGCGCTTAGCACGGCCATCGTTGCAGGGGCAGTCTTGTACTTGCCGAGAATCAGGATCGCCCGCAAGCGCTTGTCATTGTCGGCCAGAGTGAGGTCGCCCAGGCACTTAGTGATCGTTTCTTGCTCTGTCTCATGCCTGGTTTCTCCAGCTGCAGGTCCGGCAGGCTGATCTGCGAATAACGCAGCAGACAACAGGATAATCAAGGCACGCAGAATCATGAGTTGCTCAGGAAATTGAAGGCCAAAATGCCTGTGAGACAGCATGCCACAGGCAAAGTTGCGGCGTCTGTTGATCCGGGTTGGCTGTGTGGGAACCGGATCAGGTGGACAGTTTACTTAGACGGTCCAGCGCATCCTCGTAGGAAATACGCCCCGAATCAAGAGCGTCCAAAATATCTGACGGCACGTTATCTATCGGCGCAGCAGCCGTTTCAGCCACCACTGGCTCCGGCTCGGGCACGACTGGGGGAGGCTCAGGCTCGGGAACTGCCGCTTGGGGGACCGGCGCAGGTGTCACAGGTGCTGGCGCTGCCTTGGCGTGCGGACGCGCTGTGGAGCCGGCAATCTTAAAATTGGTCGAAGGCAGTGGCGCCAATGGCGCAACTGGCTGGCGACGGGGATTCTCCGTGTGCGCATCCGTCGGGCGGACAGGACGGAGAGTATCCTGAACGACTACAGGCCGAGTTGGCCGGGCTGCCGGTGTCGTGCCATCATCCGAGAGCTTCTGCTTGATTCCGGCTAATCGGGCCTTCGCTATGGTAAAGCTAAGCTCAAGCGCATCCCCTACGTCATCAAGTCGCCCTTCTGCTAACAAAAACTCCTGTGCGAACGCGAGCTCCGCTCCGGTCAGCTTCGCGAGAGGCTCATCCTGGTTCGATTCTTCAGAGAAACTACCTTCCAGGCGGACGCCACATGTGGCGCAACCTAAGGCATGAACATGCAGAGTCCTTGCCTCACAGCATGGGCATTGACTGGGTCTCTTTTGCGCCTTCATTTTGCTTTACTCTCCTGGATAACTGCTAGAAAATCGTCTAAACTCTCAATTGTGCGGTCCATGAAGTCAACATTCTCGCAGTCGATATCCTCCATGGTAAATCCACGCATGACGCAGCCTTCAAGGTCGCAATTGTAGAAATTGCAGTTGCTGATCTTCATGTCTTCCATGGTCAACTTGCGTAGATTGCCGATTCCCTCACGGAGCCGGAACTTCACGTCCTTCAACGTGACTCGCCGAAACAGTGTCTGAGACTGGTTATGCCCGGAGAAACTCACGTGCTCAAATACAGCCTCGTCGAACTGAGAATTGTCCAGATCCACGTTATTGAAATTCACATGACGAAATGTGGACTGGCGAAACAGCACGTTCTGCCCATCGATCCCGTTCATCGACAGATCGCGCAGCTTACAGCCTTTACTGATCTCAACCTGCGCGAGATTGGCGGAGTTGAATGAACAGTCGTTCAAATCAGAATCTTCCACCTGCCAGTCATCGATGCGGCTGCCGTTAAAGGAGCAATGAATGACCTGCGTGCGCTGAACGGTCAGGCCACTGACATGTGCGCCAGTGAAAGAGGACTTCTCAAGCTGTGCATCCTGAAGGGAAATCTTGCTGATCGCAGCCCCCTTGATGGAACAATGCGCCATCCGGCCGTCCACTATTTCCATTCCGTGAAACCGCGTCGCGCTGAACGTGTTGTTTGCGAACTCACCGCGAGTCAGCGTGATATCGCCGACATCGCTGCTGTACATCGAGTTGCCCTTGGTCGTCGAGTCTGAGCCTTCCGCCCCAACACAGGTTTCCGCCTCAAACGTGCCAGACTGCTGGCCCGCTCCGTGGTTGGAGAGCAAATCAGAAATCACCGTCGGCACACTCTTCAGCCCTTGGAGAGCATCGCGGAGAACGCCGTGCAACCCAGGCTGCGTCGTGGTCGTTTGGTAGGCCTCACGATGCAACTCATCTGGCGTCGCAGTGCCGGGTCCTATTCTCCCAGAAGATTTTTCATTCTCGGTGGTTAGGGCAGACAGCAACTTAGCGGTCTGATCATCGCTGATCTTCCCACTCTTGTTCATCTCCATGATCTTGCGAATCTTATCGTCCATCGTCCCTCTTTCCTGGGGTCATCGCGCGCCACTCTGGCAAAACGTACTAATAAACGCCCTGCCCGACGATTCAAGACAGATCACCGTCCTCGTCGGGACGTCACGATTTAGAAGGCAACTCGAACGAGATAGCGATTCAACAGCCGTCGCCGGTGATCCAGCCTGTCCACGCGGTCAATCACTACGTCGACCACGTCTCCGTGGCGGACACTCTGCAATGCCCGGGCAAGATGTTTAAAGCTGGCAACCGGCACTTCGCCGATACGCACCAGCACGTCTCCCCGCTGAACACGGCTGCGCGTCAGGCTGCTGTTTGCATCCAGCGACGCGATCACCAAGCCACTGCGATAGGGCAGCCCCAGCGCGGTCGCCATCCGCGGCGTCAGCTCCTCCACCTCAGCTCCCAAGCGCTTCCTCGCCAGGTCTTCGCCGCTCAGTACCGGCACCGGAATCACCGCCAGCGTCACCGTCTCGCCGTCGGCCAGTGTGAACGTCACCTCTTCCGACTCCTTGAGCAGCCACAGCGCCCGACTCACCTCGATCGCCCGCGATACCGGCGTGCCGTTCACTTCCAGAATCACGCGCCCGGTTTTCAGCCCTGCCGCTTCCGCCGGGCTATCGGGCAGAATCTCACCGATCACAACGTGCGACGTGCGCGCCCGCTGATCGAAACTCGTGCCCGGGACGATCCCCAACTGTGCGTCGCGGAAGCGCTCCGGCAACAACCAGCCACAGAGCACCCGCTCGATCGTCTTCATTGGAATGGCAAAGCTGATCCCCTCCGCTCCCTCGCGAATTGCCACACTGATCCCGATCAACTCGCCATCGGCGTTCACCAAGGGGCCGCCACTGTTCCCCGGGTTGATCGCTGCGTCCGTCTGCAACAGCGACTCCAGAATGACCCGGCCGTCGCTTGCCAGGTTGCGGTCCTTGGCGCTCAGCACCCCGACAGAAACGCTGTGCCCATATCCCAGCGGATTGCCGACCGAGACCACGCGCTCCGCTAGAAACAAATCGTCTGGCGCCGCAAACTTCACTGCCTGTAACAAGGTATCGGGCGGCACGTCTATCATCGCCAGCAACGCCAGGTCCGCATCCTCGTTTGTAGCCAGCGGCAGAGCGTCATACTCCTGCCCATCCGCCATGGTCACGATAATCCGCGTTGCCCGGTTGATCACATGGCTGTTCGTCAAGATCAAGCCACGACGATCCACAATCACGCCGCTACCGAGAGACGGCTGCGAGCGTTCTCGTTGGCCGAGCAAAAATTGCATAATGGCGAACGGATCGTGTTCGTTCACGTGCGTGGTCACAGATTGCATCGTGCTGATATTAACCACGGAAGGCAACACTTCGTTCGCCGCCAGCATCTCCGCCGTCACTCGGCGCGTCTTCTTTTCCCCCTCAACCTGCTCCTCTGCTTGGAGCAGCAAAGTCATACTGCAAACAATCAACAAAAATTTATTAGCCATCAGTCATTGATCCGCGTCGGTGGTTGTGGTATCGGTAACGGTCTGACACCGTACTTTCCAACTGGCTCCCGGCGAATTAAAAATGGCGGATTTTGGTTACTTCTACGAGCAACTGCTGAGCGAAGGCTTTTTTGTCTGTGACCAAGAAGAGCCATACTTCCAAGAACTGCTGCTACAGTTCATCTGGAATGAGCAATGGCTGAATCAGCCGCTTCGGACAGTCGATGGCAAAGAAGTCGCCGTCCTGCATCAGGGCATCTGGAATGTCGAAGCCGGCCCCGACTTTCACGACGCAGCTCTGGTCATCGACGGCAAGCCACGGCGCGGCCCAATCGAAATTCACTTCTCGCCCAAGAACTGGACGCAGCACGGGCACCAGAACGACCCCGCGTACGACGATGTCATCCTCCACGTGGTCTGGCGAAACCCCGAAGAGCTAGCCGAATCGCCCCCCGGCGTCCCCCTCCTTGTCCTGAAGCCGCAGCTATCCCGGCCCCTGAACACCATCGTCGACGAAATTGATGTCCGCGGCTATCCCTACGCGAACAAAGTGAGCCCCGATGACCTGGCCGCGCATTTCGTCCGCCTGTCCGATTCAGAACTGCTCGACTTATTTACATCCGCGGGCATTGCCCGGTTGCTGCGCAAAGCACGGGACATCAGCCTCCTGATCGAAGAAGTTGGCCTCGAAGAGACGGCCTATCGCATGCTTTGCGATGGCATGGGCTACAAAGCGAACCGGGCGCCGTTTGCGGACCTCGCAAAAGCCGTGCCGCTTGCCAGCCTCAGCGGCCAGTCCCCGCTCGTCGCCCAGGCCCTCCTTTTTGGTGCCGCCGGCCTGCTGCCGGATCCATCCCAGCACCCGATTCCCGCCGAACTCCGCGACTGGACCACCAGCCTCTGGCAAGAGTGGTGGCCCCGCCAAACCGGCGCGCCAGCCCCGACCTGGATCTCTGCGGGCCTGCGGCCCACGAACACCCCAGAGCGCCGCATCCTCGCGCTCACCCAACTGCTTGAGCGTACCGAATGGCGTCCGGGCAGCGCGATTCTGGACACCATTCTCAACAGCGAAAGTTCCGCTTCCTGCGTCCGTGAGCTGCGAGCCATTCTCACCTGTAAGGCCGAACCACCGTTCGATCGTTTTCATCATTTCACCGGCCTCTTGAGCAAGCCCACCGCGCTGGTCGGCACGACTCGCGCGGACGACCTGATCGTGAACCTCGCGATCCCTCTCTACTTCGCCTGCTGCTTCTTTCGCAACCGCGCCCTGGACTGCGAGAAAGGCAAGCAAGCCGTCCTGCGCATGCCCCGGTTGCAGTCAAATCGAGCTCTTGAAGAAGCCATTCACCGTTTCTTCATTCCACCCAGCCGCAGCCGCGACGTCGTCCGCAGCGCCTGCGCGCAGCAAGGCCTACTGGGCTTGTATCGAGAGCATTATTCTTAACAACTGCATAGATCACGCGATTCGTCGCGAGAGGGCCTAAAGTGTTTGGATTCGGCCAGTTACGGCAGTGATCCGAATGAGAGTGTCTCAAGATACACCGAAATCGGAGAGCAAGGTAACTGGCCGAAGGTGAGCGCAGTAGGCTCTCGTACCAGAATCACGTAACTTATAAAATGTTAGACACAGCGAGCGTATCATGGCATTCTCAGCAGCAGACCTTCAGCAATTCGACGAGCAAGGCTACGTCATCTGCCATTCGTTCTTCAACGACAAAGAAGTGGCGGCCATGCAGGCGGAACTGGCGCGCTTGGTCGCCGACGGCCTCCTGCGCAACGTGGCCACAGAGGGCGACGGCACCACCCACTCCACCACCCAATTCAACCTCCAGATCTGCCCGCTTGCGCCGCACTCAGAGGTCTTTCGCGCCCTGCCGTTCTGTACCAAAGTCCGCACCGCCGTCCACGAATTGCTGCGCGCAGACTTCCTGATCCATCTCGACCAGATTTTTCTCAAGCCCGCCGGCCATGGCGCCGGCACTGGCTGGCACCAAGATGACAACTACTTCCGGACCGGGATTCCCACCGCTGGCACAGGCATGTGGATCGCCGTGCATGACGCCATGGTCGAGAACGGCACCATGCACATCGTTCCCGGCGTCCATGAAATCGCCCGCCCCCACACCCGCGACCTTGGCAGTGACCACCACGTCACCTGCTTGGTCGATGAGAACCAAGACACCGTCATTCCCGTAGAAATGAAAGCCGGCAGCGCTCTCTTCTTCAACTTCGGCGTGCCTCATTGCACCAAGGGCAACACCACCGAAAACGACCGCGCGGGCCTCGCGCTTCACTTTCTAAAAGAATCCTTCCGGGACCAAGCTGGTGCCCGGCTCAAGAATCGCCCCAGCCTCTGGGGACCGGACTATGACGCGGGCCTTGCAGAATACGGCACTTCGCAGGACGGAGCCTGGGAGCAAGTGACCAGCTGAAAGTCCCAGCACGCTGGACCTGGCAAGCCTCCCCATCGTAACTCCGACCAGGCTTGACAAATAATTGGTCCATCTCGAAACAATGACGAGCCTGGATAATTCATGCTAGAAGCATTCCAGAGAGAAAAACTACATGTGCGTCCGAATCAGGGAGAATGACACCGCCGCCAGAATCTGAACGAGTTTCGATTACGAATTTTTCGTGTGCCAAATATACGCAGATAGCCGTGCGTTCTGAGCGGCCAGAAGAATCAGTGGACTGCATTCGCTATATCTCGTAGACGTTCAAAGTATTTTCATGGCTGCCATTCATAGTACTCAAAGGGCTGCCATTTCGTAGCAGGACAGTGTAGCGTCAAGCCGGACGCCAGCAGAGAGCTGATGTAGCACCAAAACGGAATCTGCCGTTTGTGCAAACCGAACCGGGACTGATGGAAGTAAAATTGAGATTAAGAGTCCACGGCGAGATGGCATCTCCACCGTTCGCCCACGTGGGCTTTATTTGTTGCGATCTATGCTCTTGGTCTTCTCTGTGCCTTAAAACTCTATCTTCGTACCAGCGCTGCGAGAGCCTGGCGATCTGGCTTGAGGCGGCCCCGCTGGTTCTCGGGCCACGGGTGCCAGGCGACGGGGATTTTGTAGGCGGGCAAGACCTCGCATAGCTGTGCGGCCCAATTGCTGCCGCCCTCGACGAAGGCCACGGGAACTTGCCCGTACTCGGCGTCCGGCCGAGCCACCACGCAGGCGCGGCGCACGCCGGGCAAGCCCAGGATCGCCCGCTCCAGCTCCTCGGGATACACATTCTTACCGCCGCAAATCAGCATCTGATCCCGCCGGCCATGCACCGTCAGCGCGCCCGCCGCATCCAGCGTGCCCAAGTCTCCCGTGCGAAACCAGCCGTCCACCAGCGGCAGGGGCTCGCCCACATAGCCATCCGCCAGCATCTCGCCCTTTAGTTCGATCTCGCCCTCGGTGATGCGGACTTCGCGACCGGGCAACGGCAGGCCGGCACTCACTGCCCCCTGTCCCAGCGGCATCATCGTCACGGTCGAGGCCATCTCGGTCGATCCGTAGCTTGCTGCCACCGGCCAGCCCCGCGCCAGCCCTTCGCCCCAAGCGGTCTCCGGCACCGCTGCCCCACCGATCAGGATCAAGCGCCCGGGCACACCGGCCTCAGTCTCCTCCGCCAACCAACGCACCAGCTGCGTTGGCACCACGCTCGCGTGCGTCACCCCAGCAGTTGCGATCTCCCCAAGTGAGGGCGGCTTGCCCGCCAGCACCACAGTCGCCCCTGAAACCAGTGCTCGAAACAAAACCGCCAGTCCGCCCACGTGGTACAGCGGCAGCCCCAGCAGCCAGCGATCCCCCGCCGCCAGCTAAATCCGCTCACACATCCCTCGCGCGCTGGCCAAATGCCGCTGCGTCTGATGGATCACCCCGCGCGGTCGTCCCGACGAGCCAGACGTCTGAATCACCGTTCCCCCACCCGAAATTGCGAACTCCGCAGGAAGCGCCAGGCGTTGCGGAGTTCGCACATCCACGGGCATCACCGTGCCGCCAGCGGCCAGTCGGCCGAGGATCTCCAGCACCGTTTCTGCTCGACGTGTCGCCTCGATCACCGCGCAATCGGCTGGGTAGCCACGGCAAGCCTCCGCGAGTTCCGCCCAGGTCCAGGCGCGCCCAGACTCCAGCTCTAGTAGAGCCGGGGCGGCTCCGTCGGTCTGTTGCCGATGCTGCAGCAACTCGCTGACGCGTAGTCCGGGACGTTTGGCCATAGGACGCTCGTGCGCGTGGGTGTATCGGTACCCGGCAAAACGTTTCCCCACATTCAGAGCTACACTATGCCAGACCACCCCGCTTCCCTGCATGGATTTACATTGCGAAGTACGCAAACCATAGCAGAGAGTGACTCGATCGCACTTCTTTACGAACATACCCTGACCGGCGCACCCGTAGCTTTTCTGCTCAATGACGATGACAACAAAGGTTTTGTCATCGCCTTTCGCACCCCGCCATCGGACAGCACAGGCGTCCCGCACATCCTCGAGCATTCCGTGCTCAACGGCTCAGCGCGCTACCCCGTCAAGGAACCGTTTACCGAGATTATCCGCAGCAGCCTGAACACCTTTCTGAACGCGTTTACCTACAGCGATCGCACCGCCTATCCGGTCGCGAGCCGCAACGACCAGGACTTTCGCAATCTCGTGCGCATTTACCTCGATGCGGTGTTCGCACCACTGCTGGCCGAGACCTCGTTCATGCAAGAAGGCTGGCACCACAAGCTGAATGACCAGGACCAGCTGGAAGTCACCGGCATCGTCTACAACGAGATGATTGGCGCCTACTCATCGCCTGAGAATCAGCTGGCAGATGCGATCTACAGTCAGCTCTATCCAGGCTCGATCTACGCCCATTCTTCCGGCGGCAAGCCAGAGAACATTCCGGACCTGTCGTTTGATGAGTTCCTGGCCTTTCACGAGCAGTTTTATAGTCCCACAAACAGCCTTGCGGTCTTCGCAGGGAATGTTGATGTGGCCGAGTCCCTGGCAGAAATGGCCGAGTATCTTGTGCGGTTCGCCCCTGGCACACTCGCCCCCGTCCCGGCAATTGAGGCCCAGGCAGCCCCGGTCGTCTGCACCCTGCCCTATTCCATCGGTGCCGACGAGGATGCCGCCCACAAGACTTTTGTCCAGCGCGCTTGGTGCACTGGCGAGTTGACGCCCGAGCAAGGGCTCGCCTGGACCATTCTCGGCCAGATTCTGCTCGGCTCAGCGGGCGCACCGCTGCGGCGCGCGCTTATCGAATCCGGCCTTGGCCAAGAAACGATGCATTGGGGGCTGGACGGCGACGTCAGCAAGCCGAACTTTAGCGTCGGCCTGAAGGGTACCGAGCCCGACAAGCGCGAAGCGATCGAACTCAAAATCGATGAGACGCTGGCCGCACTCGTGGCCGACGGCATTGATACCTGCCAGGTAACCGCTGCGTTGAACACGATCGAGTTTCAGCTGCGCGAAGCCAACTACGGCGGTTTCCCGCCCAATCTGCACGACGGTCTGCGAGTCATCGGTGCCTGGATCTACGATGCCCCGCTGTTTTCCATGCTCGAGTACGAAGCGCCGTTGCAGGCAATTCGCGACGGCGTGACCGCTGGCCGTTACTTCGAAACGCTGATCGAGCAGTCGCTGATCAATAACCAGCACCGGGTGACCATCGTCCTCGCGCCAGACACCAAACTGGCCCAGCAACAGCAGGAAGCACTCACAGCCCGGCTTGCCGCACAACGCGC
>Ga0115566_10000479_pt1 | contig 34640 bp, 24 predicted proteins | sample COGITO_mtgs_1204_3_FD_87173 | JGI IMG/M metagenome (GOLD analysis project Ga0115566, IMG submission 87173) | Pelagic marine microbial communities from North Sea - COGITO_mtgs_120405 | ecosystem: Environmental > Aquatic > Marine > Epipelagic | place: Germany:Helgoland, sampling site Kabeltonne...
AACATCGCCTCGGTCACGGTGCACTTGGGGGCGCCATCCGGGAAAAAGCCGATCTGGCGATGCCCGTGTTGAATCAGAAATTCTGTCAGCAGCACCGCTGCTCGGTACGGATTGCCCACGACACACGGCGAGCAGCTCAAGTCTTCCACGCCCAGATAGACCGCCGGTGTCACCGCAGTATCAACCAATTCCTTCAGCCGGCTCCGGGGTATCAGCGAAATGATCCCGTGGAAATCGGGTTCTGCCCGAAGCGCTTCCAGTCGACTCGCAACCTCCGTATTCGTATCGCTGATAGACAGAGGCATTACGCGGAGGCCAATCCCTTCGGCTTGCTCGCGGAGGTCGTCGATGTTGAATGCGCCAAACGAATCGGTTGCTCGCGCCTGGTTTGTGCGGCTGCCTGCTGGGATTCGAGTATCTGCAATGACAGCCACCGTTCCTACGGAAACATGCCGACCCGGATGTTTGGTCTTCAAGAACAGCCCTTTCTTGCTGACTCGCTTGATGTAGCCGTCTTCTTCCAGTTGTATCAGCGCCGATTCAATCGGCGTGCGGCTCAGTCCCGTTTCGCTGGCAAGCTGACCATAGGATGGCAGCCGTTCGCCCTCGCTCCAGCGACCCGCGACAATCTCACGTACCAACGCGCTGTAGATTTGACGCGGTAATTCCCCACGCCGACCACGCTTCCACGTGGAACCATAGAATGTGTGCGTCTTCGACATCGTACCCTCGATTTCCTGAACTCACGAGGCAACTATAGATGACCCCATAGGCATTTCAATGCATAGCTGTGAATTTATCTCAGGTAAATCAGGAGTCAACTGTCTCTGTTGGGTGGCGAGAGCCCTCCGGTAAAGGAATGCCCTGGCAGGGCCAGGGTCGTGCAGTTCGTCGCTGGATCAGCACACTCAGAGAACGAGGCGTGTGGCGGTACTGTTATGGCAGGAGTTCATAGCGCAGAAAGCTGAAGCCCGGGGCTTCGGCGATCGTGAACGCCAGCTCGCTGTCGGCGCCAGCTGTGACAACCTGCGTAGTCTCTGCCATCAGGTCGGTCAGCTTCATCCTGGTTCCCCGCTTCAGGAATTTCAGGCGGATTGCCCGTGTGGTTTGCGCGTTGTCAATCTGCCGAAAGAGCGTCGCAGGCGCGAATCTGCTCGGGCCAGGTGCCCTCGTGGATGTCAAAGCCACAGCGGTAGCAGTCGGCGTAGCGTCCGGGAAAGGGATTCCCGGCACTCATGGCGATGCAGGTCATGAAGTCATACCAAGAGTTGCTGACTTTGGTGCGAGTGATTGTTTGAGCTGCTCACTGTACAAGGCTGCGATTCGCACCGGCAGATCGGCAACGACCGGCGCTGGAGTCAGGCGCTGTGTCCGCGCGCGGCTGAGGTGGTCGAATCGTATGCGGGAGGCGCCAGGTCCTCGGCGGCTGCGCGCGCAACGACCTGTTGGAAGGTCGGCCCCTGCGCAAGGACCGGAGCCCGATCGGTACTCTCGTGCTGCGCGTCCAGACGGAAGATGCGAGCGACATCGCCGCCCCAGCTTGCCAGTGGCCGCAGACGCAGACGCCTGTGCTCACCACCAATCGGCGCATAGAGCAGCCTTTGGTAGTTGTTGGCTGTCTGATAGACGGTCTCCCAGCTGCCATCGGCTTGTTCGCTCTCTACGACCAGCGAACGCAGCAGATGCCGCGGCACTGCGCAGCGATCGCCAGGTAACGGGTAGCTGCACGGCATGCGCTTGCTGTTGCGTAAATCACTGTCCAGGACCAGCCGCAGTGCATCCACAGCTGTCGCGGAATCCCAGCTCAGCTCAATCGAGGCACCGAATGCTGCTTCCCAACCAAAGCGATCATCGCCACGATTGCGCTCGGTTTCCTGCGTCAGCATGGCTGCGTTGCCCTCGCTCGCTGTAATTACGGATTCACGGGTGAGATCACTCGCTCCACGCGCCTGGCCGGGGAGCCAGGCATCGTCGAGCATCAGCCGGTGTTGCAGCTCTGCCAAGTGGTTACTGCCAATGGTAGCCGGAGGGCAACCGTAGTGGTGGCACATGGCAACTGCAGTCCCGACTGCCTGCCCAATCACGGCGCAAGTCGCCATCACGCGGGTCGATGATAAGGCGGAATGCGTGGTCGAGATATTACGCCCGGCGAACAACAGGTTGTCGACGTTGGCTGAATACAGGCTGCGGTAGGGAATGCCATAGGGCGAGGGCGCCGGATGAAAGATCGTCGGTTCTCCCGGGTACAGCAGGCCCGCCGGATGATGATCGTCCATCGACCAGCCGCCAAACGCCACCACGTCAGCAAAGTCTCCCCCGGCGCGAACGTCATTCTGGGTCAGAATGTGATCGCCCACATAGCGACGATTCTCACGCTTTCCGGGGAGTGAGCCCAGCCACTCGAGAGCCCAGTTGGCGGATTTCTCCCGCTCAGGGGCGCGGTTCTTGATGTAATCCCAGACGCCATAGGCAGCTGGAACCAGGTCGCGCCGAATCAGGTCCGCTTCCGCGATGGTATCCTGCAGGCCCCCAAGCTCGATCCACCAGAAGTTCGCGCCGTTCACCCCCTTCATACGAAACGGAAAGTCCTCGGGAGATTCGAATCGCCAGGCCCAGCGTGGTGCGATAAACGGTTGGGGCGAGCTGGTCTTACGCAGCTGAATCAACAGCGAGTTGCCCATGGTCTTGTCATCGCCAAGGCTGGGGGCACTATCTTCATTGAACTCATCCTGCGCCTCACGGCCAACGCGGTACAATGCACCACATGTGGTGGCCAGGATGCTATCGCCAGAACAGTCGACAAACCAGCGCGCTTCGACTTCATGCCAAGTCTGTGTCGTGGTCTCCCAGGCTCGCAGGCGCACGATTCGGCGCTTGTTGCCTGCGACCTCCTCTGCGGTTGACTCGGTCACCGAACAGTTCAGCAAATAGGAAAGGTTGGGCTGATACGCGACCTTTTCGTAGAGCACGCTGTCCCAGATGGAGTAGTTGCCACTGGGATTGCGGTAGCAGTTCTCCAGCTGGATCTCCTCCAGGATGCCGGTCTCCTTGTTGTCCCGGCCATGTGCCCCGCAAATCCACATGCGAATTTCCGATGACGCGTTGCCGCCAAAGACGGGGCGGTCGTGAATCAGCATGGTCGAGGCCCCATGCCGGGCCGCGGCGATAGCGGCGCAGATCCCTGACATCCCGCCCCCGACAACACAGACATCTACCCGGTGGTTGACAACATCCGCCTGAAATCGCTGCTCTTCAATCATGTGCCACTCCTTCTATGCAAGCTCTTCAGAGAGTTCCCGTACAGGCATTCGCTCTGCCAGCCAGCGCCAGGCCTGGCGGTCGAAGGCGGCGCTCCAGTCGTGGCCGAGGCCAGGTAGCGGGACGATGGTTTGGTCCGTACTTCTCAGGCCTTGGTAGACCGCCCAGGGGCTGAAGGGCGGTGAGACCGGATCGATGAGCCCCGCATTCATCAGCACAGGACAGGTAATCTCTGGCGCGAAGTTCATGGGGTCGTAATACGCCATGCAGCGGGATTCGGCATCGTCCGGAACGGGCGGCGCGCCCACCCGATCCATGCCATCCACCCGCTGACGGTTGCAGGCATCGACCCAACGCAGATGAGGCACATTCGGCGAGTTGATGATGCAGCAGACCACTGCCTTGACCCGCGCATCAAGGGCGGCCGTCACGATGCCCAGTCGCCCGCCCTGGCTTCCGCCAGCGACAACCAGGCGCTCGGGATCGACATCGGGGCGGGACAGCAAATAACGCACGGCTTGCACACAGCGCAGGTGAACGTGGTAGTAGTAGTAGTGGGCGGCAGGAGTGTCGTATTGCTGCCCCTCGGAATAGCCAGGCAGGATCGGATAGTCTTCCTGGTCTACATCCTGGCCGTGTACCTGAATGTCCAGGGCGAGGTAGCCATGTCGGGCATGCTCCAAGGGACGGGGACGGGCCCCAAACCCAGCCCCGGGGAGCACCAGCATCGCCGGAAAGGGACCTTTCCCCTTCGGTTTCGCCAGCCAGCCGTACACGCGACCGCCATCAGCGGCTGCGAACGAAACTTTTCCCGACTCCACGGTCTCACAGCGAATGCCTCCGGGATTCCAGCGCCCTGGCAATGCGGCATGCTCACGATTATACTGGTCAATCGCTTCCCCCGAAAACGAGTCCAGTGGCAGCTCCTCCGCTTGCAGCGGAACTTGCTCCAATTGCGCCTTCGCACCATCCCAGAACCTGCGGAAGTCTTTGGGGCGAGAGGTCGCGATGGGCATGGCGTTCACCTGCCAGCCAAAGGTGCAGATTCCTTCAACCGGACGCTGCGCTGAGCGAGCATCCCCTGGGGCCGGCATCCCTGTTTCCAACGTCACCCGGAGATCGTAGAATCCAGGGTGTAGATCATTGGTTGGGAGGGTGATGATAAATCGGTTGCCCGGGCGTGATTCTTCCACGCCCGCAAGAAAGGGCGTTTCAATCCTGTTGCGGTGCAGGCGCCAGCTCAGATCCAGCGAGCGAAGCCCCGCCTGAACCCAAAGGCATATCTCGTCGCCATCGTCAAACAGCAGGCTTTCGCTTTCTGGACTGAAAAAGGCAAGAAACGGGTTCTGCGGCGGCGAGCAGGTGTCCTTGTACGCAGTGTATAGATTGTGGTTCATGGGACCTGTTCGCTTGCTTGCTCGCTACGTGCTTCAGGCGTGTTCACTGTACAACGTTGCGGAATGCGGCGGTAGGTCGACGGTTACAAAGTCATCGTGAATCTCGCGCACGTCGTCAGTCCAAAAATCCACCAGCGTTGCGCCGTGTCCCGATTGTTCGGGAGAGTTCGCAAGGCCAGCCTTGGCGCAGGCGACCGAAATGCGACGCGGCTCGTTGGACCAATTGAAGAATGCCAGATGCTGCCGGATACCGGCCTTGGCCATACGACTGTCGGGCGGGTAAAGCACCTGTAAGACTTCGGGCAGCGGCTCGCCGGTCAGCGCTCGGTCATCCAGGCAGCTCACGCTGTGCCCGCGGTCAGCGTGGGCCAGAAGCCGGTTGAACATGGCAAACTGCTCGTCTGTTTGATTCTCCAGCAGGCCGCCGATCTCGAGGATGCCCTGCGTAATGAAGCACCAGCTGAAGCGAAAGCGTTGTTCGTTCTCCGGGATGTCACTGAAGCCGGCGCTATCCATGTTGAGCAGAAACGTGTCGCGTCCGGTCAGCAGGAGTTGGGCGAGGGTTCCGGTGCAGGCGCGAACCTGCTCGAGCCAGGTGCCGTCGTGGATGTCAAAGCCGCTGCGGTAGCAGTCGGCGTAGCGCCCGGGAAAGGGATTGCCGGCGCTAAAGGCGATGCAGGTCATGAAGAAGCCGTCATCACCGATGCGTTTGCGGAGTTCGCAAAAGGCAAAATCGCGCCACTCCACCCCGCTGCCGCCGTTGCGATAGCGGATCTTCTCGAGCAGGAACCACTGGGTCATGAAGTCGTACTTGATGCCCTCGTAGCCCCAGTCGACGAGCAGGGCGTCAAGGACCTGGAGGTAAAAGGCGCGGGCCTCGGGAACGGAAAGGTCGAGAAAACTGGATTCTCCCAGCAGCGCAGCGGAGCCATCCACGTCGCGCAGCAGCCACTCAGGCTTCTCGGCAGCGAGGTCAGAGTCGAGATAAATCTTGGGAGAAAGCCAGATGCAGGGCTTGAGGCCGAGACCGCGAATCTGGTCGGCAATGACGCTCATGCCATTGGGAAACTTCTCTCTGTCGTAGCCCTCACGGGGGATGGGGTAGAAGGAGCAGATGCCGGCGTTGCGGTCGTTACGCTTGGCCTGGTAGCCGTCGTCGATCAGGAAGTGGGTGCAGTTGGGGATCTTGTCGGCGAGAATACCCGCGCGCAGGAGAATGTTGGCTTCGTTGATGTCGGCATAGCCGCCGTAGTTCCAGGTACAGTAGATGCCTTCATGGCGAGCGCGGGTGCGTGCGCCCCGAAAGTCGTGATGACGCCGAAGTTCGGCCACAAAATCGCCGAAAGCGTGCTGCGGATGGCTCTGGCGCAGAATCTGATAAAAGACGCGGGAAACCTCCACTGATTCACCCGGTGCCAGCTCGAAGCTGTCATTGAGGGTATACCGTTGCTGCGCCCGATAGAGGCGCGGGACGGCAGCCGCTGGGCCTTCGAGCCCCAGTTCCCACGAGCGTTCGAAGCGGACCTGGTTGAGGTCGCCTTCGACAAGAATGGTCTGGTAGTCGCGATCGCATATCCCAAAGGCCGGGACGTGGTTGGCTTCGTCGTGGTTGAAATGGACCGGGTCATAGGGGATGCAGCGCACATATGGGTGCTCGACGCGAAACCGTGGGAACTTCTCGGTCTTGATGTTGCTGCTGTGGAAATAACGCAGCTTGTAGTAATCGATCGCCCCCATTGGGACATCAAGGCCAAGTGCGCTGTTTGCATCGAGCAGACCGTCGGTAACGGAGTTAAGTGGAAGTGGCGCTACGCCGGTATTGGTGATGGTGCGGCTGACCACCAGGGCTCCGCGCTCAGCTTGTACGGTGAGCACGAGCGTTTCGTCGTGGTCGGGTGCAACCAGGACGATCGTACCGCCCTGCGCGGACAACGCGTGCTGACGACAGGTCCAATCGCGGCTCAACTGGCCGTTGAATTCGAACAGCAGGCCGCGCCATCCCGCGCCAGCGGCGTCGTGGAAGCTAAGGCTGCCTTGGTCAAAGGAAAGGGGCATAGGAGGGGGGGATGGTGCTGTGGGGCTACTGGGACACAAAAGAAGCGGGATTCATATAATACCCCATATCTTATAGCCTCTGACGCCTCTGTCAAAGAGCCCCGGTCGTAGTTCCACCTTCAGGCGGCTGCACCTGAACAGGCGGGAGCCGCCTGGCCGCCCGCGAGTGCCAGCGTGCGATGCTACCCACGCGACTGGTGGCCCGCGGCCCTACCGGTACTTCACGTACGCCACCTTGTGCTCGGTGAAGAACTCGATGCCGGTCTGGCCGGCCTCGGGTGCACCGGCGCCGGACTCTTTGACCCCGCCGAAGCTGAGCTGTGGCTCTTTGTGGGCCGTGAGCATGTTGACGTGGGTCAGCCCCACGTCGGTGTGCTCGAGAAAGGTCAGCGCTTTGCTGAGATCGTTGGTGTAGATGGCAGACGACAGGCCATAACGCACGTCGTTGGCCAGGGCCAACGCGGCGTCGAAGTCCGGCACGGTCATGATGGCCAGGACCGGGCCGAAGATCTCTTCCCGGGCAATGGTCATGTCGGGCGTGACCTGGTCAAAGACGGTGGGAGCAATGAAGCAGCCGTCGTCGTAGTCGGGCCCGGTGAGCAGGCCGCCGCCGCAGAGCAGACGGGCGCCCTCGGCCTTGGCGGTGTCGATGTGCTCGAGGATGGTGCGGCGCTGGGTGGTCCCGCAAACCGGGCCCATTTCGGTCGCTGGATCGGTGCCATGCCCGACCTTGATGGCCTTGGCCGCGACCACTACGCGCTCGGTAAAAGCTTCGGCAATGGGCGCCTCGACGATGGCGCGGCTGGTGGAGGTACACCACTGCCCGGCGCAGGCATAGGCAGCCTTGACGGCGGCCGCTGCGGCGGCGTCGAGATCGGCATCGGCCAGTACCACGAGCGGGTTCTTGCCGCCCAGCTCGAGCTGGGTGCGGGTGAGGTTGGGGGCCGCAGCTGCCTGGATCTGCTTGCCGACTTCGGTAGAGCCGGTAAAGGAGATGGCTTTGACCCGCGAATCCGTTACCAGGTGGTTGCCGATGAGGCTGCCGGAGCCCAGAACACAGTTCCAGACGCCCGGTGGCAGGCCGGCGTCGTGGAGGATCTCGGTGAAGAGAATGCCGACTTGCGGGGTGAGGGCGGCGGGTTTGAAGACCACGGTGTTGCCAGCCAACAGCGCTGGCGTTCCCTTGCGACCCGGGACGTTGAACGGGAAGTTCCAGGGGCTGATGATGGCGACTACGCCCAACGGCACGCGCAGCTGCATGCCGAGTGTCCCGGGGGCAGAGAGGGGCGCGGTCTTGCCATAGAGCCGCAGGCCTTCGCCGATCTGGAAGTCCATCTCGGCGATGGCAGCATCGATCTCACCGCGTGACTCAGCGAGGGCTTTTCCGTTCTCGGCGGTGAGGACAGCAGCGACTTCGTCGCGGCGATCGGCCATGCCAGCCATGGCTTTGCGCAGGATGGCTGCCCGCTGGATGGGCGGGGTGTCACGCCAGGCCGGGAAGGCCGCCTGCGCGGCAGTGAGTGCGGACTCCGCATCCTCGATCCCGCTGGCCGGATAGTGACCCGTGATCTCGCCGAGACGGGCGGGATTGTGGTGGGGAGCGGTCTTACCGTTGGTCGGCGGCTTGAAGGAGCCATTGATGTAGTTCATGGGAAGGTTCCGGATAAGGTGTGCGGGGGGGCTGAACTCAACCGAACGGTACGGGCTCCAGCCCGCAGACGCCCGGGTTTACGCGGAACAGGTTGCCAGCCAGAGGCTGCTCGGCCAGTTGTTCCTCGGTCAACATCAGGCGCGCGGTTGAGACGAAGAGGGTGTCGAGGTCAGGGCCGCCGAAGACGCAGTTGGTGACGTTGCTGGTGGGCAGGCGAATCTCGGCCAGTTCGGTGCCGCTGGCCGGATCGAAGCGGGCGACGCGGCCGCCGCCAAAGAAGCAGACCCAGAGCATGCCTTCTTCGTCGATGGTCATTCCGTCGGGGTGGCCCATGTCGGGACTGAAGGTGATGGCCGCCCGGCGGTTGGCGATGGCGCCAGTGGCGTGGTCGTAGTCGAAGGCTGCAACCTCGTACGTCACTGTGTCGATGTAGTACATGGTGGTGTGATCGGGGCTCCAGGCCAGGCCGTTGGAGATGCCCACACCGCCGAACTGCTTGTGCACCGACAGGTCTGCATCCACGCGATAGAGCGCGCCGGTCGGGCCCTGGCCTTCGAGCTGCATGGTGCCGGCCCAGAAGCGGCCGGCCGGGTCGCACTTGCCGTCGTTGAAGCGGTTGTCGGGTTGATCGGCTTCGGGATCGGAGACCGGAGTGAGCGCCTCAGTCTCCAGGTCGAGCCGATGGAAGCCGTGGTGCAAGGCGAGGAGCAGTTCGCCTGCTGCCGTGGGGACGGCCGCGCCGATATACTGTCCCACGTCGATACAGCGATCCGAGCCCGCGGCCGGCTCGTGCACGTGGAGTTCTTTCTCCAGGATATCGACCCAGTAGAGGTATTGGCGATCGGCGTCCCAGCAGACGCCTTCACCAAGGGTGGCGGCGGCGGGGACTGCAATCTCGGGTACATGGCTCATGACAATTCTCCTATTTCCACTGGCGCTTGGCCACATCGATGACCATGCGCTCGATTTCGTCGTCTTGGATCATGACGGCCGCCTCGAGCCAGCGGGAGACCGAGGGCGGGACGTCCTGGCTGGTAAGGCAGCAGATGGGACCGTCGAGCCAGTCGAAGCAACGCTCGGTGATCTCGCGGCCAATGTTGTGCCCCAAAGCCTGGCTGCGGCAGGCTTCTTCGGCGATGACGACGGTACCGGTCTTCTTGACGCTCTCGGCGATGAGGTCGTAGTCGATGCTCGGGTAGTCGATGGTGCGCAGATCGATGAGGTCGACGCCGATCCCGGCGGCCTGCCAGCGTTCGAGCAGCGCCTGGCAGCGACCGACCAGGATGCCGTAGGTGATGAGCGTGACGTCATCGCCCTCGGCCAGGCGACGGGCCTTGCCCAGCTCAATGGTGTAGTCGAGGTCGTCCTCCGGCACCTCAAAGCGGGTGGTGTACAGGGCGTGGTGCTCGAGTATCAGGACCGGGTCCAGGGAGCGCATGGCGGCATTGAAGAGCCCGATGTAGTCGAAGGCATCCGCCGGGGCGCAGATGCGCCAGCCGCTGAACAGGGCGTAAAGGGCTGCGGGATTCATGGAATGCTGGCCGCCATAGCCGCAGCCGGTGGCAATGCGGGTGCGCACGACCAGCGGCAGGTCTGTGGTGTTGCCATACATGTGGCGACACTTGGCGACCTGGTTGAAGAGCTGGTCCGCGGCGACGAAGGAGAAGTCCGGGAACATGATCTCGACGACGGTCGGCATGCCTGACATGGCCATGCCGAGACCAAGGCCGACAAAGCCGCCTTCGCTGATGGGCATGTTGACGATCCGGTCAGGATACTTGGCTGGCAGGGCCTTGGTGGCGCCGTAGGGGCCGCCGCCGAAGTTGGCGATTTCCTCGCCGAGTACGGTGGCCTCGGGGTGGTTGGCCAGCCAGCGGCCGGTAACGGCGGCAATGGCGTCGTTGTACGGCAGTTTGGCCCAGACGCTGAAGTCTTCGCGCTCTTTGTAGACGACCCCGTCGAACTCGCTGCCGTCGCTGCGATTGCCCTCAGGGGCCGTCGCAGGATCCGGAATGAGTTCGGCACGGATGGTGCGAGGCTTGCCCGGAAGGGTCGTGGCCTCGACTGCTGCCTGGACGGCCTCGCGACTGAGGCCCCGGATGTGGTCGACCGCGGCTTGGTCCAGTACGCCCGCTTCCAGAAGCGCTGCCGGGAAGGCATCGACCACTTCGATGGCCCGCCAGGAGTCTTCTTCTTCGGAGGAGCGATACTTGAAGTTGCTGCCGGGAATATCGCCGGCATGATGATAGCGCCGGTAGCAATGAGCATCGATCAAGACCGGTTGGCCGCTGCGAGCCAGCTCGGTGGCTTTTCCCATGGCATGGTAGAGCGCCACAATGTCGCTGCCATTTACGCTCAGCGCGGGCATGCCGTACGCCGCAGCGCGCAGAGCCAGGTCGCTTACCGCCGTGACATCGTCGATGCGGGTGGCAACGGCGTAGTCATTGTTCTCCAGGAAGAAGATCACCGGCAAGTCGAAGGCACCGGCCAGGTTGGCTGCTTCGTGAAAGGCGCCCTGGTTGATGGCGCCATCGCCGAAGAACGCCACCATAACGTCACCGGTCTGGCGAAACTTCTCGGCATAGGCGACTCCGACGGAAAGCGGCACGCCGCCAGCGACGATGGCGTTGGAGCCGAGGAAGCCGGCTTCTTTCCAGCGCAGGTGCATGGAGCCGCCGCGTCCGCCCCCATGTCCGGCCTTGAGCCCCATGATCTCGGCCAGACCGCGGAAGATCGCGTCGGTGCCAGCCTCGGGGAGCGCCTCGGTGGCGGCATCCCAGGTAGCGGGCACTGCGTATTGGAGGGCCTTGGCCAGGTATTGGTGGTGGGCACGGTGGGTGCCGGTCCATTTGTCGCTGAGCCGACAGGCGGCGGCGCTGGCTGCAGCGATCGCTTCCTGGCCGACGCTGGTGTGCGCTGGGCCCCAGACGCAGTCGTCGTTCTTGAGTTCCAGAACCGCGTGCTCGAAGTCCTGGATGGCGCAGACGTCAAACAGCAGCCGCGCCGCCAGACGCGGCTCCAGTGCTGCGATGTCCGCAGAACGCGAGGTCCAGGAGGTCCAGTCAAAATCAAAACTAAGGGGACGGGGTTTGAGCCCGCGAGGAGGCTTTTTGCGGGGCATGTTCATCTCTTCTGTTTGTGCTTGGAATATGGCAAAATCATGGATGGCAAAATCATTTTCATTTCAGGGCGTACCGATTCGAATAGCATTTCATTCCTCAAAAAAGAAATGATTTTGCCATCCATGATTTTGCCATTTCATCTTCGATCCTACTTGCTTCCCGCAATTTTTGCGGTTTGTCCGAGGCCCTCGGGGCCCATGCTCTGGTAGCCGCCGTCAACGGGCAGGTCGGTGCCGGTGATGAAGGAGGCGTCGTCGCTGAGCAGGAAGAGGGCGGCGCGGGCGCATTCGATGGGGTGACCGAGGCGCTGGAGCATGTGGTAACAGCCCCAGACCGGTTCCCACTTGGCCCGGTCGTAACCGGCAGCCTTGTCCACCTCGCGGGTCCAGATCCAGCCGGGACTGATGCTGTTGACGCGGATGCGGTCGGCAGCCAGGTCGAGGGCGAGGCCTAGAACGCGGGCGCCATGGGGTAAGACCAGCAGGCGCCCATCGAGAAGGATGGGCTCCAGACCGCAAGCAGTGAGGGTGGCGAAGAGGCTGTTCATCGTTCGGGCTCCAATTCGAGCACCGAGCGAATGCAGCCGCCGGCCTCCATCAGTTCGAAGGCGGCCTGCCAGTCGCTGAAGGCGAAGCGGTTGGTGATAAGCGGCAAGGTCTGCACCTTTCCTTCGGCGAGCAGTCGCAGACCGTGCTCCCAGTTGTCCGGGCGGGAGCTGTAGGCGAAATTGAGCGAAATGGCCTTGGCCACCAGCGAATCCCAGGGGATTGCGATCTCCGCACCACCAGTGAGGCCGGAGACGCCGATGCGCCCGCCGCGCCGCACGAGATCGATGGCCGATAACACCGCCGGCACAGCGCCGGAGGCCTCGATGATGGCGTCGGCTCCATAGCCATTGGTGAGATCCAAGACCCGCTGGCGCAGGTCATCGGTCTGCACGTTGCAGGTGTCGAGCCCGAGTTCCGCGGCCAGGGGCAGGCGTTGTGCGGCGTCGGCATTGGTGCCGACGACGATCACACGGGCCGCGCCTGCGGCACGGGCGACTTGCGCGGCCAACAGGCCGATGGCGCCCGGGCCGAGAACGACCACCGTGTCGCCAGGATGAACGCCACAACGGTCGACCACCGCGTGTACCGCCACAGCCAGGGGCTCAGCCAGGGTCGCAGCCAGCGCCGATACGCCGGCAGGAACTTTGTGCAGCATGGCCGCCGGGACTTGGAGAAACTCGGCGAAGCAGCCGTCGCGCTTGAAGCCGATGGCGCGCTTGGCGCTGCAGATGTTCGGGTAGCCGGTGCGACACACCGGGCAGTCGCCGCAGGCATCGGGATTGTTCTCGCAGGCCACCAGGTCGCCCGTTGCGAACTCCGCAACGCCCGGGCCGACTGCCTCGACGGTGCCTGAAAACTCGTGCCCCAGGACCACAGGCATGGCACAGGCAAAGGCATCATGCCAGATGTGCACATCCGTCGCGCAGATGGCCGCACTATGTACGCGTACCACGACTTCATTCGGAATTGGCTCGGGGGGCGCAATGTCTTGCAGTTGCAGACCGGGGAGGCCCGTCTCGGATTTTACTAGGGCTCGCATAGTCAGTTGCCTTTAACGCATTGGGATACAGGGGGAAGGTTTGGCAAAATCATGGATGGCAAAATCATTTTCATTGCATGGCGTAACGATTTGGACTTCATTTCATTCCTCCAAAGAAAATGATTTTGCCATCAATGATTTTGCCATTCCAGTCTCCATCGGTCAGGCGCCCTCGATGGCTTTGGGTTCGTACGGTTCCTTGCTGATGAGCTGGCTGGTCATGCCGCCGTCGACGAGCAGGTTGGCGCCGGTGGTGGAGGACGAACGATCGCTGAGCAGAAAGGCGACGGATTGACCGACTTCTTCTGGAGCGGTGACCCGGCCCAGGGGGATCTGCTTGCGCCAGTGGTCCAGGCACTCGGCTTCGCTGGGGGCAGCGGCCATGATATCGGTCCAGATCTGGGTGCCGCAGAGTCCGGGTGACACGGCGTTGACGCGAATGCCTTGGGCAGCGAGTTCGACGGCCATGCTCTTGCCCATGCCGACCACGCCCCACTTGGCGGCATCGTAGGGCCCCGCCCCGGGGAGGGCTGCGAGTGTATGCACGCTGGCGATATTAACAATGGCCCCGCCTGCCGGCTCCTGCGCCAGCATGGCACGGCAGACCTTTTGGGTCAGGAAGAAGACCGCGGCCAGGTCGGTCTCGATGACCCGGTCCCAGTCTTCGCGGGTGGTATCGAGAAAGGCCTTGGCAAAATTAACCCCGGCATTATTGACCAGACCATCGACCCGACCCCAACGCTCCTGCGCTGTGCGCACCAAGGTCTGCTGGTCTGCCTCGTTGCGGACATCGCAGCCGACCGCTACGGCACGCTCGCCTAATTCGCCGCCGACGGTGTTGGCATTCTCGGCGCTGAGGTCAGCGATGACGACGCAGGCCCCTTCATCGTGACAGACGCGGGCGATCCCCGCGCCGAGACCAGCGCCGGCGCCGGTAACAATGATGACTTTATCGTGCAGTAGCATGTTCAGGTTCCTTGTTGAGGTGTCAGGAGAAAGGACGCTGTTGACGGAATTGACCGGACTGACAATGAGGTCAACAACGTCAATAGGGTCAATGCGGTCATCCCTCCCCCTCCAGTCGGTACAGCATTTCGCCGGCGCGTTCGACGAAGAGGACGCCTTCGTCCTCGCGGTCGCGCCAGTCGTCGGGGGTGATGGTGGCGGGGTCGACGTAGCCGATGTTGGCGGCTTCGCAGGTCTCGCGGGGAATCTGAGAGGCGAAGGACACGCGGATGCGCGGGGTTTCGACGCCGTTGGTATAGGTGCCGTCGCCCTTGACGATGACCGCGTAGGCCATCACCGCCTTGGGCAGGTGGGCGTAGCGATCCATGTGGGCCAGGAAGTAGTCACGCACGTGGTAGCCAAGCTGTTCGATCACCGCCTGGTGGACCTCGGAAAAGCAGCGTACATGGGGGGCATAGACGATCAGTTCGCCGCCATCAGCCACCACGGGGGCGACCTTGTACACGCATTTGCCGCCGGTCCACAGGTCTGGATACATGGCCGGACAGCACGACAGAACACGCTGGAACGACCGCGGTTTGTAGGTGATGTGCGACTGCTGGGCATGCCGGGCGGCGCGCTCCCAGGCGGCGGTCAGCTCGCCAATCTCCAGGGCCGTGATCTCGCCGTGGTGATAGACAAAGGACAGGCTGTGCATGGGAAACGGCAGCTTGGCGGCAGCAGCAATAAGCACGCGTCGGCTGGGCGTGTCGATGCGCCCGATGGACTGATTGCTGCCGCGCAGCGCCCCCAGCCAGTGCACGATCTCGATCATCTCCGGACCGGAGACGCCGGGAAACAGGTACTTGGCCCCACCTGAGAAGCCGACCAGCTCGTGGGGGAACACCGGATGCAGAAAGAGAATGCGATCGGCCTGCGGCAGCTCCCGATTGAGGCGCAGCCCAACGCGTTGGGCCATCAGGCCATCGCTGGCGGCTTCGACTTCGGCGGCACTGAGTTCCCCCAGTTCCACGAGCTGTCCGGGATCATCCCAGGCATGGTTGAGCACCGGGATATCGCCCTGCGGATCCAAGCCGGTCAAGCCGCGTAAGGCCTCGTCTGACAGCGGCGGATGCGTACCTAGAGCCACCAGAATCCGCACCGAGACACCGCTGTCTTGGAGCACGGGGAGCAGCTGCCCCAGCAGCATGGCGATGGGTGCCGTGCGCGTTGTATCCGGGATGATCAGCAGAACGCGCTCGCCCCGATTCAGCAGCGGCGGGACGTGCTCGGCGAAGGCTTTGGAAATGTCGGTTTCAGTCATGGGATCTTCGTACGGCGCAGGTGCCCTTCGGGTATGCCTGCGGCGTACGTTCTTCTCGCTCATCCCTCCAATTCCTCCAACTGCGCAGCGAGGTCATTGCGGGTGAACTGCAGGTGCTCCTCCATGGCCTGGGCCGCGGCCTCGGCGTTGGCGCTCTCGATCGCATCAAGGATGCGCTGATGACTCACATACGGGCGCTCGAACCCAGTGCGCGAAATGGTCAGCGTGCGACTTTCGCGACACAACTCGACGATGCTCGCCAACATCAGCTTCAGAACCTCGTTGCCGCACTGCTCGGCCAGGATCTCGTGAAACTCAGTATCCGCCTCGACACCGTCCTCCACCGACACATCGGGGGCAATCAGGCGCGCTTGCGCACTCCGCAAGGCTGCCAAGCCGGACTCAGTCATGCGGGTCGCGGCCAGACGGGCGATCTCGACTTCGAGCAGAAACCGGGTCTCGGTGGCCTGCCGCAAGCGCTCGGCAAGGTCGGGCAGCAGCAGCGACAGCGATGCCATGACGGGCTTGTGCAACCGATGTACGGCTCGCAGGCCGACCCCATGCCGAGTTTCTATCAGCCCCTGTGATTCAAGACGATTGATTGCCTCACGCACCACGGTCCGACTCACCCCGTATTGTTCGCTCAGCTCAGCCGTCTTCGGCAACCAGGCCTCGTCCTGGGTTGGCTCCGCAGACAGGATCTGCTGCGCCAATCCCTCATAGACATCTTCAACCAGTGACGTACGTGCAGTAGCGGGCATGGAGATTTCCTGTTTCTTGGTGGGCTGTGAAGGTGGTATGATATCATATCTCTTGGCGAGGTCAAGCGTAAGTAGGCGGAGCAGGATACGACGATGTATGGGACGTCGTCCTTGTCCCTTAGGCCGACTGATCGGTAAGCATGGCACTGCCACGGGCCAATTTTGGGAGACACGTTGATGAACCATACCTGGCAGATCACCCGGCCAGTTGGCCACGTCGACCGGTCGTGTGTCAGAGCGCATACATCCCTTGAAGCTCGTAAGTGTTTTTATTGACAAATCTCTCCTGGTAACTACATTTCCAGATCTGTAAACGTTTTGAGAGAATTTTTCCGTGGCCATGTCTGAAGTATCTTTGTGCCGTCCAGCCGGCTATGCGAACCTGACAGCACGCCTGGGTCTGGAGACGATCCCCAACTGGCACGTCTCTTGGGTGGGGATTGGCAGCAGCCAGCGAACGGAGACAGATGGGGCGACGGCAACAACCACCTATCCGCCTTCCTACTGGCCCGGGGACTCTCTGGGCGCCCATCTCGAATTCGCTCTGAAATACGACGGCGTGAACCTGGGGATCCTGGCGGCAGTTTTCGCCAATGCGGACGCCGCCGAAATCGTTTCGTACGTGGCCTCGAAACCCTTGGGGAAGTATGCCCGACGGACTTGGTTCTTGTACGAGTTTCTGACCGGCAAGACGTTGCCGCTGCAGGACCTCTCATCCGGGAACTACGTGGATCTGCTTGACGAGGAACAGTATTACGCCGTTAGCCCGGCGCCTCAGGTGCGACGCCAGCGGGTCAACAACAATCTGCTGGGAGACCACCGTTTCTGCCCGACCATCCGGCGCACAATCAGGCTGCGGGAGTACGAAGCGATGGACCTGCGGTCGCACTGCCAAAAGGTGGTGGCCAACTACTCTCCGCAAATGCTCAGACGGGCCATGACCTACCTCTACAGCAGGGAGACAAAGTCGTCTTTCGAGATTGAACACGTGCGCCCGGGCCCCACGCGTACGGAGCGATTTATTGCCTTGCTGCAGCTGGCTGATCGAGAAGACTTCTGCACCAAAGAGCGCCTGGTCGAGTTGCAGAATCGGACCATCGACCCTCGATTTGCTCAGGCCGAATACCGGGATTTCCAGAACTACATCGGGGAGAGTCTAGCCTGGCAGCGGGAGCGGGTGCACTATGCTTGTCCGAAGCCGGAACAGGTCCCGGAGCTGATGGCCGGATTGCTCGAATCCCATCGCGTCATGGAGCGTGCCGGTGTTTCGCCTGTGATAGCGGCAGCGGCCATTGCCTACGGCTTTGTGTTTGTTCACCCGTTCGAAGACGGCAACGGTCGCATTCATCGCTTCCTGATCCACAACATTCTCGCCCGTCGATCCTTCAGCCCGCCCAGTCTCGTCCTTCCGGTTTCCGCCGCGATGTTGAAAGACTTGGTTGACTACGACGCGTCCCTGGAAGCATTCTCCAAGCCCCTGATGAGATTGGTCGATTACGATCTCGACGACGAGGGGCGCATGACTGTGCGCAACGACTGTTCAGCATCGTATGCCTACATCGACCTGACGGCTCAGGCGGAAGCCTTGTACCAGTTCGTCGAACATACGATCACCCGAGAGCTGGTCGAAGAGCTCAACTTCCTCGAGAACTACGACCGCACGAAAGCGGCAATTCAGCGAATCATCGACATGCCGGATCGGAAGATCGACCTCTTTATCAGTGTGTGCCTGCAGAACAACGGTCGCCTCTCCGCGCAAAAGCGGACCTCGCACTTCGCCATGCTTACCGAGGATGAAATCCTGCGGATGGAGCAAGCGGTGCGCGCCTCTTACCAGACGGCATCGGCCGCAGCCGTCAAGGGCGAAGGCGAACGCCACGGCTCGTAATCGTTTTGCGGACTCCGCATGCTATCGTAACTGTTTTTCGGAATCCGTAACCGTTTTCCGTCGCCTGGCGTGTTGTCTCTCGTTCCCTCTTTGTCTCTGCACGTATCCGACAGGGTACGAATGCGGCGGTTAGGAGGACTAGGTTCATTCGGTCTCCTTTGTTGCTATCACATCCGGTAGTACGTAGTTGCGGTGCATGGTCTTACTTCATCGCTGAGCACTTTCCGGTGCTGAACGGGTTCTGAGCTCGTTCACCACTTCGTCAGCGGGGTGGGCGATGTGGCGCCGGTAGTCTTTGCGATAGCGATCGGAAAGATGGGCGAAGCGAGTCGGCAGGCCGTCATAGGCTCTCCAGGCAGCATCATAGCGGTCCAGTTCCCGCGCGATAGCCTGCTGGTCGTCGTTGCGCCTGGCAGCGTCCAGGTAGAAGATCGCGCGGTAGATCCGGGCCAGGCCGAGGCCGTAGTGTACGGAGCCAAGTGCGAAGTCCGCAAGGTGTGGATCGGGCCACTGGACTTGCTCGGCCAGTGAGACCATGTGTTCCCAGATCTGTACGGCTTCGTCCTTCTGGGCCAGGGACCTGCGCAGACTGTCCGGGGTATCGGAGCGATATTCGGGCCAGCCGATGCCAGCATCCCGTGTCCACCACAGGTCCAGATCGCCCTCTGTGGTGTTGCGCATGCGGACAATCGCCTTGCCGCTGAGCAGGCAGAGCTCGCGAAAGAACGGCACGGAGTCTTCTGGCAAGCCGAGGCGTTCTCGTGCGTAGCGCCAAAACACACTCTCCTCGTCCTGATGCGTGTCCCGCGCCCACTGAGCCATCACCCAGGCGTTGAGATCGTACCACAGCTCATTGGCGGCATAGGGACCGCCCCAGCCACCGCCACGAGACCAGGTCCAGATGCCGGCGAAGAGTTCGGGGCGCTGCTCGCTGAAGGCGCGTATGGATTCGATCTGCAGGCCCTTGCCACGGTGCTCTTCGAAGCCATCAATGACGTCCGCGGCCACGTAATTGGGGTAGGCGCCCTTTCCTTCGTACTCGCGAGAACATTGCACCTCGATCAGCTGTGGATGCTGCCCCTGGCCAATTACCCGGCTGAACGGATTGCTGCGATGAAAGTCGTCTTCGCAATGCTTGACGCTGATGATGAAATTGGGATGCGGCTCAATCGCCGCCGAGATGGTCAGGTAGTCATCCAGATCACAGTCAAAGCTCAGCCAGCTGCGAAAGATCAGCTGGCGATCCTGCTGGACGCAGACCTCTTTACGCAGAAGTCGCATCAGTGGCACGATGGTGTGTGCCACGTCGTCTTTGTTGTGGATGGCCCCCAGGTGCCAGGGGGCATCATGCAGGTAGGTCTCGCCAATGCGCATAATCAGGCCGTCGAGTTCCGGAAACTGCGCAAAGCTCTCGCGAATCTGAATCCGGATGAGTTCCATCGTTTCTGGATCGTTGGGATCGCCAAAACGCTCGTCCAGATTTCGGGCGTGGATCAACGCCTGTGGCAGCAGGACCATGTCGGTCTGGGCATAGATTTTGAGGCCGGCAGCGCGGCAGGCCTGATGCTGCTGGCGAATGACGTCTGCCTTGTTGTCGACCCATGCACGGGGTTCACTGCCCGCGGGGAACACGTCCTCCTCGACCCCATCCCAGCGAATTGCCAGCGTTGGCGACTCAAACAGGAAGAACGCCTTGGCGTTGAAGCCAGCGGCGCCAACAGCGGCGGGGTCATTGTACGAGGTCTCGAACAGCGGCTCACCCGGGTTGTGATGAACCATATCCATAATAAAAAGGGGGGGGGGCATGAAACGTCAGTAGGAGTTGGTTGGGGGGCTGCAAGGGCAGGGTAGCGTTGGCCGTGTGTTCCCATGGCGCTCCGATGTCGTGCCGGGTTTCCACCAGCCCTGGTCATTGGAGATGGCTGATGAAGGGGTATGATATCATATCACTTGCCGTGGACAAGCTCATTCTCGGCCATTTGGCCTTGACCGAACGTTTGGTTCCCTTATTGTATGGGCATGAAAATCACGAAAATTGAATCACTTGTCTGCAACGCTCGGATGCGGAACTGGGTATTCGTCAAGATCACGACGGATGAGCCTGGTTTGATCGGCTGGGGCGAAGCGACACTGGAGTGGCACACGCGTGCGGTACTGGGCGCGTTGGAGGATTTGAGTCAGCTTTTGATTGGCGAGGATCCGCGCCGGGTCGAGTACTTGTGGGAAATGATGTATCGCCAGCACTTCTGGCATGGGAATGGGATTGTCCGGGCGACAGCGATTGCCGGGATTGACCTGGCGCTGTGGGATATTCTCGGAAAGTCGCTGGGCGTTCCCTGTCACCAGCTATGGGGTGGGCCGGTCCGCGATCACGTGCGGCTGTACTGCCACCTTGGTGGCGGCAAGATGGAGGACTTCTACGAGACGAGCGTTGATGACGCCAAGCGGTTCGGCGAGTTGGCGTGCAAAGCGGTCGAAGACGGCTTCACGGCGTTTAAGTCGATGGCGGTTCCAGAGCAGTTGCCGCTGGAAGGGGTGTTGCCGGTGAAGTATGCTGCAGCCTGTGTGGAAGGCATGCGAGACGCCGTGGGACCGGCGATTGACATCATGGTGGATTGCCATGCGCGCCCGTCGCCGCGGATGGGGCTGCAGTTTGCCAAGGCGTTGGAGCCGTACGGGCTGTACTTTTTTGAAGAGCCCTGCTGGCCGGAGCATATGGAGGGGATTGCGGAGATTCAGCGCAGTGTCGCGACGCCAATTGCCACGGGCGAGCGCCTGACGTCGCAATTTGCTTTCAAGGAACTGTTCGAGCGGCGCGCGGCGAGTGTGATTCAGCCGGACATCACCCACTGCGGTGGCTTGAGTGAAGTGCGCAGAATCGCTGCGATGGCGCGTGCGTATGGAATCTCGCTTGCGCCACACAACCCGCAGGGGCCGGTAAGCACGGCTGCTTCCATCGAGTTGGGGCTGGCGACGCCGAACTACCTGATCTGCGAGGCGGTGCATCAGGACGTGCCATGGCGGGATGACGTGGTGCAATGGGGCTTCGAGGTGGAGCTGAAAGGCCGCCTCGCCAAACCTGGTTCTCTGCCGGGGTTGGGCGTGATCGTAAACGAAGCAGAAGTTGCGAAGCATCCCTTCGAGCAGGAACTACCGCGCCGTTCGTACGGCCGCGATGGCAGCATCATCGACTGGTAACAGCGCGGACAGCATGGAATCGATCGACTGGATAGACAGCGAGGCGCCACCGCTGTGCTTGCCCGACTTGCGGGGCAAGACGGCTTTGGTCACGGGAGTGACGCAGGGGATCGGGCGGGCAACAGCGCTGCGGCTCCTCGACAATGGTGCCCGGGTGTTCGGGCTGGCCCGGGGGGAATTGGCGCCTGAGCTGACGGAGTACGCGGATCACTACAAGGACTATCCCTGTGATCTTCAGCATGCGACTGCGATTGATCAGGTATTTGGGGCGCTGACGGCGGAAACCGATCAACTGGATTACGTAGTCAACGTCGCCGGTCGCGACCCCAAGTTCAGCAATGACAGCATCACCGCTGAACAGTGGGACAGCCTGGTCGACTTGAACCTGCGCGGGTATTTCTGGGTGATCAAGCGCGCGCTGCCGTTGTTGCGCCGGGGAAGCGGCAAGTCGATCGTAAATGTGTCGTCGATCAACTATCGTTTGAGTGTTCCTGGCCGCACTCCGTATTCGGCCACCAAGGCCGGCATCCTGGGGCTGACCACGGGCTTTGCCCGCGAACTCGGCGCCGAGGGAATCCGCATCAATACCGTGACGCCTGGCTGGGTCTTTACCGAGCGACAGGTGGACGAGTACTTTTCGGGGGACGGCGAAGTGGGGAATCTGGCCTACCTGCGCGATCGCCAGTGCTTTCCACTGAAAATCGCCGCTGGTGACGTCGCCAATCACATCCTGTTTTACCTCAGCAACGTCAGTCGGGCGACGACCGGTCACAACAGCGTCGTTGATGCTGGCTGGATCCTGGAATAGCTCTCGCGTGGAAGCAGGGCGACAGCGAGGTGCGTTGACAACTTTACGGTCTGGTGATTCAAGCGGCTGGATAGCCCCAACGGGGCGATTTCATAATAGCCCAGGCCAAGGGACTGGGTTCAGGGATAGAGAATCGTGTGCCCTGTGGGGGCACTTCACGGTATTGGAGCGCAGAGGATGAAGTGCCCCGACAGGGCACGAAATTTCGTGAACCAGCGCACCCAGGCCATTGGCCTGGGCTATTATGAACGCGCCCCGTTGGGGCTAGGGAACCATCATTTGCCGATTAGATCAACAGACCGCAAAGCTGTGAATTCCAACGCAGGGCGTATTCCTGGTAGCGCTCGTGTGGGGGGCCTTGCCTGATGAGCACGCTGAAGCAGGTTGCTGCGGCTGCGGGGGTCCACCCCGGGACCGCCTCGGCCATCCTCAATCAAGCATCGGGCAATACGCGTGTCAGCGATGCGACCCGCGACAAGGTGTTGCAGGCAGCTCAAGCACTGTCTTACGTGCCGAATCAGCATGCCGCGGCACTGAAGAGAGGAAAAACCTCGTATGTGGGGTTCTTTGGTGGCGATGTGCGCAATCCGTTTTTTGCAGAACTGATCACCTGCCTGGAAGGCGCGTTGGCCACCAACGGTCTGCAGCTGTTGACCTCGCAGTTTACGTACAGTCCCGAGGATTCGCTGCCGGGACACATTCAATCGCTTCTGGAGCAGCAGGTCCGTGCGATTGTCTACTGGGACGAATCGGATGACTGGGCAGGCAAACGGCTCATCCGGCCCGGGCACGTGGACTGGCTGCCGATCGGGTTCACCCACCGGGAGCGACCCGGGGTGTGGCTGGATCTGGAACACGGAATTCGAGAGAGCATCCGTCACTTTCGGCAGCGAGGCTGTCAGCGGGTCTACCTGTTGACGCCGGACCCGGCGCAAGCCCTGGCCAGCCCAAGTGTTGGCGACCGACTCACGTGCTTCCACAATGCCTGTCGCGAAGAAGGACTTGAAGGCGTTGCCTCGATCTATGCAGGGGATTCTTGGGACATGCAAGCGGCCAGTGCAGGAGGCGTGGACCTGATCGCTACGCTGCAGGGCAGGGCAGGGGAGGGAATCTTGACGTTTAACGATGTCGCCGGTCTCGGCTTGCTGGCGGCCGGCTGTTCCTCGGGGCACGCGGCGTTGCTGAGCAAGCAGGAGATGGTCTGCTTCGACGGAACGCGCCTCATTCGATCCTGGGGCGGCAACGTCTGCTACCTGGATCTGCGCATTGATCAACTGGTGCGCGAGGTCGTCGAAGCCATCACGGCTACCAATGATGGCCTGTCTACCACGTGCAGGCGCCTGAAGCCCAAGCTCTGCACGGCTGATCTGGAAGGAGTACAGCGATGAAAGTGGTGATTGTCGACTGCAACTTTGAGTCGTTTGCGCAGGAAGAAGCGATGTGCAAGCGGGAAGGCTACTGCTTGGCACGCTATCAATGTCGTACTGCCGACGAGGTGCTTTCGGTCGCGGCGGCTGCCGATGCCCTGCTGGTACAGTACGCGCCGATAACCGCAGAGGTGATCCGTTCACTGAAACGGTGCAAGGTGATTGTGCGCTATGGAATTGGGGTTGACATGATCGATCTTGTCGCTGCTGCGCAGGGCGGAATTCCGGTGTGTAATGTGCCGGATTACGGAATCGATGAAGTGGCCGATCATGCTATGGCTTTGGCGTTGACGCTCTGCCGCCAGCTGCCGTGGTTCGATCGCGAGGTCAGGAATGGCGCGTGGCCAAGCAGCGCTGCTACCCCACTGCTTCGGCTTTCAGAGATGACGTTTGGCATTCTCGGTCTGGGGCGCATTGGACGTGCCGTGCTGGAACGGGCACGACCGTTTGGCTTTCGCTTCGTGACGGCGGGGACATCACAATCTGCGGAAGAGTTGACGGCTCTTGGCGTGACCAGGCTTGACTGGGACGCCTTGTTTGAACAGGCAGATGTTCTCTCATTGCACATGCCGCTGACGGATCAGACCAGACACATGGTGGCTGGTCGGCGGCTACAGCAGATGAAGCCTTCGTCTATTATCGTCAACACCGCGCGTGGTGGCTTGATCGATACTCAAGCGTTGGCTGAGGCCCTGCTTGCGGGAAGCATTGCAGCGGCCGGGCTCGACGTTTTCGAAGGCGAGCCGCTGGCCTCCGATCATCCTCTGCGTGGGTGCCAGAACGCGTTGCTGACCCCGCACCTGGCATACTACAGCAGCTCGAGTATTGAGCTGCTGCAGCGGCTTGCATCGGAGGAGGTGGAGCGGGCGCTGAAGGGCCTGCCGTTACGCTGCTCACTTGACCTGCGCGCCCCGCCCCAATCGCCACCAGCCTGATGTAAGCGCCGAACACGAGGGCACCGCAGGCCCACTCGGCGGTTCCCAAGCAAGACCGTCATGCTCCATTCACCCGAACTACGGTAGGCACGATCTCAGTAACCATCTTTGCCCGGCACGGTGTACCGGTAGGATCCCGCTCAATTCTGTTCGTCTCCCAAGTACAGGCACCAGCCTGTCCACTCGGGCACCGTGTGGTATCGCAGTATCCCGTCTTCTATCTCACACACGGGGACGGCGTGCCCGAAGGTTGCGATGACGGAGAGACCGGTCGGAATCGGAATCTCCAGTGTCTCTGGCGGCTTGGCAAAGCAATGGACCACGACCAACGTTTCCCCGGATGGTGTTCGACGGACGACGGCCTGCCAGCCACGCAGGCGCCGCATGGTGGTGCTCCATTCGCCCAGCCGGCGACTGCGTCCAGTCTTGATAACAGGCCAGACCGTCCGATAGAAGGCCATGGCTTCCTGTGCAATTCGCCAGGCTGGCTCCCTCAAATGATGGATGTCTCCGCTCAAACACATGCGACCGAGGAACGTCGCCGCCAGACTGTAGGACAAGCGCTGTGGTGACTCGTCCGGATTGAGCACGGCCCAGATCTGAGACTGGGCCGCAGGAATCACCGACAGCACATTGGCGGCAATCACCGGGATATCTGCGCAGGTATGGGCATCGGAAAAGCTGTGCATGTCGCTGATGGCCCCATAGGCCGGGGTCAGGCGCTGCCCGCCCGAGGCGCAGTTTTCAATCACGAGTTCTGGGAGTTGTTTCTTGAGTGTTTGGAAGATAGCGACAACCTGCTGCATGTGTTCGGCCAGGTTGGCACCGGGCGCATGCGGACCGTCGACATCCCCTCCCGTGTTGCAGTTGCAATCAACTTTGATATATCCGATGCCGCAGTCCCGGATCAGATTGACCATTCGCTCCTGCAAGTAGCCGCGGTTCTGTTCCTGGCGCAAATCCAGGAGGCGGCGCGCCCCGTCCTGGATCGGCAGGCCATCCCGGTGCAGGAAGCGGTCGGTATGTGCAAAAAGCTCTGCGTCGCTGCCGACGACTTCGAACTCAAACCAGATGCCGGGGATGAGTCCCCGTTCACGGATGGCCTCGCAGGTGGCCTTCAACCCCGCGGGAAACAGGGCCTGGTTGGGAATCCAGTCCCCCTGGGAGGTACTCCACACGCCGCCACGGTCTGGACGGAACCAGCCGGCATCCATCACCTGGTAGTGGCATGGGGTTCCTTGCAGGCGATCCGCGATGGCCACCATGTTGTCATGACTGGGCTCGCCCCATGTCGTGCACCATTCATTAAAGATGATGGGCAACCCCTCTTCTTCGGCGGCTGGCTGCATTGGTCCTTGGCTGGCGAGCAAGCGGGCACAGGCTTCCTGTACATCGCCTGCACACACTGTCACCCAGGCCGCGGGTGTGGACAATCTCTCTCCGGGGGCAAGGGCAGTGCTCCAATTCGCGAACTGTCGGTCCCCCTCGCCAATCGAGATACTGACCGCATCGTCACGACGCAGAACTTCTGCTTGCCAGGACGCCACGGCCTCGTAGTGCAGCGCCCATACTACGCCGCGTGAGCGATGCTCGATCCCTACCCAGGGCATCCACAACTGCGTGGGTTTGGAGCCCGCTTGCCCAAACCGTTCCACCCGCAGACCATGCGGCGCCCAGGCCCGCTCAAGCTCCAGGCGCTCCAACGGTTGTTCAAGATGGCGTGCTTCGCTGGACCAGCCCGATTTGAAGCGATGCAGGACCAGGTCCTCCGGCGCATCATCAGCGGCGAAGGGAGTAATCCCGCTGAGCAACGCGGAACTGACATGGTCGATCGCCTGCGGAGAATCGGCCAGGTTCTCGACCTCGGTCCAGAGCCGGAACGCCTCCTCGTGCGCCTTGTACTCCAGCATCTGTTTTACCCGTAGCCCATCATCTGTCTCCAGACACAGGCAGGCGGATGTTTGGTCGGGCTGCTCATCAATCTCGAGATCACGGAAGCGTAGCGCTTTGGTCGTACTGCTCCATTGCAGCGTCAGGCCGCCACAGTTGTCCTGCAAGGCATCGCCTGCCCGGCAGACCTGAACTGGACAGTGTGGCTCGCGCAGTGGGGTGTCCTGCCACGGTATAAAGGGCGCATCCAGAGAATCAGCCACACACCGCCGCGGTGTCTCCATGACTGACTCCATCGCGGCAGGAATCAACAGACTGGAAACCTCTCCGCTTTCGGTGACCGTCCAGGTCATCTGCATGTCCCCCAGTGTGACGCGATACTCACTGTTGCTTGTCATAGGTAACGAAATCCCTCAGGCTGGTGGCCAGGTTGTTGGTTTGTTGTAGGCATCGGTCAGCTCGCTGTAGTAGCGGCGGTGTTTGTGCAGGAGCGGGGAGAAGCAGTAACGGGTGGCGTGGGACTCGCGTTGGTCGCGCGCACGATCGGTGTCGCGCCGATAGTCCATGTGGTAGTCAAGCAGCTGTTGCTGCAGGTCCAGGCGCACGGAAGCGTAGGCCGGGTCGTCCCAGAGATTGACCAGTTCGCCCGGGTCGCTGTCGCGGTCGTACAGCTCGCCTGTTTGCTGATCGGTGTAGTAGACCAGCCGATAGCGCTGGGTACGAATGGCCGATGACGCATGGTGCTCGCAAATGACGTGCTCTTTGCCGGCGGCTTCTCCGGTCGCGATGGGGACCAGTGAGCGTCCGTCACGGCCCGCGGGCTCGGGGACATCACACAGGTCGCAGAGGGTCGAATACCAGTCGACCGACTCAACCAGCTCGTCACAGGTCGTCGCGTTTGGTCCGCCCGGCCACTTGAGCAGCAGCGGGATGCGATGAATGGATTCGTAGATGCCCAGGTTCTTGAGAAACAGCCCGTGCTCGCCAGCAAAGTCGCCATGGTCGGAGACGTAGAGAATGACGGTGTTGTCGTACTGGCCGGTCTGCTTGAGGTACTCCAGAACCCGTCCGATCTCGCTGTCGATCTTCATGATCAGGGCGTAGTAGCTGGCGAGAGCGCGCTGCAGTTTCTTGCGGTCGGGTTGCGCCATCGGGTAATCGCCCGGGGCAGCCATGTAGTCCTGCATGAACTGAGGCTTGCCAGCAAATTGTTGATCAAACAGGTCCGAAATCGTATCCGGCAAAACCACGTCGTCCGGATTGATCAGGTCGAAATCCTCGGGGGCTGGCGTGATCGGGTCGTGGGGGCGCTGAAAGCTCATCTTGAGGAAGAACGGCCGCGAGGTGTCGCGCTCGCGCAGGAAGCGCAGGCTCTGCTCGCCGGTGAAGTGCTCGATGGAATGCTCGTAGGGCAGGCTTGCAGGATGCGAGCCATCCAAGGTGATCTGACCAGGCTTGGGCGCGCCCTCCTCATAGTGGTCGGCCAGGCCCTGCTCGACCAGATAGTCGAAGTAGTGACAGGTGCGCGGGTCGTTGTCATCGGCATCGGCGAGGTCGGTGTAGGCCCGAAACTCAAAGCCGTCGGCGTCCCAGCGGCGGACCATATGGCTCTTTCCGGCCAGTGCGGTCTGGTAGCCGTAGCGCCGAAACAGGCAGGCCAGCGTGTCTGGGTTGGGGGCGGGCCACATGCTGTGCCGATTCCCCATCATCCGGTGATGATTGCACGTCTGCCCGGTCATGAAGCTGATGCGGGACGGACTGCAGATGGGGTTGTTGCAGAACGCCTGTGTGAATTCCACCCCATCGCCCGCAATGCTGTCGATAGCCGGCGTCTTGACGTTGGGGTTGCCGGCATAACCGGTGCAGCTGGCATTGTGCTGATCACTCATCAGCCAGAGTACATTGGGACGTTTCATGGGGAAGGTGCCAGGGTGTCAGTAAAACTTAGACTTAAACTTAAACTTAAACTTAAACCCGAACCGATCCGCTCGGAACAGCGTCGTGCGTAGGCATCACACCATACGCACGAGGCGCTCTCTGTCTTCGAGAGCGACTTCTGTGGTGGGTGGGGCTTAGGTTTAAGTTTAGGTTTAGGAGTCAGGGGAGAGAGTGGCCTGGGGGCCGAAAGAGATTAGGGAAAGGTGCACGCCGGTAGGAGAGATTCGGGTCTCCTCGAACAGGACGAGTTGGTTGCAAGGGCGCAGCCAACTCAGGGGCAGCCAGAGCGACTGTTGCGGGCCAATATCCCAGTAACGACCGACGTTGTGGCCATTGAGCCAGGCGCTGCCTTTGCCCGCATGCTCGCCCAGTTCCAGCCGAACCGCGCCGTCGAAACCGTCCGGACGTGCGAACTCCGCAGCCAGCCATACCGGGCCCGTGAGGGATTCGCCCTCTGGGGGATCGGCGATGACGCCGCCAGGAGCGGCCCAGGAATCGATCGCCTCGTCTGCGCCCAATCCGGCCCGCATCTGCCAAGGGCGAAGCTCAACGCCATTGAGCCAGACCGGCCCGTAGATGCCCTTGGGCTCGCCCAGCGGGATATCGTATTCGGCTCCGCTGTTGAACATACCCAGGTTTTCAACCAGAATGGCAAGGGTGTGTTGGCCAACCGTCAGGTTGGGCATGAGGTGCCAGCCATGGTTGCTTCCCCAGCCACGTGTCCCCAGATACGCCCCGTCGACCCACGCGTGCGCCCGGTCGTCGGAACCGCTGAAGGTGATGGTTTGGGGGCCCGTGTCGGTGACCTCGAAGGTCGTTCGGTACCAGGCGTAGCCATGCCCATGGCCAAACGCAGCCATGCGTTGAGGCTGTGCAGCAGAAAACCAGCCGCTGTCGTCAAAGCCTGGCGTCGACTCCGGCAGCTGACGGCTGATTCGAGTGTTCTCAAGCGGCAGCGTTGCGGACTCCGCACCGGCCCGGTAGGCGGGGCGGAGGGTGGTCAACGTACCGTTCTCAAACTGCCAGGTCGGCGCCTGGCTGGAGGAGCTCACGGTTAGCGCCACGCGGCCATTACGAACGCAGGCGTCCTCGATACGCTCCGGCCCACCAAAAAGCACCGGCGGAGCGCCGGGCAACGCCAGTGGCCAGCAACGCCCGGCGGCCTCGCGGCGTACGATCAGAATCTCCAGCTCGCCGTGTTGCAGGTGCGTGGGCAGGTCGTCCTGCGGAACGCGCACAGTGCGACGTTCCCCGTCCACCTCCAGCCAGCCATCGGCGTCGCTCTCCCCGAACAGGACCAGAGCCGGGTCAACCGCCAGCAGCGAAAGGTTGGTCTGGTTCAGCAGCGAACCGCCAGGCAGGCGCAGGTCCTGCACCGTCCAGTGGACGGAACCGGCGGGGATCGAGAAGTCGACGCAGGCCTGGTCTTTCTCGGTGTCCGCAATGCGGAGTTGCTCGTCGCTGCGATTGAGGCTGAAGACAAAGGTCCCATCGGGGCCGCGCCGGGTAGCCTGCATGAGCCCGGGTTGCAGCTCTCGGAGCTCAGGCATCCCAGTCTTGGCAAGAGCTGGCAGATTGAGCGGCGCCAAGAGGGTTTTGAAGCCTTCGTATTTGCCGCTGAAACGGCCATCGTCAAGGATCGGGGCGCCGGGACCATAGAGGGTGGTCATGAAGTTTGCATCCGAGCAGATCGAACGACCATGCCAGTAGCCGAAGTGAGCACCGCCGGCAAAGACGAAGGCCGTGAGCCCGCCCCCACCTCCAGCGGCAATCTCGAGGGCGCCGTTGAGCGCCCGCTCGTCGTCGTAGACCGCGCTTCCATTGCGTCCCCACCAATCGAACGCCGCGATCCAATACTCGGTAACGAACAGCGGCGCATCCGGTTGCAGGTCGCGGGCACGAGCCAGACAGCGCAGCCCATCCCCGCCGAAGTTACAGCACAGGTTGACGCCATCATAGACACCGGGTTTCAGACGCGAGAAGTTGATAAAGCTGTCGCAGTTGATGATCGGCACCGTAACACCGCGCTCGCGCAGCCCATCACGCAGATGGTAGACATACTCCGGCTCCTGTCCCTCGCCGTAGTGGCCATACTCGTTCTCCACCTGGGCTTGGATTATGGTGCCCTCGCGCCCCAGTTCATAGCGTGCGATCAACGGCGCAATGCGATCCCACCACTCGTCCACGTACGCCAGAAACTTGGGATCCCTGGTGCGCAGCCGAACGCCTGGCTTCCCGGAAAGCCAGGCTGGAAGCCCGCCCGCTTGCCATTCATTGCAAATGTACGGACCAGGCCGAGCCACAACGTAGATCCCCAACTCCGCAGCAAGCTGAAGAAAATGTTCGACGTCACGATCGCCGCCGAAATCCCACTCGCCCTCGCTCAGCTCATGGTAGTTCCACGGCATGTAGACAGAGACCGTATTGAAGCCAGCACACTTCAGCTGCACCAGTCGCCGCCGCCAATCGCCGCGGGTCATCTTGAAATAGTGCATTTCTCCGGACAGCAACCACGTGGGCTGTCCGTCGATACGATAGGCATTCGAATCAAAGCTGACGCGATCATTCATGATAAGACAAGTCCAGATTACCAGGAAGGCAGGAATATGTGCTCAGACAAATGGCATATATAAAGGCATATCATAAGGACAAAACCCGCCCGTGTCAAACGGTCCCACGGGCCTTTCGAGGGCGCACACGGTCGTCTACAGGGCACCTGGGATTGCGACATTCGACGTTGTCGTCAGCCAGTTCTCAGCCGTGAGGCTCAGGTATGCGGCGCTTGTGTCCTCGGGTAATCGGGCGCTGACCAGGCGGCTCTCGGTGTCGAAGGCATCCAGTTCTGATCGCAGGCACTCCCGAAATGGGAGTTCTCGGCTTGACCACGCACACATGGGGCATATCAATCAACATATTAATGAGTCAGAAAGAACCGCCTCGCCGCAAGGAGGAGCGCCATGTTTGAAGCAAGAGACCTGAAGACCGAATGTCTGCCTGCGCGGCGCGGGATTGTTGCGCCGACGCCAGAATTCGCCTGGGCGTTTTGCGGAGACCGCAACGGTCAGCGCCAGACGGGCTCCGAGATCTCGCTGGGCACGCACCAACAACAAGGAAAGACAGCATGAATGTGGTATTTGTAGGAGGCGGGTCGTTTCGGACCTTGCCGATCGTCCGTGGAGTTTTGCTAAATCCCAAGGTACTGGACGGCGGCGAGATCCGCCTGGTGGACTTCAATCTGCCGCGGGTCGAGACCGTGGGGCGGTTGATCATGCAAACGCCCGAGTTTGCCGCAGCGGGTTGCAAGGTGGTGTGGACCGACAAGCTGGAGGAAGCATTACCCGGCGCGGACGTGGTGAGCATCAGCTTTCCGGTTGGTTCGCATAAGGTCAACTCCCTCAGCGACCAGGCCTGTGCCGCGCACGGGCTTTTCGGGTCCGACCAAATCTCCGCGAGTGGCGCGTTTCGCGCCGTCACCGGCGGGACCATTGTCCTGGAGATCGCGCGAAAGATGGAAAAGCACTGTCCGGATGCCTGGCTCTTCGACTACGCTAACCCGGTCGCTGTTTACAGCGGCATGGTCAACAACCACACGAAAATCCGCGCGCTGGGCATCTGCGCTGGCTTCACCAACCACCGCTGGGACCTCCCGCGCCTGATCTTTGGCCGAGATGAATACTGCAACGAATTCGAGGGTGTGGCTGCTGCCGGGATCAACCATTGCAGCATCCTGCTGCGCGGCACACTGCATGGCCGGGATATCTACGAGCTGATTGACGAAGCGATCGGCGTCGAGGGTTGGGAGCCGTGCCGGATCCCGAAGTTTCCGAACTCGGAAACGTATATCCGCCGGCAGCTCGGTCTCCTGGCGGAGATGCGACGGCGCTTCGGCTATGTGGTCTTCTCGACCGAAGGCGATGGCTTCAGCCACATCTGTCCCGAATTGTATCTGGAGCCGACGGGCGGGTGGCAGAAGCCGTTGAGCGTGGCGGCGATCGAGAAGCGGGCCAAAGAGCAAGCGGTGGCCCGGGAGGAGTTGGATCAGACTTTTCACGACCATCTGCACCAGGATCTGCCGGCGTCCTTCTGGGCGCAGGATCGGTTGCAGAATCCGCATTTTGCGGCCAGCCCGGATGATGCTGCCTGCGTCGTGTTGCGCGGCCTCAGCGGCCAATCGCGCGAATGGCTGGCAGCCAGTCTACCCAACAATGGGGCCGTCAAAGGCTTCAAGGACCGGACCATCCTTGAGTACTCCTTTACTCTGGATCAGAACGGTGTTCATCCCGATTCCGATCTGGAAGTGCCCGATTGCTTTCAGGGCTTGATGAGTGCGCTCGCCACCCACCAGACCCTGCTCGGCGACGCCATAGCCACGCGGGATCCGCGCCTCTTTGCCCAAGCCCTCTTCGCCTATCCGCTCCACCAGAACGAACCCGAAACCCGGGCCCTATGGAAAGAGCTGTTGACCATCCACGCCGATGAGATGCCTGCTGTCTTTCAGAACGCCAGGGACTACTGCTGAGCCCGCAATCGTGGCGGTCGGCTGTACTTAACTCACTCTCCATTGCAGGCATATCAATTGTGAGCGTGCAACCAGACAAGTCAGTATCCAGCAGCCTCGAAGCCGGCGGCTTTGGGGTTGTCACCGACTTTGATCTGAAGGTTGCGCCGGGCCGGTCATCGCCCGCACCGAGCAGCGTGGGGCGTAGGAATGGATGGCATCCCCGCAGGCAGAGCCCGATCTACGGATCGGGAGCGAAGCGTCAATCATTCTTTTCAGGAGGGGATAGGTCTGCCCGCACCAGAGCTTCAAGATGGTTTTGCCATTCCCTCTTTTTGAGGGTGTCTCTCGGGCCTGCCCCGCGCGCTTCGGGGCGCAGAGCTCGAACGCCGCGCCTGGCGCTGGCTGGACAAAATGACTTAACAACTAACCCCAAATAGAAGACTGTATTTCGTGAAACAAACAGCAGAACTCTGGCATGACCGCCCTGCCGAAACGGACTGGAACCGGGCTTTTCCCGCGGGCAACGGGCGTCTTGGCGCCATGGTTTTCGGCGAGATCGATGAGGAACGGATCGCCCTGAACGATGATACGCTTTACAGCGGGGGGGCGCGCGACCGACACAATCCGGATGCGCTTCCCAATCTCGAGCGCATCCGCAAACTGGTCTTCGACGGTAAGCTAAGCGAAGCGGAGCACGTCAACCGCGAAGCGCTCACCGGTCTCCCACCAATCATGCGCCACTATGAGCCGCTGGCCGATGTGCTGATTTCGCAGCGTTATCCGAACAATGGCTATGCCGCTGATCCAACTGACGTTGCCAGTGCCCAAGAGATCGCTGACGGCAAGACCTCCAAGGCGCGCTTCAGCGGCTATCGTCGTTCTCTTGACCTCGAGCGCGCCGTGATTACGACGCTGTTCGAGGTGGCCGGTATCCGTTTTTGCCGCGAACTGCTGATTTCCAACCCCGACGACCTGGCCGCCATCCGTCTTTCCGCCTCCAAACCGGCGGCACTCAACCTGCAGATTCGCCTCGAACGAGGAGACTGCCGCCACTATTCAACCCGCTATTTTGACGCCATTGCAGCCCATAACAGCGATACATTGCTATTGACCGGCAAGACCGGCAGCAGTCAGCCCATCGCTTTTGCTGCCGGGGTGCGCGTCATTGCCCGCGGCGGCACAGTCGAAACGCTGGGCGAAAGCATGTTTGTCCATGATGCCGATGAGGTCCTGCTGCTGGCACACGGTCAGACATCCGAGCGGCACGGGGAACCGGAAAACCAGGTTCGTGAATCGCTGAGTATCAAGACAGAATGGACAGAGCTTTTCCAGCGACACCTGGCCGACTACCAGCCGCTCTTTCAACGCGTCAGCTTTGAGCTGGCCGATGCCGCGACACCGGCCGACCGGCCGACCGATCAGCGCCTGGCAGCGGTCGCGACTGGGCAGACTGATGTGGGGCTGGAGCAGCTCTACTTCAATTTCGGGCGCTATCTGCTGATCGCCTGTTCGCGAGCTGGCACTCGCGCCGCCAATCTGCAAGGCATCTGGAATCAGGAGTTCTCCCCTCCCTGGGGCAGCAAATACACCATCAACATCAATATCCAAATGAATTACTGGCCTGCCGAAGTCTGCGGGCTGTCCGAATGCCACGAACCGTTGTTTGACATGGTCGCCGGGCTGCACGAGAAAGGTCAGGAAACCGCCCGGCGCATGTATAACTGCCGCGGATTTGTCTGCCATCACAACACCGACAACACCTTGGACACCTGCCCGACCGACCGCAATGTCACCGCCTCCTACTGGCCTATGGGCGGCGCCTGGCTGGCACTGCACCTCTGGGAGCACTATCGCTTCACCGGTGACCGTGAGTTTTTGGAGCGTTACTATCCGGTTCTCCACGATGCAGCCCTGTTCTTTGTTGATTTTCTAGTCGAGGACAGCAAGGGGCGCCG
>Ga0115566_10000490_pt1 | contig 34270 bp, 34 predicted proteins | sample COGITO_mtgs_1204_3_FD_87173 | JGI IMG/M metagenome (GOLD analysis project Ga0115566, IMG submission 87173) | Pelagic marine microbial communities from North Sea - COGITO_mtgs_120405 | ecosystem: Environmental > Aquatic > Marine > Epipelagic | place: Germany:Helgoland, sampling site Kabeltonne...
TCATTTAAATTCACAAGTACTTCTTGAGTCATCTTATCCACTAGAGTGGTGCCTAAATTCAGTAAAGCATCTGATTCAATTGATCTATTAAAGTAATAGCACATGCCTCTTTCAACTCTTTTTATATTGGTTAATCCCGAATTATTAAGAATATCTGTGGCTTTAGAGGACCAAGGAGATATGGTGCCAATTCTTGGAGTGATAAAAAAGAAACTCTCAGCTAAATTGCTTTGAGCTTGATTTGAGTTTAATAAATTAGTTAATTTTACAATGCAAGACTCTGAGAGATTTGATGACCCCTCCTTAAGTTGGCAAAAATAGATCTCATGACATTGGATATCCTGATGCTCATGACTAGGAATAGATTGTCTGAGTTGATTTAAACGGAAATCAGAGAGATTATCTGAGCCTATTATGGCAATGATATTTGGCGAAACTTCGATTATAGAGTTCATTAATGCTTGGTCATCATTGTAATAAAAGCAAATCTTAAGTAAATAGCCTATCTTGTGGTTATGACATTAAACTGTTGCTGGATGTAGTATTTCTCATAAATTCTAAATAGAATGTTAAAAAATTGGGGTAGCATTGAGAAATCTAAAATTCAGATATTCGCTCTTTTCCTTCCTTGGCCTGCTGGCCTTTGTCAGTCTTGAAGCCCCTGTGCTGGCTTCATATACAGAACAAAATAAAGAATTTTTTATAAATGAGATCGAATATCTATGGAAAGATGACAAACCTGGTCATTCTGTTTTTATGAAAAGGGTTGATTCTAGACTACCTGAATATGAAATGACCTTTAGAGATTCCGCAAAGGATTTAGAGGTTCATTGGACTCTGATTGCAGCGATAAGCTATCAAGAATCTCACTGGAATCCTAAGGCCATATCACAAACAGGTGTTCGAGGCATGATGATGCTTACCCAAAAAACAGCTAAAGAGATGGGAATCAAGAAAAGAACAAATCCAGAAGCTAGTATATTGGGAGGTGCTAATTATTTTCAAAAGACAATGGATAGACTGCCTGAGGAGATACCCAAACTAGATAGAATATGGATGGCTTTAGCTGGATATAATTTAGGATTTGTAAATATAAATCTAGCAAGAGAATTAGCCGAGGAAAAGGGATTAAATTCTAAGAAGTGGTCTGAAGTATCTCTAGCCTTGAGACAAATATTGATTAATAGGTATGGAGAAGAGTCAAAGCAGTTTGTTAAGCACAAAGAGGCAATTGAATATGTAAACCGTATCGATCTTTACTATAAGACCCTTTCTATATTAGATAGAAGCAATGAATTATTTTTGTTAACTCAAAATTAACTTCTTTCTTAGGTCCTCTACCCGATCGCGATAATTTGCTGCCTCTTCAAATTCTAAGTTTTTTGCGTACTTATACATTTGGTCTTCTATTTTAATAATTTCCTTTTTTATTTTTTCAGGATTATCAAAACTTTCTATAGGATCAAACTCGATCTCGCCTAATTTATCTAATTTCCTTCGAGACTTAGATTTTCCTTTTACCGATCTAGCACCTTCCATGATATCTCCAATCTTCTTTTTGATACCTTGAGGTTCTATAGAATTTTCTTTGTTATAAGATTCCTGAATATCTCTTCTTCTATTAGTTTCGCCGATGGCTCTTTCCATTGAACCAGTCATCTTATCGGCATATAGAATTGCTCTACCTTCTAAATGTCTTGCTGCTCGACCTATGGTTTGAATTAATGAACTTTCTGATCTAAGAAAACCCTCCTTATCTGCATCTAAAATAGCTACCAAAGCCACTTCTGGTATATCCAAACCTTCTCTCAAAAGATTGATACCGACTAGAACATCAAATACACCTAATCTTAAATCTCGAATAATCTCTACTCTCTCAACAGTATCAATATCTGAATGGAGATATCTCACTCTAGTGCCATTTTCATCTAAGTATTCAGTTAAGTCTTCTGCCATTCTCTTAGTTAAAACAGTAACGAGCACTCTGTCGCCCTTAGCGACTATTTTTTTTATTTCTTCTTGAAGGTCATCTACTTGATGTGTGGCTGGCCTTATGTCTACTTCGGGATCAGTTAAGCCTGTTGGTCTAACAACTAGCTCAACTATATTTCCTGAATTTTCAGTTTCATATTTAGCCGGCGTTGCAGAAAGAAATATTCTCTGACCTGATAATTTTTCCCATTCATCAAACCTTAATGGTCTATTATCTAGTGCAACAGGCAATCTAAATCCGTAATCTACCAATGTTTGCTTTCTCGATCTATCTCCTCTGTACATTCCACCTAACTGAGGAAGAGATACATGCGATTCATCGATAAAAACTAATGCGTCTTGAGGTAGATATTCATAAAGAGTAGGAGGAGGCTCACCAGGCTGTCTATCTGATAAAAACCTAGAGTAGTTTTCAATACCTGAACAAAACCCTAGTTCTTTAAGCATTTCAATATCATATTTAGTTCTTTCTTCTAATCTTTGTGCTTCAACGAGCTTATTCTCATTTCTTAAATAATCGAGCCTAATAACCAACTCTTCTTTGATGAATTCTATTGCCTGAAGTATTTTTTCTCTTGTGGTTACATAATGAGATTTTGGGTAAATTGTTATCCTAGGAACCTCCCTTATTATTTCTCCTGTTAAAGGATCAAAAAGCTTAAGAGAGTCTATCTCATTACCGAAAAGTTCAATTCGCAATGCTTCTTTTTCTGAATCAGCAGGAAAAACATCAATCACATCACCTCTGACGCGATACATGGATCTCTTAAACTCGACTTCATTCCTTTGGTATTGAAGTTCAGCAAGCCTCCTCAATAAGGTTCTTTGATCAATCTCATCTCCTCTATCTAAATGAAGAACCATTTGCAAATAAGATTGAGGATCACCTAGTCCATAAATCGCTGATACTGATGCAACAATAACAACATCTCTTCTCTCCATGATTGCCTTTGTGGCAGATAAGCGCATTTGTTCTATGTGTTCATTTATGGAAGCATCTTTTTCAATAAAAATATCTGAAGAAGGAACGTAGGCCTCCGGCTGATAATAGTCATAGTAAGAGACAAAATATTCCACAGCATTATTTGGAAAATATTCTTTAAATTCACCATAAAGCTGAGCTGCCAAAGTTTTGTTATGTGCCATAACTATAGCTGGCCTTTGCACTTCCTGAATAACATTAGCGACAGTAAAAGTTTTGCCAGAACCCGTCACTCCTAGAAGAGTTTGATTAAGCAGCCCGTCATTCAAACCAGTAACTATTTCATTAATAGCATTCGGTTGATCGCCTGCAGGTTTATAATTTGATACTAATTCGAATTTCTTTGTCATATTTTTACAAAAAATATTATACGCTGAGATTGTACGAGTTATAATTACAATATTCCCCGATAGCTCAGTTGGTAGAGCAAATGACTGTTAATCATTGGGTCGCTGGTTCGAGCCCAGCTCGGGGAGCCAAGTTTAAGGCCTACTTTTAAAAGTAGGCCTTTTTTCATTGTGGTAATATTAACTTCAATATGCCAGCAAAATTATTTGATACGTCGTCGGAAGAACCCTTTGTCTTAAGTCGCTCAAGGATTGATAATTTTCTTGAATGTCCACGGTGTTTCTATTTAACCAATAAGATAGGAATTGCCAGACCTCCATCCTTTCCCTTTAATTTAAATAATGCAGTTGATGAGTTGCTAAAAAATGAGTTCGATATCTACAGAGAACAAAAAAAGCCTCATCCAATAATGATAGAGAATAGGTTAAAAGCCTTACCTTACCAACATCCTGATCTTGAAGAATGGAGAGAATCTTTAAGGCATGGAGTTAAGAGAACTCATCCAGAAACAAATCTAATTTTAAGAGGTGGTTTAGATGACGTATGGATAAATACAGAAACGCAACAACTCATTGTGGTTGATTACAAGGCTACCTCAAAAAAAGGTGAAGTGAGTATTGATGCCGATTGGCAGATTGGTTATAAAAGGCAAATTGAATTTTATCAGTGGTTACTTCGAGGTAACTCTTTTGATGTTTCAGATATTGGATACTTTGTTTACTGTAACGGTATTACTGAGAAAGATGAATTTAATAACCAGCTTGAATTCAAAACTAAGCTTATACCTTACAAAGGAAATGACTCTTGGATTGAACCTGTTCTCTTTGATCTAAAAGAAACTCTTATGAAAAATGAAGTACCAGAAGCTAATCAAAAATGTGGTTACTGTTCTTATGTAAAAAAGACTTTAATGGTCTAGCTTATATCTTTTTCCAAACTGTCCCAGATGCCTTGTCTTCAAGGGCAATACCTTTTTCCAATAGTTCATCACGTATATTATCGGATAGCTGAAAATCTTTTTCTGCTCTAGCCTGATTCCTTCGAGTGATGTAAACATTCACCTCTTGATCAGTCAAAGCAATACCATCAGTAAAGTACTCTTCTGGATTATCTTGAATTATTCCCAGGCAAGACGAGAGGTTAACCAGTTCTTTGGATAGCTTAGAGGCTTCATCAATATCATTTTCTTTTTTACAGGTATTGATATTTCTTGCCATCTCAAAAAGAACTGAAATAGCAGCAGGAGAATTAAAATCATCCTCCATGGCATTATGAAATTTTTGAGAATATTCGCTCTCAATCAACGCTAAATGCCGAAACTCTAGATCCTTCAACGCATTATAAATACGATCCAGTGAAGTCTTGGCTTCTTCGATGCCTTCCTCTGAGTAATTAAGCGGACTCCTGTAATGACTAGATATTAAAAAGAATCGTAGAGTTTCAGGAGAGCTATTTTTTACCGCATCCTTAATGGTAATAAAATTTTTAAGAGACTTAGACATCTTTTCTTTATCTATCCTTAAGGGTCCTGTATGCATCCATAATTTAGCGAACTCTTTACCAGTAACACATTCTGACTGTGCAATTTCATTTTCATGATGAGGGAATTTAAGGTCAGCACCTCCTCCATGTATATCAAATGTCTCGCCCAAAGCATCCATGCTCATAGCTGAGCATTCGATATGCCATCCCGGTCTTCCTTCTCCCCAGGGCGAATCCCACTTAAGACCATCGGTATCCTTTTTCCAAAGAACAAAATCAGCAGGATTTCTTTTGCTTGTATCCACGTCAACTCTTGCACCTGCCAACATATCCTCTAGATTTCTTCGGGAAAGTTTTCCATATGACTCAAATGACTCTGTTGAAAAATAAACATCTGAATCACCAACATACGCATGTTCTTTTTCAATGAGTTTTTTTATTAATGAAATAATCGAATCAATATTATCTGTAGCTCTTGGTTCAGAATCAGGTTCGATCATTTTTAAAGTTGAAAAATCTTGGTTCATGGATTGAATATACTTTTGAGTTAGCTCAAATGGAGTTATTCCTAGTTCCTTTGATCGCTCTAAAATTTTGTCATCCACATCAGTAATATTTCTTATGTAGTTAACTTCATAACCTGCACTTCTAAGATATCTAACAATAATATCAAAAGAAACAAAAGTTCTTGCATGACCAATATGAGTATCATCATAAACAGTCATACCGCAGATATACATGCGAACCTTATTGCCCTCTAAAGGTTCAAAATTATCTTTCTTTCCAGAAAGTGTATTGAAGATTTTCAAAACTCAGATGCCTCTTTAAATCTAATCAGAACTTGCTCCAAGCCTATAATATTGACCACTTTATCTAGTTCGGGTCCTTTTGTTTGCCCTGTTATGGCAACTCTCAAAGGCATAAATAAATCCTTACCTTTCGTGTTAGTTGCAAGGCCAATAGTTTTGACAGCATCATTCCAATCTTTATAGCCCGGCTCAATTGATTTAAATGCAGTTAAGTAGAAATCTTTTCCTGCAGATTTAATGATTTCGGAGACTTCTTGACTGGTATTCAATGGACGATGAAATAAGTTATTTAAATAATCTTCAGCTTCTTCAGGAAAGTTAATGTTCTCTTTTATTAACTCGATAAAATTCTCAGAATTTATTGCTGAGGGTAAAGCCTTTAAAGATTCTTTAAGCCAGACTGAGCATTCTTGAATTGACAAGGACTCTACAGTCTTTTTTTGCCAAAAAATTAATTGGTCTATATCAAACTTGCTCGGAGAGCTCGAAATATTTTTTGTTTCAAATACATCTGCTAATTCTTGATGTGTCTTTAGATCATTATCCGTAATTGTGTGGCCCACCCTAGAAAGGTAATTAGCAACTGCTTGCGGTAAATAACCCATTTGTCTTAGATCATTTATCGACAAGCTTCCGTTTCTTTTAGATAAAGGTGCGCCATCTGAACCAGTAAAAAGTGATACATGAGCATATCGAGGAAGAGGCAAATTCAACGCCTCTAATAGAGCTATTTGACGGGGAGTATTACTCAAGTGATCATCTCCTCTCAATACAATATTAACTTTCATTAAAGAGTCATCTATTGCGTTGGCAAACATGAATGTTGGAGATGAGTCTTGTTTCCTGACAATAAAGTCATCAAGGTCGTCTGTAGAAAAGGATTGTTCGCCTTTCACTATGTCTACAAATTCTATTTTTTTATCCTTGGGAACTCTGAATCTATAAACAGGTTTATTCCCTTTATTTAATTCCTCTTGAATCTCTTCACTGGATGCTTCAGACCAAACGCCTGTATAACGAGGAGGTTGACCAGCTGCAATTTGATTTCTGCGAATAATCTTTAATTCCTCCTCACTTGTAAAACAAGGATAAATTAAATCTGCATCTAATAATTCTTTATAAAAGTTTTCGTAAAGTTCAATTCTTTCTGATTGATAGTAAGAGTTTTCTATACCGCCAACTTCTGGGCCTTCATCCCATTTCAATCCCATCCAACTTAAATCCTCACAGATAGCTTTAGAAAACTCTTCTTTTGATCGCTCCAGGTCAGTGTCCTCTATGCGTAGTAAAAAAGAGTCGCCATGCTTCTTTGCCACAAGAGAACTAAAAAGAGCCGTTCTGAGATTTCCTAGGTGCAAAAAACCAGTTGGACTAGGACAAAATCTTGTTTTATTTGCTTTCATATCCTTAATGTATTGGAAGCTTAACCATAAAGTTCGTATTATAGCCCCCTGACGCTAATGAATTTAAAAGAAATATGAAACAACTCACTTCAAATTTAAGTCTAATAATAATTTTTATGGCTTTTTTTTGGGCAATGGGTTGCTCACAAAATGAAAAGGAGATAAAAGTGATAACTTTTGAAACAACCCTAGGCCCGATTGTAATTGAGCTATTTGAAGAAGAAGCACCCGTAACATCTAAAAACTTTTTAGAGTACGCTGAGAGTGGTTTTTTTAATGGAACCATCTTTCATCGGGTAATTCCCGGTTTTGTCATACAAGGCGGAGGAATGGAACCCGGCATGATAAACAAAGAAGGTAATCCTCCCATTATGAATGAAGCTAATAATGGTGTAAAAAATACTAAATGGAGTTTGTCGATGGCAAGAACTAATGATCCTCACTCTGCCAGCTCTCAGTTTTTTATCAATGTTGTTAATAATATTTCTTTAGATCATACAGAAGAAACTTCTCAAGGATGGGGCTATGCGGTGTTCGGTGAAGTTGTTGAAGGCTTTGAAACCGTTGAAGCGATTGCGGCAACTGCAACAGGAAGCTCAGGTTTCCATCAGGATGTTCCTCTTGAAGATATTTCAATTATCGATACGAAAGTTACAACAGAATAACGATGGCTTACTGCTTTATATCTGATCTGCACTTGCATGAGGGCAGACCAGATATTACCCAAGCCTTTATAACTTTTCTTGAAGGTACTGCTTCAAAAGCAGAAAAACTATACATACTTGGTGATCTGTTTGAGACCTGGATAGGAGACGATAATCAAAATGATTTCATCTCTGGGATTAGAGAGGCTCTTCTGAAGACTAATCAAACTGCAGAGATCTATATGATGCATGGAAATAGAGATTTTCTTCTAGGACATGAATTTGCCTCTTCATCCGGCATGAAACTCATAACAGATCCCAGGTTAGAAGAAATGTTTGGTAAACCTGTTCTTCTAATGCATGGCGATTTGCTCTGCACCGAAGATGTGGATTATCAATCTTTTAGGAAAACCAGCAGGGATCCGCAATGGCAAAAAGAATTCCTGAGTAAGTCTTTGATCGAAAGAAATGAAATTGCTAGAGAATTAAGAGACATAAGTAAACAGGCTACCGAGAGAAAAAAAGAAAATATCATGGATGTAACTCCTTCAGAAGTATCTAAAACTATGGAAAATTTTTCTGTAAATCTCCTAATCCATGGCCATACACACAGGCCAAATTCTCATGATATTGAAATCAATAACCAGCCTGCTAAAAGAATTGTTCTGGGAGATTGGGATAAATACGGATGGTATCTTTGGATGGATTCTAGCTCTTGCGAACTAAAAAAATTCTCTATCTCTTAGAAATAAGAAATAACCTAATCGAAAGACCGACTATCATTATCAACATCCCGAAGATAACTCTTATATCACTATAATAACCAAACGGTTCAACAGGATATGCAATAGTCTTTTGTAAGGCTGCAATCTTGAATTCATGACTATCCATCATATTTGGATGAGTAACTATCTCCATCATCGCTCTGCGACTTTTATATCTCATTAATGCTGCTTGATCCCAAGTTTCTGCCCCCTCTATCCCCACTAGATCCATGGATTGATAGACGACATTACTCATAAAAATAGGATGAGAAGCTCGCTTTAAAAGATTGGGCCACATATGTTCCATATATCTAGACATTAATTGATCAGCAGACTCTCCAGGATTTGCGCCAGGCACATCTACAGGATTTTTATTCATTTCAATATTATTGACCATAATAAACTGCCTGCCATCATCTTCTTCCATGAATCTTCTAAGGAAATCTATTCTTAATTGAAGTTCTTCTGAATCTGAAGACGCTCCATTATCGATGATATTTTGTTCGTGCTGTTTGATAAAGCCTTGTATTTCTTCTTGGCTTAACTGTCCTCCCATATCTGTATACCAAAAGAAAAAACCAATGTAGACCGCTCCCAAAATTATCCAAGTTTTCATATTATTTAGAGTTTAATATCTTTTATATAAATAATAGTAGGTTAAAAGCTTTACAAAATCATCCTTTAATTATACTGTATATATATACAGTATTAATTTATAAAACCCTTATGAAAATTGACTATCTGGGCGATGCATCAGAGGATAACTTATCTCTTCTTGAAATCCCCTATTTCCTAAATACCGTTCGAGTAGGATGGCCTAGTCCTGCAGATGACTATATTGAAAGATCTATAGATTTGAATGAGTATCTAATAAAAAATCCTGCTGCTACCTATTTTGTTCGTGTCAGTGGAGATTCAATGATAAATGCACATATAGGAGATGGTGCAATTTTGATAGTAGATAGAAGTATAGAACCAGGTCACAATAAAATTGTTATAGCTTCAATAGATGGATCTTATGCATGCAAGAGACTGCTGCTTAAACCAAAAGTTTGCCTAGTCTCTGAGAATCCAAAATACCCACCCATAATGATTAATAAAGAGGAAGAACTAGAAATAGCTGGCATAGTCATAGCCTCCATAAATCTGTATTAGACTATGACCTTTGCTTTAGTTGACTGTAATAGCTTTTATGCGTCATGTGAAAGAATATTTAGACCGGATATCAAAAAAAAACCTGTGGTCGTCTTATCAAATAATGATGGTTGTGTAGTTGCCCTATCGAAAGAAGCAAAACAACTGGGAATTAAAATGTGCGAGCCTTGGTTCAAAATAGAGAAATCTTTCCTTAGAAAAGGAGGTGTTGCATTTTCTTCAAATTACGAGCTATATGCTGACGTATCTTCTAGAGTCATGCAAACTTTAGAAAATTTATCACCTAAAGTAGAAGTATATAGCATCGATGAAGCTTTCTTGGATCTTACAGGCTTAAAAGACTGTGAAAAATTTGGACATCAATGTCGTGAGACAATAGACCGCTGGGTTGGCATGCCTGTTTGTGTAGGCATAGGCCCAACAAAAACCTTGGCGAAAGTAGCCAATTATGGAGCTAAACATTATCCAGCCACTAATGGAGTTGTGGATTTAACAAATCTAAAAAGGCGAAAAAAGTTAATGGCATTAATGCCTGTAAGAGAAGTTTGGGGTGTTGGCAGTAGAATCAATAAGAGATTAAACAGTCTAGGCATAGAAACAGCCCTTGAACTGGCAGAGATAGACACCAAGCTGATAAAAAGAAAATTTAGCAGTGTTCTTGAAAGAACAGTAATGGAGCTACAAGGTTATTCTTGTATAGGTCTAGAGCAGCAACCTAAAACAAAAAAACAGATTGTTGTGAGTAGAACGTTTAGTAAGAAAGTGAATGACTTCAACTCTGTTAATGAAGCTGTCAGTGACTATGCTTCACGCGCATGTGAAAAATTAAGAAGAGAGAATCAATATTGCAAAATGGTTTCAGTATTCATGAGGACTAACTATTTTCGTAAACAAGACAAGCAATATAACGGATTCAGGAGTTATAAATTATTTTCTCCGACGAATGATACTAGAGATATTTTAAATGCTACAAGGCATATGACAGAGCAGCTCTTTAAGGAAAATATTAATTTTATTAAGGCAGGAGTAATGCTCAGTGACTTTTATGATGAAGGTATCTATCAAGGTGATTTATTTAGAAATATAGACGAAAGAATAAACAGTAAAAAACTAATGACAACAATTGATAAAATTAATACCTCAGGAGTTGGAAAAGTTACTTTTGCCTCACAGGGAATCAAGAAACCATGGTCTATGAGAAGATTATTAAAATCACCTAGATATCTCACCAACTGGAAAGAGATACCCATTGTTAGATAGTTTCAGTAGCCACTATGAAATCTAAAAAGATTATCTTTTTGGTTAATAAAATTAGATTCAATAGAAGAGAGATGCTTCAATCTATCCGACCAATCTTCATCAAAAATATCACAATAGATATCTAAGTAAAGATCGCAGTGACGCGCCTCGGCTTCATATAGCTTTGAATAAAACTTTTTAAGTTTATCTGAAAGAAAAGGTATGAGAGCATGAAATCTTTCACAAGATCTTGCTTCAATTAGTGAACTAATAACCAAAGAATCTTTAAGTTTGTCTGGTTCTTGATTAGAAGATGCATCATGAAGGGTTTGGGCATATTTACCCGATTTTAGATTCTTGAATTTAAAACCATGCTGGTCAATCAACCTAAGAACTTGCTCGAAATGTAAAAGCTCTTCTCTTGCTAAAGGAGAGAGTATCTTGGCTAAATTATAATGTGGATATTTATGAATCAAAGAGATTGCTGAGGATGCAGCTTTTTTCTCACAATGCGCATGATCAATCAAAAGAATTTCAAGCGAGTTTAGGGCCTTATCTATCCAAGCTTTAGGAGTAGGAGAACAGAGAATGGTTTCCCATGTATTAGACATTAAAGTATTTCTCAGTCTTAAAGTACCTTTGATAATGCGCTTCGGATAACTGAAAGAGTTCATCTTCCATAACTTTCTTTAGATCAGACAGATCAGTCATATCATTTAGTAAGGGATTAAAACCAAAATCTTTAGCGTCAGGAATAGATTGACTGCCTGTTCTGAGAAGATCAAAAACCCAGCACAGAGGGTTGCTATCCTCATCATGTTTTATTTTATATTCTTCAAGCTTAGACTTAAGTAGCTTTTTATCAGTTACTATAATTTTTGATTCCATAATTTGGACTTTTAAAGATTCTAGCCTATCTAAAACGAGCCTTTTTTCAGGGTCATTATAGGAATTCCATTTAATTACCTCATGCTGAAACCGCTTGCATCCTCTACAGACCTCATCGCCGAAGACAGTAGAGCAAACTCCTATGCATGGGGTTTTCACTGACTTATTCATTATCTCTTATGATATATCTAAGTCATTTCTACGCAACTTTAAATTACAGATTATGATAAAATGTTGCACCAATAAATAACTTCTTCACTAAATATCATGCTAGAAAACTATAAATCCCATGTCGAAGAGAGATTACTACAAGGCATACCTCCCTTGCCCCTCAACGCAGAGCAAGTTTCAGGACTAGTAGAACTCTTAAAATCACCCCCAAGTGGCGAAGAAGAATATATATTAGATTTAATAACAAATAGAACACCTGCAGGGGTTGATCCTGCAGCTTACGTAAAAGCTGCCTTCTTGACTGATGTCGCTAAAGGCCAAACATCTTCACCATTAATAGATCGACAGCTAGCGACCAAGTTATTGGGAACAATGTTGGGGGGTTACAATGTTGAATCACTCATTGGCTTGCTTGAAGATGATGAAGTGGGAACGCTGGCCGCAGAAGGTCTAAGTAAGACTCTTTTAATGTTTAACTCTAAACATGATGTAATTGAATTATCCAAAACAAATCTGAATGCAAAAAGAGTTGTGGATTCCTGGTCAAATGCTGAATGGTTTACAAACAAACCAAAACTAGACGAAGTTATAAAAGCTATTGTTTTTAGGGTAGAAGGAGAGATTAATACTGATGATCTATCTCCAGCTCCTGATGCACCATCTAGACCAGATATACCACTTCATGCATTAGCAATGCTTAAGAAAACAATGGATGATCCCCTTGGGACCATTAATAAATTGAAAGAATCCGGACTTCCATTAGTATTCGTTGGTGATGTTGTGGGTACAGGCTCCTCTAGGAAATCAGCAACTAATTCACTGCTTTGGTACATTGGAGAAGACATACCCTTCATACCTAACAAGAAACAGGCAGGAATATGTATTGGTGGAAAAATAGCTCCCATATTCTTCAACACCCTAGAAGACTCAGGAGCATTAGCTTTCGAGTGCGATGTCAGCAAAATGAACATGGGAGATATAATTGAAATTTACCCTTATGAACAAAAAGTAATCAACACAGATACCAATGAAGAACTTTGCAAATATGAATATAAATCAAATACCTTGCTTGATGGAGTTAGAGCCGGAGGGAGAATACCTCTAATCATTGGAAGAAGTCTTACAGATGAAACAAGAGAAATCTTAAAACAAGAATCATCGAAAGTGTTTACTAGGCCAGATGAAGCAAAAGAAAGTACTAATGGCTTTACCTTGGCTCAGAAAATGGTTGGAAAAGCTTGTGGTGTAGAAGGCATTAGACCTGGGATCTACTGTGAACCAAGAATGTCTACAGTAGGCAGTCAAGATACTACCGGTCCAATGACTAGAGATGAATTGAAGGAATTAGCCTGCCTTGGATTTAATTCCGATTTAGTTATGCAATCATTTTGTCACACAGCTGCCTATCCACTTCCTAAAGATGTAGAAATGCAGCACACACTTCCTGAATTTATACAAACGAGAGGTGGTGTCGCCCTAAAGCCAGGTGATGGCATTATTCACTCATGGCTAAATAGAATGTTATTACCAGATATGGTTGGTACAGGTGGTGACTCTCATACTAGATTTCCATTAGGGATAAGCTTTCCTGCAGGTTCAGGATTAGTGGCTTTTGGTGCAGCTCTAGGAGTTATGCCATTAGATATGCCCGAATCTGTCTTGGTAAAATTTAAAGGTGAGATTCAACCAGGTATAACTTTAAGAGATCTGGTAAATGCAATACCCTACGCCGCGCTTCAATCAGGTCAATTGACTCTTCCAAAAGAAGGAAAAATAAACATTTTTTCAGGTAGATGTCTGGAAATCGAAGGACTTCCTGATCTTAAAGTAGAACAAGCTTTTGAGTTGTCTGATGCTTCGGCGGAGAGATCAGCTTCGGGCTGTACTATCAAGCTTAATGAAGAGCCAATTAGAGAATATCTTGAATCTAATGTAACTCTTTTGAGATGGCTTATTTCAGAGGGTTACGAAGACAAGAAAACTCTTGAAAGAAGAGCTCAAGCCATGGAAGCTTGGCTTGAAAAGCCTATTTTAATGGAAGCTGACCATGACGCAGAGTATGCAGCTGTAATTGAAATAGATCTTAATAGCATTACAGAGCCTCTTTTGGCATGTCCTAATGATCCGGATGATATCAAGCCCTTATCTGAAATTGCTAATACTCATATAGATGAAGTATTCATAGGATCTTGTATGACAAACATTGGACATTTCAGAGCTGCTGGTAAGCTCTTGGAAAACGAATCTGAACTTCCATCTAAGCTATGGGTTTCACCTCCAACTAAAATGGATAAACATCAGCTTACCGAAGAAGGATACTATGACATTTTTGAAAATGCCGGAGTAAGATTAGAAATGCCTGGATGTTCATTGTGTATGGGCAACCAAGCTAGGGTTGAAGCGGAATCGACTGTGGTATCAACCTCCACTCGTAATTTCCCGAATAGACTGGGTGATGGTGCCAATGTATTCTTAGCTTCTGCTGAAGTAGCAGCAATATCTGCAACATTGGGGCATATACCGACAAAAGAAGAGTACTCAAGCTACATGTCAGAAATAAATGCGATGAGCTCAGATATCTATAGATACTTAAATTTTCATGAAATTGCTTCTTACAAAGATGCGGCAAATAGTGCCATTCTTCCCTCTATAACAATTGAAGAAGTAAAAACTTGACTAACTTAGCTGCCTAGAGGCTTTGGATTTGTCATTACGCGCATCTTCTAAATTCTTTAAGTAGTTGTCATCAATATCGTCTGTGACGTACTTTCCATTGAATATGGAGCATTCAAATTGCTTAATGTCTTCATTGCCTACCTGAGCAGCTTGAATGAGATCTTCTAGATCTTGATAGATAAGCCAATCAGCCTTAATGAACTCTTCTATTTCTTTCTCAGTTCTTTGATGAGCAACTAGCTCAGTAGTTGCTGCCATATCGATACCATAAACATTCTGATAGCGAATTGGAGGAGCTGCAGACGCAAAATAAACTTTTTTAGCTCCTGAAGATCTCGCCATTTCAATTATTTGCCTACTGGTTGTCCCTCTCACTATTGAATCATCAACAAGCAAAACAACTTTATCTTGGAATTCTAAATCAATGGGATTGAGCTTTTGTTTTACAGACTTCTCTCTTTTTTCTTGAAATGGCATGATGAAAGTCCTTCCTATATATCTATTCTTAACAAATCCTTCGCGGTACTTAATTCCTAAAGTAGAGGCAAGCTGCAGAGCGGATGTCGTACTGCTGTCAGGTATAGGTATCACCACATCAATATCATGTTCAGGCTTGATCTCCATGATTTTTTTAGCAAGAAATTCTCCCATTCTTAAGCGAGACTTGTGCACAGAAATCTTATCTATTTTGGCATCGGGTCTAGCTAAATAAACATATTCAAAAATGCATGGGGTAGGTATTGGATTATTGATACACGATTCTGTCTCTAAAACGCCTTCAGAGCTTATAAAAACTGCTGAACCCGCTTCGATATCATCTATAGTTTCAAAACCTAACGAATCCAGAACAACACTCTCTGAAGCAATCATGTAGTCTTTTCCTATCAAATCTGTTTCTTTGGAACCAACTATCAAAGGTCTAATGCCAAAAGGATCCCGAAATCCAACAATTCCAACACCATTGATCATTATCACCACAGAATATGCGCCTCTCACTCTTTTATGAAGTGCCCTTACTGCAGCAAATATCTCCTTTGACCCTGGTTTAATAGAGCCTTGTTTTTGAAGTTCATGTGCAAATACATTAAGCAAAACCTCACTATCAGAATCAGTATTTAAATGTCTAAGATCTTTGTGCACCAAGGCATCTTTTAGTTCTTCTTGGTTTGTAAGATTTCCATTGTGAGAGATGCTTATTCCAAAAGGAGAGTTAACATACATTGGTTGTGCTAATTCTCTGTCTTCACTTCCAGCAGTTGGATACCTAACATGCCCTATACCCATCTGACCTCTCAAATTGAGTATATGCTGATTTCTTATAACATCTCTTACTAAACCTAACTGCTTACGAATAAAAAATCGATTGTTGGTTGAAGTGGCTACTCCGGCTGCATCTTGTCCTCTATGTTGTAGGATTGTTAGGGCATCATAAATAACAGGAGAAACCTCTTTCTGACTTACAATTCCTACTACTCCACACATATCTTATATTCTATATCAAAGAGTAATCTTAGGATTATCTTTATCTAGAATAATATCTGCTTTTTTTATCCATTTATCAAATACAGGTTTTGAGTATTCGTAAACTTGTATTGAATAAATCCTTGAGTAAGAATCTAGCCACCATTTATTTTGATCTAAAAAGCTTAAATTAAAGACATAAACACTGCTCAATATCGCTAATATTTTTATAGACCCAAAGAACATCCCTAAAAGTTTATCTAAACCCTTTAACCCTATTGCTGATATTAATTTTGAGATAATAGAACCTAGAATCTTCAAAGTTAAAAAGGAGATCAAGAACATAAGGATAAAACTAATAACATTTTTTAATGTATCTGAACCAACATAGTCCTGCACAAACGGGAACAGCAAAGGTCCATAAAGCCAAGCCAGAGCTAAAGAGAAAATCCATGCAGCAGCTGAAAAGATTTCTTTGATAAAACCATTAAAAAATCCTGCAATACCAAAAGCCATCATCAGTGTCATAGAAAACCAATCTATTAGAGCAAGATTTTCAATCATACTTTAGAACCTCTGGGTTGAAGCCCCCTAAATCTTGTAACTCTTCTAGAGATAATAAAGAGTCTTTCTTTAAAAGCGTAGGGCCTATATATAAATTAAATGTGTTAATTGAATTCTTATCAAACCTTGAATAAACCTTATAGCCAAGTTTCTTTAAGTAATTTATATCTTCGAGCAACTTACCTTTATCTGAATAAGTTTTTACTTTAATAGTCCATGCTGGACTAAAATTTGTAAGATCACTTGGAGTGAATTCTTCTGTGTTGTAAATATTCTCTGCACCCTTTTCAAGTCCTTCTTCAAGAGGAATATTGAGTTGAATTTCTGGTATTTCTTTTACAAAATCAACAGGGTCATGATTCTCGTAAGTTACTGGTTTCTTAAAAGTTGCTAAAAGAATAAAGCCTAATACTGAGAATATTAAGAAATAGTTAATTCTTTTCACTATGCTCACCCCTTATCTCCTGTATTGCTTTATAACCCTCACTAACTGTCAGAAAGGATCCGAATACTACATATAGATCATCTTTATGGTAACCGTTTTTGATTGCTGAATATACGGAATCGAATTTCTTTACTTTTTTCCCAGTTAAGTCATTGATGGACGCTTCTAACTCAGAAGAATTAAATCTATCGTCATCTATTGAGCAAATATTCCATTCTGAAATCCAATCAGAGATTTCCTTAATTATAGATCTATTATCTTTGTCGGACATGGAAGAGAAAATAGCATTAAAATTTTGATGTTCGAAATTTTTTTTAAGAAAATTAACAAGATATTTAACCGATGCAGGATTATGAGACACATCAAAAATAAAATTATCAACTACATCACACCTGCCTTTTAAAAAAGTTTTTGCAATGACGCCTCTGTAATCTATTTCTTTTTTAGAGATTAACTTAAATGCAGTAATAGCACCTGCAGCAGATTCAACATTTAAGTTTCGATAAGATAAGTTTTCTAAGTCAAACTCATTTTCTTTAAGAATGTAATTCCATCCTGATAAGTTTTCTTCAATTTTAAAACTTTTTCCTAACTCAAAAACAGAAGAACATACTTTATAGGCCAATGAAGTTACTGATTCAGGCATCTGCACTGAAGCTAAGATGCCGATCTTTCCTTCCTTAAAGATTGCCGCCTTCTGAGAGCCTATCTCTTCACGCGTTTTACCCAGCCACTTTTCATGGTCCATTTCAATATTTGTAATGATAGATATATCAGAATTAATTAAATTAACTGGATCATGCTTACCTCCAATTCCAATTTCCATAATGACAAAATCTAGTTCCTCAGAGGCAAATATGTCAAAAGCAGCTAAAGTTACATAATCGAAGTATGTGAGCCTAGTATCCTCTTTTAATTTTTCTATTTTCTTAAATGCGTTAACTATTCTTGTATCATCCACATGATTTCCATTGATTTGTATTCTTTCGTTAAATTGAATCAGATGAGGTGAAGTATAGGTTCCAGTGCTGTAACCAGCCTCTAACAAAAAGTTTTTTAAGTACTCAACCGTTGTTCCTTTTCCATTAGTTCCAGCAACTATGATAGTTTTTTTACCTAATGATTGCTTAATCATCTTGGAGAAAATACTTTGTAGCCTATCTAACCCAAACTCTCCCTCATTGGGTCTATTAGAATTTATATGTGTAAGCCAATCTGATAAAAGGTTGGAGTCCATAGAAGATTATTTGTTAGAGATCAGACTGTATAGGAGTCTATGTATGGTATCTCTTAAATCTTTTCTATGTACTATTTTGTCAATTGCTCCATGTTCTAATAGAAATTCGCTTCTCTGGAAACCTTCTGGTAATTGCACATTCAATGTCTGTTCAATAACCCTAGGTCCGGTAAAACCAACTAGAGCCTTAGGCTCTGCGATATTTATATCGCCTAACATAGCAAGACTTGCAGAAACTCCTCCATAAATTGGATCAATCATTACTGAAATATAAGGTAACCTAGCTTGTCTCATCTTTTCTATTGCTGCACTTGTTTTAGCCATCTGATATAAAGAAATTAATGATTCTTGCATTCTTGCCCCACCGCTTGTTGAGAAACAAATCATTGGTAGTTGATTTTCTAAGGCAAAATTAACTGTATCTACAAATTTTTGACCGACTACAGATCCCATTGAACCACCCATATATCTAAACTCAAAAGCTGAAGCTACTATTGGCATCTTTTTCAAGCTGCCTTTCATGGCTATCAAAGCCTCTTTTTCATTACTTATTTTTTCAGCTGAGTCTATTCTGTCTTTATAGGATTTAGTATCTTTGAATTTTAACCAGTCCTTGGGAGATTTTTCTTGAGAAATTTCTATAGTTTCTGATGCATCTAAAAAAAGCTCTAACCTCTTCCTGGCTCCAATTCTTATGTGATGATCACATTTTGGACATACAAATAAATTTGATTCTAGTTCGGGAACATAAAGTATATTGTTACAAGAGTTGCAGCTTTGCCATAATCCTTCAGGTATTGTAGATTTCTTTGCAGTCTCCTTTCTAATGAAAGAAGGTAGAATTTTTTCGAACCAATTCGCCATATTTATCCGAGTACTTCTTTTAGTTCTTTAGTTTTTTTAGCAACCATATTAAGGACATCATTGCCCTCTCCTATCAAGTCAACAAATACACTGCCAGCAACTATACCATCAGCAATATCTTTTACAGAAGATGCTGAGATTGCATCTTTTATACCAAAGCCAATTGCAATAGGTAGATCAGTGAATGTTTGTAATACTTCTACTTTATTTTTTACATCATCGGCGTCTATATTACTTGCTCCCGTAATTCCTTTTACAGATATGTAATAGATATAACCTGAAGATTGAGAAGAGATCTTTTTGGCTCTATCTAGGCTAGTAGTTGGTGCTATTAACCTAATAATATCAATATTATTTTTTATAGCATGATCACTAAACTTACTACTCTCTTCCGGTGGCATATCAACAATCAAAATTCCATCTACCCCAGCAGAAACTGCCTTGGCCATAAAGGCCTGGGCGCCCAAAGATTCAAAAGTATTCATGTAACCCATGAATACAATTGGTGTTTTTTTATTGGACGATCGAAATTGAGCAACCAACTGTAAGGCATCAATTAAGGAGGCTCCTTTCTTTAAAGCTCTTTCATGACCCTTTTGTATAGAAATGCCCTCAGCCATGGGATCAGAAAACGGTATACCTAATTCAATAATATCGGCACCTTCTTTCACCATGGTGTGCATGATTTCTAAGGTAGTCTCTAGATCTGGATCACCAGAGACAATATAAGTTATGAGCGCTTTTCTATTTTCTGCTTTAATTTCAGAAAAAGTATCTTTGATCTTAGAGGTCAAAGTTCTATTCCCTCTATCGATGCAACAGTATTAATATCCTTATCACCTCTTCCTGAAACATTAACAATTATTGTTTGTTCTTTGGACATTGTTGGAGCTATTTTCTTAACATAAGCTATGCCGTGAGCTGTTTCAAGAGCAGGCATTATTCCTTCCACTTTAGTGAGCTCCTTGAAGGCCTCAAGAGCCTCCTCATCATCAGCTGCAACATATTCAGCTCGACCTATATCTTTCAACCAAGCATGTTCTGGGCCGACTCCGGGGTAGTCTAATCCAGCAGAAACAGAATGAGTCTCAATAATCTGACCGGCATCATCCTGCATCAAATAAGTTCTCATGCCATGCAAAATACCTTCTTTGCCATCATTCAAGGGAGCAGCGTGCTTACCGGTGCTTAACCCTAAGCCACCAGCCTCAACCCCGATCAACCTAACATTTTTATTTTCTATGAATGGATAAAATAGCCCCATTGCATTAGAACCACCGCCCACGCAGGCTATTAATACATCTGGATCTTTGCCTATCTGAATCTTGCTTTGTTCGATCACTTCTTCCCCAACTACAGCATTAAAATCTCTTACTATTTGGGGATAAGGATGTGGCCCTGCAACACTACCTATAATGTAATAAGTATCGTCTACATTGGTTACCCAATCTCTCATAGCCTCATTCATAGCATCTTTAAGTGTTCTGGTACCTGAACTAACTCCAACCACTTCTGCTCCCAGAAGTTTCATCCTAAATACATTAAGCGATTGCCTTTTTATGTCTTCTTCACCCATGTAAACTAAACATTCCAATCCGTGTCTAGCCGCTACAGTTGCTGTTGCTACCCCATGCTGACCAGCACCTGTTTCAGCGATAATTCGTTTCTTTCCCATATGTTTAGCCAAAAGAATTTGACCAACAGTATTATTAATCTTGTGAGCTCCAGTGTGATTTAAGTCCTCTCGTTTTAAAAAAATTTTTGCTCCGCCCAGTAACTCCGTCCAACGTTTTGCAAAATATAATGGGGAAGGTCTTCCGACATAGTGAGAAAGATCATCTCTGAATTCTTTCAAGAAGTTTTTATCTTTTTTTATAAACTCGTACTGTTCAGCCAACTCTTCTAGTGCTGGAACAAGCGTCTCAGCAACGTATCTTCCTCCGTAAACTCCAAACCTCCCATTTTTATCTGGCATTATTTCTTCAGACATGAAAACTCCTTACTTTTTCAACAATATTTTTAACTTTTAGATGGTTTTTTATCCCTGGACCATCTTCAACACCAGAACAGATATCTACACCACTGCAATTCTTAATGAGAAGAGCATTGTGAAAGTTAGTTTCATCAATGCCACCAGCCACAAGAAAGGGTATTTCTATCAATCCGTTCAACAAAGAAAGATCAAAAGATTTACCTGTTCCTCCATAAGATACTTCATCATAGCTATCGAATATCAACATTTTAGCACTTTTATAGTCATGATTTATCTTTTCTAAATCTGTATCTTTGTTAACCCTAATAGCCTTAACGTAGTCTCTTCCAAAACTTTCACAATATTCTTTTGTCTCGTCACCATGAAACTGAGGAATGGCTGTAGGTAATTTTTTCAAACAATCAGCAACAAATTCTCTTTCCTGATTAACGAAAAGTAAAAAAACCTCAATGTCATCCGATAAGTCATTACATATATTAACGATTTTATCTAATGGGATTAAACGTTTACTTTTATTGAATAAATTAAATCCAATAGCATTCACGCCATACTGAACAGCAATCTCGGCATCTTCAAAGTTTGTGATTCCGCATATCTTGATAAAACTTTTCATATATAAAAATTATAGAATATTTAATACAGTAATTTACCAATTTAGGTGAGATTTAGATTTTGGTATCTTATATTTTTGAGGATACTGGGGTCCAATAAAAAAAAGACCTGACGATTTTACTGTCTTGCCTGCAAAAGTTCTGTCTTTTAATCTAAGTATTTTATCTACCTCTTTTGGAGTGATCTCTTTTTTTCCGGCCATCAACAGGGTCCCAATTATTATTCTTACCATATGAAGAAGAAATGCATTGGCCCGAAGTTCAACCGAAATAAAATCTTTATTTTTATAAATCTTTATATCTTTCATATCCCTAATCGGGGTTTTAGACTGACAGCTTGATCCTCTAAAAGAGCTAAAGTCGTGTTCTCCTAATAAATATTTTGCTCCAAGCCTCATATTATTGATACTCAGTCTGTGCGGTACGTACAAAGATCTATCTGCCCAGAGGGCTGAGGGTGTCTGACTATTCAGTATGTTGTATAAATAAGATCTATTTATTGCCGAGAACCTCGCATGAAATGAACTATCAACTTTTTTAGACCATAAGATTCTGATGCTCTTCGGAAGATAAGAATTCACTCCTCTTATCCATTCAGATTCTGATCGGTTGGCATTAGAATCAAAATGTATAACCTGCATAAAGGCATGCACACCTGCATCAGTTCTTCCGCTGCAAAATGTCTTCACCTCATGATCTGCAACTTTACTTATTGATGCGTCTAGATGTCCTTGGACAGTCTCATTTGTACTTTTTTGTTTTTGAAAGCCATAGTAATTAGTACCATCATACTCAACGCCTAAAGCAATCCTGGTGTCGGTCATCTAACTATTAATCTTTTCAAATAAGTTGCTAACTAGCCTTTTTTCTTCCTGTGTTGGATTATCTTGCAAAAGTTGAGCTAAAAGCCTCTTAGCCTCTTTTTCCTGACCCATTTCAATTAAACTCCTAGAGAGGTTGATCTTAGCAATACGCTCATCTCCTATCTCATTTGAAATGTCTGAGGTAATAGCCGGAAGTTCCTGTTTCTTCTCGTATCTTATGGCACTTAATAACAGACTAAAAATTAAAATACCAAAAACCAGTCCGCTTACACCTTCTAAATAAACTCCAGTAAGAAAAAAAAATTCAGTTTCTAAATTTAATAATAAATTATCCATTAATTATTCAAAGATCTCTTCTGCTATTTGTATGCTATTCAAAGCAGCGCCTTTAAGAAGATTATCCGCAACTACCCACATATTTATTCTTTTATCGCTCCATAAGTCTCTTCTTATCCTCCCAACATGAACAAGATAATCTCCATCAGCATCTGTAGCAGCCGTAGGATAGTCACCTTCATCATTAGCATAATTGATAGAGAGTCCGGGTGCTGACTTCAGCACATCAAGTACTGCCTCTTCGGTCAAAGATTTCTCAGTTTTAATGTGAATCGACTCTGAATGACCATTCAACACAGGAACTCTTACACAAGTCGCTGTAACTTGAATCTTTGAATCAAGGATCTTGTGAGTTTCTTTTACTAATTTATTCTCTTCTTTGGTATATCTATTGTCTTCAAAAATATCACAATGTGGCAAGACATTATTAGCGATTTGCTTGGCATAAATATCGGATTTTTGTTCAGTGCTTCCATGATATGAATCTAACTGAGATAACAATTCTTCTGTAGCTTCTTTTCCTGTTCCTGAAACTGCCTGCAGAGTTGTTACATCAATTCTCTTAATATTGAATGCATCATGAATTGGTTTCAATGCAACCAACATCTGGATTGTTGAGCAATTGGGATTGGCAATGATTCCAGGTAGTTGATAATCCAAAACTAGCTTTCCGTTTACTTCCGGAACTATCAGAGGAATATCTTCTTCGTACCTAAAGCAAGAAGAATTATCCACAACTACACATCCTTGAGATACAGCTTTAGGTGCAAATTCTGCAGAAACAGATGCTCCGGCAGAAAATAGTGCCAAGTCTGTTCCAGTAAAATCATATTCAGAAAGATCTTCGATTATGTATTCTTTTGTTCTAAATTTTACTTTTTTTCCCTTAGATTTTTTACTGGCAAGTAGAATGATTTCAGCGTCTTGGAAAAAATTCTCTTCAAGTAATCTTAAAAAGGCTTGTCCAACCATGCCTGTAGCTCCTGCTATAGCTATTTTTCTCGCTTTTGTTTTCATATTAATTTAGTTTTTCAATAATTTTGTTACCCATTTGAGATGTAGAAAGTTTACTATCTTGAGGTCCTTCTAAATCATGTGTTCTGAAACCTTCCGATAGAACTTCTTCTATGGAGTTCTCAATTGCTAGAGATGCTTCTTTCGCGTCAAAACTATATTTAAGCATCATAGCAACAGACAATATTGCTGCTATGGGGTTAGCTAATCCCTTGCCAGCAATATCTGGTGCAGATCCATGGACAGGTTCATACATGCCAGTATTATCAGAATTTAAAGAGGCCGAAGGTAACATACCTATCGAGCCAGTTAGCATGGCTGCTATGTCAGAAAGAATATCACCAAATAAATTACCAGTAACCATGACATCAAATTGCTTTGGATCCCTTACAAGTTGCATCGCTGCATTATCTACAAGCATATGAGAGAGTTCTACGTCAGGATAATCCTTTGAAAGCTCAGTCATGACTTCTCTCCACAACACACTCACTTCCAGTACATTTGCCTTATCAACTGAACAAAGTGTCTTATTTCTTTTTTGAGCTGCTTCAAATGCGACTCTACCTATTCTTTCAATTTCATTCTTACTGTAGATCATGGTATTGAATGCAGACTCTTTATTGTCTGATCTTCCTCTTGGTTCACCAAAGTAGATACCTCCGGTTAACTCTCGTATGATTAACAAATCAAGATTTAAGACTTTTTCAGGCTTGAGAGAAGAAGAATCTGAAAGATGCTTAGATAAAATTGCAGGTCTTAGATTGGCAAATAAATCCAATTCAGCCCTCAAACCAAGCAAAGCTCTTTCTGGTCTGAGATGGTAGTCCAGGTCATCCCAGGTTGGTCCTCCAACTGCACCTAGTAAGACAGCATCTGATTTTTTAGCAGCATTTAAAGTATCATCTGGAAGAGGTTTTCCTGTTTCCTCAAAGGCCTTTCCACCAACTAGAGACTCTTCAATAGATATATTTAAATCATGAGATTGATTTACATGTATTAAAACTTTTTTTGCTTCATCGCATACCTCAGGTCCAATACCGTCTCCTGGCAATATAAGAACTTGCTTTTGTTTATCCATTTTCTTTCTCGTTTATAAAAATCCAAGGGGAATATAAAATTCTATTTTTTTCAAATTCTTTTATTTGTTCAGAATGAGTTAGGCTTAGTCCAATCTCATCCAATCCCTCAAGAATGCATTTTTTTCTAAAGGGGTCTATATCGAAATGAGCAACTTCACTGTCTACTGAGAAAATAATCTGGTTTTCTAAATCAATCTCAATTTGTTGTCTCTGCTCAGCAAGATTAAGTAGTTTATCTATGTCTTTTGAATCAAGGACGATAGGAAGAAGTCCGTTATTGAAACAATTATTATAGAAAATATCCGCAAAGCTTTCAGCAATTACAACTTTAAAACCATAGTCTAATAAAGACCAAACGGCATGCTCCCTACTTGACCCACATCCGAAGTTTTTTTTACTTATTAAAATATCAGAATCTAGAAACTTATCTTGATTGAGGATAAATTCTTTATTAACCTTTCTAAGGCTAACATCTTGACCAGGAAAGCCTTCATCTTCATATCTCCACGCGTCGAATAGATTTTGTCCAAAGCCGCTCTTTTTAATTGATTTTAAAAACTGCTTAGGAATTATCTGATCAGTATCAATGTTATCTCTTTCGAGAGGGACGGCCTGACCTGCATGAAATGTGCTGGTATTTTTCATGAAATAAAATCTCTAACATCTACAAAACTGCCTTGTATTGCTGAAGCGGCAGCTGTAGCCGGTGATACGAGATGTGTTCTGCCTCCATACCCCTGTCTTCCTTCAAAATTTCTATTTGAAGTAGATGCGCAATGCTCCCCATCACCCAATTGATCAGGGTTCATGGCGAGACACATGGAACATCCCGGAGCTCTCCACTCAAAGCCAGATTGAATAAAGATTTCATCAAGGCCTTCTTCAATAGCCTGCTTTGAGACTAAACCTGATCCAGGCACAACAATTGCTCTTTTAATTGTGCTGGATATCTTCTTTCCTTCTAATATTTTTGCAGCCTCTCTTAAATCCTCTATTCTAGAATTAGTGCAAGAACCAATAAATATCTGATCTAGTCTGATATCTTTTATCCTTTTCCCAGATTCAAGATTCATGTAATCAAGTGCGTGCTTCATAGAATCACTTGTAGGTTCTGGAATTGAACCATCTATATCAATGACCATCTCCGGAGAGGTACCCCAAGTCACTTGAGGAGCAATAGAAGATCCATCAATAATTATCTCTTTATCAAAATAGGATCCCTTGTCGCTAATTAAATCCTTCCATTGGTTAATTGCTTCTAGCCATTTCTCACCCTTAGGGGCAAAAGGCCTATTTCTTATGTAATCTTCTGTAGTTTTATCATACGCAACCAAACCAGCTCTAGCTCCGGCTTCGATAGCCATATTGCAAACGGTCATGCGTCCTTCGATAGACATATTTTCTATTACAGATCCACTATATTCAATTGCATATCCAGTACCACCAGCAGTACCAATTTGCCCTATCACAGCAAGAGTGACATCTTTAGGAGTTACACCATCTTGTAACTCACCAGAAATAGTTACTCTCATATTTTTTAATTTTGAAGTCTTCAAGCATTGAGTAGCTAAAACATGCTCTACTTCTGATGTTCCGATACCCATAGACAGTGTAGCCAATGCTCCATGAGTAGAAGTATGAGAATCTCCGCAAACGATAGTCATACCGGGTAAAGTTAATCCTTGTTCAGGACCAACCACATGCACAATACCCTGCCTTCTATCATGAATATCGAATTGCAAAATATCATGCTCTTTACAGTTATCATCTAGAGTTACAACTTGTAATTTAGCAACTTCATCATAAATACCTTCCAGTCCTTTAGATCTGTCAGTTGTAGGGACATTATGATCTGGTGTTGCTATATTTGCTGATATTCTCCAAGGACTTCTGCCTGCTAACTTAAGCCCTTCAAACGCCTGCGGAGAAGTAACTTCATGAATTAGATGTCTATCTATGTAGAGTAAATAGGTATTATCGGCTCTTTGAGTTACCTCATGCAGATTCCACAATTTATCGTATAAAGTGTAAGACATAATAAGGGTCTTAAGAAAGATCTGGAATTTCAGTTACAACATCAGCGTTTTGGGCCCTATTCCTTAAAAAATGATCCATGATAACCAATGCGGTCATTGCCTCTGCAATGGGAGTAGCTCTAACCCCTACACAGGGATCGTGTCTACCTTTAACCTGAATCTGTTGAGACTCTCCTGAACTGTTAATAGTTTGACCTTCTTTATTAATGCTTGAGGTAGGCTTTAAAACTATAGATACATTAACATCTTGTCCGGTACTAATACCACCTGAAATACCTCCTGAATTATTAGATAAATAACCATCAGGACTCATTTCATCTCTGGATTCAGAACCTCTTGCAGAAACGAGATCGAAACCCTTACCGACCTCAAAACCTTTAACGGCATTGATGCTCATCAAACCTTTAGCTAAATCAGCTTCAAGCTTATCAAAAACAGGTTCTCCAAGACCCACAGGGAGATTCGAAACAATAACTTCTATCTTTGCACCTATAGAATCACCTTCTTTTCTTAATTGATCTATCAGATTTTCAATATCTTTTAGAATATTTTTATCAGGACAAAAGAAAGGGTTTTTATTTATTTCACCTAAATCAATATTGTTTATCTTGATACTTCCTATTTGAGATAAATAACCAGTGACTGAAATATTTAAGCGCTCAGTTAAATATTTTTTTGCAACAGCTCCTGCAGCAACTCTCATTGCTGTTTCTCTAGCAGAAGACCTACCACCCCCTCTATGATCTCTAAATCCGTATTTCTTTGAATACACATAATCAGCATGGGAAGGCCTAAATACGTCTTTTAAATCATCATAATCTTTTGACTTCTGATCTTTATTTCTTATTAATAAGCCAATAGGAGTTCCAGTTGTTTTTCCTTCGAATACACCTGATAAAATTTCTACTTCGTCATCTTCTTTTCTTTGTGTTGTATATTTTGAAGAGCCAGGTTTTCTTTTATCTAATTCTTTTTGAATATCCTCTTCACAAAGGCCTAATCCTGGAGGGCAGCCATCAATTACACATCCAAGAGCAACTCCATGACTCTCACCGAATGTGGTCACGATAAAAGAATTTCCAAACGAGTTTCCAGACATTTTCTTACTTATTACTTTATAGGGGGTGCGATTATAGAATTTTTAATGATCTTGAGCATTAAATTTGATATTTATATAGAAAATATCAATATACTTCAAATATTCAATAAGAGAAACATATGATAAAAGCAGTATTTTGGGATTTCGGAGGAGTAATAACCACTAGTCCTTTTGAGTCTTTTAATAGATTTGAAGAACAAAATAATTTACCTAAAGATTTTCTAAGATTAGTTAACTCTACGAATCCAGACTCTAATGCTTGGGCAAAATTAGAGCGTAGTGAAGTTGATCTTGATGAATTTAACGATTTGTTCATGGAAGAAAGTAAAAAATTAGGTCATGCCACTCCAGGCAAGGAAGTGATAGCTCTTTTAAAAGGAGAAGTAAGGCCTCAAATGATAAATGCATTAAAGTCTATAAAAAATAGATTAGTACTGGCTTGTTTGACAAATAATATTCAAGCTATGGACAAGCAGTTTGAAGGAAATGTTTCTGCATCAGGTAAGCATGATGAAGTAATGCAGTTATTTGATTTTGTGATTGAATCAAGCAAAGTAAGTGTAAGAAAGCCTGATCCCAATTTCTATTTATTAGCTTGTGAAAAAGCAAATATAAGACCTGACGAGGCTATATTTTTAGATGATCTAGGAATCAATCTAAAGCCCGCCAAAGAACTAGGCATGAGGACCATTAAAGTAATTGATCCCGATGTAGCCTTAGATGAACTTCAATCGCTTTTAGACTTTCAACTGTCTTAAGCTAAGCAACTAGACCTGCGCAATAACCTGAAGACCAAGCCCATTGGAAATTAAAACCGCCCAAGTGACCGGTGACATCAAGCACCTCTCCTATAAAATAAAGTCCTTGATGATTGTTTACTTCCATAGTCTGTGAATTAATATAATTGGTATCTACTCCACCTAATGTAACTTCGGCTGTCCTATAACCTTCAGTAGATGAAGGTTTCACTTTCCATTGATTCAAAGCAAAGCCTATTTTTATTAATTTTTTATCAGAGATATCATTCAAAGAATTTTCTGCAATCTCTCTCCACAAAAGGTCTTGTAGCTGTAACACTAGGGACTTACTCATACAGGATGATAAATAGTTCCTTATTAAAGATTTATTATTGAGTCTCTTTTCTGCAAGCAGATCTTCAGCTATATTTCTTTCAGGCAAAAGATTTATGGTTATCTCTTGTCCGGGTTTCCAATAATTAGATATTTGCAGTATTGCGGGTCCGCTTAATCCTCTATGAGTAAATAAAATATTTTCTCTAAAAGATTGATCACCACATCTGACTTCTGCATCTAGAGAAATTCCCGAAAGTTTTTCACAAAATGGTTTCAGGGAGTCGCTAAACATGAAGGGCACTAAGCCCGCACTAAGTGCATTCAAGGGCATATGATATTGCTCAGCAAGCTTATATCCGAAGTCACTTCCTCCTAGGGTTGGGACAGAAAGAGCCCCAGTAGCAACAATTAAAGACTTACAATCAATCTTTAGGGCCGCTTCTCCTTTAATATTTTTTTCATAACCTTCAACTCTATATTTCTCATGACTAAGTTTATCTTCGTTATCTAAATTAATTACAGAACTTATCTCAGAGTTCTTAATAATCTTTACCTTATTAATCTCACATTCTTTGAGCAACATATTGACGATATCCTTAGCAGAATGAACGCAAAATAGCTGATTATGCTTACGTTCTTCAAACTCAATCTCATGTTTTTTGACCAATTCAATAAAATCCCAGGCTGTATACCTTGAAAGTGCAGATTTACAAAAGTGTTCATTATTAGAAAGAAAATTATCAAATTCTAAATCTGTGTTCGTAAAATTACAGCGACCCCCACCAGACATAAGAATTTTTTTTCCCACTTTGTTTGATCTTTCTATGACCAATACACTTTTTTTTCTTGAAGCAGCAGTTATTGCTGCCATGAGGCCTGCAGCCCCTGCACCAAGGACAACAACATCATATTTCATAAAATTTTATAGTGGAGAACAAAAAGATTAGTAAAAATTAGTTTTTAGCTGATTTTGGAGAAAAGTAATCCATCAAAGCCAATAAAAGGCCTGAGAAGATAAACACAACATGAATAATGATCATCCATTGAATTTCTCTATCTGATACTTCAGAGATATCCATAAATGTTTCTAGCAGATTAATTCCAGAAATAGCTACAATTGACGCTATTAGTTTTAATTTCAAGTCACCAAAATCAGTTTTGCCCATCCATTCTGGCTTGTCTTCACTTTCATCTGCTACAGAAATTTTTGAAACAAAATTTTCGTAACCTGCAAAAATTATCATAAGGACTAAATTACTAATAAGAGCCAAGTCAACTATATGAAGAACAAACAACATCATATCTTTTAAGTCTGAAGATAAGAGGGAAGGAGCAAAATGAAGTAATTCTTGGATTACCTTAATAGTAATAAAAAAGAGAGATATTGAAAGCACTATATAAATAGGCGCCAGTAACCATCTACTTGAGAATATCAATCTTTCTAATAAGCTCTCCAATTGATTCATAAAACTACTCTGAGATATTTTATTCTGCAACCATTAAGTTCATAAAGTCTGTAACCGGGGTCTGCTCTAATGCTTCTTGATTAGCACAAAGACTCAATATTGATTCCACTCTAGATTCAGAAAATTGTGTTTTAAGATTTCTTTCAAACTTCTCTACTAATAACGGAATTCCTTGCTCTCTTCTTCTTCTATGTCCTATAGGGTATTCAACTTCAACTTTTTCCGTGGAAGAGCCGTCATTAAAGAATATTTGTATGGCATTGGATATAGATCTTTTATCAGATTCTAAATACTCTTTTGAATATCTTGCATCTTCCTCTATAACCATCTTCTCTCTAAGGTGATCAACTCTTGGATCCGATGCTACATCATCTTCATAATCTTCGGCAATTAAGTCACCCTTTAAAAGTCCAATGGCAGTCATGTATTGAAGACAGTGATCTCTGTCGGCAGGATTATTTAAAGTTCCTTCTTTACTAATTATTCTAATAGCTGATTCATGAGTTGAAATAAGAATCTTATCGATATCATTCAGTCTATCCTTTATCTGCTCGTGAAGTATAACTGCAGCCTCAACAGCAGTTTGAGCATGGAATTCAGCAGGAAAAGAAATTTTAAATAGAATATTTTCCATCACATAAGAATCGAATTCTCTTGGGAGACTAAATGAATTGCCTTTGAATTGAACATCATAGAAACCCCAAGTTGGTGCAGTCAGAACACTTGGATAACCAATTTGACCCTTTTGAGTTAAAAGCACTAACTGCAATGCTCTACTAGTAGCATCACCAGCTGCCCAAGATTTTCTTGGGCCTGCATTAGGAGCATGCCTGTAAGTCCTTAAACTTTGTCCATCTACCCAAGCTTGCGATAATGCATCTATGGTTTGATCTTTGCTTAATCCAAACATTGAAGAAATTACAGCAGTTGAAGCAACCTTGACCAATACAACATGATCTAGTCCTACTCTATTGAAACTATTTTCTAAAGCTAAGACCCCTTGAATCTCATGTGCCTTAATCATATTTGTTAGAACATCTTTCATGGTTAGCGGGTCTTTACCTTCTGCTATATTTTTTTGAGATAAATAATCAGCTGCAGCTAATATACCGCCTAGATTATCTGAAGGATGGCCCCACTCCGCTGCCAACCAAGTATCATTAAAATCTAACCACCTAATAATTGCACCTATATCCCAAGCACCTTTAACTGGGTCTAATACATGACTAGTTCCAGGGACTCTTACTCCGCCTGGCACTTCAGTGCCTTCAACATAAGGACCAAGTAGATTTTTGCAATCGGGAAAAGTAAGCGCAAGCAATCCACAGCCCAATGTATCCATTAAACAATTGCGAGCAGTGTCATATGCTTCGGTGCTTTCAATGTTCTTATCTAAAACATAATCAGCAATTTTTACTAGTACGTCATCAGGATTAGGACGCACGTTTGTTTCAACGTTTCCAGACATAATTTTTTTCCTTTTAATTAACGGTCAGACATATCAACCCAGACTGAGTTATCGGGTCCGATATACTCTTCGCTAGGTCGAATAATTCTATTATCAGCTCTTTGTTCCATTACATTTGCAGCCCAACCAGAAGTTCTTCCGATTACAAATAGAGGTGTAAAAATTGCTGTTGGTATTCCAAGATAATGATAAGCAGAAGCCATGAAGAAATCAGTATTCGCAAACATTCCTTTCTCTTCATCCATGACTCTCTCAATCTCATCTGAAACTTCATAAAGAGTCGCATCATTGCTTAATTTAGATAGTTTTTCAGCCCAAACTTTAATAATAGCGTTTCGAGGATCCTCTGTTTTATAGACTGCATGACCAAAACCCATGATCTTTTCTTTATTTGCCAATAAATCTAAAACACCGGCCTTTGCTTGTTGTCTATCCGAATATTTTTCTATCATCTCCATGGCAGCTTCATTAGCTCCGCCATGTAATGGTCCTCTTAAGGTTCCGATGCCGGCTGTGATACAAGAATGCATATCAGATAATGTTGATGCACAAGTTCTTGCGGTAAAAGTAGATGCATTGAAACCATGCTCAGCATAAAGTATTAAAGAAATATCTAAGGCTCTAGCGTGATCTTCAGAAGGTTCTTGACCTGTTAACAGGGATAAGAAGTGACCCCCTATAGTGGCGTGCTCAGTCTCAGTTTTAACTCTGACACCATCATGCGAATATCTATACCAATAGGTAATTATAGATGCAAAAGAAGCTAAAATTCTATCAGCAGTCTCATTTTGATTTGAGAAATCTCCTTCCGGTTCCAGATTGCCTAACATTGAGCACCCTGTTCTCATAACATCCATGGGATGTGCACTAGCAGGAATTCTTTCAAGTACTTCTTTTAATTCAGCCGGTAAAGCTCTGTAAGATTTTAATTTTGCAGAGTAAGAATCGTATTCTGATTGATTCGGTAAATTTCCGTAAAGCAGCATATAAGCGACTTCTTCGAAAGAAGCTTTTTCAGCAAGCTCTTCAATAGCGTAACCTCTATAAGTCAGACCTTTGCCTTCTTTGCCAACAGTTGAAAGTGCAGTTTTTCCTGCAACTTGACCTCTTAATCCTGCCCCATCTAATTTCTTCTCACCCATTTCTTTTCCTTATTTAATCTTTAAATAATTCGTCCAATTTATTTTCGAACGAATGATAATCTAGTACGTCATAAAGTTCATCTCTAGTTTGCATATTTTTTAATAGACTCTCCTGACTATTTCTATGCTTGATTTCCCTGTAGACCATCTCCGCAGCTTTGCTCATAGCCCTAAAGGCAGTTAGAGGATATAAAACCATATCAACTCCAGAATCAGCGAGCTCGTCGCAACCAAATAATGGAGTTTGTCCAAATTCCGTAATATTAGCTAGAATAGGAATTGTAATATGTTTTTTTAATTCTACATATTGTTCAAGTTTTATAAATGCTTCAGGAAAAAGAGCATCAGCTCCAGCTTCTTGATAGGCCAGAGCTCTTTCGATTGCACTTTCAAGTCCTTCATTAGCTAAAGCATCTGTTCTTGCCATCACTATAAAGTCTGGGTCTGTTTTTGAATCAACTGATGCTTTGATCCTATCGATCATCTCCTGAATTGATACAATTTCTTTATTGGGCCTGTGTCCACATCGTTTTTGAGATACTTGATCTTCAATATGCATTCCAGCAGCCCCATAATTGATCAAAGATTTTACAGTCCTGGATATATTAAAAGCTCCTCCCCATCCCGTATCTGCGTCAACCAGCAAAGGAAGAGATGTAGCGTTAGTGATCCTTTCAACATCAACTAAAACATCTTGTAAAGAAGAGATTCCTAGGTCAGGGACTCCCAAGCTAGAAGCTGCAACCCCTCCTCCAGAAAGATAAATAGCTTCATGACCTTCTTTTTCAGCAAGTAAAGCCGTATAAGCATTAACTGTGCCAACTATTTTTAGAGGACTATTATTTGACAGTGCTTCTTTAAGTTTTTTTCCTTGTGAATCGTTCATCTTTAACTTCTCCCAAAAAATTTAGAATTCTCAATTAGTAATTCTTTTAATTCTTGATGACTCTCTACACCACCTATGTCCTTAAATTCGTCTCTGATATGTTTTGGTGCTTGAAAAAA
>Ga0115566_10000491_pt1 | contig 34253 bp, 44 predicted proteins | sample COGITO_mtgs_1204_3_FD_87173 | JGI IMG/M metagenome (GOLD analysis project Ga0115566, IMG submission 87173) | Pelagic marine microbial communities from North Sea - COGITO_mtgs_120405 | ecosystem: Environmental > Aquatic > Marine > Epipelagic | place: Germany:Helgoland, sampling site Kabeltonne...
GATAATAAATACTCGAACATTAAATCTTTGGGTATTTTCATTAATTCATCCATTTATTTGTTAGAAACAGAAAGGATGAGCCTCCAATTAACCAAATGAGGCCACTCCAATCAGAAGTTATAATAGCATATATTCCATATAAAATAGAACCAATAAGTATTATTTGCAAAAATTTCATTTTTTATTTGAACATTAATTCTTTAAATATTTAAAAAAAATATTTTCAAATTCTTCTTGGTTTTCCATATGAGGGAGATGTCCAGATTTAGTAATAAAAAATTCTTTTCTATTTGGAAATACTTTATTTAATCTATCTTTAAATTCATCATAGACAACAACATTATCAAATTCACCCCAGAAAGTGTAAATAGGAATATTTAATGAGTCTATTTTTATATGAATATCATCAAGTGTTACCAGGTTTTTAGTAGTTGAAATGAGGGCTCTTGCAAAACCTTCATGAGTTTGAAGTTCTTCATATTGAGTAACCCAATTAGGATATTTATCTCCATCAAAAAAATCATTTACCTGACCTTTTGCCATTTCAGGGTATTTTAAAATCATATTATCTATTTCTTCTTGATATACGTTTTTGTCATCTACTTCCTCATATGAATAGAAGCCAGAAGATGCTATATAGAAAAGATCCTTTATTAAATCGGGTTCAATATCTGCAATTTTTGAGATTATTCTTCCTCCATTTGATAATCCAACTATGGATGCTTTTTCAATCCCTCTACTCTTCATTAGCTCTATAACTTGTTTAGCTCTTAATTCATCAGTCTGAGGAAGATTTGGGTTATCAGAGTAGCCTCTGCCGTATAAATCCATCATAATAACTCTAAAACCCCTCTCTTTGACGGAATTAAAAGTTGTTCTCATTATATAGGAAGGAACTGAAAACCCATGAACCAAAACAACATTTCCAATTTCTGAGGTACTATTAGCCTCTTCAAAATAAGTATAGCCTTCAGAAAGCTGTATGTATTCACCAGGGTTATTTTTTAGAATATCCTTTCTAAATAATTCATCTTTTAGAACGGTTTCATAATTACTATCGGGTAATTCGCATGATATTACCGTTAGATTTGCAATAATTAAAAATGATAGTAGTTTAGTTTTAAGCATAGTAAGAATTATAAAGATAAATTGATAAAAAGATTATGGCTGCAATAATCAATGAAATTATAAAACTCTTATCTATGCCAAAATTTAATGCCCCACAGTGAGGACAACTATAACTATTATATCTTCCCATACCTTGTTGATAATATGCTTTACAATTTTTACAAATCATATTGACTAAGTTTTGTTAGATTTTCTCCATTCTTCATATCTAATATACAGATCTTCATCTTTTGCAATTTCATGAATGTCTTTCTCACCAAACCCAAGATCTGCAATCTCTCTTGTAATTTCAAAAATCTTTTTCAAGGTAATCTCTTTATTTTCCTTACCAACAGTTTCTATATGAGTGTCTAGAGCTAAAAGGTATTCTAATTTTAATTTTTCGGGAATTTCCATATTTTATTAAAAATCTAACTAAATAATTATTAAATATATCTTTTTCATAAATTTACACTGAATTTTAAAATAAACACAATGAAAAAATTATTAACCTTAACTGCAATAAGCTTTTTAGCTGCATGTGCTTCTCCAGATGCAACATCTTCTAATTTCAATGCTGGTATTGAGAAATACAATGCTAATGTTGAAAAAGTTGATGCTGAATTTAACTCTTTCGAAAATGGAGATCTACAAACTATGTTCGATGGTGCTTCTGAAGATTTAATCTGGTCAAGTCCTCAGGGAGATTCACTTACAAAATCTCAATGGATGGAAGGAATGAAAGGATGGCATGGTGCTTTTGAAAACTTTAAGTTTACAAACAGACAGTACTACCCTGGTGTTGATGACACTGAATTTTTACCTGATGGAGGTGTAAGATCATACGGTGTATGGACATACAACCATAAAGAAACTGGTACAGAATTTGAAACTTCTTATTATTCAGTTCAACAATTTGATGAAGAAGGCGATACAGCTTTCATATGGGAGTTTTTTGACTTCGGTAGTATAATGCTTGGATTACAATAGTAATTAAATTAACAAATTAAAAAGGGGCTTTATGCCCCTTTTTTTATTCTACTCTCTGGAATGTTGAGAAAAAAAATCCCATAGTAAAACACTAGTTTTAAGATCATTATCTAAACTATAATCCCACCAATGACCACCTCTTAGCATTTTATAATGTACAATGCTAGGTCCATTTATATCTGATTCATATGTGTATTTTTCAAAATCTACAGGCCCCATATAGTTAGCCCATGAAGTACTTACCATACTATTGAAAATAAAAGAATCATTAGAATTATTATTTGATTTCCAAAAATCTACAACCTCCTCAACAGTTTTAAAACCTTGTGGGTCAAAACCATTGTATGCTACAACAGGATCAGATGTTCCATGAATTTTTAAAAGTGGAGTTGGTGAAGATGGGTTACAGGTATTATATGTATCCGTGAGCATTGTTCCTGCTACATCACCAATTGCTGCAAAAACATTATCTGTATTACATGCCAAAAAATGAGAAAACATACCTCCGTTTGAATAGCCTATTGCATAAACTTTATTTAAATCAAGAATATTATTTAGATTTATTTCTTCTAACATAGCATTAAAGAATCCTATGTCATCTACATTACTTTTATTAATAAATGATGGAGAACTACCATTTGTTGGTGCTGCATTCCAATGAGTAGATCCTCCAGGCAATAATGCTCCTTGGGGATATACTAAAACAACTCCATTCTCATTTGCTACATTTACTAAATCTGACATATTATAAAACTGGTCAGCTTGACCTGAGTAGCCATGAAAATTAAAAATTACAGGAAGATTAGTTCTTGATTGAATATTTGGAGGTATATAAAGTAAATATTCTCTATTTAAACCACCATGTTGAAGATTGTAGCTTGAGAGTCCTTCGAAGTATTCAAAATTACCAGATCCTTCTTTGGATAAATTTTCATCAAGATCAGAATCTGATTTTGTACAACCAAAAATTAAAATAATAATTAATGTAAATGATACTCTCATATTAAATCACTAAAACTTAAGATGTCTTACAGTTTCTGCATTATCCATTAATTTTCTTAATGAATCTATACCAATCTCAATATGTTTTTGATCAAATTGTTTTGAATTAATTTCATCTTTTTCAAGAGTTTTTACGCCTTCAGGAGTCATTGGCGAATCTGAAACCAATAATAATGCTCCTACTGGAATTTTATTATGAAAACCTACTGTAAATAGTGTAGCCGTTTCCATATCAATTGCATAAGCCCTGGTTTTCGTTATATAGTCTTTAAATCCTTTATCATATTCCCACACTCTTCTATTGGTTGTATAAACAGTTCCTGTCCAGTAATCAGTTTTAAATTCTCTGATAGTTGTAGATATAGCTTTCTGAAGAGAAAATGAAGGCATAGCAGGAACTTCAGGAGGAAAATAATCATTTGATGTTCCATCTCCCCTAATAGCTCCAATTGGAAGAACAAAATCACCAATATTAATCCTGTTTTTTAATCCGCCACATTTGCCAAGGAATAGAACAGCCTTTGGAGTTATTGCTGATAAAAGATCCATAATAGTAGCTGCATTAGGGCTACCCATTCCAAAATTTATTATTGTAATATTTTCAGATGTCGCTGAAGTCATATTTTTATCTTCTCCATTAATCTCACAGCCAGAATTTTCAGCAAAGATCTTTACATACTTATCAAAGTTTGTCAAAAGAATATACTCTCCAAAACTATCAAGTTCCAATCCAGTATACCTTACAAGCCAATTATCTACTATCTCTGATTTAGTTTTCATATCTTTTTTTTAGAGTTTTACAAAGTTACTGATTTTATAATTCTATGTTAATTATATACATCTAAAGAGTTTTTCATATCTAATTTTTATGTTTGCAAATTAAAATGGAAGTATCTAGAGAAGAAGAATTTTGGAATGCCCTTACCCACTTTATTGGACTTTTAGGATCAATTATTGGTATCACCTATTTAATATATACAAATGATAACTTACCAATACTAAATCTTTCAGGTGTTCTTTTTTTTGGATTCGGACTTACATCTGTTTATTTATCTTCAACATTATATCACTATGTATCAGAGCCAATTCTTAAAGAGAAACTAAGGATATTTGATCATATAAGCATATATTACTTAATAGCAGGTTCTTATGCTCCTATTTGTTTAATAACACTTCTTGACAAATCAGGTCTTTATATCTTTATAGCAGTTTGTATTATAGCTCTTTTTGGCACAATATTTAAGCTTTTTTATACCGGTAAATTTGAAAAACTATCCCTAGGATTATATTTACTAATGGGATGGTTAATAATAGTAGATATTAAAACTTTATTTGAAAATTTAGAGTTTAATGCAATTATATTATTAGCCTTGAGTGGTCTTAGCTATACTCTTGGAACTATTTTTTATTCAATGGAACAAAAATATGCTCATACAATATGGCATCTATTTGTAATTGCTGGTAGTACATTCCACTTCTTTTTGGTTCTTTTCTATATTATATAGATCCTCAATTAAGAGGGCCTATTTAAATATCTATTTAACAAGAAGTTTATATTCTCCCGCTACTTCAATTCCGGCAGAATGTCCTATATCTTCAAGAATAATTTTTTTACTTTTCTTATTGAATAATTTTACATTAATCCTAGCATTCATACTCTCATCTATTCTACCATTCATAAAACCACTTATAGGAGCTGCAAGTGTTGTAGCCTTCTCTCTATGTGCATTAATATTGAGTTTATATGAGTTATTTTCCATCTCTATTTTTACATTTTTTTTACTAATCTCACAAGAATTAACTTTAGTTCCGTTATAAGTTGTAAACTCAATAAGCTTATTGTCAATTAACACTCCTGCTATGTGTCCAATAAAAGAACTTTTAAGCCAAGGAATAATAGCGATAGAGGATTTAATAGAAATGTTTGGTTTAGAAAAATGATTGCTTTGCATCCAAATGTATGCTTTAGGAAAAGAGTGTCCCCAATCTTTCTCCATATATCCTTTACCTCCATCAAAGGAAACATCAATTCCATTATGATTAATAACACCTGAAATACTATGATTCATACTAAGAATACCATGATAACATTCCATAAAAGGAATAAAAGAATAAGGACCCATAATTCCTGGTGAAAAGAAACTATTAGACCAAGGATGTTGATTTTTAAATACTAGTTGACCTTTTAGGTTAGGTAAATCAAGTGAAACTTTATCATAAGTAAAAATATTATTACCTATTGAAAGATTATGTTCTTTAGGAGTAGGCAAAAACATATTAGAATCAAATTTATGGTAAACAGCTTCGTGATTTTTACCATCTAAAATTTGAATAAAAGACTGTTTATTACCATGTTCGTCCATAGCAATACCAGGGATAATTGCAAAAGCATTATTTTGATCTTTTGATACAATCTTATAGTACCAACCTTCGAAGTATCTTTTAGTCTTACCCCACCCATGATAAACATGTGGATTCCAAATTGCATGAAGTCTATTTAATTGATTCAATTTCTATATATTTAACTTAAGTTATAAAAAGATTCAAATAAATATGAATTTTAAAACAAAAAAACCTACTCTTTTACTGGTTGATGTTCAGAAAGCTTTTTTAGATAAAGATTATCCTGGAATTAAGAGAAATAATCCTGAAGCAGAGTTTATTTGCGGAAAAATACTTGGGATATGGAGAAAAAAGAAATTCCCTATTATACATGTAAGGCATAGTTCTGATAATGTTGATTCTAAATTACATGAATCTAATACTGGATTTGAATTTAATGATTATGTTACACCTAAAGGTGATGAAATTGTATTAAAAAAAAATGTAAATAGTGCTTTTATTGGTACTGATTTAAAATCAATTTTAGACAAGTCTAATACAGAGATACTTATTATAGTTGGGATGACAACAAATCATTGTATTTCAACGACAGTAAGAATGTCTGGTAATCTAGGTTTTGAAACTTATTTAATTTCAGATTCAACAGCCTGTTATAATACAAAAGGGATAAACGGTGAAATAATTGATTGTGAAGTGATTTACCAAGCAGCTCTTGCTAGTTTAAATGAAGAGTTTGCTTCTGTTATTAACTCAGAAGAGTTAATAAATTTAATTGAATAACATATATATCAAAAATAAATATTACACATATCTCATAGTTTTAATTCTTGCAGCAGAATCAATTTATATCCTGCCTTATGTATTAGCTAGAGTTTTTAGACCAACATTTTTAGATGTATTCGATCTTACAAATCTTGAATTAGGTACACTTTTTTCAACTTATGGTATTGTTGCATTTTTATCATATTTATATGGCGGAATATTGGCTGACAAATATTCTCCAAGGAAATTACTCTCGGTTTCTTTAATACTAACATCATTTGGTGGAGTAATTATGATGACTTATCCGTCATACACGGTAATGCAGTTATTATTCGCATATTGGGGATTTACTACTGTATTTCTATTTTGGGCCCCTATGATTAAGGCAACTAGAATGATTGGAGGTCAGAAAAAACAAGGTAAAACATTTAGTTTTCTTGATGGAGGAAGAGGAGTAGTAGCATCTTCAATTGGAGTAATTGGAGTAATAATTTTTTCAATACTAATTACAACAGATATATCGACAGCTAATATTGAAGACAAACAAAATGCATTTAAATATGTAATAGGTGTTTCATCTATAATTGTTTTTTTATGTGGTTTAGTTGTTTACTCATTTTTAAAAGTTGAGATTTCTGATGATGAAAAAATTGGTGATTTCAAAAACATGAAAAAGCTTCTAAAATCAAAATCTATATTTCTAATTTCACTAATTATCCTTTGTGCTTACATGGGATATAAAATTACTGATATATACTCACTTTATGCTTCTGAAGTGATGATGTATGATCAAATTAATGCGGCAAAAATTGGTGCTTACCAGCAATATCTAAGACCTATAGTTTGTATATCAGTTGGTTTGTTTTCTGATAAGACAGGTAATATTAATAATATATTTTTTGGTTTTATAATTATGTTAATAGGATCTATAATATTTGCTAGTGGAATAGTTAGCTCATCTGTTAATATATTATTCATTATCTCCTTAATTATTGTTGCTACTGGAACTTATGCAATTAGAGGACTGTATTTTTCTATTCTAAATGATGGTGATATACCTGTGGCATTATCTGGAACTGCAATTGGTATTGTTTCAATTATAGGATACTCTCCAGATATATTTGCAACTCCACTTTATGGTTATTTATTAGATACATATCCAGGAATTCAGGGTCATCAATTTATATATATGATTCTTGGAGTGTTTTCGTTAATTGGATTATACACAACTTTAAAGTTTAAAAAACTTATAAAGTAGTCTTATTAAGAAATATTGCTAAATTTATAACTAATCAAAAATCAAATTTAAATGAAAAAATTATTAATATTATTGTCAATTTTTATGATCTCAACATCTTGCGAAACCCCTGAATCTTCTTCACAGGTAATTGGGTATTCAGTTGCAACTGACGGGGAGAGAACTGATATATTAGCTGTTTCAGAGGATATAGGTAGTGTATGGGCAACATATATCGACGCTCACAACTCTAGAGATTTAGAATCTATTAGAGCTCTAAACGCAGTTGATTTCTCTTCATTTGGTCCTGCAGGTGAAGTTGTTGAAGGTACTGATGCACACATTGAGTTTTTAACTGAATGGTTCGATATGAATAATCCTAAATGGACAATTCTTTGGTCTATATCAAATAGAGGAGAAAATTCTGAAGGAGAAACTGATGAATATGTTACCGCTGGACATCAAGTTACATTAAGTGTTGATGGAAATGATATCACTGTGTACCAAGTAATAGATGCAACTATTTCAGATGGAAAGATTGTAAGTTTTAATGTATTTCAACAAGAAAGAGGTCAACCTTCAAGTGAATAAAAAATAGACCTCTTCGGAGGTCTTTTTTATTTTATCCTACCAAAAAATGTTTTCCTTGATTGCTCAGAAAGAGATACTCCACTTTCTTCATTGTAATTAAAAGTAACTAATATTCTCTCTCCCTCTTCAACTGCAGTCACTTGATGTATTGATTTGTTTCCTTTAAAAATCATTAAATCACCTTCAAGACTATCTACTCTTATTCCTTTTACTTTTTTATCTAGTATTTTTTCTACTAAATCATAATTTTCTTTACCATTCGTATATCTCATATCATTAAAGAATTCGTACACCCCCCCTTTAGTGCAGTTTTTAACCAATAATGTTATTGTATAGTCAGAATTATCAAAATGCCAACCTAGAGCATCTCCCTTATCGTAATAATTAATATTAATACTAGAAAGAGAATCTTCATATGGATGTAACTCATTTTTATCTAAAAGATCAAGAAAAAAGGACTTAACTATTGTTGAATCATATATTTTTTGAAGAATTGATTCATTCGGAATTAAATCATTAGGAATACATTTTTTTGATGTACTCATTATTCTATTTCTTGGACTATTCTTAGAAAAATTATTGTCATGTTCTGAAATATATACATTATACTCAGATGAACTTTTATATGAATATTTTTTAAGTTCATTAGCCTCGTTTTGAAGTAGTTTCAATCCATTTAAACTAATAAAAGATTTAAAAATTAAGATACCTTTCTCATTTAAAGTTTGACTAAATCTAGAACCACTAGAGAAGAAATTCTCTTTATAAGTATCTCCAAAAATGTTTTTCAATCTAGAATCATTCATTTTCTTAAATTTGATAAAGCAACTTAAACAATTTTATATAAAAATGTCAATTATAATACCTAAAGGTTCAATTATTGCATCATTCATTTATGAAAAATCAAATAATCTAAAAGGATATGAAAAGATGAATGAATTAACTATAAGTGAAGTAAATAGAAATGAAGGTCATCTTGGAAATGAATTATTCTCAAACGATGAAAAATATATATTTATTTCTTATTGGAAAGATTTTGATTCAATTCAAAAATGGAAGAATAATGAATTACATATTGAAGCTAAAAAAATGGGTAATACATGGTACAAGTCATATAAGCTTCAAATCTCTGAGTTACAAAACAATTATAATCTAGATAAATATTGAAAGATCTTTATCTCACGGTATTAATTTTAGCATCAATATCATTAAACATACTAGCATTAATGATGGTTGCTGGTCTAGTTGATGATTTTATTAGTCCATTTATTCCTTTAATTATTGGGTTTCTACTATTTTTGTTTCCAGCAATTAAATATTTTACCAAAAAATGAAAAAACTATTATTACTTATTTTATTTTGTTCATATATTAACTCTGTTGTATCTCAGAAATATTATGACAGTAATGATTTAAAATATTATCTAGATTTTTCTAATAAAACTGCAAATCTTAAGTTTCAAGACTATAAAATAAATGGCCCATTAGAGGAAGTTAAATCCTTTTATGGAAATACTTACACAATTATAAAAGGAGACAGTATTCATTGGATACTTCAACAAAGCATAATGAAAAATAAATACCTCTCCTACCTAATAATAAAAGGGGAATATAAAGATATTATCAAACTTGCAAAAAGAGAGTCTTTGGGAAAGAAGTTAGAGGTAATTACTTCTGATAGAATTTTCTCAGGTTATTTCATGGACTATTTCAATTTTGTTAATGAGGATGAGTATGTAAAAATTAATAGAGATAGGTTAATTGGAGATTACTTAAAAGATGAAGGTCTGCTTGGGGATTATAATATCAAGATATATAGAAATAATGGTGTGAATTACTTTGATCTAGATATGGAAGGGGTAATAAAATTATCAAGAAAAGAGGTTGTAATAGAAACAAATCTTCCAACATTAACAAGATTCGTTGGTATTTATGATGCTGATTTAAATACTAATATTGAGTTTATAAAAAGAGGGATTGTCTCTGGTAGAATATTTTTAAAGAATAAAGCGATTTTCTCTTTGAGTTTAGATCTAAAAAAGAAAATTGGCACCCTAACTACACTAGAGGTTACTGTTAACGATGAAAATGTGGAATTAAACAAAAGGAAGACTACTACTTTCTTAATAAAAGATTAAAATGAGAGATTTTCTAAATTATGGAAGTTCAATTGACATTAAAGTTCTAATTTTCACGGTATTATTTATTGTTATTTGGAAATTATTTATCAATAAAAAAATTAAAAAATGAAAAATCCTGTAAAGTATATTAGTTCAATAATCTTGATAATTCTTTTTTTAATGCTGATAGTCAACATCTTCACTTTTTAAAATCTATAATTCTTATTTAGAATTATTCTTAGTAATTATTTTTTAATAATATTGTACTTAACATTAAATCAAACAAAATGAAAAAAATTACAATTACATTATTATTAATTCTATTTGTATCATCATTAAGTGCTCAAGTTGGACAAGCAAGAATTCTTGAAGTTAAAGATGGTCAAATGGACAAGTTTATGTCTGGAGTTGCAAAAAAGACTCAGATGTATAACAACAGTGAAGATTCTGAAAAATTCTATACATTTCAAATATTAACAGGACCTAATGCAACTGACTTTATAAGAGTTAGATGGATGGAATCAATGAATGAATTAGATAATCCAGTTGATGCAGATGAATTATCATATTGGAATAAAAATGCAAGACCTTACTATACAGAAGGTGCTGCAAGAATATGGTCAAGAAATGCAAATCTATCTCATGTTCCCGAAGAATCAGGAAACACTAATTTAAGAAGAGTTATTTATTATAACTATAAAGACTCTGGAGAACAAGATTTTTGGAGATTTCGTCAAAGAGTAAAAAAAGCAATGGTTGAAAGTGGATATGGATCTGCAATGAATGTTCTTGGATGTGCATCTGGATGTAATGGTAATTGGGTTCAAGTTAGATTTCACCATGATGGGTATGCAGGTCAATCTGCTGATTACGGAGAACCACTCCAAGCTATGATTGAAAAGTACAATGAATTGTATGGAAATGATGCTTATGAACAAGATTCAGATAAAGTTGATGCAACTTTAATGCCTGAAGGAAGAAGAATTAGACATTTAATGTTAATGCCAGAAATGAGTAGCAGTTGGTAAGATTAAATTTATCTACATAATATGAAAAAGACCTCCTAGTGAGGTCTTTTTTTTTATATTTATCTCAATGCTGAAGATTGCGTTTAATGAAAACTATATATATCCTCTTGAAGAGAATCATAGATTCCCTATGATTAAGTATGAATTAATTCCAGAGCAACTTCTTCGCGAAAATACTTGTACAAATGATAATTTTTTTAAGCCAAATAAAATTGACAAGAATATAGTTTTATTGACTCACGAAATTGAATATTTTAAAAGATTTACTTCCCTTAATTTATCTAAAAAAGAAATACGAGAAATTGGTTTTCCATTAAGCAAAGAATTAGTTGAAAGAGAAATGGAAATTGCACAAGGGACTATTAAAGGCATTCACTACTCAATTAAGAATGGGATATCTATGAATATTGCAGGTGGAACTCATCATGCTTTTTATAATAGAGGGGAAGCATTTTGTATGTTAAATGATCAAGCTATAGGTGCTAACTATCTATTAAATGAGCAATTAGCAAAAAAGATAATGATCATTGACCTTGATGTTCATCAAGGAAATGGAACTGCATCCCTATTCAGTTCAAACCCTAATGTATTTACCCTTTCTTTTCATGGAAAGAAAAACTATCCTTTTAGAAAGGAAATAAGTGATTTAGATATTGAGTTTAATGATAATACTAAGGATGATGAATATCTTGATAAATTAAAAGAAACAATCCCTAGAGTACTTAATAAATTTGAACCAGATTTCATCTTTTATCTATCAGGTGTTGATGTTTTAGAGAATGATAAACTTGGAAGATTATCACTGTCAATAGAAGGTTGTAAGAAAAGAGATAAATATATTCTAGAAATATGTCATAAAAATTCAATTCCTGTGCAGGTTTCAATGGGAGGAGGTTATTCTTCGATATTAAAGAATATTATTGAAGCTCACTCAAATACTTTTAGATTAGCTCAAGAGATATTTTTTTAATAATTTAGGAAGAACAACATCATTATGAAAAAACTAATCCTAGTATTAATTACTACCATTCTTTATTCTTGTACTGATTCATTTCAAATTCAAGGAATAAGTGATGAGGTAGAAGTCCTTAGAGATAACTATGGTATAAATCACATTTATGCTAATAATCAAGATGATTTATTTTTTATGCAAGGATACCTTGCTGCTAAGGATAGATTGTTTCAATTTGAAATATGGAGAAGGCAAGCAACTGGGACAGTATCAGAAATATTTGGAGAAGATGAATTAGATAGAGATATAGGGACTAGATTATTTAAATTTAGAGGTGATATTGAAGATGAACTTAATCACTATCATAAAGATGGTTTTAAAATTATATCATCTTTTGTTTCAGGGGTTAATAAATATATTGAAGAAATAAACAATAATCCTGAATTGCTTCCGATTGAATTTAAGGTTTTAGGTATTAAACCTGATACTTGGACTAATGAAGTTGTCATTTCAAGACATCAAGGATTACTTGGAAATATTGATCAAGAACTTAATATTGGAAGAGCAGTTTCACTTATAGGAGAAGATAAGGTTAAGGAACTTATGTGGTTTCATCCAAAAGAACCTTCATTGGAACTTGATAAAAATATTACTCATGATGATTTAAAACAAGATATTCTAAGACTATATAATGCTTATAGAGAGCCAATTAAATTTAAAAATCATTATGTATTAGATAAATATAAGAGTAGTGATAAAGTAGCTGAGGTTGTAGAATCTAATTTTATTAATGATGAATATTCAATAGGAAGTAATAATTGGGCACTTTCAGGTGACAAATCGTTTAATGGTTATCCCCTTTTAGCTAATGATCCTCATAGATCATTATCTAACCCTTCACTAAGATATATGGCACACTTAGTTGCCCCAGGATGGAATGTTATTGGAGGTGGCGAACCAGAAATTCCTGGAATATCAATTGGTCACAATGGAATAGGTGCATGGGGATTAACAGTTTTTAGAACGGATGCTGAAGATCTTTATGTATATAAATTAAACCCATCTAATCTTAATGAGTATATGCATGACGGTCAATGGAAAAGATTTAAAAAGATTAATGAAAGTATAAAAGTCAAAAATAAAGATGAAGTTAATGTTGAGCTTTTATATTCAGTTCATGGACCTGTAACATTAATTGATAAAAAAAGAAAAAAAGCATACGCAGTAAAGAATGGATGGTCTGAGATAGGAGGATCACCATATCTAGCATCTTTAAGAATGGACCAAGCAAAGAATTGGGAAGAATTCAGAGATGCCTGTACTTACTTTAATATACCTGGGGAAAATATGGTTTGGGCAGATAAATACGGAGACATTGGATGGCAGGCTGTTGGAATAGCTCCTATAAGAAAATCTCATAGTGGTTTAGTTCCAGTTAATGGTAATGGAAAATATGATTGGAATGGATATTTACCAATTATAGAAAAACCTAATCTTTATAATCCAGAAAAAGGTTATATCTCAACTGCTAACCAAAATGTTACTCCTGATGACTATAAAAGGTGGGATGCTGTGGGTTTTGATTGGTCTGATCCTTACAGAGGAAATAGAATTAATAGTTTAATTGAAAGTAAAAATAAATTTAATATAGATGAGATGATTGATCTCCAAGTTGATTATTATTCGATCCCATCTGAACAAATAATTAAGCTTGCTTCTGGAAACATTTCAAATAATCTAAATTATTTTGAAAAACTTAAAAATTGGAATAATATTTTAGATAAAAATTCTATTGCAGCGGGTATTTATATAGAATGGCAAACACAAATATATCTAGAGTTTGTAAATAAGTTTGTTCCAAAATCAGTTAGAAAATATTTAGATGTTCAAATGTTTAGAATAATTGAGAATATATCAAAAATGAACAACTCTTACAGAGCTGAATTCCTTGAGAAAACATTTGATGCGGCTATAGTAAGCTTAAAAGAAAGATATGGAGAGGATTCAGAAAAGTGGATTTACGGTCAAGATGATTATAAACATGTTAAAATAAATCATCCATTAGAAAATGTTGTAAATGATTCTATAAAAAAAATAGTTGAACTTAAAACCTACCCTAGAGGTGGTGATGGTTTTACTCCTGGCTCTACTTCAAGCAAACTTAATCAAAGATCTGGAGGAAGCTTTAGAGTAGTTATAAATACAAAAGATTGGGATAATAGTTTTGCAACAAACTCTCCTGGACAATCTGGAGATCCAAATAGTAAGTTTTATAAAAACCTATATGAAGATTGGGCTAATGATAAGTTTTTTCCACTTTTATTCTCTAAAAGTAAAGTTTTAAAAAATCTTAGTGATAGAAAGGTTTATCGACCAATTGATTAATTAGAATAAATTTTCACTATTAATTCTCCATCATTACCTATAAAAGCTCTGTACATTCCAGCAGTATTAAATTCCATAGATACATTCCCGTTTTTATCTAGACCTATTACCCCACCGTCACCTCCAGTTTTCATAACTTTTTCTAATGATTTTTTTGATGCTTCTGTTATACTTTTATTATCGTACATTATTTGAGCTGCAATATCATATGCAACTACATTTCTAATAAAATGCTCTCCCCATCCTGTTGCAGAAATTCCACAGCAATCATTATTTGCATAAGTTCCTGCTCCTATAATGGGAGCATCCCCTATTCTACCCCATTTTTTATTAGTTGTTCCTCCAGTTGAAGTTCCTGATGAAATATTTCCATTTTTATCAATTGCTACACAACCAACTGTTCCATATTTATAGTCATTAATAAAGGGATCAACAACTGCTAGTCTATCATTTTCTTTTGCCTTTCTAACTGAATTTAGTCTTCTTTCAGTTATAAAATATGAGTTAGGCATGGTGTCTAATCCCATTTTAATTGCAAATTCATCTGCGCCTTCAGAGGAAAGAAGAACATGTGGGGAATCATTCATGACTGAAATAGCTGCAGAAATTGGATTTTTTATATACTGAGAACCAGCTATTGCACCAGCATTAAGATTAGAACCTTCCATAAATGAAGCATCTAAACTCACTGTTTCATCATTAGTCAAAACTGCTCCTAAACCAGCGTTAAATAAGGGTGAATTTTCCATTATTTTTATAGTTTCTTCAACAGCATTTTGACTTGTTCCACCTTCTTGCAATATTTGATAACCTGTTTTAACTGCCTCTTCTAACTTTTGTAGATAAGCCAATTCTAATTCAGGAGTCATATTTTCTTTAAGAATTGTACCTGCGCCTCCATGAATAACAATTGCAATATTATTTTCTTCATAATCAGATTGACATGAACTAAAAAGTACTAAGCTAACAAGGGTTATTAATATTCTCATCTAGTATAATTTATCTTAAAATATACTTATATTATATTAAAACTAATTCTACATGAAACATTTTATTTTAATTATTTTAATAATATTTTCTACAAACAGCAATTCACAAATCAATAATATAGCTGAAAAATTAGGGTATGATAAGGATGCCAAACTTCTAATCATTCATGGTGATGATATTGGAGTCTCTCATTCGGTAAATATTGCATCATTTGAGGGGTTTAAAAATAATGCAATAACCTCTGGAAGTATTATGGTTCCATCTCCATGGGTCAAAGAAGTTGCACAATTCCATAAAAATTATCCAAATTATGACTTAGGTCTTCACCTAACTCTTACAGCAGAGTGGAAAAACTATAAATGGAATGGTGTAATGTCATCTAATGAAATTAGTTCTTTATTAAATGAAGAAAATGAATTCTATGACAATACAAATGAAGTAAATTTAAAAGCTGATCCAGAGGAGGTAAGAAAAGAAATTCAAGCACAAATTGATTATTCAAAATTAATAGGTTTAAATCCAACTCATATTGACACACATATGGGTTCATTAGCTGTTAATAAAAATTTATGGAAAGCTTACATTGAAGTAGGTCATAAAAACAAACTAGTTTCAATGGTTACAAAAACAAGAAGTCTTAATTTATTTGATGAAGATTTTCCAATGCCTGATTATATAGTTCCTGTAAATGATATATATATGTTATATCCAGGAGCAGACAGAGAATTTATTGAATCTGCTGTAGGAGAGAATGTTGCAAATACATTATTGGTAAAAGATATTTATAAATATGATGATTGGTATAATTTATATTCGGATAAGATAAAATCATTAAATCCTGGATTAAATGTGTTTCTACTGCACTTAGGCTATGATAATGAGGAGCTTAAAGGAGTTACAATAGAGCACCCAGAATATGGGGCTAGATGGAGACAGCTAGATTTTGAAGTATTTAATTCAGATGAGATTAAAGAGTTACTAATCGAGGAAGGTATTAAACTAGTAAATTGGGGTGAAATTAGAGATATAGTGTATCCCAATTAACAAAAAATGTTTATTTTTAAAAAAATAAAAAAATGGAAAAAAATATTTCAAAAGTAAGAGCTCATGATGCAATAGTTGGTATTTTATATTTATCAGGAGTAGGATTAAGTTATTTAACAGGAAATTACAGTTTCTTATGGATAGTAATTGGTGTAGGGTTTCTTCAAATTATAAGTCCTTTTACTAAATTTTGTCCAGTCTATTTTGTGTTAAACAAAATGATGCCAAATTCTGATCCAATTCAAAACGGTAAATAGTCTTTAATCTACATATTTCTTTACCTTTGCGCCTTTATGAAAATAAACTTTAGTAAGTATAACGGTGCTGGTAATGACTTTATCGTAATTGACGATAGAAATAATAATATTGAGAATAATTCACTACTAATAAAGAAGCTCTGTAACAGGAATTTTGGTATCGGTGGAGATGGACTTATCTTAATAAAAGAATCTAAATCAACTGACTTTGAAATTTTTCATTATACATCTGATGGAAATCTAGGCTCTCTTTGTGGAAATGGTTCAAGATGCGCAATATCTTTTGCTTTCAAAAATAACATCATTGGTAAAAAGACTGTATTTGAAGCATTTGATGGTGTTCACGAAGCTGAGGTAATTAATGAGGATCTGATTAAAATGGAGATGAAGATTAATTCTCAGATCATAGAGAATAAATATGGAACTTGGGTAGATACTGGATCACCACACCTAGTTATTGAAAAAGAAAATACTGATAAATTAGATGTTAACCTAGAAGGAAGCTCTATTAGGTATAATGAACACTATAAAAAAGAAGGTGTAAATGTTAATTTTATTGAAAAAATATCTAATGAAACTTTTAAAATTAGAACTTATGAGAGAGGCGTTGAAAATGAAACTCTTGCTTGCGGAACAGGTTCTACAGCATCAGCTATATGTATGAATTATTTAGGAAAGTCAAGTAGCAATCTTATTACTATGAAATGTAGAGGTGGTGACTTAAAAGTTCAATTTAACTCTAAGAATAAGGAATTTAATAATATTAGTATAACTGGACCAGCAAAATTAGTTTTTGATGGACAAATAAATATTAAAATATAAACTTACAAAGTATAACTCCGATTAAAACACCCTCGAGCCAAGTTAAAATAAGGACTTGATATTTACTAAGATTAAATTCTTTTGAAATCTTCCAAATCATCTTTTCATGCCACTTAAAAAAGTTATTCATTTTTAAATTTAATTATCTTTTGAGTGCCAATAAGCTAGTAAAATAAAAAGGACCTGAAATGGAAGTCTAATGATAGTTTGATTTCTTGTAGCACCCAAAATGGACTGAGATAACTCACTTTCTGCGAGATGAATATTAGCAGGAAAAACACAAATAAGAAGTATAATTAATCCGTATGATGCAAAAGTTCTGGTTTTTTTAAAAAAAAGTAGAATCCCAAATGAAATTTCAGCAATTCCAGAGAGATAAACAAATCCCAAATGAAAAGGAAGATAATTTGGCATTATGGCAAGAAAAAAATCAGGGTCTATAAAGTGTCTTACTCCAACATATGTATAAGAAATTGACATAAAGTATATAGTAAGTAATTTAAAGTATTTCATCTTTCTCTATAGTATTAAACTAATATTAGATGAAAAAAGTTTTACTGATATAGATAAAAGAATAATTCCAAAAACTTTTTTAATAATTCCAATTCCATTTTTTCCAAGAATTCTTTCAATCCTATTTGCAGATTTCAGTATTATGTAGACAAATAAAGAATTAATCATAATTGCCAATATAATATTTACTAGATGGTATTCAGCTCTAAGAGACAAAAGAGTAGTAAGAGTTCCAGCTCCTGCAATGATGGGGAATGCTATTGGAACTATAGATGCAGTTTCAGGTTCTTCTCCCTGAAACATTGTAACACCTAAAACCATTTCAAGAGCAATAAAAAATATTACTATTGCACCAGCTACTGCAAATGAATTAATATCGATACCAACTAAATTTAGTATTTCCTCACCTACAAAAAGGAAACCAATCATTATAATCATTGCTACTAGGGTAGCTTTTTCAGATTCAATCTTGCCAACCTTCTCTTTTATAGATACAACTACAGGTGTTGAGCCTATTATGTTGATAACAGCAAAAAGTATCATACTTGCAGTAAAAACCTCTTTAAAATCAATCATTTTACAAATAACTAAATAAAAGTTGATATTTAATTAGTTAAAGGACAATTATTGAGCCTACCATAGAGTCATGGATTGAACAAACATAGTAAAATGTTGTACCCGAACTTCCTGCTGGAACAGTCCATGAAATAGTACCATTATCAGTTCCATTATTTGTGACATCTGGTGTTTGGTTGTCAGAACCCACACCAGTAGAAGTTTTTAAAAAAAAAGGATGACCAGGAGAGTTTACATTAAATACAATATCATCACCAGCATTTACTTTAAGAGTAGGATCAAAACCAAATTGAGTTTCGTTACTATCGGTTACGGATACTCTATAATTGTTAGAGTTTTGAGCTGTAACTGAGAATACAAAAGTTCCAGAGGGTAATTCAGTCAAAGCTACAGGATCTGAAGATGATGAAGTGTTGCTATTATTAGACAAGGATGTGTTTGAATTTGAAGAATAGTCTGTACCTGCATCATCAGATTTAGAACATGACATACATACAATAAGTAATATAAGTGACAAATATTTATTCATATTGCAATTATATTGAATATATCAATTGGTTCATTTTAAGATAATGTTAAAATATTTAATCAGTTTGAAAAATATCTATTCCTGTATGGATTTGAATATACTTTTGAATTAAGTTAACAAAAGCAGATGCAAAGGTATTTCTAGACTGTTGTGTATCTCTTAGGTCAGGAAATGGAAACTCTAACTGTATTGCATTAAAATTAAAATTTCTATCCTTCCCATAAAGAAATGTATTATAACCACCACTAAAGTATTTCATACCTTCTGGACTAGGACTATTTGGACTCGGTAATGCTGTATATAAATTATTCTCAAAAAATGACCCTAAGCTATTTGGACCCCTTAGTATTTCAGATAATGTTTCAGTTGAGGAATTAGCAATATTAAAGATACTCGTGTTATCAATAGAAATATTTTGATCAATATAACTATTAGAATTATCAAGCTGATCTCCACTTAACAAATATCCAATCCATGTCCTTATGTCATAAAATCCATCTGGATTGGCCCCATGACCATGAATGTCAAATAGAAAACCAGTAGAATATTTAGAGAGGATTTCCTCTCTTGCAGAATTAATATAAAAATGAAACTCATCAAATGCTCTCTCTGCAAAAACATTTCCTTGAGCTGCTTCTATAATCTCTCTATTTGCATCAAGTTTAGTTCTCTTTAGGTTATTTATTATTACATAAGGTCTAATATTATAATTAGAATAAAAGTAATTTCTAATTGCTATACCCAACTCAATTGTGTTAGAATCTGTAACAGTAACTCCATATGACCTATTTCCAATTTCGGGTGGTGAGATATCTCCACCATGGGGAATACTTAATATTAAGGGAATATTGCCAGGGTAATAAGTAACATAACTTTTTCTACCATAATAAGTTTCACCATATAAATAAGGAGCATCACTTCCTAATTCAGTAAAACTTACATCATTAGATTCATCATTCTGCTGAGTGATTTCTTTATTACAAGAAAACAAAGCTAACAGTAATAATAAATATAGATACGATTTTAAACCTCCCATTATTTCAAGTTTCGATATTTTAAAATTATGTTAAAACTTTTACTAATTAAAAGTTAAAGGTATAATCTTTAAGAATTAATCCACTTAAAAGCAGAATGTTTGCACTATAATTTAAAAACAAAAAAATGATATTAAGTTTTATAAAATATTCAATTTTAAGTCTTGTATTAAGTTCAGGTGTAAATGACAAGAACATCGTAGAAACTGCTGTTTCTAATGATAACTTCTCAACACTAGTTGCTGCAGTACAAGCCGGAGATTTAGTAGGTGCACTTTCTTCAGAAGGTCCATTTACAGTTTTTGCCCCAACAAATGATGGTTTTGCTAAACTACCAGAAGGAACTATAGATACTCTTTTAAAGCCTGAGAATAAAGAAACTTTACAATCTATTCTTACGTATCATGTGGTAGCTGGTAAATTTATGGCAGGTGATGTCGTAAAAGCTATTAACGATAATGGTGGAGAGTTTAAAGTAACAACCTTACAAGGTAGTGATCTAACTTTGAAATTATGGGAAGGTAGCGTGTATGTATATGATAACCAAGGTGGAAAAGCTAAAGTAGTAATTGCAGATGTAGATACTTCTAACGGAGTGATTCATGCAATTGATAATGTAGTGCTTCCAGAATAATTTTGTTTAATTATTTTGTTTGGTGAAAGGGCTCTTAGGAGCTCTTTCTATTTATAATAAAAAAGGCTCCTCTTGGGAGCCTTTTTATTTATAAAAATATTTATTAGAAGTCTACTCTTTCTAGAGTAGTTCTTACTCTTCCATTCCATTCTCTTAAGCTTTTATCTCTCATCATTTCATCATTTGATTGTTGTTCCCAACCAAACATTTCATTATAGTCTTCTTCCCAAGTTGAATCCATATTAGACCATTCTCTTCCATACTTATCAAAACCACTAAACACAACAAGAATATTCATATCACCCCCAGATACAGGACTAAAAACTCTTCTAAAAGCAGATGGGTTTCTTTTTTCTAGAACCTTCCCTGTTCTATATATAAATCTAGAAATATGATCTCTCATACCGGGCTTGAATCTAATAATAGTTTTAGTTAGATATTTAGGTGGTGCTTGATCCCCAATTTGGGCCCATTCTTCCCACATCCATCTTTGTTGACCACCTACAGGATCTGCATATGGCGATACATTTTTTTCCCAATATTCTAATTCATCAGAGCGGTCAAGATCATAGCTTTTATTACTTTGACCTACTAAATATCTTTCATAAACTCCCATATTATCTCCGGTTAGGACTTTATAAGTATGAATAATACTGCCATCTTCTTTATTAAACATTTTTGTTTTTTTATCAGCAGCTTTTTCAAATTTCTCTACCATTCCATCTTTAGCTTTATAGACAAAGGTTGTCATGTAAGTATTATTAGGATTGTTTTGAGAAAATCCGATTGTAGTAACGAACAACGCTACCAATATTAAAATTTTTGATTTCATTTTGTTTGATTTAAAGTTAAGCTCTAATTTACTAATTATATTAAATTAAAATAAAATAATTTAAAGCAATTATCTTCTTTTTTTAAGAAGAAACCTTAGAGCTAATACAATAAATATTACTGTAAAAATTATTCGAAAAAATTCTGTTTCATTCATAATATAAAAGAATGTATTCACTAAATCTATTCAAATTCCATTAATTAATTGTAAATTATAGAATGGAATCTTTGATTTTCTTTGTAGGATTTATTGTTTTTGCGCTCATGGTAGTAGGTTTACTTATTTTATTATCAAAACAATCTTAATTTTTAATTTTAGGCAGTAAATATTCTAAAATAAAAAAAGTCAGACAACATATTCCAAACGCAATTAAATATCCACTATCATCTTCCTTGTTAATAAAACTATCAAATATCATTGAGGAGAGTGTAATTCCTGTAAAAAGGATTATGTAAAAGAATAATTTTTTTATAAACTTTACGAATAATTTCATTTCTAAAAATTAAAGTTAAACAATTATGAAAAAAAATCTTATTAAAATTATAAGGTTTGGATTACGTATACACTCAATTTTCCATTTTATAGAATTTGTAAGTGCTCTTTATGAACAAGCTTATATAACAGCCTCAATTGCTTTTATAGCATGCATAATAGAAATAACAGCTAGTTTCTTAATTCCCAAAGATCATATTCATCTAAGACCTTTTATTTCTGAAGTTCATGAAAAATGTGATGAAGAATAAGTACATTTAAAAATTAAAATTGAACTAAAACATTCTAATTATTTTTATCATTGAATAATATTCATAAAATTCTTTTAATAATTATATCATCAAGTTTTATTTGTTGTGATAATATAGAATTAAACTCAACTTCTTTTTCAAGAATTGAAATAATTGGACCCGAAGAAAATATTTTCACAGATGAAATTCAAGTTTATAAAGACTCTATTGATTTAAAGCTAGATCGCATTGTAGGTTATTCTGAAGGTCTTTACACTAAAACAGATTTCGATAAAACAAATTTTAATTCAAGCTTAGGTAATCTTGTTGCTGATATTTTATTTACTCAATCAGATTCAATATTTAATGAACAAGAAGGTAAAAAAATTGACTTTGTGCTTCAAAATCATGGTGGTATTAGATCCTCTCTCTTTAAAGGTGATATAAAACTTACTGATATTTATAAAATATTACCCTTTGAAAATGAAATTGTTATTATTGAGGTCCTTGGAGAGACTGTGGAAGAAATAATTACTTTTTTAAGAAAAGAAATTAATCCTCATCCTATATCTGGAATATCAATTGGAACGAATAAAGCTCTTATTAAAGGAAAATTAATTGATCCTTCAAAAAAATATTATATAAGCACAAATGATTACTTATTAAATGGAGGAGATAATATGTTTTTTTTGGAAAAAAACTCTAGAGTATATAGATTGGGATATTCACTAAGAGATGCATTTATAAATTTCACAAAGTCTAATTTAAAATTATCATCAAATATTGATAATAGATTTTTAAAAAATGAATAGAAGAAAATTTATTTATAATTCAAGTATAGCATCACTTTCAGTAGTTGGTTTAAACTCCTGCAATATTCTAGATAAAAATGTTAAGATATCTATTTTGCATACAAATGACGTTCATAGTCAAATTGAACCATTTCCATTTAATCACAATATTTATCCTGATAGAGGAGGGTTTGCTAAAAGAGCTAATATTTTTAAAGGATTAATGAAAATTAATCCTAATACGTTAATTTTTGATGCAGGTGATATATTTCAAGGGACTCCATACTTTAATTTCTTTCAGGGAGAATTGGAACTTAATCTAATGAAGAAAATGGGTTATAATGCAGCAACCATTGGTAATCACGAATTTGATGCAGGACTAGATATTCTTAAAAGAAATATACTAAATAATAATTTTCAATTTATTTCATCTAATTATGATTTTACTAATACTGCATTAGAAGGTCTTGTTAGTAGATATAAAGTTTATAAAAAACAAAATATTAAAATCGGTGTATTTGGATTAGGTATAGAGCTTAATGGTCTTGTAAATTCTTCCCTATATAAAGAAACTAAATATCATGATCCTATTGAAATAAGTAATGAAATGACTCATAAACTTAAAACAGAGGAAAAATGTGATTTGATTATTTGTATTTCGCATCTTGGTCATACTTATCAAGGTGATAAAATAAGTGATTTAAAACTAGGTAGATTAACATCTGATATTGACTTAATAATCGGAGGTCACACTCATACATTATTAAAAAAACCAGAAATTATTAAAAATTCTAAGAATAAAGATGTAATTATAAATCAGGTAGGCTCCAATGGTGTATATGTAGGAAAAATTGATTTTAATTTCTCAAATTTCAATAAAAACTCTTATAATTCTTTAGTTGAAGTTTAATCCTTAACTATTTGTTTTACAGTTATTTATTACCTGTATATCGTAATAGTGGTTGGTGTGTATAGGCCAAAAGATAAAAAAGATAATATACTATCAACTATTGAGTGTTTTACTACAAGTTTATAGTCTGTCTTCCCATTTAACTCTCCTATATTAGGTGTGGTATCTGAGATTAATCCACCAACAAAATTATGTTGCTTCAAAACTTTAGTATATCCTTGTTTTGGCCCATCACCGTATGTAAAAGTATGAACACTACAAGATGTTAGTAAAAAAAAGATTAAAATGATTAAAAGTGTTTTTCTCATAAAGAGTTATCGTAAATTTATTAAAAATATAAGAATTATGGATTCATCTATATCTTGGAAATGTAAACATACCTGGAAAAGAGCAAGAATCAATACAATGTGGTGTTTAATAGGTTGCTCTATAGGTGATTTTGGTACAATTTTATATTTTCAAAATATCGATCACACTTGGACTACTGGTGGTATTATGTTACTTGCTATAGTTAACGGATTGATTACTTCTATAATTCTAGAAACAATTATACTAATTAAACAAATGTCGTTTTCAAAAGCTTTAAAAACAGCATTAGGAATGAGTTTTATTTCAATGGTTTCAATGGAATTTGCTATGAACTTAACCGACATAGCTTTAACAGGTGGAGCAATGATAACATGGTGGGTAGTCCCGATTATGTTAACTGTAGGATTCTTAACTCCTCTTCCCTATAATTATTGGAGACTTAAGAAATATAATGTAAGCTGCCATTAAAAAAAAACCCCAAGTTTCCCAGGGGTTTTTCACATTAATTTATGGTTAATAAATTAAATTATTGATTAGAATCAATCCACATTAGTTGTCTAATAACAGCTCTATATAAAAAACCGTCTGGCATGTAATCTCCAGCTTTTGATTTAGAAGGTCCAGAATTATCACCCTCTCCAGCTAATACTTTAACAGCATCTGCAACTGATTCATAACCATCCCATGTCATAACGGTAGCATTTGTTTGGTTTACCCCAGTTATCTTAGTTGCAATACCCCAATTAGTTCTTCCAGTATCATTTTTTTCAAAAAATGGACCCCAAAGAGTTACATTGTCTTGGACAAATCCCTGAAGGTTTTCAGGTCTTCCATAATTCCAAATTGCAGCCACACCATCTGTCCCAGGAACTTGCCCTTGAATCTTATAATGATGAATATTAGTTGAATTATAATATTTTGCTGTATTTATATCTTCTGCTGATACGCCTATTAATGTTTCTGGATCCCAAATAGATTGATCCATCATTTGATCTATTGTCTCATATACATTGATAAAAGCATGTGTCCAATTATCAGAGTTTCCTCCAACATGAGCAAACAATCCCCATCCAAGCTGTTTACCTGCTTGAATATTAGCTTTTGCTACTTTTGACCAATACTGAGTTTCTAGTCTACCAACCTCAGCAACGTCATCCTGCGATACGTTTATGTAGGTTACAGAGTAATATTGAGCATTCACTCCAAAAGAAAGAGAAAGTAATGCTACTAAAAATAATTTTTTCATAATGTTTGTTTATAAATTATTTAGTAAATCTATCATAAGAAATAACTATCTAACTATAAAGTTTTATTTTGAATTAAAGTTTTATCAAAATCACAATAAAAATGTATTTAAATTGAAGTAATTTTAAAAATTATATGTCCAAACTGAGATTTTTTAGGCCATTTTTGATTTTAGTTTTAATAATGTTTTTTTTTAGTGTATTACTAAGTTTTTTTTAAATGACAGAAGAACATTTTTTTCAATGCCCACATTGCTGGGAGGAGATATCAATGATATTTGATAAATCAGTTTATAAAGACTCTTATATAGAGGATTGCGAGGTATGCTGTAATCCCATTGATATATCTTACACATCAAATGGAGATGAAATAATAAGTTTTTCAGCAGATTCAATAGAACAGTAGTGTAAAATTTTTAATTTTATTATAAGATGATAACAAAAGAAGATATAATTAGAGCTCAAAAACAATGGTCTGAAGGTATCATTAAGATGGGGGAGATCTCAAACAATAGAGTATTATTACAATCATTTGTTAGTGAATTTCTAGATGAAGTATACAACTTCCAAGAAAAGGTTTTATTTAAACCAACTAAAGCAAACATAGAACAGTTTAGAAACAACAAAGAATCTGCTACTTCATATTTTATTGCTGGAGATGATAAGAAATGTAAAGAAGATAATGGATTTGCTTTATCAAAATGGTCAAAAATAATATTTGAAAATTCTGATATTATCATAAAAGAAAATCAAGGTTTAGCTATGGGCAATTATACTTTTGAAAATAATGAATCTAAAATTAAAGTTGAATATTCATTTGGATACATTAAAATCAATGAGTCAATTAAAATTACACTACATCACTCATCAATACCTTATCAAAATTGAATTTATCTAGGATTATATCAGGAACAATGAACTGGGGAGCCTGGGGAGTAAACCATTCATCAGATAAGATGAGTGAATTGATTTTAAGTGCATTTAACAATGGTATAAACTCATTTGACCATGCAGATATTTACGGTGGCTATACAACTGAAAAAACTTTTGGAGAAGCTTTTTTAAAGACAGGTATTAATCGAGAAAACGTTTTTTTTATATCTAAGTGTGGAATTATGTATCCGTGTGAAAAACTACCAATAAAAGTAAAACATTATGATTACTCGGAAAAACATTTAATTCAATCAGTAGAAAATTCATTAAAAAACCTTAAAACTGATTACTTAGACTGTTTTCTTCTTCATAGACCCAGTCCATTAATGAATATTTCTGAAATATCTAACACTATTAATTATCTATTGAAAGAAAATAAAATAAGAAGCTTTGGTGTTTCTAATTTTACTGTCTCACAGATGGAAATGTTTAAGGGTAAATTAAAAATTTCATTTAATCAAATTAATTTATCACTAACAAACTTAGATTCTATATTTGATGGAACACTTGAATATATGCAGGCTAATAATATAATTCCAATGGCCTATAGCCCACTCGGACAATATTATAAAACTGATAATCCCAGACTTAAGAAAGTTGTCGACTTATTTTCAAAAAAATATAATTGCAGTGATGATCAACTACTTATTAGCTGGCTTATTAAGCTTCCATCTGGAGTATATCCTGTAATAGGTACAACAAAGGTCGAAAGAATAAATAAATCATTAGGATCTCTTAAAATTGATATTGAGAAAAGTGATTGGTTTGAAATTTTAGAAGCGAGTGTAGGGAAAAGAGTGCCTTAAAAATTATTAATTTGACCATCCATCCAATTTAATCTTAGATTAATCCAATCCTTTAAGAAGTTAACCTCAGATTCATGAGTAGCACCAACAAAATAATTAGGCCATACATACTGACCTAAAATGGACCACCTATAGAAGTTTTGATTTATTACTTTGTTTTCATTTAAATATTCTAGATAGGAGTCTATTCTAATTGTAATAGATGAATCACTTAGAATGCTTGATCTTAATACTAGCCACCTTTCTTTTAACTTATCTCTAAAGCTATCACTCTCCATTAATCTTCCCCACCAAAATGGAACTTGCCATATATCTGAGGGACATATTGTGTTAAAATTATATATCCAACCTTCAGGGTTCATTCCATCACAATAATCAACATTTCCAAAGGCTAAATTGAAATCCCATATTGGACCCATCTTTAATTTACCACCTGTGTCTTTATTCATATATGTACTTAGTCTAAAACCATCTGGATTTTTTGCTATCTCATTCATTATGAAAAAATCAATAAAAGTATCGACATCTATTACTTTATCATACCCTTCAATTGGATCATCAAAATTATCTGAAGTCAGAATTGTCTCAAATTCATTTATTGTAGAGTAAATAAATTGCTTCTGATCATCTGTTATATTATCAGGCTTAGGGTAATCATAAATAAAATAAATTTCAGAATCATTAGATTGATTTCCATTGGTGTCATAGCTAGATCTAAACGAAAAAGAATCTTCATAACAGGTATTACAACCACCCACTTCACTTGTAGGTTTATCTATTTTAATAATATAACCTGCATCAACAGATTCAGAATTGTTTTTAGATATATCAACACGATTAGAATCACGTTTAATTTTTTCCATTAAAATATACAAGCCCTTGCTGTCTCCATTTATAAACAAATTATAAAATTTGGTATTACTAGCTTTAAAACCAATTGCATTTGATAAATCAAAAGTTAATTTATTTCTAATTAGCGATTTATCTGAATAAGGTCCATATAGAATCCAATCTTCCTCCTCCGGAAATCCACCTAAATTAACATCTAAATCATCAGAAAAATCTGAAGTTTTTGTTTCAAATCCATATGATTTTTTTGGAAACATCTGGGATGAACTTCCACGTATTTCAATACCAATATTATAATTAGTTTCAATTTTATCTTCAATAACTACTAACCCAGCATTGACCTTTGGATCATCAACTATTTCTTGACCATTGGTGTTAATATTAATCGAAGGGAAGTTGATTTCATCAACAGGATTGTCATAAAAGGTTATGACTTCATTCTCAATGTTTGTCAAGTCAAGTTTTTCAGGACCATGACATGATACAGTTATGAAAAAGATAGTTGAGAATAAAAATCTATTATACGTTTTAGATGAATAGCTCATTGAATGTTTCATGAATAAAATTAGCAAGCTGAATATCTAGTTTTGATAAACCTCCTATGTCATGTGTAACTAATTGAAAATCAATATTATTATAATCGATTATTATTTTGGGGTGATGTTTAATTTGTTCCGCCTTGTCTGCAACTAAATTTGCAAAACTCATTACCTCCATAAATGATTTTAATTTATAAGAATTACACAATTCACCATTATTTACTGACCATCCTTCTAAAGTCAATAAACTTGTTTCTATTTCACTAATTGTAAGTTTTTCCAATTTATCTTGAATTTATATATTTCCAAATATAGTATATGGGAATCAAAATAACTCCAAATATTATAGCATAGAAAAGAAAATAAGCAATTATTATAAGTAAAAAACAGATAAAAATAACCCTTACTATGATTGATATCAAGGGATTAGACATTAAATTGTAATAAATATTCAAAAGCATATTCCTAATCTTTTCCATACTCTAAATTAATATTTTATGAATAATAATATTTTTCTTCGATTGATTTCCATAAAAGAAGGGATGCAACACTTTTATAAGGAGACCAAAACTTAATAAGAGAATCAACAGCGTCTTTATCTTTAATATTGATATTGTAGTTTACCTTTAAACTATTCATTAAAGCTAAGTCACCTAAAGAAAAAATATCTATTCTCATTAAAATAAACATTAAGAACATTTCAGCAGACCAAAGACCTATCCCTTTAATCTTTACTAGCTCACTAATAACATCTTTATTCGAGGAAGATATAAAATCATAGTTTGAGTCCTGAAAGTATTTGTAGACATTTTGAATATAATTTGCTTTTCTTAATGAAATACCTATTGACTGAAGATCATTTATTTCTAAATCTATAATTTCAACATCTGAAAGGTTGTTTACCTTTTCTATAAAACGTTTTTTAATAGTAATTGCTGCTTTAAAACTTACTTGTTGTTCAATTATTAAGAAAGATAAAGCTTTAGCATAATTTTCATTATACCTTTCTGAAATATCAATCTCATGAGAAAATCTTTTAATTAGAAATTTTAAGCATTGATCTTTGGAAAGATAATTATAAGCTTTTTTTAACGTTTCTTGATTAAGTTCCATTTATAAAAAAAAACGATATTTGTAGTATGAAAAAAATAATTTTATCACTATCTCTACTTTTACTTTCTTGTAACCAAGATACAAAAGAAAAACTTGTTGTATATCAATCTCCTACTTGTGGATGTTGTTCAGGATGGGTAGCTAACATGGAACAAAATGGTTTAAATGTTGAAGCTATCAAGACTAATGACATGTATTCTACTAAAGTCAAAGCAGGAATAGATGTAACACTTCAATCATGTCACACAGGCTTTATTGAAGGATACTTTGTCGAAGGACATGTACCTCACGATGCTATAACCAAATTATTAAGTGAAAGACCTGATATAAAGGGTATAACTGTACCGGGAATGCCTTCAGGCTCAAATGTCCCTGGTATGGAAACTATCAATGAAAAGGCAATATTTGATGTTCTCGCTGTTAATAATGATGGTTCAACTTTTATTTGGAAACATTACGAGTAGTAATGAAAGTAATTTACTTTTCTCTATTATTTCTCCTAATCTATTCTTGCGAAAAGGAGAGATGCTATACTATTGAAGGTAAAGAAATAATTAATGGAGAATATTTTTTTTTAATAGATAATAATTCTACGGGAAACAGAAATAATTATTCAAGTAATAATAATAATTTGTACACTGGTGTTCCTGACCCATATGGAACAGGGAGGGTAGATAAAGAAACATATGAATCTACTGGTATTGGTGAGAAATATTGTCAATAAAAAACCTGCCTAAAAACCAAAAAAGGCAGGTCTTTCAAATCAGATACTTCTAATAAAAGAAGCGAACATAAACGTGATTAATTTAATTTGTTTAAATTCTATCATAAAATTAATTTACATCTAAGCTTGGTTAAAATTCTTTAGTTATTTTTTTTAAGTTTTGTGTAATCAAAAAAAAATATTGAGATTTATTATGAATTTTATATTTAAGATTAAAAAAATTATGAATATCAAAATAAGTAATCTTTCTAAGGTTAAGTTTTATGTGTTAATTTTACTTCTAATCTACTCATGTAACTCAGAAGTGAATATTAATAGCGTAAATAAAAACCAACTTAATAAAGAAACCAGTCTTTATTTAAAACAACATTCAGAGAATCCAATTAATTGGCAAAGATGGTCTAATTCAATTTTTGATGTTTCAAAGGAATTAGACAAATTACTTGTTATTAGTATTGGATATTCTAGTTGTCATTGGTGTCATGTTATGGAAGAAGAAACTTTCACAAATGACTCAATAGCAAAATTAATGAATGATAATTTCATAAATATTAAAGTTGATAGAGAGGAAAATCCAGATGTAGACCAAGCCTATATGACAGCATCTCAGTTAATGACTGGTATGGGTGGTTGGCCATTAAATGTGATAACATTACCTGATGGAAGTCCGATTTATGCTGGCACATATCATACAACTTCTCAATGGAATGATATTCTAAAGAGAATAGTAAGACTTAAAGAAGATAATTATGATGGTCTAAAAGAGATTGCCGCAAACGTTAAAAATGGAGTTAAGGATGTCAATACTATTAAGAAGCAAGAGGAAATAAGTGATTTTAACTCTGAATTTCTAAACAGTAATATTGAAGATTGGATGGAAAAGTGGGATTTAGAATTTGGTGGAGATTTAGCTCAACAAAAATTTGTTTCTCCATCTAAATATCTATTTCTCTTAAACTATGGAAGAATATACAAAGATGAAAAGGTTTTAAGTCATGTTAAGAATACATTAGATGTAATAGGATCTAGTGGTTTGAATGACTTTATTGAAGGAGGTTTTTATAGATATACTATTGACAACGAATGGAAAATTCCTCACTTTGAAAAAATGCTGTATGATCAAGCTCAAATGATCAGTTTATTCTCAATGGCATATAAAGTGTTTGGAGAAGAATCTTACAAAGATATAGTAAGTAACACCATAACATTTCTGAGTAAAAAAATGTCATCCTCTGATGGGTTATATTATGCTGCCATGGATGCAGATACAGATGGTGAAGAAGGAAAGTATTATTCTTATGAAATGGATGAGTTAAAAATGATTTCAGAAAACACTGACTTTGATCTTTTTCTTAGCTATTATAATATAGATGTTGAAAATCCATGGGAAAAAAATAGGTTTTTACTCTTACCTAATAAGTTTAATTACGAAAAAAAATGGATGGATTCCAATAATATTTCAAAAAAAGAAATAAGTGATTTAATAACCATCTGGGAAAAGAACATTATTAATATAAAAGAAGACAGAACAAAACCAAGAATTGATGATAAGATAATTATTTCTTGGAATGCCCTAGCTATAATAGGACTAATCGATGCTTATGATGCATTTAAAAAACAAGATTATTTAAGTTTAGCTAAGTCTATGTTTAAGGAGTTAAAAGATAACTCTTCTAGGAAAGGCAAGCTTATCCATACTTATAAAGAAGATCAATTTCAAGAAGGTGTTCTGGAAGATTATGCATACCTATCTAAGGCTTCAATGAGACTTTTTCAAGCAACTGGAAACATATCTTATTTTGATTTTTCAAAAAAAGTAGTTGACAATGCTTTAGAATTATTTAATGATGAGCAATCTGATCTTTTAAAATATAGCAATAATGAAGAACTATTCACTAAAGTAATTTCAATAGATGATGGAGTTACCCCATCCCCTAACTCTATAATAGCAGAACAACTATTTAATATTGGACATGTAATATTTGATGATGAATATCTTAATTTATCAGATAAAATGGTTTCTTCAGTTCAAAAAATTATAGATGGAAACATAAACTCTTATTCAGTTTGGGCAAATAATATATTAAATAGGGTTGAATCATTTTATGAGATTGCAGTTATAGGACCAAATGCAAAGTTAATTACAGATGAAATAACTAGAAACTTTACACCTAATACAATTGTTGTTCAGTCTAATATTGAAAGTGAAATACCTCTTTTTATTGATAGATTTTTCGAAGATGAAACCTATATATACGTTTGTCAAAACAAAACATGTCAAAGACCAGAAACAAATATTAATTTAGCCCTTGAACAAGTACCATATATAAACTGATTATGAAAAAATCTTTATTTAGCTCAATATTAATTATTGTTATTTCAATTATAGCATCCGCCTGTTCAAGTAGCAATGAATCAGGAGAATGTTCAAGCTTTCTAGAATGTCTTGATGGAACTTACTGGACACCAAACGATAATCAATCTATTTGGACATTTAATAATAATGAAAATGGAGCATATCTAGAAGTTTATATAGCAGGATACAATTGTTATACTTATGAAAATAATTTTATTGTAAATGCAGAGTTTAAATATCAAACTAAGCTTAATTTATCAGAAGATTTTAATGGATCTAACTGGTTTTATAGTATAATAAACGATAGTGTTATTGAAAAATCTAAGTCTACTGGTGGAAGCACTAGTTACTTCTACAAAACTGACGAGTCATTTTTAGATGAATTACTAGAACTTGATGAATGTGATTAGAGTTTTATAAATATTTTCTTTTTATAAAGATAATATGCTGGTATATAAATAATAATTACATAAATAATTGCATACAACAACGATGCTAGTTTTGGATAAACTCCAATATTAATCATACTCTCTACAAACATTGTATTTAGCTCCATCCCAAGAATAAAATCACTATAAAAGATAGAGCTTAGTAAACCAGCTAAAACATATGTAAAAATTGAATTAGTTCCAAAAACTTGTGACATTTTAAATTTCTTATATCCATTTAGATCAATAAGGTATGTAAATGCAGCTGTTAACATAAAAGACATTCCACCCATTAAAAAGGTGTATGATGTACTCCACAGATTCTTATTCACTGGAAAAGACCAACTAAAAAAGTCACCAACAAATACAAGAATCAAACCGATATAAAATAGATTGAGCAATTTATCTTTAATATCTGAATTGCTTATTAGTACTGTACCTGCAATTAGACCAAAAACTCCAGTAATTATTGATGGAATAGTAGTAAGTATACCTTCTGGATCCCATGTTCCTTGCCACATTACACCTGGTAAATAATTTTTATCAATATAATGTGCCATATTTAATTCAGGTACACTTAAATCCGGTTGACCTATTCCAGGTATTGGTATGTACAACATAATAAACCAATAAAGAATTAATGTTATAACAGACAAATACATAAAATATTTTTTGTCTATAAACATATATATTATTCCACATAAAAGAAAAACAAATGAAATTCTTTGAAGAACTCCAGTCCACCTTATATTATCAAAGTCAAAAGATGGGAATATCCATAA
>Ga0115566_10000498_pt1 | contig 33987 bp, 24 predicted proteins | sample COGITO_mtgs_1204_3_FD_87173 | JGI IMG/M metagenome (GOLD analysis project Ga0115566, IMG submission 87173) | Pelagic marine microbial communities from North Sea - COGITO_mtgs_120405 | ecosystem: Environmental > Aquatic > Marine > Epipelagic | place: Germany:Helgoland, sampling site Kabeltonne...
AGGATACGATTGTCCATCTCATCCAGACCGTCCTGATCAATGTCCAGTAGCGAGAGGGCTTCACTGGCCACTTCGGGCGTGATGATGCCGTCTGCCTTGACCTGCGCATAATCACGGACGCGACGCAGAAGATTGTTGGCAATACGTGGCGTGCCACGGCTGCGACGGGCGATCTCCAGCGCACCGTCAGGCTCGGTCTCGATCTTGAGAATCTCCGCTGAACGCGCGATGATCGTGGCCAGGGTTTCTGCCGAGTAGTAGTCGAGGCGCACGAGAAGCCCGAATCGCGAGCGCAGAGGCGCAGACAGCAGGCCCTGACGGGTGGTGGCTCCGATCAGCGTGAACCGCGGAATGTTCAGGGTGATCGATCGCGATCCGGCGCCTTGATCGAGGATAATGTCGATGTAGAAATCCTCCATGGCCGAATAGAGGTATTCTTCGACCGTGGTACTGAGCCGGTGGATCTCGTCGATAAACAGGATGTCCCCTTCTTCAAGGGCGTAAAACAGCCCAGCGAGGTCGCCCGGCTTCTCGATGACCGGTCCGCTCGTGGTTTTGATATTCTTGCCGCGGGAATTGGCAAGAATGTGCGCGAGGGTGGTTTTTCCCAGCCCTGGCGGGCCAGCAAGCAGGACGTGATCCAGCGCTTCGTCGCGCATAGTTGCGGCCTGCACAAAGACTTCGAGCTGCGCCTTCTTGCGTTCTTGCCCGGGAAAATCCGCAAACGACTGGGGGCGCAGCGTGCACTCAAACTTCTCGTCTTTGTCGTTTAGCGTCGAGGAGATAAACCGTTCTTCTTCTGACATCTTCTACCGATTGAGCTGCTTGAGTGCTTCTTTAATCAATTGCTGCGTATCTCGCTCGGTCTCGTCCTGCGCGAGTTCACTAACGACTTTGCGAGCGATTTCAGCCTTGAAGCCCAGGGTCTGCAGGGCATTCGCTGCGTCTTCGGCAATGGCAGAGAAAGTGCTGCCCGCAGATTCCATGGTGGGGCGAATCGCCTGCACGCGGTTGCGTAGTTCTACGATGATCCGCTCGGCGGAGCGCTTCCCGATCCCGCTGATGCGACCGAGCGTGCGCATGTCCCCGTCTACCACTGCCTGGCAGAACGTTCCCACACTCATCGTGCTTAGCACGTTTAGCGCCAACTTCGGACCAACACCGCTAACAACCTGGATCAGCAAGCTAAACAGGCCGCGCTCTTCGCTGCTCATGAAACCAAAGAGTTGCATGCCATCGTCTCGCACATTCAGGTACGTGTGGAGTTGAACTGGAGAACCAGCCGTAGGCAGGCGATCGTACGTACTCATTGGGATGTCGATCCCGAACCCGATACCGTTCACATCGATCACAACATGAGTGGGCTCCTTGAGCGCTAGCTTCCCGTGCAGGTAGTCAATCATGCTGTTGGACCTAAATGGTGATTGAAGAATACGCTTGAGGCCGTAAAATACGAGGTGAAACTTGGGATGCAAGGCTATGGCGTGTACCCATTTCTGATGGATACACGGTAGACAATTAAGCGAAGGAGGCGTCATGAGTGACGTAGCAACGATTTCACTGGAAGGGAAAACCTACGAGTTTCCGATTATCGAGGGTACTGAAGGCGAGAAAGCCATCGATATCCGGACTCTGCGCAGCACGACCGGCTACATCACGATGGATCCTGGATTTGGCAGCAGCGGCTGCTGCGAAAGCCAGATCACGTTCATTGACGGCGAAAAGGGCATTCTCCGTTTCCGCGGGATTCCGATCGAGGAGCTAGCGGAAAACTCTTCTTTTATCGAGACCAGCTACCTGCTGCTTCACGGCGAGCTTCCCACCCAGGCGCAGCTTTCCCACTTCGAGGACCTGATCAGTCAGCACTCCATGGTCCACGAAGACATGGCAGACTTTCTCAGGCACTTTCCGCTGAACGCCCATCCGATGTGTGTGCTAGGTTCTTCCATCAATGCTCTCGCCAGCTTTCACCCTGGCGTAAACGCGCGCTCACTGAACGAAGACGTAGACCAGACCGCCGCTCAGTTGATCGCCAAGGTCTGCACACTCGCTGCTTACAGCTACAAGAAGTCGGTCGGCGAGCCATTCGTCCAGCCGCAGCGCGGCCAGAGCTACTGCGAGAATTTCCTGAACATGATGTTCACAAACAGTGTCAATGGCTACGAAGCAGACGCCGAGGCAGTGAAGGCCATGAACATGCTGTTGCTGATGCACGCCGACCATGAGCAGAACTGCTCAGCGACAGCAGTGCGCGTGGTCGGCAGCTCCCATGCCGACCTGTACGCGTCCATCTCCGCCGGTGTCTCCGCTTTGTGGGGGCCGTTGCATGGCGGGGCCAACCAAGCTGTGATGGAAATGCTGGCCGAGATTCATGAGTCCGGCAAAGACCTGCAGCACTTTATCGACAAGGCCAAGGACAAGTCCAACGACTTTCGCCTGTCCGGCTTTGGCCATCGCGTCTACAAGAACTACGATCCGCGTGCTCGTGTCATCAAGAAGGCATGCTTGAGCATTCTTCAGAGCGGCGCAGCGAATGATCCGCTGCTGGACATTGCCATGCGGCTTGAGCAGCGGGTTTTGGAGGACGACTACTTCATCCAGCGCAAGCTGTATCCAAATGTCGACTTCTACAGCGGCCTTCTGTATCAAGCAATGGGCTTTCCCGTCGATATGTTCACGGTGTTGTTCGCCATTGGCCGTCTCCCGGGCTGGATTGCCCAGTGGAAGGAACTCATTAACGATCCGGATGGGAAGATCGTACGGCCCCGCCAGATCTATCAAGGCAACAATGCGTCCGCCTACGTGCCGATGGACCAGCGCGGCTAATCTGCGTAAGTAGTCTGTCGGGCGTAGCCTGACAGACTGCTACGCCTGAATGACTCAGCCCTAGTCCCCCGCTAGTCCCAAAACTCCTCCCAAAACTGCATCGGTAGATCGCGTTGCCTAACCCCCGATGCTCTGCGATTTTGCCTAGGCGCTTAAGCTCACGGACGGTGTCGGCATCGCCTACCACCCTCCCTTGCGCTGAAGTTGTCCCCAGAGGATTGCGCCGGTGTTCTCCAGCCCGTCTCTCAAAGGGCCGCTAAAATGTAACGTTATTTCCGAGCGGGCTCTAAGGCTGGTTCGCGGGCTCTTCATTTTCGTGGCTACCCCACACACTGCACCTGCATAATGCAATTTTCGATATCTGATATCGGACATCGAATGAATCACCTATTCTCCCTCATGCGATGTTGAACGTTCGGGTTCATTCTTTCCCATTTCTCCTCATCACGCGAAATAGTTCGCAGCATTGGCGTAACAGATATTCTTGACCATGCCGCCCACCACTTTGGGATTGTTAGGCAGCGTGCCGTTCTCCATCTCGGCCCCAAGGAGCTGACACAGCAACCGCCGAAAGTACTCGTGGCGTGGATAACTCATCATGCTGCGAGAATCGGTAAGCATGCCGACAAAGTTGGAAAGCAGACCGAGATTAGACAAAGCATTGAGCTGCCAGGTCATCCCCTCCGCCTGGTCGAGAAACCACCACCCGCTGCCGAGTTGCACCTTGCCCTTGATCCCGCCCTCAAAGAAATTTCCGCACATGGTCGCGAAGGCGTAGTTGTTCACCGGGTTTAGGTTATAGAGGATGGTCTTAGGCAGAGCGCCGCGCAAGGAAAGCTCACCCAGCAGCAGTGCCAGCGATGGGATCTGCTGGGCATCGTTTATGGAGTCACAGCCAATGTCGGCACCGAGCCTGCGGTGAAAGTCCCCGTTGACGTTGCGGACCGCCCCGAGGTGCAATTGCATCACCCAGCCTTTTTCCGCGTAGCGCTCACCGAGGAAGGTGAGAACATGACCGGCAAACCCTTCGATCTCGTCCGGGGTCAGCGCCTTGCCGCCGCGGGCTTTCTGAAACGTGTTACCGGCTTCTGATTCCGTGGCAATCCGCAGCGGACAGCGGGCCGGGCCATGGTCGGATGAGCGGCATCCCAGGCTGTCGAAAAAATCAACCCGCGAAACCAGCGCGGACTTGAATCCAGCCAGCCGGTCCAGCTCATTCCCGGTGACGGCGGCGAGCTTGTCTGTCCAGGCATTCCAGTCCTCCAGACTCGTCAGGCTGAAGGCCTTGTCCGGGCGGAAGCTGGGAGCGACTTTGGCTGGGCAGGCAGACGCCTTTAGCGTGAGATGATGCTCCAGGCTGTCAATGGGATCATCCGTGGTGCCGATAAACCTGACCTTCATTTTCTTCAGGATCCCCCAGCTACTCAGGTCATCCGTCGCAAGCATACCGTTCGCCTGTTCCCAGATGGCGGGTGCGGTGGTTTCGTCAAGGAGCTCGTGAATGCCGAAATAGCGTGCCAGTTCAAGGTGACTCCAGTGGTAAATTGGATTACGCAGGGTGGCGGGCACCGTGGCCGCAAAGGCCATGAATCTTTCCCGCGGATCCGCGTCGCCAGTGCAATAGCGTTCAGCCACACCGTCGAGACGCATGGCACGCCATTTGTAGTGATCGCCCTCGAGCCAGATCTCAAACAGATTTTTAAACTGCCGGTTCTCTGCCAGATCCTTGGGGGAAAGATGACAGTGGTAGTCGAAGATGGGTTCTTCCGAGGCGTACTCGTGATAAAGATCAGCCGCTGACTGGTTCTGCAGGAGAAAGTTGTCGTGGATGTAGGGTTTCATAGTTTGGCCTTACAAGCTGTGGATTTAGTCTGATTGTTGCGAGGGCCAGTGATCTCGAGTTGAACTCTAGCGGGTAGTAGCAGTAGATTTAGAGGTTAGCTACGGGCCGTCAACAGTCATATGAATTAGGTCCGATCGTCGCGAGAGCCAGTGATTTAGAGCTGAAATTTGTGATGCCCTGCGCGACTCCCATCACATGGCAATTGGTGAGGTGCTTGCGAGAATGTACCTTCCCTCGTGGTAGGAGTCGCCTGACCAGTAATCGGCTTCAGGTCGCGGTAGCCGCCCGCGGGGGCCGCAGGCGTCAACTTGAAGAGCATATTCGCAGTCTAGTCGTGCTGTTGCTGCGTGGTCGGTGATATCTCACGGCGAGCCGTCTGTCGCCATGCGCCTTACCTGATTCTGATAACCGCGCCTGCCCAGACCTGAGAAAAGACGACGTCGTCCCAGCCTGCGAGTGCGGTGCTGGTGGCTCGGCAGCTCTCCAAGTTCACAGAGAGGGGTTCCCTGCATCGGCGGAGGTGGTCGGCGTTAACCCCGTCGCCGGCCACGCGGTACACGGCCGGCAGGTAAGAGTCATTGCAGATGATTGCGGCAGGGCGGTCGTTGCGCTGCCACATGCCATACAGGCGGGTGCAGGTCTCGCCGCCCCCGGTGCTCAGGCGCAGACGTCCTGCCCGCTAATCGGCAGCGCCTACTCGAGCGCCAGCCGGTAAAACGCCTCCCGCCTGGCGAAAAAACTATGGTGGTAACTGTCCGGAAGGGCACCAGTAACACAACCGATGGGGCGATGGCCCGAACCGATAAGGTGGACAAGCTGGGGCTTGACAATCCAGTCGCTGTCCACCAACACGGTGTTGTGCCTGGGCTGGGCCCTCCGGGTGCAAGGTCACGGTAAGCACAAGCTCCTCGTGCAACTTCGTGAGCGAATCCAGAGAGCGCAGGTTTGTGGCGATGCACGCCTCGGTGGTCGGGGCTTGGGCAATCTCCTGTACCTGGCGTAGGCCCGCGAGCCCCCCCGTCACCGCATGAAAGCGAACGACAAGGTCCAGGCGCCCTGGCTCTTCTGCCAAGGCGGCCATCAGTTCCTTGCGGTAGCTCGGACTGGGGGCGCTGGCAGCAGCGCCCATGTATACAACTGATACGGTCTGGAGCTCAAAGGGCGCGCCGTTGCACTCGGTCAGGAAAATACCGTGGCACGGCCGCACTACCACCTGCTGCAGCGCCGCAAGTTCGCCTAGTACCGCACCGGCGGTAGCAGCAATCACTCGACAGGCGTGGGTCCTAAGCTGCCTGTATTTCTTGCTACTGTTTTGATACTTGAAATCAGCTAGACCTTGCTACCGGCCGTTCCCTTTAAGGCGCTGACCCTATCACCCTCAGCATGCTGTGGTCGTCTATACGGTGAGCGCGGTCCAGCACTCCTGTCGCCGACCGTTAAGATCATTCTGGTTTCCCCTTTGGATCGCTCCGGTCACTCGTCGCCAAGTCTGCCAAACCAGCTGCGACTGAAAGTCGTTCGGCAGGGCGCGGGTGAGTTCGTAGGTGGAAATACCGATGGGCTTGTCGATGCCCGAGAAGCTATATTCGGCGAGAAGGCGGTCGTGATCCTCGCAGAGAATCAGGCCAATGGTCGGCTGGTCGCTGTCGTACTTGAGATCGATCACGGCATAGGCGCGCAGGCGCAGGCTGGTGTAACAGTAGGTCGATGTAGAAATCGCTGCCGCTAACCTCGACCCGGTACTGGCGACCGACAAAGGCTAAGTCCTGGCCAAGTTCCAGCAGGAAGCGCTGGAGATAAGTGTTCCCTATACTACGCACGCTCGAATGTCGCGGTCCTTGACCTTCTACAACAGGATCACATGGTGGGGCCAAGGCGGGCTCCAGGAGCGCTGCGAACTGCATTGAGCAATTGGCGTTTGTACAATTGCGCGTGTCTCCTGGTCGGGCTCTGCCAGTGCGGCATACTCACGATAAAAGGAGAGCATCAACTAACCTAATGTTTCGCTCTGAAAACCCTTTGACTTCGGGCAGTTTATTACGAATGGCGCCGGACAGCGCGGCTCTGTCCTGTCTGGGTGTGGGCCTTGACCGCGACGTCGAGGGAGGGGGAGTCGCTGGGGATGGGCTCGTGTAACGTATGATTCAAAATATGGATTAGCAGCGATTTTATAAGCTGTTCACGCTTGCAGGCGCGCCAAAGATCGGAAGCCCGCAAAACACGCGAAAATGATAGCTGAGTATGCCTTATTGCTGATTTTCTAATGTTGCCGCAGATTGCGGCAGAATTACGGAAATGTCACAATAGGACCAATGACTAGCGATCGTCTTTGTGGGCGCGTGCTTTTCGGCCGATCTTAGTCGTCGAGCAGGCTGGCCATGTCGCTGAGGCTGAGTCCGGGAGGAAGTGCGGTCGCGCCATCGATTACTTCTGCGAAGAGTGCGCGTTTCTCTTGCTGGAGTTTGAGCACGCGTTCTTCGACCGAGTCGGCGGTTGCGAGGCGATAGGCGACGACGGGCTTGTCCTGGCCAATCCGGTGCGCACGGTCGATGGCCTGTTGTTCGACCGCTGGGTTCCACCAGGGATCGTAGAGGAAGACGTAGTCTGCCTTGGTCAAGGTGAGCCCGGTGCCCGCTGCGCGGAGGCTGAGGAGGAAGACCATCGGGATGTCGGCCTTGGTGAAGGTCTCGATGCGCTTCTGGCGCACCGCAGCGGGCGTATCGCCGGTGATAATCTGGTAGGGAATATGGGCGGCCTTGAGCGCTGCTTCGATGATGTGCAGCATCTTGACAAACTGGCTGAAGACGAGCGAGGAATGACCAGCATCGCGAAGCTCCTCCAGGCGCTCCATGAGCACCCCGAGTTTTGCGGACTCCGCAGCAGCAAGTGATCCGCTGACGAGGGCGGGATGACAGCAAATCTGACGTAGCCGCGTGAGTTGGGCAAAGACCTGCATTGGGCCACCGCCTTCTTCGCGCGCTCGGCGGCGAGTTTCGTCGTAGAGCCGGCGCTGTTGATCGGTCATCGGTACGGTGAGGAGTTCCTCGGTTCGGGCGGGAAGATCCGGGGCGACCTCTTCCTTGGTGCGCCGCAGGATCAGCGGTGCGAGTTGCTTCTGTAGTCGCACGCGGTTGCGTGCGGAGAACGTATACTCATCCTCAAAATCTCGCTGCCTTCCTAGGTAGCCGGGGTTGAGCAGGTCGATCAGGCTCCAGAGATCGCGAAGGCGGTTCTCGAGCGGCGTGCCGGTGACCGCCACACGCCCTGCCGCTGGCAGCGCCCGGGCGGCGATACTTACCGCGGCATCTGGATTCTTGAGTTGCTGTGCTTCGTCGAAGATTGCCAGATCCCATTGCGAAGTTCGCAACGCTTGGATGTCGTTGCGCATGACGGCGTAGGTGCAAATCAGCAGCTGATTCGAGGAATCCGCTAGGGCTTGTTTCCGCTGTTCCGGGGACCCGACCAGCGACTGGACCTTCAAGCTGGGCGTAAAGCGCTGGCTTTCTTGTTGCCAGACACCGACCACGGAGGCCGGGCAAACGACTAGCCCGCGCCAGCCTGCTCGGGCCACGGCTTGGACGTAGGCCAGAATCTGCACAGTCTTGCCCAGGCCCATGTCATCGGCCAAGAGACAGGAGACGCTGGCGGCGAGTCTACTGCGGAGAAATTGACAGCCCGCCAGCTGATAGCTGCGCAGTTCGCCTGCGAACTCGGCAAGCGGTGCAAACTCCGTAATTTCTGGTTGGGCGGCTGCTTGCTTAAGGAGGGCCTTGGCGGTTTGCGAACTCCGCAACCTGGGGAGCTCGACGAGTGCTCGACTGACCGCACTAAGCTCGGTGCGGGCGACGCGCTGTTTGCCCATGCGCAGGCCGCTGGTGGCGATCTGCTTACGGAACAAGTGCACGGCTTCATTGGAAAGGCGCAACCAAGCGCCTTCAGCGCTGCGAAAGCAGGTCTGGCCGCGCTCGGTGGCTTGGCTGAGTTGCTCGGGGGTGAGTGAAATGCCAGCGGCCTCGGCGGTTATTTGCAGGTCGCACCAGGCTGCGCTCTCGACTGCCATCACACCGGCGGTAAGCGCGGCATCGCCTTGGGTAAAGGCAGTCAGCCCGGGCGTGCTGCGCACGGAGACGGAGTCGGGCAGGGCGTCGAGAGCTGTGCCGAAGCGGTGAAGGCGATCGACGTCACCGGCGATGCGAAACTTGTTTCGGTCGACGGTCGCTCCCGCGGAGTTAAGCGCCTCTGCTACGCTTGCGAGGTCCGCAGATTCGTAGCTCAAAACTTGGAAGCGCTCGCGGCCGTTCTTTAGGATGCGTACGTCTTGGAGGTCGGGGCGTACGGGCCGCGCCGCGCCGACATGAACCTCGGCGCAAATGTCCGCGCCATCTTCTTCGAGCACGAGGACGGTCTTGGCCTGGCGGCGATCGTGGACCACATCTCCTGCGACGAGATCGAGCCTGCCGTTGAGAATACCCGGGAGATTGGTGACGAGCTTTTGGGTGTCTACGACCGGGTCCTGCTTGGCAAAGAGCTGATCGACCAGCTCTCGCGGGATGGGGAAGTCGATGGTGAGCGTCCGGCCATCGACAGCGTAGCGGGCCTGCTTGCCCTTTGGGACGAAGCGGAGGCTATGATAGGGATACCGCGATTTATCCGGAAGCACCGCCACGGCATGCAGCTGGGTCTTGTTGCCGCGGTGGTCTAGCGGGAACAGCAGGGTTGCGGACTCCGCAGATTGCGCGGCGCTGGCCTTGGTGGCACGATCGATGAAGCGATCGGGAGTATCGGCGAAGCGTGTCAGCCAGCCCTCGAAGGTGGGGATTGGCACTTTCAGCGCTTTGAGATTGGCCTTCAATATATGCGGCTTGCTGACGATCGTCCAGAGCAACTTGACCAGGGTCTCATCCTCTGGGCGCAAGCCTTGATCTTTTCCCCAGCGGGCGCGCTGGCCAAAATTATAGAGCTGTTGGACTGAAAGATTCGTCCGTTCCGTGGTCTCTACGCGGAATATCCAGCATGTGATCATGCCTCGTGCATGCGTGTGATCAATCTCAACTTCGAGTCGCATCCAGTTCTAGTCTCTCATCTATTGGCGCTCTCGCGACGCCGGATTATAGTACGTACTCGCCGGATTTACCCCATGGTGTAACGGTAGCACAACTGGTTTTGATCCAGTCAGCCTAGGTTCGAATCCTAGTGGGGTAGCCATACATCCTATTCTGGCGTTCGCAACGCCCGCCGGATGAATCCGCAGCAGCAGGAATATGAGCGTTCGATGCCCCATACCCGCATGACCTTGACTGAGGCAGCTGGCTATCTGCACCTGGCAGAATCCGAAGTGCTGGCGCTGTTCCGCAACAACGAAATTCCCGCTATACCCGGGCCCTCTCCGGTTTTCATGAAGCAGGAGCTGCATGACTGGCTGGCGCGCAAGCTACTTGGGGCGGAACAGAAGCCGATCGTGGCTTATCACACGAGTGCGGGCCGGATTTTTGAACCGCTGCCGCAGGTAGAGCGGCCCTTCGTTTCTACGTTTATTCTGCCGGAATGCATCGCTCTGAATGTCTCCGCAAAGTCGAAGACGCGCGTGCTGCGGGAGCTGGTGAAGCTGGCAGCACAGAGCAATCTTGTCTCGGATGATGAGGAGTTTATGGGCTTGGTAGAGGAGCGAGAGTCGCTTTGTTCGACCGCTTTAGGCCATGGCGTGGCGATGCCGCATTCGCGCGTTCATGATGAGTATCTTATTTTCGAAACCTTCATGGTGGTCATGATTCTCGAGACTCCGATCCACTTCGGCGCGGATGATAATCAACCGACGGACGTGTTCCTGATGCCGTGTGCTCACGATGACCGGATTCACCTTTACATGATTGCACGTTTGGCGCGGCTGCTCCATGATACGGCCATCGCTACGGACCTGCGCGCGTGCGAGGATGCGGAAGATGTCATTGGCGTATTTCGTGCCCATGAATGCGAGTTTGCAGGGGTGTAACACTGGGGTTTCAGGCATGGCAAAACAACAACTTGAGATCCGTAAGCAGGCAGCAGCCGCGTCGACTCCCGATGTGTCTGCAATAGAGTCGCGCCTGAGCGAGATCGAAGGGGCGCTGGACAGCCTTACGTGCAAAGCCAAACGGCTCGATCAGGAGCGGCAGACGTACCGTGACGCGGTGAGTGCCCTGAGGGACTCGGTGGTTCGTTCGCTAGCAGCGCTGGATGCGGTGAGCTTTCATGCCGAGCTTGGCGAAGAGATTTCGCAGCTGCGTGCTGCGCAACGGGCGCTGATGTCCGAGCTTCGGCCTTCGAGCGAAACGGACGAGTCGCCGACTGTGGGCGAGTTGACAATGGGCTCGATGATTCAGGTCGAGGCGCCGATTCCGGACGATGATCATCCGACCGTGGGGGATCTCGAAGAGGAACGGTTGGATTCGGACCAGGCGACAACGGTGGACGAGCTCCGCCTTTCCGAGGTGTATAAACGCCTCGGGAATTCAAGTGCGGCCGTGGCCAAGGGCCCGCCGCGCTCGAGCGCGGGCTCTGCCTGCAAGTCACAGCTTAAGGCGCTGTTGAACGCCTCGGAAAAATTGCACCAGACGCGGAAGATGCCGCTGTCCGGAACGGTCATCGACCTGCAATTTATCGCCGAGTTGTACGATCGCTCCCTGTCGGTCTTGGAAGAATTTCTGATCGTGCACGACGAGAACAAACGGATGGCGCGGCGGATTTTTGATGACGAGCCGCGGTCTTGTCAGCAGGCCAAGGTAGCGGAGTTCTGGGCCGGACAGCCGACCGAGCAGTACCGGCATTACCGCTCACAGGCGGTGATCGACAAGGTGTTTGATTTTATCGAGGACCAGATTAACCACTTTCATGCGTTCAGCTATTACGAACTCATTGACGTTCTGGCAGCGACGGTGAACGTGCAGCGCATCGCACCCCGTGCGGGCGACCTGTTCGACGAGAGTGTGCACAAGACCCAGGGCGTGAGCCCAGCGCCAGGTTGCGTGGTAAAGGAAATTACCAGTTCGGGGTATCTGGATCTACAAGACAGCATTCCAGCGCGGCGGGCGACCGTGACTGTGGATGCCCCGCGCAAAGCGGCCGCGCTTGCCCCGAGCGCTTTCGTGGAGTCGGCTTCGCGAGAAGTGCCGCCGCATCCTGAGGTAGAGCGTTGCCATAAAAGAGTTATTGGCCTTAAGCTGGCGTTGTTGAAGATGCTGAACGCGAGCAATACGGAGCTCCTCGAGCCACTTCCCGCTGAAGTTAAGGCCATGATTCACTTAAAATGTAACGAGTACCACAAGCGTTTCCGTGAGTTGCACGCGAAGCATCGCGAGCAAGCGCAGCAGCGGTATGAGCGGCTTGAAAAAGGCGGGCGCGCGGATCTAGGCATGTTCTGGGATGACGAGGTGGTCTCGGAGTATAGACGCTACGCGACGATGGGGTTCATGGAAGATGTGCTCGACCCCGTGGAAGATCAGATTCTAGCTGTGCGCAAGATTGACGCCCTACACATTCTGGATCTGCTGGCGTGGGAAATGGACTTGGTGCGGCTGCCGATCCAGTTTGGCAAGACAAAGTTCGATCCGATAGTTCATGACGGCCCGGCCGCGAACGACGCTGGTTGCGTAGTGCTCGGCCTGATTCGCTCCGGATACGACGCGGCGGACGGGGAGCGGCTCTACCGCAAGGCCACCGTTACCCTTTGAGTCTCGGGCTATCGCACTGGCTAAGCTATGACTGAGGACGACCCAGATCGTGACCCAGATCTTGATCTTGACCTGTCAGAGTTGCCCGTTGCAGTTGGGCAGCCAGAGGACGCTATGCTGGTGGACTTGGTCGAGGTCCCGCCGGGCTACTTTCAGCTCACCCGTTCGGCAACGTATTGCTTTCTGGCAGCCTTGCCGTTGCTGGTCGCGTATGAGCTATTGATCATCTTGGCCAATCGGACCCGGGTGCAGCAGGTGCGCGTGGGGGCCGACGTCTGGACCAAGCAAATCTTGGAGGCCGCCGGAGTGACGACCCACGCGACTCTGGCGACTACGGCTCTGGCCGTAGGGGTAATTGCAATTCTCTGTGACAGTCATCGCCGTGTAGAACTGCGGCCGTACTATTTCGCCGGGATGTTTCTGGAGAGCATTCTGTACGCCATCGGCATGGCCTATGTGGTCTTCAAGCTTGTCTATTCTGTTCTACCAGCAGTGCTGCCAAGTGTTGCCATCGGTGCGGGGGACGGCTTCATTCTCAGTCTGGCGCTGTCGCTGGGCGCGGGCCTGTATGAAGAGCTGTTTTTCCGGGTGTTGCTGTTTGGGGGGATCGCAGCGCTGCTGCGATTGTTCCTAAAGAAGCGTAGAGCGCTTGTGGTTGCCGCAATTGTGAGCTCTCTTATCTTCAGTGGGATTCATTATATAGGGGAGTTTGCGTATGTCCTTGAGCTGCAATCATTTCTGTTTCGGTTCTTGTTGGGCATCGTGCTCACCGGGATTTACTACGCGCGTGGTTTTGCGGTCGCCGCCTGGTCGCATGCGTTGTATGACGTGCTGGTTATCTTTGTGAATCACAATGCAAACTGACTTCGCTCGCTTCTCCGAAGCGTTTAGCACACAGAATGCCGACATTGTGGATGGCCTGGAGGAGGCGCTCTACGCCTACACGGCCAGCCACCAGATCACCTTTGCCGAAGCGGTCGAGTTTGGCGGGCAGGTCGTCCAGGCATTCCAAGAGTCGGCTATAGTGAAGGCCCGGACCCTGGTGCTGAATCAGTATCTGGCGCAAATTGAGCGGATTGCCCCCGCCCGGCTTACGGCCTCGACTTCGTCGACCGTAGCGCTGGTATCACGGCAGCTCTACAGCGCCGATGAGTGGGCCGCTCTCAATGTGCCCGGCGCGATTCCCGATGACATCGTGCACGCAGCGGAGGCGGCGCAGAATCGCAACGTTGCTGTGCGCACTGTGCTGGAGGCTCTATTTCGCTGGCTACAATCGATCGACCTGGAGGCGGCGCTTGCTTGGGAGCTGGAGTTGGTGAAGGATAAAGAGGTGGACCCGGACTTGGGACGGGACCTGCTGCAAGCCTGGGAGCTGCTGGATGGGCTGCCAGTTGGTTGCCTTAAATTTGCCGCAGATGCCGCCGGAGATCCGCAGGTGCAGCGCCAATGGCCTGCGGTCTGTGCCGCGGCGGACCGAGTTCTGCGGCGGCACGCGCTGCAGTGGATTGTTGAGAGCGAGACGCCTCGCGAACTCCGCAGTCTGGTTCGCGCGATTCCCCTGCAGGAGGAGCTGGAGCTGCGTGCGGCTCTGGCCGTGGCGATCGAAGGCTTGGGTGCGCGCGTGACGTATTTCTCGAGTCTGGCCACGCGCGATGAGGAGATGGTTGCGAAGTTCGCACCGGTTTTGGGCCGGGAGTTTCTTGGAATTATGGGGCTGTTTGTGCCGTTGATGGTCGCGGCAGATATCATCCTGACGTCTCCCGATGGTGCGCACGGCTTTGCCCTGTCGGTCTTTGGCTTTAGCGATCGGGCCCGCAAGAACTGGAAGGCACGACTGGAGGAGCGCGCGGTGGAGGCGGTTCGCCGGGCGTTCATGTTTGACCTAAAAAATAAGCGCAAGCCGATCCAAACGATCGAGCGGCTCTCGTTCGGGGATGAGGCGCTGATGGCATCTGCGAAAGGTATGCTGGACCTGCTGAGTGGGGACTTCGATAATATCAAGGATCGCGAGGGGGCGGTGGAGGTGTTGGCCCCTGCCTACGCAGATTCGCGTGAACCGGCGTTGCGTGCGACCGAGATTGGCCGCCGCTATCGCAGCTTGATGCGTGCGTTGCATCCGGATTCTTTGGCGCATATTCTCCCCGCAGACGTGCTGCAGACGGCCCAGGAAAAGCAGGAGACGATCCAGAATCTGACCACCATCGCAACGGAGTCCCGGCGGTTTCTGCAGCAGCGCCGTGCGGAGTACGCAACGACCGAAGCGATGATCGCGAGCGAGACGGGCTATTGCGAGTCGATTCGGGCCATACGCCTCTCTTACATTCGCGGAGTTCTCGATGTGCCGTAGAATCCGCATGTACTTTTCGCGCGCGGGAGGCATCACCCGTGCTACTTTACTCAATTACAGGTGAATCAGGACGCGGGAACGACTATGGAGATTCTGGCTGCTACCAATAACGCGCACAAGCTTTTTGAACTCAAGCAACTGTTGGCTGCATTGGGGATATCTGTGCGCGGCGCCGAAGATGTGGGTGGGATTCCGGAGGTAGACGAGGATGCCCCCACCTTCAAGGGGAATGCGCTGAAGAAGGCCATCTCGGCGGCCCAGCATGCCAATTGCGTGGCGCTGGCCGATGACTCGGGGCTGGAGGTCTTCAGCCTGAATCGTGATCCGGGCGTGATGAGCGCCCGCTACGCTGGCACGCACGGTGACGATGTTGCGAACATCGCAAAAGTTCTGGATGCGCTAGAGGATTGCGAGGATCGCAGAGCACGCTTTGTCTGCGCGATCGCTGTCGCCCGGCCGAATGGCCAGGCGGATGTGGTGGAGGGAGACGTTTATGGCACGATTACGCACAAGCCGCGGGGAGACCGCGGCTTTGGCTACGACCCTATTTTTATCCCGGATGGCGACGACCGTACGTTTGGCGAATTTACGCCGGCTGAGAAGGATAAGATTAGCCACCGATCGGCAGCACTGCGCGCCGCGACTGCCTGCAAGCTGTTTGAGTCTGTGCTCGGCCAGCCCTCGTCCGCGGACCTGTTTGAGCGGGCCATTGCGGTAATTCCGGGCGGGGTGAATAGTCCGGTGCGGGCATTTGGCTCTGTGGGTGGCGAGCCGTTGTACGTGAAGTCCGGAACTGGAGCGCGCTTCGAATCCGTGGAGGGCACGCAATTTCTGGATTTCTGCTGCTCATGGGGGCCGTTGATTTTGGGGCATGCGCATCCTGAAGTGGTGGACGCTGTGCAGCGAGCGAGCGAAGCTGGGCTGTCCTACGGTCTAAACACGCCAGGCGAAGTAGAGATCGCCGAGACTATTTCGCGGCTTGTGCCGGAGATGGAGATGGTGCGTCTGGTGAACTCGGGGACCGAGGCCACGATGACGGCGCTGCGCTTGGCCCGCGGGGTTACGGGGCGGCGGAAGATGATCAAGTTTGACGGTTGCTACCACGGACACTCGGACCAACTGCTGGTTGCGGCGGGAAGTGGCTTGCTGACGGGGGGGATTTCCTCATCTGCGGGCGTGTCTGGTGACGATGTCTTTGTCGCGCCATACAACGATCTCCGCGCCGTGCGCGAGATCATTCACGCACACGGGCAGGAGCTGGCGGCGATTATCGTGGAGCCGGTCGCAGGCAACATGGGCTATGTTTGCCCGAATGATGGTTTCCTCCAAGGGCTGCGCGCTCTGGCGGATGATTGCGGGGCGCTGCTGATTTTCGATGAGGTGATCACTGGCTTTCGCTTTGGCGCTACGACCTACGGGCACCTGCGCGGGATTAGCCCAGATTTGACTTGTCTGGGCAAGGTGATTGGCGGTGGACTGCCGATTGGCGCAATCGGTGGCTCGGCGCAGCACATGACGCGACTGGCTCCGCTGGGAGACGTCTACCAGGCTGGGACTCTGAGCGGGAACCCGGTGGCAGTGGCGGCCGGACTCACGACGCTGCGGATTCTCGAGCGCGATAACCCGTATCCGCGTCTGGCCGAGCTGGGAACTGCAGCCCGAGATGGGTTGAACGAGCTACTGCAGGCAGCGCCGTTTCCCGCGCACTGTGCCGGGCAGGGGAGTGTGTTTACCATCTTTTTCGGCGAGGGGCCTATCGGAGATCTTAGTGGTGCTAAGGCCTGCGATACGGAGCGTTATGCTTCCTGCTTTCGCAGCATGAGGCGTGGAGGCGTGTATTTGCCGCCATCACAATTCGAACTTTCCTTTCTTTCGGCAGCGCACCACGAGGCCGATGTGGAGATGTTGATGTCGCGAATGGCGGCATGGCTCCGAGAGTGATAAACAATGTACATCAGTGAGCATTCGTTCTCTGATTTCTTTTCTCCGGACCTGGTCAAGGCCATGGCCAGCGAGTGCAGTTCGATTATTCCGGAGCCGGATACGACTCTGTTCGAGGAGGAAGATGCACCGGACCTAATGTATCTGGTGCTTGAGGGCCGCGTGCTGTTGTCCAAGCAAACGATCCAGGGGCATCATGTCGCAATCGCGACTGTGGAGGGACACGACTATTTTGGGGAGTTTGGCGTGGTCGATGATCTGGTGCGGAGCGCGCGGGCCATTACGGATGGCTACTTGGAGATGGCGACGATTCCAGTGGATTTGGCGCGGCGCTACATCCAGCTGGCGCCCGGTAGCGCCTTGCTGGGGATGACCACTGAATTGCAAGATTACGCGAAGGGGCAGAACACCTGTGTGCTGACCCCGATCGATCCGGCGGACGTGGTGGAATCTGTGTGGATTGCCAATCGCACCTATCTGGAGAATCGGGATATCGGGCTGATTATCGACGCCGAGCCGTGCAAAATACGTGGTGATGCCACCGAGTTGGAACGTATGATCCAGAATTCACTGAACAATTCGGCGGAGGCGTTGGCCAGTGGCGGGGAGATCGAAGTCTCATGCGGTGGCGATGACGCTGGGGGGACTGTGACCTTACGAGTGGCGGATAATGGCCCGAGGATTCCAGAGTCCATCGGGGAGGCGCTGTTTGAGCCATTTGTGACGGAAGGGAAGCGGCCGGGCACCGGGCTGGGAATGGCGATTGCGAAGTCCGCAGTCGAAGCCCACGGCGGATCCATCGTGCTGGAAGACACGTCAAGTGGGGCGTCGTTTCGGATCGAACTGGCTGCTCTTTAGGGACGGGGTCGTGGCGCACATGCATTCGGCAGATTTGCTGACCGTAAGTCCGAACTCCGGCTGGCAGGTTACGCTAGAGTTTCCCTCGTTGACGCTGGGCGGTGTGAATCGCGCTTGCGCCCGTACTGAGCGGCCCGGTGGCAAGGGTTCTCATTTTGCGATGGCGGCGAATACGCTAAAGCCAGGCTCAACTGCTGTGGCGCACTGCCTTGGGGGAGAGCCGGGACGCCGGGTGCGTGTGGCACTGGACGCGTTGCGGACTCCGCAAATTGTGGGGGCGATTGCGGAGCGAACGCGCATCTGCACCACCTTGGTAAATGTGCAGAAGGGCGAGGCGACGGAGCTTCTCGAGCCTTCGCCAGTAGTGACCGTGGCGGAGGCTGAGCGGTTTGAGGCAGCAGTGCGCGAAGCGGCCGTAAGGATGCGCGGGCTTGCCTTCTGCGGCACATTGCCGGAGGGCCTTCCTCATGATTTTTATGCGCGAGTTGCGAATTTCGCAAAGCCTGATACCTGGGTTTTGCTTGATGGCTGTCGGAAGGTGGAGGATTTGCTGGAGACAGGGCAGGTGAGGATTCTGAAGGTCAATGAGGAAGAGTTGTCTGAACTCTGTGAGACAGCTGATTTGCGTAAGGCCGCGGACCTGTGCCTCGAGCGCTGGGGGATCGAGTGGGTAGGGGTGACGGCTGGGCCGGAACAGGCTTGGTTGATCGGCCAGAACGATACGTTTTCATTCAAAATCCCGCCTGTCCAGGCTCGCAATCCGATTGGTGCAGGCGATACTGTGGCTGGGGTGATGATGCGCTTTCTACTGGATGGGGGTGCTCCTGAGCGGGCGTTTCGATATGGCTTGGCCGCGGCATCCGCATCGTGTGAATCGTTGACTGGCGCTGAGTTTTCTCCACTGCGGATGGAGGTGCTTGCAGCGAATGTGGAGGTAAAGAAGCAATGAGCGAAGATCTAGGCAAGGTGCGTTTGCACACAAACTTGCGTTTTATCCGGGAGATTGCCGCGGGGGCGATGGGGACGGTTTTTGAGGCAGAGGACAGCGGTGCGGAGGGGTTTACCAAGCGCGTCGCGGTCAAGCGTCTGCATCCGGAACTCAGCAAGAAGCGGCCGTTTGTGGAGATGTTTATCCAGGAAGCCAAGCTGGTCGCGGACTTGGTGCATGAGAATATCGTCCAGATCTACCAGCTTATTTCCGCGGGTGGAAAGCACTACATCCTAATGGAGTATGTGCATGGGATGCCGCTGTCGCACATGTGTCGGGTATTGAATGCGACCGGTCAGCGCGTGCCAAATAACCTGGCAATTTTTATTGCGGCTCGTATTGCCCGTGGGCTCTCGTATGCGCATTCGCGGCGAGACAACGAGGGCCGGCCGCTGCAGGTGGTGCACCGGGATATCTGTCCGCACAACGTGCTGATTAATACGGAAGGCCAGCCCAAGATCACAGACTTTGGGATTGCCCTAGCTGCAAATCGCGCGACGACGCTCGACGATGGTGCGGTCTGCGGCAAGGGGCCATACATGTCTCCAGAGCAGGCTGCCGTGCGGGAGGTGGACTTTCGCACTGATATCTTCGCGCTCGGGACAGTGTTGTTTCAGCTGCTCTCCGGCACGCCCGTGCGCCAGGCGACGACGATGACGCAGGCGATTGCGATGGCCCGGGCTACGGTGATCGATTGGGATGCATTGCCGGCTGACCTGCCGGACGATCAGATGGCGATCCTGCGCAGAGCGCTGGCGGCAGACAGGAACGATCGGTTCGAGTCTGCGGATGTGTTTGGGAAAGCCCTCGAGTACGAGATTTACAAGGGAGGCTATGGGCCGACGATTCAGACCCTTGAGGAGTATCTGCGCGCGGAGTTCCCCTACCTATACACTAACGAACGGCCCATCTCCGAACGACTCGGTGAAATCGAGCGGACGCTCATCACGACCTGATTCGTATGGCGCCCGCGCTGCGTGTCACTCGCCTGCGAACTGGCAGAGGCGGTCGATGTCTGCTTGCCCACGATGCTTTTTCAGTTCTGGCCTCTCGGCGAGTGAGTGGGCTGCGGCTAGCGAGCTGGAGAGCTGCCAGCGGGTCCAGGCTGGCGCGCTCTTTGGGAGCTGCGCCAGATCTTGACTGATGATGGCGGCGATCCCGTGGCGAACGATTTCGGCTTGCGGGTCTCCTGCGGGGGCGTAATCCAGCAAACGAGCCAAGTGGGGAATCGCAGCAGGGCTGAGGTTTTTGAGGCAAAGGGGGCGCAAGGCGCGTCGCCGTCGCTCGGCGTCCTCGGGATCGGAATCTGTAACTGCCAGTACGCGGCTGACGTTGAACTGGGTGCATACGACATCCAGCGGCGTGATGGCCAGCAGGGTAAGCGCCACCAGAAAGGCGCGCAGATCCATGCGCACGAGCCAGAGAAACGAACGTCGCTGGGCTAACTTCCAGACCATGAGTCCTAGGCCGCTGATGACCAAAGCCACGCCGTATATGCCAGTCACACGCAGGTGGGTGAGCCCACTGAAGTCTACATACATCACAATGCGGACGAGTGCGCTGGCAGCGAGGATGACGTTCTGAGCAGCCCAGAGGAAGGCAAGCTTGCGGAGCAACCTGGCCCTAGGATGGAAGTTCAGGCCACCTTGAAAGGCAATCCCGATCACGACGGCGCTGAGCAAGAGTGCGCCGGTTAGCCAAGCACAGCCGCTGTGGGTGTACTGTGTCCAGCTGATTCCTTCCGGGAGGCTGCCATCAAGATAAAGGTGGTGACCGTCCAAGATGTTGTAGAGCAGAAACAGAATGTTCACACTGATGAAGGTGGCGCGAGATACGGCGAACCCATCGCCAGCTTCCGCCTTCTCCTCAGCAACGGGGCGTAGGTTTTGGGACCAGCTTGCAAGCTGGTCTATGAGCTGGAGTTTCGCCAATGGGCGGACCAAAGCGGCCATGACTGCGGCCCAAAACAGCCAGTGAACAGGACGGGCGGGCTGGAATCCTTCGAGAAAGAGCTCGAAGACATCGCCGATCCAGCCAGTGGCACTGTCGAAAATCGTGCCCACGACTGGGTTGGCTGCGCTGAAAATCCAGGCAAATACGCAGGTGACCACGACGGGGATAATAGCGATGCGCAGCACGTTGGCGAGGGCCACGCCGCGGGAGATCGGCGCCAAACGAGCTGCCGAGATGACGTGGGCCAGCAGCCGGAACGGCGCGAGTGCGAGACAGGCAGGCAGCGCCGCTATGGCCTCGGTGATGCGCCAGTTTCGGGCCTCTAGCTTGCAGGCGTAGAAGCCGATGAAAACGAACGCGAGCGTTGCCTGTAGCCACCAAAAGTTCCAGAGTGCCATCACGGCGATGGCGAGGCAGGCACCGCCGTACAGGATTGAGCCGGTAACCCAGCGCTGGCGGGCGATTGGCAGACAGATCACGGTTCCAGCGATCAGTGCCGCGAATCCGGCACCACCGGGTGCCGTCCACAGACAAAAGTCGGCGAGCAGTGCCAGGAAGACAACAGCTAGGGTCTCACGGGCTGGAATCTTTGCGCCAAGAATGGCGACCTGAATCCAACCACAGCCGCCCTGCTCGTTTTCTGGCTCTTTAATTTCTGGTGGAATGTCCATGTCGTGCGCCCCCGTTTTGATTCAATACCAGACAATATGAACGGCAAACATGGCCAGACTGTGAATCGTAGGTGAATAAGAAATGAAACGTTTGTGAAATCGTGCCAGCCTGTGGTCAAAAACTTTGGGGAGGGATCGGTCGGTTTCTTTTGACTTGCTTGCGGGTTGCCCGAGAATGGACGGCCGTCTGCCCGCTCTGAACGAGGATCGCATGTCTATCGTCCCAATGATCGTATTCGCTGTGTATTGCTTGGCTTCTATGGGCCTACTCTTCTATGCGATCAACTGCTATGTCATGCTGGTGCTGTTCGCCCGGCGCCGTGAGAGTGCGGAGGCAGCGGCAGCGGCCTGTCTTGATGCTTGCGCCGACCTGCCAGACGAGCAGTGGCCGCAGGTCACGACGCAGCTGCCGCTCTTTAATGAGCGAAATGTGGCTGAACGGGTGATTCGTGCGGCTGCAGCGATGAACTATCCGTCTGACCGACACGAGATTCAGGTGCTGGACGATTCGGATGACCAAACGTGCGCGCTGGTGGACGCCGTCGTCGCGGAACTGGCGGCATCCGGGCACGATATCAAAGTCCTGCGGCGGGATAATCGGACCGGTTTTAAGGCAGGTGCGCTGGCGGCGGGGACGGCGGTGGCCAAGGGCGAGTATTTGGCAATTTTTGATGCAGATTTCATCCCGCATGTGGAGTTTCTGCGCCGAGCCATGCCAGAGTTTCTGGCAGATCATGAAGTGGGACTGGTTCAGGCGCGTTGGGGGCATATCAACCGTCAGAGCTCGCTGCTCACGCGTATTCAGGCCATTGGGATCGACGGGCACTTTATGGTCGAGCAGCCCGCGCGCGCTTGGAACGGCCTGTATATGAATTTCAACGGCACGGCGGGGGTCTGGCGCAAGCAGGCAATCGCGGACGCCGGAGGCTGGGAGTGGGACACGCTGACGGAAGATATGGACCTGAGCTATCGGATGCAGTTCGCTGGCTGGAAGACTCGCTACCAGTTGTTCAATGTGGCACCGGCTGAACTTCCTGAGAATATTCTGGCCTTTAAATCGCAGCAGTTCCGCTGGGCCAAAGGCTCGATCCAGACTGCGCGCAAGTTACTGCCGCGGGTTTTTCGCGCTCCTACGCCGCTGTTCACCAAGTTGCAGGCAGTGCTGCACTTGACGCACTACTGCATTCACCCGCTGATGTTGACCTTGGCCTTTCTGGCGCTGCCGGTGATGCTGACGACGCGGGTGGTGCTTTCGCCGACGGTATACGGGGTGGTAGGCGTTTTGCTGTTATTCTCGATGACGGCGCCCTCGACGCTGTATGTGGGAAGTCAGCGCGCCGCTTACGCTGACTGGCTGAGCCGGATCCGGCATTTACCGTTCTTGGTCTGCATGGGCGTGGGGCTGGCGGTGTCGAATACGCTGGCCGTGTTGGAGGCGCTGTGCGGCATGGAGAGCGGGTTTGTGCGGACCCCAAAACAGGGGGACTCGGACGAGGCGGCTTACCGGATCCCGCTGTCTCCTGTTGTGCTGATTGAACTGCTGATGGGGGTCTACTGCTCCGTTTCGTTCTCGACCTATATTCTGGTCGGGCAGTACTGGGTGGGGCCGTTTCTTGCAATCTACGCAGCGGGCTTTCTGGCGGTTGGCCTGCTGAGCCTTGCGCATTGTTTTGGCTTGGGAATGCGCCAGCCCAGGCTGCAGGTCTGCACTGACTGAGCAGCAAGACGAATGGGCGCTTGACGCACACGGGTTATCGTCGACAGTATGCGCTTGACGAACTCGAAAGAGAATACCACTTCCAAATGCTGGTAAGATCGGTGCGAAATTTATATCTGGGGCTAGCTGCGGGTACACGTGCAGTATAGCGAGCGACCATGCCCTAGGCTGTGGGCGCTGTGGATCCTTGGGTTGGCGGTGCCTGTTCTGCTCTTGCTCAGCGGACAGCCCAGTGTATCCGAGCACGAAGCGAAGCTGGCGGTGCGGGCTGCGGTTCTGCTTGACCATGGCATTTGGGGGAACGACGCGATTCTTGGCCAGGAATCAGCAGGGGTCTGGCTCCAAGACTGGTTGACGGCGGGCGTGGCTGCACGCTTTGGCTTTAGCGAATTCGGCGTGCGCTTGCCGCAGACGTTGCTGATTTTGCTTTTGGCTGCGATCTGCGCCTGGGGAAGTGGCAAGGTCGCAGGCATTCAGGCGGGGGCCGTGTCCGCGGCAGCAGCTGTCAGCAGCGGCTATTCATTTCTGTTGATCGATCGTGCTGGCAACGAACTGCTGGCGTGTGTCTTGCTGAGCTTTGCCTGGCTCTGTTGGTTTCGGTTCAGTCGAGAGAAGAAGCGCTGGAATTATGCCTGGCTGGTGGCGCATACATGCGTGTTATTTGCGATCTTCGCAATCGGTCCACTTGCCTTGGTGATGTTCTATGTCCCGCTGATTTTTCTGCGGCGCCCGCTGAAGATTCGCCGGCGGCTCGGGCAGGCGGATCACTTTGTCAGCCTGCTGGCTCTGATTGGCTTTGTCTTGCTCTGGATTTTCGGGCACACCTCGGCGGATACCACGCTGGACGCGATCGGAGATACCTTGGAGTGGCGATTCGGGTTCTGGCGGAGCCTGGCCCATCTGGCCGCAATGCCGCTGGTGGCGGCAATCGGATTTTTGCCGTGGAGCTTTCTGGTCTGGCCCGGCTTTTGCCATGCTTTTCGGCGCTTGGAGCAGGAGGCGGTCTTCGGTGCATTGCTTCGGACTCTCATTCTGGCAACGGCTGCGCTCGGCTGGCTGTTCCCCACGCGGGGCATGACCCTGGCCCCCGCGCTTGGGCCGCTCTGTATGTTGGTCGGGCTGAATTATGAGATGCTGGTGCGGCGCCATGGCAAGCAACTGCTGCTGATCCCACGGGTACTCGCCGTGGCTCAGGTCCCGCTTATTGGTGCGGTGCTGGTCGCGAGTTTGGTGCATGAGCCGCCCGTGGTGCCGCGGAGTGGGCTTGAGATGTTGACGAGCGCGACCGCTGTCATCGGCAGCCTGCTGCTGGCCGCTGCTATCCACCGGCGCAAGGTGGTCGGCCCGATCTGGCTGCATGTGTTGATCGGCGTGGTGGCGCTGAAGCTGGCGTGGTGCGGGAGTATGCAAATTTATCGCGGCCACACCGGAAGCGAGGCCCGAGCTCAAGGGCTAGTCTGGCGCAGTCACGTGCCAGAAGGCGAGCCGGTGCATTGGCTGCTGAAGCCGGGCCGGTTCCCGGTGGAGACATACTACCTGCGCCGTGAATGCCGATTCGTAGGGGCTGAGCGGGTGTTGCCGCGCACCGGCAACAAGGTCTTCGCGCTGGCGCGTGAGCAGCCGGTGACGCCAGGGCGCAACTGGCAGGTCGCGGTGGCCGGAGATGACCACCGGCCCACTCTCTGGCAGGGGCAGCTTGAACTCTTCAAGATCCGACCACCAATGCCACTAGTGGGGCGTGATGCAGGCGGAACTATGCAGGTGGCGACTCAGTTTGAGCTGGTCAATCAACAGCAGCATACCTTGCACATCACAGCGCTGGAGCCTGAAGGCGCTGCGGTGTTCGCAACCGGCGTGCTACCAGCAACCATCGAGCCAGGTAAGGCCGTGCTATTTACCTTGAGAATGAACAAGGAGCGGACCGAGTCGCAGCCTGGCAGGCATGCGGTACGAGTCATGCTGTCCGTAGATGGCGAGGAAATGCAGCGCTTGATTCATGTCCAGTTGCACTCGCCAAACGTTGAGTAGTCAGCGCGCCCCGTAGTAGAGTGGCGGTTTTTGGGATGTGACTATGGACGCACCGTTTCTACTGGCCTGCCGAGGATTACCTGCGGCTCGCAAGCCCATCTGGTTGATGCGCCAGGCTGGCCGCTACATGGAGATCTATCGTGACCTTCGCAAGAAGCACACGATGCTGGAGTTGATTCATGCGCCAGAACTGGCCGCTGAAGTGACCATGCAGCCGATGGAGGCGTTCGACCTGGACGCGGCCATCATCTTCTCAGATATTCTGCCGCCGTTGCAGGCGATGGGACTCCCGCTTGATTTCCGCGTGGGGGAAGGACCACGAATTGACCGCCCGATCCGCTCTCATGCCGACATTGAGGCACTAGCAGAGCCGGATGCGGAAGAAATCGTGCCCGCGACGGTTGAGGCGATTCGTCTGGTGCGCCAGGTATTGCCCCGGGACCGCGCGCTGATTGGCTTTGCCGGTGCGCCATTTACACTCGCCAGCTATGCGATCGAAGGTCAGTCCACCCGGCGATTCTTGAAGGTAAAGGGCCTCCTCCAGGAAAACCCGAAGCAATGGCACGAGTTGATGGGCAAGTTCTCGCGCGTGGTGTCTGGCTACTTGATCGCCCAGATTCGTGCGGGCGCCGATGCCGTGCAACTGTTTGATTCCTGGGTCGGCGAGCTATCACCCGGGGATTTTCGTGATCACGTGCTGCCACATATTCAGCGCATTATTCGGTCGGTAAAAGAGGCGGCGCCGCACACGCCGGTGATTTACTTCGGAACCAATACCAGCGGCCTGCTCGGCATCTTGCCCGAGACCGGTGCCGATGTAATCGGCGTAGACTGGCGGATCGAGTTGGACGAGGCCTGGCGACGAGTTGGCGAGCACGTCACGCTGCAGGGAAACCTCGACCCACATACTTTGCTGGCGGGGCCGCAGGCGTGGCAGACCGCCACCCGGCGCATTCTAGATCTCACCCAGGACCGTCCCAATCACATTTTCAATTTGGGCCACGGGATCATGAAGGAAACCGACCCCGGCGCGGTACGAGACTTGGTAGACTTTGTTCACGAGCATGGAACTCACGTGGAGACACACAATGGCACAGCTTAATGACCACTATTTGAAACTTACAGCAGGCTACTTATTTCCCGAGATTGGCCGCCGCGTCAACGCGTTCGCAGAGGCCAACCCGGATGCCCCGATCATTAAATTGGGAATCGGCGACGTCACAGAGCCATTGCCGCCGGCGATCGTCGAGGCGATGCATACTGCTGTCGACGAAATGGCCACACTCAATGGCTTTCATGGCTATGGCCCAGAACAGGGCTACGGCTTTCTCCGCGAACTCATTGCCGAACACGACTTCCGTGCGCGCGGCTGCGAGATTGAGCCAGATGAAATTTTCGTGTCCGACGGCAGTAAATGTGACACGGGAAATTTTCTGGACATTCTCGGGCCAGGCAACACAATCGCGGTCGCCGACCCAGTTTATCCCGTCTATGTCGATACAAACGTGATGGTTGGCAACACAGGCTTTGCGAACTCCGCAGGCGAGTATGATGGATTGGTCTATTTGCGGTCCACCGTGGAAAACGCGTTCACGCCGGACTTGCCCGATCACCCCGTGGATATCATCTACCTATGCTATCCGAACAACCCGACAGGTGCCACTGCCAGTAAAGAGTACCTGCAGCGCTGGGTTGAGTTTGGGCACAAGCATGGTTCGCTCATTCTTTTTGATGCGGCCTATCAGGCATTCATTCAGGATCCGGATATTCCCCGCTCCATCTACGAGATTGACGGCGCCCGCGATGTGGCTGTTGAGTTTCGCAGCTTTTCAAAGAATGCCGGATTTACCGGCACTCGTTGTGCCTTCACCGTCGTGCCAAAAACGGTCACTGGCCGGGCTAAGGATGGCAAGAAACATGCCTTGCATGGGCTGTGGAATCGCCGGCATTGCACAAAGTTTAACGGCGTCTCATACATCGTGCAGCGCGGTGCTGAAGCGGCGTACAGCGATGCTGGTAGGCAGCAGGTGCAGGCGCTGGTGGACTTCTACATGGTGAACGCAGCGATCATTCGTAAAAACCTTACGGAGCTTGGCTTGGCCGTGTACGGTGGTGAAAACGCGCCGTATGTCTGGTTGCAGGCACCCAATGGGATGAGTAGCTGGGATCTGTTCGACAAGCTACTGGACGAAACCCACGTGGTGGGTACACCGGGTAGTGGATTTGGCACTGCTGGCGAGGGCTTCTTTCGCCTGAGTTCGTTCAATACGAGGGCCAATGTCGAGGAAGCCATGAGGCGACTTCGCGAGAACCTGAGCCTGACTGAGTTGGCCTGATCCATGGCGGTCCTGCTCCTCGCGCAAGATGCATACGACCGGACGCAGATTAAATCTGCCCTGAGCGACGCTCTGGCGCAGTGGGGCGGGATCGAGCAGCTTCTGGCTGGAAAACAGCGAATCGTTCTGAAGCCTAACTTTGTAGTTCCCGAAGTGGCCGAGCATGCCGCGACGACCCATCCTGAATTTTACCTGGCAGTTGCCGAGCTTTTACTCGACCACGGGAAGCAGGTGACGATCGGCGAATCGCCTGCTTTCGGCAGTGCCGAGCAGGCGGTGACCATGCACGGCGCTCGGGAAGAGTGCCAGCGCCTCGGAGTTCAGGTGATGACCTTTCGGCAGGCGGCTGAGATTACTGGTGTGGCTGGCAGCAGCAGCTATCGCTCGCTGACGATTGCAGCTGAGCTTGCTGATTTCGACGCCATGATCAATCTTCCCAAGCTCAAAGTGCATCAGCAGTTCGTCTTTACCGCTGCGACCAAAAACTTGTATGGGTGTGTGACCGGAAAACGCAAGTTTGTGCGGCACAATCTCTGCCGTAACGATCCAACCATGTTTGCGCGGATGCTGCTACAGAACGCGGCAGCAGCGGCGCCAGTCCTGAATATAGGGGATGGCATCGTCGCGATGCATGTCAAGGGCCCGCGCGGCGGCAAACCATTCCCGTTGCAACGCATTGTGGTCAGTGACTGCTATCTCGAACACGACTGGGTTGCTGCGCGGTTGATTGGCCTGAAGGCAGCCGAAACTCCGCTGTTTGCCGCGCTGTCGGTTGCCGAGCGGAGGCAGCTGGCAGATAATTGTCAGGAAACTCTGGCTGATCCTCTTGCTGCGCCCGCCAAGGGCTTTCGTCAGAGCTACCGGGTGCCAATCAGCTTTGCGCCGCATCAATTTGCGCGCACTCTGTGGCGAAGCTGCCTCTTCCGGCTGCGGGAACTGCGGCGTCAGGCAGGCGAAACATCTTGACAGCGTAGGTGAAGGTCGGTACAGTACTCATTCAAACTAATATAGAGCCATGATTCCACCAGGAGAGTAGCCGGATGGCCTTATTCAATCGCCTGCTAAGCGTATTTATTCTTATCGCCGCCGTTGTCGCGGTCGTATACAGCTACAAGCTAGACCAAAAGCGCGACGCTTTGGTTCAGCACAGCGAAGACCTGGCTGCAGCCCTTCGGGCTACGGCTGAGGAGCTGTCCGTAGGCAGTGGAACTACCGAGCAAACCGAATTGAGCGAGGCCAAGATTGGTTGGCGTGCGTACAGTGAAGGATTCAATGTTGGCACCGGTGACAATCCGACCTTCAAGACTACCGTTGGTAAGGCCGCAGACCAGGCCAAGAGGATTCGCGATCAGCGCGATGCACTGGGAGTAGCTTTGAAGGAAGTCGGCCAGATCTTCGACAAGGAAGTCGACCTAGCGCAGCTCACGAATATTGCTGAGTTCGAGGCAGCAGCCGCAGAGATTCGCAATGAAGTGGAGGCGAGCCGTCGTCGTGAGAATGACATAGCTGGCCAGTTTGAGAAGCTCGCGTTGGACGTGGGCTTTGATCAACTCGACAAGGACGCACTGATGAGCCAGCAGCGCTACCAGGAAGCCGTCGGCGATTTCTCCGACCACGTGCGGAGGACCAATCAACGTGCAGATGGCTATGTCAGCGCCATCAAGGATATCACCACTAAAATCGACCAGTTCGACTTCCAAATGAACATCGATATGCTGGATAATCCAGAGCAATACGAGCACGAGCTCACCGCATTGCGCGAGGACTACGCCAGTCTTAACGAGCAGCTTCAGGAGTTCGATCGTACGCAGACTGAGCTGGCAGAGAAAGAGCGCGAATTCAATGACCTGACTATCCGCAACAGCGAGTTATCCGACAACGTCGCCCAGCTAGAAACCCAAGTCTCTACCCTGACAGCAGTTAACGGCGTGCTTGAGCAAAGGCTGCAAGAGTGTACGCAGGGCCCAGATCGCGACGAAAAAGAGAATCCCCTTGATGGTACGATGATTCTTGGCGGAAAAGTGACGAGTGTGAATTACGAGTGGAACTACGTGATTATCGATATCGGTGCTCGTGATCTTCTGACCCCTTCCGTGGAATTCAAGGTGGCCCGTGGTACGGAGTTTATTTGCAATGTGAAGGTGAGCCGCGTCTACGAGGACTACGCGGTTGCCGAAGTTCTACCCGAGTTGATCAACGGAAAGATTCTGGAGGGTGATCGTGTTATCCTCTAGCATCACCCTCGCGCTTAACGCGCTCTGCCTCATCGCACTGGGCGCGCTGTTGTACTTCCAATTTCGGGAAGGCGCCGTGATCGAAGTTTCGCCCATGGATATTCTCGGCAAGTGAAACGTCTCGCCCTGTTATTTATTTTCGCCCTAGTAGCAGTCGGTTGCAGCTTCGTAGACCATGAACGCGTGCATAGCGATTCCGATGATAACCTCCCGTGGAACTCGCGTGCGGGATGGGAAGGAAGCGGCATAGGCGTCCCCTACTAACGCCCTTGTCGGGCCAGTTGGGCCCTTGACGTGTTCCCGTTTTAGGCCGATCACTGCGTGGTTCTCGACCCGTGAATTTCATGATTGCGGCATATGCGCCGACCGGTATCTTACCCGCTTCGCATTTTCATTCCCAAGTTGTCTCAGGAATATCCATAGAATGATTATTAATCACCTGAACAGGTTTCTGGCCAAACACGGCAAGGTTACGTTCACGTTTATTGGCGTTGTGATGATCGTCCCCTTTGTTTTCGCTTTCGGGCCCGGTGGGTTCGGTAGCGGAGGGCAACGTCAGCGTGGAGCCGTGATCGGGGAGATCGACGGGGCCAAGGTACTTGACGTCGATTTCACCGAGCAGCGTACGGCGTACATCATGCGGGCTCGTATCGATGGGGCCGCGCCAGTGGACACTGTTGAGGCTGGCGCAATCAGTCGCCTACAGGCTCAAAAAATCATCAATAGGCAAAAGCTGGACCATATCCCGACCGACGAACTGCTGCAGCATGTTCACAACATGAGTCTGTTCCAGAAGCGTGAGGAAGGTCAGGCCACTGGTGCGTTTGACCAGGCCCAGTACGAAACGATCATGAAGTCCCTGCAAAAGCAAGGGATCAATCGTGGTGCCTTCCAGGAGTTGATGGAAGCCAATCTGGCGATTGCACGCTTGGAGCGTGGTGCGGCCGAGGCGGGAGTGATTTCCGACGCAGAAGCTCGTTTGCGCTTTCTGAATACCTTCACCAAGACAAAAGCGCACACCTTGACGCTCCGGGCAGCTGACTTCAGCGAAGATCTGGAGATCACCGATGAAGCGGCCGAGGCGTACTTTACGGACAACGCGGATCAGTACATGGTCCCTGAGCAATTTCAGCTGAAAGTGATCCGCTTCTCGACCGATGTTGCTGACGTTAGTGATGACGAGATTGAGGCCCATTTCGCGGCGAATGAAGCAGATCGTGAGCACCTCGAACTGCGTCATCTGGCGGTTGGTAAGCTCGGTATTGAGTCTGCACCGGAAGGCGGGGAGCCTGAGACCGTGCGGAAGCAGCGCGCGATGCGAAACAGCCAGAACCAGACCCAGAACGATATCAACAAAAAGAAGCTTGAAGCTGCCCTGAAAGAGCTCGAAGCTGGCAAGACCTTCGAAGAATTGGCTGGGGAGCTGAATGCTGACTACACGAAAAACAACGGTGGTTCGCTTGGCTGGGTCGATGTCGACGGTGACGGCGGCCTGCAAGAGCGGTTTGGCGTAGCTGCGGCGACTGCCGTTCTAGCCTTGGGCGAAATTGGCGCCCGCACAAATATCGTTGCTGGCGAGAGCTACTTCCAAGTCTTTGAACTAGTGAGCCCAAAAAAGAAGAAGGAACTGGACGACACTCTGAAGTCCCGGATTCGGGGCAAGCTGCTGAATGAGAAGCAGGAAGCCCAGGCCCGGGAACTCTATGGCGACGGCAGCAACTACCCGCAGGTTCGCCTCGCGCACATCCAACTCAACGTAGTAGATCCTGCCCAGGAGGCCAGTGTTCGCCAGCGTCTAGTCACGATGCGCGAAGATATTGTCAAGTTTGAGACACTGAACGCAGAGCTGCGCGCTCTGACGCCGCCGGTTGCTGATGCTAGCGAAGAAGACAAAGCGGCGCACACTGCAGAGCGGGAGCGCATTGAGAGCCAGCGGAAGAACCACAAGAGCTTCTTTCAGTACGCCACGACCAGCGACGACGAAGCATCAAAGGCACGTGGCGGGCGCTTGCCCGGTGACTGGCAGAGCAAGTATGACAATCTTCCCCCTGGCGTCGCAACCGTCGGGCTGAGCATGAAGCGTGGCCAACTCAGTGACGTTGTGCCCGGGCAGGGCGCCTTTCACCTTGTCATGTGCCTGGACGACCGCACGGCTCCGTTCGACGAGATGAAGTGGCGCATCGTCGGTGACCTGCGCAAAGACAGCAAGAAAGCACAGGAACTCGCTGCCTACGATTTCTATGGTTTTCTCCAAGACAAGTTCGAGGGCAATGCGGCATCATTCGAGAAAATTGCTGACGACTATAAGCCTGCGAAACTCAGCGTCAGCACCAGTGGCTACTTCGGCGATGGCGACAGCGAGATTCCGAATGTGGCAGGTCGCCCGTTCATGCTGATCACCGAGGCACAGAAGCTGACCGCTACTGCCCCGCTTACTGGAATTGTGGACAACTACGACGCCTATTACATCGCCTGCTTTCTGGATAAGAAAGCCAGCACCGCCTCAAGCTTCTGGAAGACAGATGACAACGGTGAAAAGGTTCGCTCTCGTTTTGGCGACAAGGCCCATTCAGACCTCAAGAATGAGGAAGGCAGCAAGAAGGCCAAGGAGCGCGCGCAGGAGATTCAAGAGCAGGTCACCGAAGCTTTGACCCGCATGGAGTTTCAGGATGCACTGGCTGAGCTTGAATTCCAGGATCGCGGCGAGTTCTTAGCTGTAATTGGCCCAACGACTGAATACCAAGGCCAGCCGCGCCCAGCATTCGATGCAGAGCCGGTGAAGACGTTGGCGGCCAAGCTGAAGGAAGGCGAGGTCGGGTTCGAGGAGACAGCATCCGGCGTATTAGTCGCCTTTATCGAGTCGCACACACTTCCAAATTTGTTTGAGCCAGTGGATTATGCTGGCGAGCAGATTGAGTTTGAAAGCTACAAGAAGTCACTGCAGACAAACTGGAAGGTCAATGGACTCAGCATGTTCTATGAGCTTCTGAATGCGAAGTACCCGCTGGATGTAAGCAGCGATTGGGAGGATGTGTTCGAACCTTCCGAACCAGAAGTTCCCCCTTCCGAATAAGACGCCTCAACGGCCGCTGCAGGATTGGCAAGGCCGCACCGGCTGCTTGATGATGAAGAGGTTCTTTGCGGACTCCGCAAAGTTGGCATCCTGATCCACGGCGAAGGCGAAGGTTGTGGCGATGCTGCGCGTGAGCGGCGGCTCGGCCAGTTTCATGAACTGTTGCCGGTCGAGCTGCGCAGGGAGCTTGATCCAAGCTGAATCTCTAACGCCGCGGTAGAGCCCACTGGTGACCGTGCCGTCACCGCCGCGCATGAGACTGAGGTCGCCGCCGGAATTCATCCCGAATTGCAGGTCCCCCCAGAGGGAGGAAGCCGGCAGGTTCCCGTGGTCCGCTGCAAATACCCGCCGTGGATGCCCGGTTCTCGCTACCTGCTGCAGTGCGCGAAGTTCGTGCTCGGTGTACGAGAGGCGGTCGGCAAGAAGCCACCCTTGCACCAGCAGGCCGTAGCGCTGGCCCAGGTCCTCCAAAAGCTCCGTCGCGAATTCTGCACGCCGTGGCGCAACTGACGCACACCACTGAGCATCAGCCGCTGGCATGATGTCAAGGTAGACGATGAGCTGAACTGCCTGGTCACGCAGGGCCAGGCCAAGCTCTAGGATGAAGTCCTGCTCGGAGGTTCTTCCCGGCAGTATGCCATCAATGGCTGTGCTCGGGCCGGGAAAGTACCACTCGCGGCTGCCGACGGGCCAGACTACCCAGCCAGCCCCGCTCGCACCAGCCTGGCTTGCAAACTCCGCAACATCGAAATGCTCGAGCGACAGGTGGGCAACAGCAAATTGGGGGGAAATGCCATAGCGAAGCTCTTTTAGCCACCCGCTCCGCTGCCGGGCGTCTGCGCCAGCGAGCCGTACAGGCTCCGAGCGTCCGTGTTGGATTAGCTCCAGCCCCAGAATTTTGGTTTCTGATTCGGGTAGGGCCTGTTCAAGCCGCAGCCGCCATGGCGCCGGTCCCTTCTTGAGATGGCCAAGTACAACTGTCTGCCAGCCGCTGTCGGCAGTCTGGTAGCTGCGGGAGATGCCCTGGCTCTCTGCGATTTGGATCTTGACTCCGGCGGGCAGTTGGACGATGGCCACCGCGTGGTAGGTTCCCGGCTCGGGATTGAACTCAAGCCACTGTCTTGGGTCGGTCCAGCCACTGACCCAGCGTTTGTTTTCAGACGGCGAGTGCACGGCGGTCAGGCCATCGCCGCCGCAATCCGCGGCGTCGGCATATAGGATGACGCGGTCCTGAGCGGCGGCCGCACTGGCCAGAATGAGGAGAAGGGCAGCTGTGTGGCTGGAAATCATAGGCTTTGTCAGCTGAATCATGACGATATCTGAGCTAGTTTGCTTGAAGTGAACGTGGTGAGCAGTAAGCTACAGCCTTGATACACAATTGATGCACTAATCTGTTTGTTTCCCGAGGTCCTCCATGGCTATGCTCCGCATGAAACTCAATAACGCGCTCTTTCCGCACTCCGGAC
>Ga0115566_10000500_pt1 | contig 33933 bp, 33 predicted proteins | sample COGITO_mtgs_1204_3_FD_87173 | JGI IMG/M metagenome (GOLD analysis project Ga0115566, IMG submission 87173) | Pelagic marine microbial communities from North Sea - COGITO_mtgs_120405 | ecosystem: Environmental > Aquatic > Marine > Epipelagic | place: Germany:Helgoland, sampling site Kabeltonne...
AAAAAAACAATGAAGCCAATGATTACAGCTATAAATAGGACCACCCCCAGGTCACCTGACTCAAAAAATATACTCATTATCATCGCTATAAAAAAGACAGTTCCGATTGATGAAAGATTTTCTTCAATATATGGGTTGAAGCTTGATTCTGAGATATTTGATTTGACCCATATAAAAATGCAAGCAAGAATACCAACTAAAGAAAATAAAAATAATGGATCAGTAAACATATTAGTCCTGTGAGCTAAAGTAATTTAGGAAAGCGTCCTGTGGTATTGAAACTTTACCAATTTGTTTCATTTTCTTTTTACCTTCTTTTTGTTTTTCAAGAAGTTTCTTTTTCCTAGAGATATCTCCACCATAACATTTAGCTGTAACATTCTTTCTAAGAGCTTTTACGGTTTCTCTTGAAATAATCTTTGCGCCTAATGCAACCTGAATAGGTACATCAAACATCTGTCTAGGTATTAACTTCTGAAGATTTTTTGCAATCTCTCTAGCTTTACCATTTGAAAATGATTTATGAACAATCATAGATAAGGCATCCACCTTTTGATTATTTATCAATATATCAATTTTTGTTAGATCAGATTTAACAAACCCAATTAATGAATATTCTATTGATGCAAAACCTTTTGTGCATGACTTGATTTGATCAAAAAAGTCTATTATTACGCTTGATAATGGCATTTCAAATATTATAGATACCTGATTACCAAAGTAAGTCATATTTTTTTGTGCCCCTCTTTTATTAGTGCAAAGTGTTATGACATTTCCAACATAATCATTAGGGGTAAGGATATTTACATTAACTATTGGCTCTCTTATTTCCTCTATATCATTAGAAGTTGGCAGCTGAGAGGGGTTATCAAGCTTGAGGACTGTGCCGTCTGTTTTTAATACTTCGTATTCAACAGATGGGGCTGTTGATATTAACTCAAGGTCATATTCACGCTCCAACCTTTCTCTAATTACTTCCATATGCAATGTTCCAAGGAACCCACACCTGAAACCAAAACCAAGAGCATCAGAAACCTCAGGCTCATATATAAGTGAAGAATCATTTAGTATCAATTTAGATAGTGCGTCTCTGAATTTTTCATAGTCTTCTGAGTTGACTGTAAACATAGAAGCAAATACTTTTGGATTAACTTTCTTAAATCCAGGAAGTGCCTCTGTTATTTCATCATTCCATTCAAGAAGTGTATCTCCTACTGGGGCTCCTTTAATATTTTTAATACCCGCTACCAAGTAACCAACTTCACCAGCAGATAAAGTATTTTTCTTAACTTTCTTTGGTGAAAATGTTCCTATTTCATCCACAGTATGGGTTTGACCTGTTGAATGAATCTTAAATTTCTGTCCAGTTTTTATTGATCCATCCTTAATTCTTATAAGAGACACAACTCCCAAATAAGAGTCAAACCAAGAGTCAATAATTAAAGCTCTTAATGGTTTATCAACATCTCCAACTGGGGAAGGAATATCAGAAATTAACATATCTAGCAATGATTCAATTCCAACACCCGTTTTTGCACTTACATGCGGTGCGTTGGTTGCGTTTATTCCAATCATGTCCTCGATTTCTTTTGCAACCCTATCAGGCTCAGCTTGAGGTAAATCTATCTTGTTTATTACTGGAACAACTTCAAGACCCTGATCTACAGCTGTGTAACAATTCGCTAAAGTTTGAGCTTCAACTCCTTGGGAGCCATCAACAACTAGTAGCGCGCCCTCGCATGCAGATAAAGACCTAGAAACTTCGTAAGAAAAATCTACATGTCCTGGTGTGTCTATGAAATTCAGTTGATATTTTTCATCGCCCTTTTCATAATCCAAGGTAACTGCTTGGGCTTTAATGGTAATCCCTCTTTCCCTTTCTATATCCATTGAGTCTAGAATTTGTTCAGACATTTCTCTTGCTGAGAGCCCGCCGCAATACTCTATCAATCTATCAGACAGAGTCGATTTTCCATGATCAATATGGGCAATTACTGAAAAGTTTCTTATGTTCTTCATAGATATAAGATATTTTACAGCCAAACAGGCTTGCGATGGGAGATTCTACCTAAGTATGTTAGTTTATCTTTACCGATGTAATAAACTTAGAGCCATTTCTGTTTAGATGAACTGCGACCCTTTTACCTGTTTCAAACTCTTTAATGGCATCGGTAAAATCTTCAACTTCAAAAATCTCATATTTATCGCCTCGATATTGAAGCATTGTAATGACATCACCTCTGTAGATTCTTCCAGATGCAGGAGAATTAGGGCTAACCCTAGAAACTATAACCCCATCAGGAAGGCTTTCCATTCTTGGGTTTTCTCGGTCAATTTCAGCAACTTTAAGTCCAATTGGATCTTTTGATTTATTAGATTTAGCAGGAACAAATGAGTCTTTGTCAGTTGGAAGTTCGCCAAGAGTAAAATCCATTGAAATTTCATTCCCATCTCTAATGACTTTTGCTATTGCTTGTGTTTTTGGTCTTAGTTGGCCTACTACATGGGGAAGGTCAGAGCTAAATTTAATTTCCTCATTATTAAATTCTATAATCACATCGCCAGCCATCAGGCCAGCTAAATCTGCAGATTGACCAGACTCAACATCATTAATAAGAGCTCCATAAGGCTTTTTCATTCCAAGAGCCTCAGCTAGATCATTATCAACCTCGCTCATTCTTACTCCTAAATAACCCCTAGATACAAAACCAGTTTCTATAATTTGATCAGCAACATCAACTGCTACATTTATTGGAATAGCAAAAGCTAAGCCTTGATAGCCTCCACTTCTAGAATAAATCTGAGAATTAATACCAACAACCCTTCCATCAAGATCAAAAAGTGGGCCACCAGAGTTACCTGGATTTATAGCAACGTCTGTTTGGAGAAAAGGAACATAATTACCTATGTTGTTATTCTGAATGCTTCTTCCCTTTGCGCTAACTATTCCTGCAGTAACAGAAAAATCAAAACTAAAGGGCGAGCCGATTGCAACAACCCAGTCACCAACTTTTAGGGTGCTGCTATTTCCTACATCAACCCTAGGTAGTTTTTTGCCATCTACTTTTAATACTGCTAAATCAGAAAGAGGATCTACTCCAATTATTTCAGCAGCAAATTCACGCCTATCTGAAAGGGAAACGATAACTTCTGTAGCGTCCTCCACAACGTGAAAATTAGTAAGAATATAATTTTCTTTTAAAATAAAGCCTGAGCCGTATGATAATGATTCTCTTTTTTGTTGAGGCATTTCTCCATATTGACGAGGCATACCAAACCTTTCGAGTATTTCATCTGGAATACCGCCATAACTGCCAGATTGTCTTTGAGTGACCTCTTTTTTTGAAGTTATATTAACAACAGCTGGTGCTGATTTTTCGACTAAAGATGAAATGTCATCAGGAAGACCAGCAGCAATGAGTCCTGAGGATGTTATAGCAATAATTGTAATGCATGTATTTTTAAATAATTTAATCATTTTTTTCCTTTTTACTTAATATTCTTGACTATTTCTTGAACAGTAGACCGGTCCAAATTCCCATAAAGAGTTAGCGTTCTTCCATCTTTGAGAGGAACAAGATATATGTCCTTATTCCCATGTTTCCAATACCTTATCTTTTTAAGGTTAAATTTCTTTTTTTCAACCTGCATAATAAAATTGTGTTCGCCATTTGAATAAACTCTTCTAGATTTGTCAGTAAGGTTGAAGCCTACATTTCTTAAATCAATAGGCTGCTGATCTATAAGGTTGGAGTCATTATTAACCAAATTGAGGACATGGTTAACTAAAGTATCTTCCTTTAAATTTGCAATTTTTTGCGCTTCTGGACTGCTAATAGCAAGATTTATAAGGTCTTGCGAATCCCTATCAACACCTAACCTTGAAAAATCAGGTTGATTTATAAAAAATACTGTAAGTAAGACAGATGCAGCTGCAGTGAGGCCATTAGATAACCATAAAACTTTGTTTTTATATGACTTTTTGGCGTTAATGTCGACAACATTAGCTTGTTCTAATTTAGCAGCTGCTGAAATAACTCCATACATCGCAACTCTTTTTGAAAGATCTTTGTGATCCTTTAAAAGCCCCATCGCCTTTTCAGTTTGGTCGTTATCTAACTCACCATCATATAAAGATGAAATAATCTCATCGTATTTATCCATTTAACATTCCCTCATTAATAAATTTTAAAATTGTTTCTCTGGCTCTAAATATTCTTGATCTAACAGTTCCAATAGGAGTTCCGGTAATTAATGCTATATCTTCATAACTTTTTCCCTCAACCTCTCTAAGGACAAATGATGTTCTTAAGTTCTCCGGAAGAGTTTTGATAAATTTATTAATCGATCTAAGCGCATCTTCATGAAGTAACTCGGTCTCTATATTTTGCGGATCTTCTGATTCATATAAACGCTCATCCTCGGAAATATTAAGTTTTTGTTTTTTATAGGAGGAGCTTTGAAAATGATTCTTTGCTAAATTTATCGCTATTCTATAAAGCCAGGTAAAGAAAGCGGAGTCACCTCTAAAAGAATCAAGTGCTTTCCAGGCTTTAATAAAAGTAGCTTGTGCTAAATCTTCTGAATCTTCTTTAGATTTAGTATATGAGTATAGTGAGGAATAAACTCTAGGATAGTATTTGGTCATTAAAAAATTAAGCGCCTCCATATTTCCAGCTTTTGCTTTTTCTATTAGTTGAGAATCTTCAGTATTATTATTTTTCACTTGTATTGATTCCTTTGCATATATGACAGGCTTTTAAATCAAAAGTTTCCTAGAACAGTAAAGTTTTTTAAATTCTTGTCTATAAAGCCCTCATGTAATGAATTGCCAAGACTAACACCCTTAAAAACAAAATCGAAAAGGGTTTGATCGTCATAGTCTAGAATCTCATCCAGAACTAAAATCTCATTTGAGCTTAAATCATTCAAATTCTTTGATGAGAATTCTCTTAAAAGAAGGTCTAATTCCCTCATCCCCCTTCTGCATTTCCACTTGATTCTGTTTATTTCTCTGTTCATTGGTTAAGATATGTTTTTTATAATTTATATTTTACTTGAAAACATCAGAAGTACAGAATTTAAAAATTAAAGGATGTATAAGCCTTGATAATTTATGTGTCATGGATATTAAGGGGGAAGACGCAAAGGTTAAGGAATTTCTTCAAGGGCAAATAACATCTGATATTCAAAAAGTAGGTCTAAATACTTTGCATCTCTCGAGCATCTGCAATCAAAAAGGTCAAATAGTAGCTGATTTTATGATTTTAAGACTAGTAGATGGTTTTAAAGTGGTAATTGATAAAGAGAAATCTAAATCATTTGAGAGTGAATTGGCTCCATATGCAAAATTTTTTAAAGTACTCTTTAAGATTTCAAAACAAAATGTAATTGGTTTTGTGAATACATCATCGAATGCATCTATGTGTTTCTTAAAAAACCAAGGTTTATCATTATCTATTAGTATTAGTGAGGACTTGGTACAAAATACTTTAGACCATGATCATTGGGAGGCTGCTAATCTTATTTTAAAAAACCTACTATTAAAGCAAAATGAGTTAGGGGCTTTTAGGCCATCAGATATTAACTATGATCATTTAAGAACCTCATTTAATAAAGGCTGCTTTAGAGGTCAAGAGATAATCGCAAGAATGAAATATCTTGGAAAAGAAAAATCAACTTTTAAAGTATTTGTTACTAAAAAGAGAGTGGATTCTTTATTTGATGCAAAGATGGTGAATGTTTTAAGAGAAATTTATGTTGATAATATCTTTGTATATGCATGTATTATAAAAAGAGATATTTTTGATATTATTAAAAATAATAAGGATGTATATTTTAAGTAGCCCAGTCTATTTCAATTAGGTTATTCTCGTTAAGATAATTATTTGTTTTTGAAAAGTGCTTGCATCCAATAAAGCCCCTGTAAGAAGATAAGGGTGAGGGGTGAGACGTGCAAAGCGCAAGATTTTGATTTGTATTGATTTTCGACAACAATTTCTGGGAGTTATTTCCCCATAACAAATACACAATATTTTTCTTTTCGCTAGCAAGTAGCTCCAAGGTTCCATTAATTAATTCTGACCAGCCTATTCCTGAATGAGATAGAGGAATACCCTCTTCAACACTTAGATAGGTATTAAGAAGTAAAACACCTTGTTCTGCCCAAAGTGTAAGATCTGGATTGTTGTTATGTATAGAAATATCTGAAGATATTTCTTTAAAAATATTTCTCAAAGATTTAGGTATTTTATGCCCTGCATTTGATGAAAAAGACAGGCCATTGGCTTGGCCTTTTGTTGGATATGGATCTTGTCCAAAAATTACAACTTTAACCTTGTCTAACGGACATTTATTGTAAGAATTAAAAAGGAGGTTATTTGGTGGATATATATTTTTTCCGCTCTGTCTTTCTAATTCAATTCTATCAACTATGTTAAAAATGTTTTCAATATCAAGATATTTTGAAAGTGAATTAAGCCAATTATTGTCTATTATTAATTTGTCTAAATCAGTCATATTTTATTAAAAATCTTATCCACAGAATCTGTGGATAAAGTTATGGATAACTTTATTTATAACACATGAAACCCTTATTTATAAGGCTTTAAGTAAAGTTGATCAAATTTTGTACAATTTTATAATAAATTACCGCATATCAATTATTTATGTATATTATCGTAATTACACTAACAAATTAAATACTTATATACTTATAATCTATTATCACTAAAAACTTCTGTTGACAAGTATTTATTTTTTGTAAATTATATACATCAAGCATAGATGCTATAAAGCGGCACTTTGTGGAGGGGTTGGAGAATATTTATACTAACTATTTATGCAAAGCCTAACACTTAAGACATGCTCAATAGATTCTATATCTTTTACAATTTCCTCTGATGGGTTTTGATCCAAATCAATAAGATTGATTGCAATATCATCCCTACTCTTATTTGTCATATCAGTAATATTAAGATGAGATGAGGCGATCTTATCAGCTATTTTTCCTATCATTCCAGGTTCATTTTTATTAATTATAACCATCCTAAAATTATCGGTTCTTCCAAGCTTAATTGGAGGAAAATTTACTGAATTTATAATTGTGCCATTTGCTAAAAAATTCGATACTTGCTCAGCAGCCATTGTTGCACAGTTCACCTCTGCTTCTTTTGTGCTTGCTCCCAAATGAGGTAATAAAATTACATCACCATTTTCTGAAGCTCTATCTATTAATTCAGGTGTGGGAAAGTCTGTTACATACCTTGATATCTGCTTTGATTTCAGAGCACCTATAACGTCATTATTATTAACAATGCCTCCTCTTGATAAATTTATTATCTTGGCACCCTTTTTTATAATATTTAATGTTTTTGAAGAAATGAGGTCTTTTGTAGACTCAAGCAAAGGAACATGAAGGGAAATATAGTCAGAATTTGAAAGAAGTGCCTCCAAGGTATCGGCTTTTTCAACTTCTTTTGGCAATCTCCACGCTGCATCAACGGATATGTATGGGTCGTAGCCTATAATCTTCATACCCATTATGTTGGCAGTTTGTGCCAATAATGATCCAATAGCTCCAAGCCCAACTATTCCAAGCGTTTTTCCTTTTAACTCAGAGCCCTTAAAGTTCTTTTTTTCAGACTCCATTGACGCATTCAAGTTTGCACCATCAAGGCCCTTTAGAGTCATTGCAAAAGAGCTGCCTTGAAGTATGCCCCTCGAAGAAAGAAGCATGCCACAAACCACAAGTTCCTTAACCGCATTAGCATTTGCTCCTGGTGTATTGAAAACAACAACACCCTTATTTGTGGCTTCGGCAATCGGAATATTATTGGTGCCAGCTCCAGCCCTTCCAACACATTTAAGACTACTATTAAAGTCACTCTCCTGCAAAACTTGGCTTCTTAGCAATAAAGTATCTGGATTAACCTGATCTTCTTGCATATTTTGATTAAGAATATCTAAACCCTCTTTTGCAATATTGTTGTAGATTTTGTATTTGTACATGTTTTATTTAATTTGTTGTTAGCAAACTGATTATATACAAAAGATTTTTTAAAGTTAGCTAAACATTAATTTGTAAAGAGTTATTTTAAAGATTTATTGATGTAATCTTTCCACAAAAGATATCCGTCATTTAAAAAGGCTGTATGTTCCTTATCTTCATTAAAAGATTTTTCGATGCTTGCACTATTAAATTCCCTCTCATCTCCAGAGCCTATCATTGCAACAATGCATGCTCCGAGGGCAGTTGATTCTATATTTTTAGGAGATTGAATTTTTCTGTTAATAGTATTTGCTAGAAGCTGACAAAAGGTATTATTTGCAATCATTCCCCCATCAACTTTTAGTTCGTTAGATGATATTCCATAGCTTTCTAGGATAGCTATTATATCTTTAACCTGAAAACATATTGACTGAAATGCAGCAGTTACCATGTCTTCTTTTGATGTATCCTGAGTAATGCCATAATACCCACCTCTTACGTTTGAGTCCCAGTAAGGTGCACCCAGACCATTAAATCCAGGAAGGAAAAAAGTTGTGCTTAATTCTTTCTTTAATTTAATCATTTCTTCGCTTTCTGATACTTCATCAAAAAACTGCATTTTATCTCGCAACCACTTAACAATATTTCCACAGGAATAAATACTTCCCTCTATAGCGTAAGAGGTCTCTCCTCTCAATTTATAACCAACTGTTGAAAGCAACCCCTCTTTTACATAGAGAATATTATCCTTTGTATTTACCATCAAAAAACAGCCTGTTCCGAAAGTTGACTTCATCTGCCCTGAGCTAAAGCATCTTTGCCCAACCAAAGCGCTTTGTTGATCGCCTATGACCCCTGTAATTTTTACCTCTTGAGATCCCACAGATATCGTTCCAAAATCAGCATCACAATCACACACTCTAGGAAGCATCTGAATAGGTATGTCAAACAATTTTAACAACTCTCCATCCCACTCTTCTTTTTCAATATTAAAAAGTGAAGTTCTAGATGCATTTGTTATATCTGTTAAATGATTTTTTTCTTTTGTAAGGTTATATATGAGGTATGAATCAACTGTGCCAAACATTATCTCACCATTGGCTGCCCTTTCTCTCGACCCAGGGACATTATCTAAAATCCATTTTATTTTTGTAGCTGAAAAATAAGGATCTAACATTAGGCCTGTTTTTTTTCTAATTGTTGGTTCATGTCCTAATTCTTTTAAATCCATGCAGAAATCGATAGTTCTTCTATCCTGCCAAACTATCCCAGGGTATATGGGTGAACCAGATTCCTTTTCCCATAGTATTGTTGTTTCGCGCTGATTAGTAATTCCACAGCTTTCAATTGTTAAATTTTCATTAATATTTAGATTATCTATGGATCTCATGACTGTATCTAAAATATTTTTTGGATCCACTTCAACCCAACCATTTTTAGGATAAGTTAAGTCATACTCTTCTTGTGAGCTTGAAACGCTCTCTAAGTTGTTATTAAAAACTACAGCTCTTGAGCTTGTTGTTCCCTGATCTATCGATAAAAAATGCTTCATTTTGATCCCCAAATTTAATAATTATCCACAATTTATTCACTGATTGCCAACAGAAAAAAAACAGCTTATATACACTATATAGTGAAAAAAAAGTAAATTGTCACAATATATAGTGTTTTTTTACTTGATTCTTTATCCACAACTTGTAATATTAGGTACAAGACGGATATAAAAGTTAGTGTAACTGCAGACACACAAACTTCTTCCAAAATTGTAAAGAAAACTCTAGAAAAGAGTGAAGAATTTTTTGAGATAAATTTAGGGAAAATTAGATAAGCATGGAAACAAAAATACAATCTGAAAGCACGACAACAAAAATTACTAAAGAACTAGGAATTAATGAGGTTGAATTAACAGCTCCTGGAAGGCTCAGAGTTATTAAAAGAAATGGGAAAGTGGTTGCTTTTGAGGAAGATAAAATAAAAGTTGCAGTAACAAAAGCTTTTTTAGCAATAGAGTCTGGAAATGCAGCAGCAAGTGACAGAATACATAAAAAAGTGAATCAAATCACTGAAAGTGTAATTGAGGTTTTTGAAAGAAGAATGCCATCAGGTGGAACTCTTCACATAGAAGAAATACAAGATCAGGTAGAGCTTCAGCTAATGAGATCTGAGGAACTCGAAGTTGCAAGAAGCTATATTTTATATAGAGCAGGAAGAACTCAAGAAAGGAAGAAAGTTGCACCAATAGTTGATATTCCAGACGTTCCAAATATTAATATAACCAAAAGTGATGGTTCAAAAGTTCCTTTAGACGTAGAAAGACTTGCATCATTAATAGCTGATGCCTGTGATGGTTTGGCTGATGTCTCAATAAATGAGGTTCTAAATGAAGCGCTTAAGAACCTTTATGATGGTGTTTCTATATCCGATATGAGATCAAGCTTGATTATGTCTGCTAGAACAAAAGTAGAAAAAGAGCCGAACTATTCTTTTGTTACTGCAAGAATACTAATGGATCAGATTAGAAATGAAGCGCTAGGGTTTTTAAATATTGCAGAAGATGCAACATATGAACAAATGGAACAATATTATCCTAAGGCTCTAAGCGCATACATAGACAAAGGAATTGAGCTAGATATTCTGGATGAAGAATTAAAAAACTATGATCTTGTTAAGCTTGGAAATGCAATAGATCATACAAGAGATAATCAGTTCACTTATTTAGGGTTACAGACTCTATATGACAGATATTTCATTCACTCAGATGAAATAAGATATGAGTTACCTCAGGTATTCTTTATGAGGGTTGCTATGGGCTTAGCAATAGAAGAAGAGGAAAGAGAAGAAAGAACAATAGAATTTTATAGGCTACTATCAAGCTTTGACTATATGAGCTCGACTCCAACCTTATTTAACTCAGGAACAAAAAGACCCCAGCTATCATCTTGCTACCTAACTACAGTACCAGATGATCTTGATGGTATATTTGGAGCAATTAAAGATGATGCTCTTTTATCAAAATGGGCAGGTGGTCTTGGTAATGACTGGACCCCGGTAAGAGCAATGAATTCATACATTAAAGGAACAAACGGCAAAAGCCAAGGCGTTGTCCCCTTCCTAAAAGTTGCAAATGATACTGCAGTCGCTGTTAATCAAGGTGGGAAAAGAAAAGGTGCAATGTGTGCGTATCTAGAAACATGGCATCTTGATATCGAAGAATTCTTAGATCTAAGAAAAAATACAGGTGATGACAGAAGAAGAACTCATGATATGAATACAGCAAACTGGGTGCCTGATTTATTTATGAAAAGAGTTGAAGAAGGTGCGAATTGGACACTATTCTCCCCAGGTGAAACACCAGATTTACATGATCTAACAGGAAAAGAATTTGAACAAAAATATGCTGAATATGAAGCAAAAGCTGCAGCTGGAAAAATGGATCAAGCAAAATCTATACCGGCAAAAGAGCTTTGGAGAAAAATGTTAACGATGCTATTTGAAACAGGTCATCCTTGGATAACTTTTAAAGATGCATGTAATCTAAGATCACCTCAACAGCACACTGGGGTAATCCACTCTTCAAACCTTTGCACAGAAATAACATTAAATACTTCAGCAGACGAAATTGCTGTATGTAATCTTGGGTCTGTCAATTTATCAAGGCATATGAAAGATGGTAGATTGGACGAGGATAAGGTAAAGCAGACTGTTTCAACCGCAATAAGAATGCTTGATAACGTAATTGATATCAATTATTACTCCGTAGATACAGCAAAAAATTCAAATATGAAGCACAGACCTATCGGTCTTGGGCTTATGGGCTTTCAAGATGCTCTTTACAAGCAAAATATTCCATACTGCAGCAATGAAGCTGTTGAATTTGCAGATAAAAGCATGGAGTTGATCAGCTACCATGCAATTCATGCATCAACAGAGCTTGCAAAAGAACGTGGGGCCTACCAAACCTTTGATGGTTCTCTCTGGAGTCAAGGAATACTTCCAAAAGACTCTTTAAAGATACTAATAGAAAACAGAGGAAGCCAATATATAAATGTTGATGAAACTGAGACTTTGGATTGGCATACATTAAGAGAAAAGGTAAAAAGTGATGGTATGAGAAATTCAAATGTTATGGCTATAGCTCCGACGGCTACAATCTCAAATATCACTGGAGTGACGCAATCTATAGAACCAACCTATCAGAACTTATATGTTAAATCTAATCTTTCTGGGGAATTCACAATAGTAAATCCTCATCTAGTGGATAAGCTAAAAAGCCTTAATCTTTGGGATGATGTAATGATTAACGACCTTAAGTACTTTGAAGGCAGTTTGTCACAAATATCAAGGATACCTGATGATGTAAAAAAATTATTCTCAACTGCTTTTGAGGTTGAACCAAAATATATAGTTGAATCTGCAAGCAGAAGACAAAAATGGATAGATCAGGCTCAATCCCTAAATCTATATATTAATAATGCAGATGGTAAAAAGTTAGATATTACATATAGAATGGCATGGTACTCAGGATTGAAAACAACTTACTACCTGAGATCGCTTGCCGCAACAACAACAGAAAAATCAACAGTAAAACAAGGAAACTTGAATGCTGTTAGCGCAGAAGTTAAAGAAGCGCCACAACAGGAACTTGGGGCACCAGCACCGGTTCCTACAGCTTGCTCTTTGGATGATCCAGATTGCGACGCTTGCCAATAAAAAAGGAGAATAGAATGTTAAATTGGGATGAATACAATACAGAAGAAACAAACCAAGTTGCTCAAAAAGCACCTGCTCAAACAAAAGAAGAAAAGGAAGTCATAGTAAAGCTTGAAGAATCTCCATCGTTTGAAGCAACATCAGAAGAGGGAAACAGAGCAGAAATAGCGAGAGCCTCGCTTGAACAGCTTGACGTGCAAGATGGTATTAAAGAGCTGGATGAAATGAAGGGTGGAAGAGTTGAGGTAGATCAGAAAGCAATGATAAATTGCAAAGCAGACCTAAATCAATTGGTACCATTCAAATACGACTGGGCATGGCAAAAATATCTTGACGGCAGTGCAAACCACTGGATGCCGCAAGAGATCAATATGACAAATGATATTGCATTATGGAAATCAGAAGATGGTCTTACTGATGATGAAAGGACAATTGTTAAAAGAAACCTAGGTTTCTTTTCAACTGCTGATTCACTAGTAGCAAATAATCTTGTTTTAGCAATCTATAGGTTAATTACCAATCCCGAATGCAGACAATACATCCTTAGACAAAGTCTAGAAGAAGCAATACACACTCATGCCTATCAATACTGCATTGAGTCTTTGGCTATGGATGAAGGCGAGATATTTAATATGTATAGAGAAATACCATGTGTGGCAAAAAAAGCATCATGGGGACTTAAATATACTAAAGAAATTTCCGATCCAAATTTCCAAACTGGAACAGAAGAGACAGACAAGCAGCTACTTCGTAACTTAATAGCTTTCTATTGTGTTTTAGAAGGAATTTTCTTTTACTGTGGTTTTACACAAATTCTTTCTATGGGAAGAAGAAATAAAATGACTGGTACTTCTGAACAATTTCAATATATTCTAAGAGATGAATCGATGCATGTTAATTTTGGAATTGATGTGATAAACCAAATAAAAATTGAGAACCCCCACCTTTGGGATGAGCAAATGAAAAGCGAAGCTGCTCAAATGATACTAGAGGGTACAGAGTTAGAGATACAATACGCAAGAGACACTATGCCAAGAGGGGTGTTAGGTATGAATGCATCGATGATGGAAGAGTATCTGAAGTTTATTGCCAACAGAAGACTTACTCAAATAGGGCTTGAAGAAGAATTTAAAGGCGTTACAAATCCGTTTCCTTGGATGTCAGAGATAATGGATCTTAGAAAAGAAAAGAATTTCTTTGAAACAAGAGTGATCGAATATCAAACAGGCGGGGCCCTTAATTGGGAGTAACCAACCCATTTAAAAAAAAGCCTCTTCTAAGAGGCTTTTTTCATGAATGGATGTTTTTTGTTTCTATTGGCGCTTGCATACCTCTAATATTAAAAAGTTCAAACTCAACTGAACTTACAGCGACTATTATTTATTCAATAGGTATTTTTATGATGTTTGGTTTTAGCGCCCTCTATCATAGGGTTAACTGGAAACCAAGAATATCAAGTTTAATGAGGAGGCTTGATCACTCATCGATTTTCATAATGATAGCTGGAACGTTCACACCTATATGTCTTTTAGTAATTCCTAAGCCAACTGGTATAAATCTCTTAATAATAATTTGGATAATCGCTGGATTAGGGATACTTCAGTCAATGGTGTTTACTAATATGCCGAGAGTACTTAGAGCAGGTCTCTACCTTGGTGCTGGATATATAGCGATTCCATATATGTCGATAATGTTTTCTGTAATGGGTTTTACTAATTTTGCTTTAACAGTTGCCGGCGGAACAATATATTCAGTTGGAGCTATTAGTTATGGTTTTAAATTTCCAGATATTAGCCCAAAGTACTTTGGTTTTCATGAATTTTTTCATTTACTTGTTTGTATTGCTGCTATCTTACATTTCATAGTTATCTACTCAATTGTTGGAACATAGAGCATGAAGTTATATTCTAGTAAAGTAGCGCCTAGTCCAAAAAAGGTTCTAGTTTTTATCGCTGAAAAAAATATAGACAATATTGAGATTATAAATATAGACCTAGCGCAACTAGAACATAAGACACCTGAATATAAAAAAATTGCCCCAAACTCTAAAATACCTGCCTTGGTGCTAGATGATGACACAATAATTCTTGAAACAACTGCTATATGCAGATATCTAGAGGAGCTTTATCCCAGCCCTAACTTATTTGGAGAAAATCCAATTGAAATAGCTTCAATAGAAATGTGGTACTCAAGAATTACAAATGAATTGATGTATCCATTAATGATAGGTTTTAGACATACTCATCCTGCGATGAGTCAAATAGAAAATCAGTTTCCCGATTACGGCCTATCTCAAAGAGAGAATGCAAAAAATTCTTTAAGAATTTTTGATAAGATTTTGTTTGAGAATGAATATGTTGCGGGACAAAGATTTACTTATGCTGATATACAAATGGCCGTCTCACTTCAATTCCTTGTAGGGCTGAATAAGATTAAGATAAGCGAGTATAAAGCCCTAGATGCGTACATTGAAATGATAAATGCACGCCCTAGTTTTAATAAACCTTAAGAATCCTTATTTAATAGCTCAAATATTTTAAGCATCTGCTCACCACCATTCTGAAGCGCTCTTGCATCAGACATATCAGATATGTTATCCCAGCTTGCTGCAATATTTTCAGGCTTCATATCTTCACCTGTGCCTAAATAAACTCCCATAGTCTCATGAATAAAAATTCTTGAAAAAACACCTGCTCCTGCTGCCATTACAGCACCATTTGGAGCTTGGTCACTTGCTAGGTATAACACTGCTGGAGTTACGTATTCTGGTTGCATATTTTTACCAAAGTCTTCAGGTATTAAACCTTCTGTCATTCTTGTGTATGCAACAGGCGTAATAGAGTTAGAAAATACATTGTATTTTTGCCCTTCTATTTTTAGTGTGTTCATCAAACCAATCATCGCCATTTTTGCTGCTCCATAATTTGCTTGACCAAAATTTCCAAAAACCCCACTGGATGAGCTTGTAAATATAATCCTTCCATAACCTTGCTCTCTCATAATTGGATAAATAGTATGTGTACAGTTTAATGTTCCCTGAAAATGAACATCCATAACAAGATTAAAGTCTTCCATAGTGACATTATGAAAACTTTTATCTCTAAGAATGCCAGCATTATTAACAAGAATGTCTATCCTTCCCCACTTATCCATGACTTCTTTTACCATAGATTGTATAGCTCCTAAATCAGTAACACTTGCTCCATTAGCAATTGCTTCACCACCTTCGGAAATAATTTGGTCTACAACCTCATTAGCAGCATCACTTGCACCGCTTCCGTCAACACTTCCACCCAAATCATTAACAACTACTTTAGCTCCTCGCCTAGCAAGTTCTAAGGCATGCTGCTTTCCAATGCCGCCACCAGCTCCAGTAACAATTGCTACCTGGTCGTCAAATCTAATAGTCATTTAGTATCTCCTGTTTTAAATCTTGTATTAAGAATTCCAATAAAAAGTATTTTATATCAAAAGCTATAACTAATACTATTTTTAAATAGCAAAAGCTTTTTTTACAAAAAAAATAATAGAAAGTTTATGATATAGAAATGTTTGAATATCCAGATCTTTCGCTAGAAAAAGTTGAGCTAAATAATAAGAAACTTAATCTTAATGTTTGGCTCGATCACGCTCTGAATAATATTTTGTGGGAAGAAGGATTTATTAATATTTTTGGCAAAACACATAAAATTCCTAGACTACAAGCATGGTATGCAGATAAAAATATAAGTTATAAATACTCTGGGAAAACCCTTAATCGAAATAACTGGAATGAAACGTTAATAGTTATAAAAAATTACATCGAAAGTACTACTAATGAAAAATTTAATTCTGTTTTAGCTAATCTCTATAGAGACGGAAATGATTCCATGGGTCTTCATGCAGATGATGAAAAAGAACTGGGGCATGAGCCGATCATTGCCTCTCTTTCACTAGGCGCTTCAAGAAAGATATATTTTAAACATAAGTACAAAAAAATTAACTTCAATTTAGATCAAAATCATGGTGATTTGATAGTTATGAAGGGTCTAACTCAGAAGTTTTGGAAACACGAAATAAAAAAGGAAAAAAAGGTTATTTTACCTAGAGTAAATTTAACTTTTAGGAATATAATTGACTGATAATTTTTATATAGGAATCAAAAATGAGCGAAAGAATTAAAGTTGTTGTTACTGGTGCTGCTGGACAAATTGCATATTCGTTAATACCAAGACTGGTAGATGGTAAAACTTTTGGGAATAAAATAGTTGATTTATGTCTTGTTGAAATACCTCAAGTTGTGAGTAAGCTAGAGGGTTTGGTAATGGAGCTAGATGACTCTTATTTTCCTCATATGGGGGAAGTTACATACACAGATAACTTTGATGAAGCCTCTAATGATGCTGACTGGTTTTTGCTTGTTGGCAGCATACCAAGAGGAATTGTTTATGAAGGAAAAAAGATTGAAGAAAGATCAGACCTGCTAAAAATTAATGGTGGTATATTTGTTAAACAGGGCGAATCCATTGGAAAAAATGGTAAGCAAAATGCAAAAATTCTTGTAGTAGGCAATCCAGCTAATACAAATGCGTTGATAGGAAAAAATTCTGCAAAAAATGATGGGCAGCTTTGGATGGCAATGACAATGCTAGATTCAAGCAGGGCTAAATCTGTTATTGCAAAAAAGACAAATAAATCTGTAAAAAATATTAAGCATATGATTATTTGGGGAAATCATAGCCCGACAATGTATCCGGATATTGAAAATTCAAAAATTGATAATGTTTATGGTAGAGAAATGATCGATGATACTAATTGGATAGAAAGCTCTTTCTTGCCAACTGTTCAACAAAGAGGCAAAGCTGTTATAGAGGCCAGAGGAGCTTCATCAGCAACATCAGCTGCAAAAGCTGCGTTAGATACTATAATTGCTTGTGAGAACGCTACAGCTGAAGGAGATTGCTTCAGTGCAGCCATTACAAGTGACGGTTCATATGGTGTTCCAGAGGGTTTGATATGTGGTTACCCCCTAATAACTCTTGAAGATGGTTCGGTTGAGATTAAAAGAGATATTGCATTATCAGACTTTGCAAAATCAAAAATTAAAGTATCTATAGATGAACTTTTATCTGAAAGAGAGGCTGTTCAGCATCTGCTTTCATAAATGAAACTTAGCAAGGACATAGAAGGAATAATTTTAGATATCCTTACTAATGAGGATTGCTCTAAGGTTATTTTATCAACTAGCAAAGAAGTATCATCCTTAATTAGTAATCTAGAAAAAACATCTATAGAAGAAATTTCTATAACTCCAAATATATCTAAATTAGGTGAAGAGCATTGTGATATTTTTATTGTTTTAGATGATATTAAGATTAGCCAAGTGAACATTGGAACAATAAAAAATCTAATTAGCTCTAAAATAATTATATTTACAAATGACCCTGATCTGGATAACGAAACAATGATTAAAATGGGCCTTCAAAAAGAACTCTCTGATAAAGAAAACCAATATAGATGTTTCTCATACAATCTAGACACCTATAATAATAAAAGATCTTGGAATAACGCTGATGGCTGGGCAAATCCAGAAAATTTTAATAAATTTAGGTGGTAGATAATATATATATTCTAGTTACTATTAAAATGTTTTTAAATTTATGTGAAGTTAAGATTTATTCATGATTAAATTTAAAGCATTTGTTTTTATAACTATTTTTTCTTTTAGCTCAATCGCCACTGAGGTGCTACTGAATGTGGAAGCGGTGAATGTCCTGTCTTAGAAAGGGCTAAAGATGTTGGTGATGCAGCCATTAAAGACCTTGCGCCTTATATAGGGTTTGCTTTGATAATTGGCTTAGCACAATCCGGCGGAGCGAGCTCATTGGACTCTGCAATGTTTGGGCTGGATAAGAATGATTACGATAATGGTATACAGTTACTAGACCCATCAAGCAAATATTCCATAGACGTTTTAAGCTTTTCTGACCATAATTCATTTGACCCGTTAAGGAAAAATAATTTCTCTGTTAACGTTTTCGAAATTAAATATAAGTTTAACTAAGATTTTAACTGCGGAAATAGTATTACGTCTCTAATAGATGTCTGATTTGTTATCATCATAACAACCCTATCAATACCAATACCAACACCAACAGCAGGTGGCATACCGTGCTCTAATGAAGTTATATAGTCTTGGTCATATGACATAGCTTCTTTATCTCCAGCATCCTTAGCTTTAACTTGCGCTCTAAATCTGTTGGCTTGATCATCAGGGTCATTAAGTTCACAAAAGCCATTAGCAATTTCTTTTCCACCAATAAATAATTCGAACCTATCTGCTATCTCAGGATTGTCATTGTTTCTTCTTGATAAAGGCGAAACCTCTACTGGATAACCGATAACAAAAGTCGGCTGAATTAGTTTGCTCTCAACAGTTTCCTCAAATAGCTCTAAGAGCTCCTTGCCATTTATTTTTTCGAGATCATCCTCTGAAAGGTTTTTATTTTCTTCTAAAACTAAATTTGAGAGAGTCTCCTTTCTAAAATCTGAAAGGTCAATATTATCTTCACCCCAATTTATTTTTAATGTTCCACAAATTTCTTCTGCGGCATCTTTAATCATATCTTCAGTGAATTTAATTGTTCTATCTAATGAAGAATAAGCTTCATAGTATTCAAGCATAGTAAACTCAGGATTATGTCTTGTTGATAAGCCCTCATTTCTAAAGCTTCTATTAATCTCAAAAACCCTTTCAAAACCACCAACTAAGAGCCTTTTTAAGTAGAGTTCAGGAGCAATTCTAAGATATAAATCTCTGTCTAATGCATTATGTTTAGTAATAAATGGTCTTGCTACAGCCCCGCCTGGAATTGGATGCATCATTGGTGTCTCTACTTCAATAAAATTTCTATTCCTTAAAGATAATCTCATTGAATCAATAATTTTAGTCCTATCTAAAAAAACTTGTTTAGACTCAACGCTGCTCATAAGATCTAGATACCTTTGTCTATATCTTATTTCAATATCAGAAAGGCCTTTAAATTTATCAGGCATTGGTCTTACAGATTTGGTAATCAATACTGTGTTTGATGCCTCTATAGTCAATTCATCTGTTCTAGTTTTAAAGAGCTTGCCCTCAACGCCAATAATATCGCCAAGATCCCATGTCTTAAAGTCCTCATATAGCTCTTTATCAACTGTATTCTTGCTTATATATATTTGAATATCTCCACTTCCATCTCTTATGGTTGCAAAGCTAGCATTTCCCATAATTCTTCTTAATACAACTCTTCCTGCAACTGATATACCTGTTATATTTTTTTCCTCTAGCTCTTCTTTTGTTAGTTGAGAAAAATGAGAGATTAAATCTTTTGCATAGTTTTCTTTGTAAAAATTATTTATATAAGCTTTTTTATTTGATCTAAGAACTTCAAGTTTCTTCCTTCGCTCTTCTATTATTCCCTCTTCTCCACCAATATTTTCTTCTGACATCTATACCCCCTCGTTAAGGCTACATTTAATAAATTCGTCTATTTCACCATTTAAAACTGCTGAAGTATTTCCAGTTTCATAACCGGTTCTTAGATCTTTTATTCGAGATTGGTCCAGTACATAGGATCTGATCTGACTGCCCCAGCCAATATCAGACTTACTTTCTTCTAATACCTGTCTCTCTTCATTTTGTTTTTGTAATTCTAACTCGTAAAGCTTTGATTTAAGTTGTTTAAAAGCATTTTCTTTATTCTTATGCTGAGATCTATCGCTTTGGCATTGAGCAACAACACCTGAGGGTTCATGTGTAAGCCTAACAGCAGAATCCGTTTTATTGACATGCTGACCTCCTGCACCTGAAGCTCTGTATGTATCTATACGAATATCAGATGGGTTTATTTCAATCTCTATTGAATCATCAACCTCAGGTGAAATAAATACAGAAGCAAACGATGTATGTCTTCTGTTACCAGAATCAAAAGGTGATTTTCGCACTAACCTATGTATTCCTGTTTCTGTTCTTAACCACCCATATGCATGATCACCCTCTACATATAGTGATGCTGATTTAATCCCAGCTACTTCACCATGAGAAATTTCTGTAATTGAGATTTTAAAGTTTCTGCTTTCTGCCCATTTAGAGTACATTCTTAAAAGCATTTCTGCCCAGTCTTGAGCCTCCGTCCCTCCAGAACCCGATTGAATATCAACATAAGCAGATGATGGGTCCATTTTATTTGTGAACATTCTTCTGAACTCTAAATCAATAACGCCCTGCTCCATTTCAGTAAATTCTTGTAAAATTTCTTTTATAGCATCATCATCGGACTCTTCTAGAGCCATCTCTAAAAGCATAAGACTGTCAGAAACCTTTTCTTTTATTAAATTGTAATTTTCAATTGCTTTTTCAAGTGAAGATTTTTCTTTGTTTAGGCTTTGAGATAAGTCTAGATCTGACCATACCTCTTCAGTAGAAAGGCTTTCTTCAATAAATTTTAGTCTTTTTTCCTTATCATCGAGCGCAAAAGGCCCATTAGCAATTTCTACTAGCCTTAAATTTAAATCGTTCAAAGACGAATTGAGTTCAGCTTGATCCACTTAATTATTTTTAATTATAAACTTAAATATATCATCTTTTGATGCAGGCATTTTAACTGCGTACTCTTTACCTTCCATAGCTTCTAGTAAATTTTTTGGAACTTCAGATAGTTGTAGCCCAGCTTTTTTAACAACATCAGGAAATTTAGCCGGGTGAGCTGTTGAGAGGATCAGCGTATGCCCTTTAAGTTTATTATTAAGAGAATCAACAGATGATGTACCTACAGCTGTATGTGGATCGACAAGATAATTGTATTTATCTTTAATATATTTCATGTGCGCAATTGTTTCATCATTTTTTACTGTGTGACTAAGAAAAATATCCTTACTTTTATTCCAAATCTTTCCCTCTAGTTCAATGGGAGTATTTGGAAATGCCGAATATAATTTTAAGCATATTTTGGAATCTCTTTCTGCATACAAATCATAAATTAATCTTTCAAAGTTACTTGCAATACTTATGTCCATGCTTGGAGACAGGGTTTCATAAACAGCTTTTTTAGAATAATCATTATTTCTAAAAAATCTATCTAAAATATTATTATCATTAACAGCAACTATTATTTTTTCTAATGGCATGCCCATTTTGCTAGCGGCATAACAAGCAAAAACATTGCCAAAATTTCCAGTTGGCACAGAGAAATTAATGCCTTTTGAGAAATTATTAACCACTAGGGTTGCATAAAAATAATAGCAGATTTGTCCAATAATTCTCACCCAATTAATTGAATTTACTGCCAGCAGATATTGATTATCTTTTAAAAATGATCTTTCTTTAAAACCCTGTTTAACAATATCCTGGCAGTCGTCAAAACTACCATCAACAAGAAGGGTGAAGACATTATCACTTTTTACTGTTGTCATCTGTCTTCGTTGTATATCTGACATGTTTCTATCAGGCAGTAATATAAAACTTTTAATAGAATCAAATCTTTTACATGCATCAATTGCCGCAGAGCCTGTATCTCCAGAGGTGGCACCCAGAACTATAGCAGTCTTGTTATTTTTTTTTAGTGTTTTGTTGAAGAAGGCTGCTGCAAGCTGCAATCCAAAATCTTTAAAAGCCGCAGTGGGTCCATGAAACAGCTCGAGAACTGATTTTTCTTCATCAAGCGAACGAATTGGTGCAAAATTTTTGTCTGAAAAATCATGCCATGTTTTGTCTAAAAGCTCTAAAACCTCACTTTGTTGAAATGAAGATGATGTATACAGAGGAACGATCTGCTTTGCTACGTCTAAAAATGTTTTTTGTTTTTTAAGATTATCGAGATTGACCTGAGGCCATTCATTTGGCATGAACAAACCCCCATCTGAAGCAAGGCCCTGAAGAAGAACTTCTTCAAATGTCTTATTACTATCCCCTCCTCTTGTACTATGAAAGAGCATTAGTCTGTACTTTCTATTCTTATTGTTCTTAAATTTTTAATAGTATCTAAAGATAGAATCTTATCTTTTATGCCTTCGAGCTTATCCTCTTTAAATATATCTGTAATTAAAATTATCGGCACTATATTTTTTCCAAGCTCATCTTTTTGAACCATTGACTCAATGCCAATGCTTTCTTCAGCAAGCCTTGTGGTAATTGAGGCCATTACTCCAGGATTATCTTCAGCTTCAATAAAGAAATAATATTGAAATGAAAATTCTCCAAAGTCTTTAATTGGTTTCTGGTTAATTGAGCTAACAACGTTCAGAATATCTTCATTTGAATTAGCTAAATGTATGATATCTGATATCAAACCAGATGCCGTTGATTCTTGACCGGCACCAGATCCAGCAATATGAATTTTTCCAATAAGATCAGTATCAACCTCGATTCCATTTCTGACACCTTTTAAATTTGCTAAATATGATTTTTTAGAAACAAGTGCTGGATGAGCTCTTAGCTCAATCTTATCTTCGTTATCCTCAGAGATTGCAAGATGTTTTATCGTATACCCAAGCATTTCAGCATAGATAAAATCTTTTTTATCAATTTTTGTTATGCCTTCAATATAAAAATCTTTTGGAGGAAGTGACGAGCCATATGCAATAGATGAAAGTAAACCAATTTTGTGAGCAGCATCTACTCCTTCAATGTCAAATGATGGGTCGGGCTCAGCATAACCCTCCTTTTGGGCTAGCTCTAATGTGTCATCAAATTCATTTCCTTCTTCCATGTTGGATAAAATAAAGTTAGATGTTCCGTTAAGCATGCCAGATATTTTTTTTATCTTATTTGGGGCAAGCTCTTCTTTAAGCATCTTCACTATTGGGGTACCGGCACATACTGCAGCTTCAAATAATACTTTAACTTTGTTTTTGTTTGCTTCCGCAAAAATTTCGTCGCCATGATTAAAAATAACAGCTTTGTTTGCTGTTATCACATGCTTTCCAGCCCTAATTGATTTCAATATAAGTTCACGTGCAACCTCGACGCCACCAATCAATTCAACCACTACATCTATATCTTGTTCTGGAATATCAAAAATATCTCTAAAAATAGGAGTAGCTCCTGGGTTACATTTTGGATTGTCTCTTCTTGCCCCAATGCAAGCAATATTAATATCAACTCCAGCTTTGGTAATGTAATTATTATTTGACTCTATTGCATTAAACATACCAGTGGCAACATTACCCCAACCACATATTCCTACTTTCAATGTTTTCATTTAATTACCTAAAATATTTTTAATGCCTCTAACTGCCTGTCTTATTCTTTGCTCATTTTCAATTAAGGAAAAACGAACATAATTATCCCCTTCGATTCCAAAGCCTGCACCTGGTGATACTGCAACTTTAGCTTCAGATATTAACATTTTACTAAACTCAAGAGACCCTAAATTTTCAAACTTTTTAGGTACTTTAGCCCAAACAAACATTGTTGCAAGTGGCTTCTCAATGCTCCAGCCAATTCTATTCAAACCATTGCATAATTCATCCCTTCTAGATTTATATATATTACTAATATGTTTAACCTCATCATCGCATTCATTTAATGCTTTTATGGCTGCAACCTGAATAGGGGTAAAGGTTCCATAGTCTAAATATGATTTCATTTTTTTTAAAGCCTCTATAAGATCCTTATTTCCACAGCAAAATCCTACTCTCCAGCCAGGCATATTATAGGATTTTGACATAGTAAAAAATTCAACTGCTATATCTTTTGCGCCATCAACCTCTAGAATTGATGGTGACTTATAACCATCAAAAGTAATATCTGAATATGCCAAATCATGAATTACCCAAATGTCATATTTTTTACCAATTTTAATAATTTTCTCGAAGAAAAATTTATCTGCTATTTGAGTTGTTGGGTTAGAGGGAAAATTAATAATAATCATTTTTGGTTTTTTTACAGACTTTAAAATACTGGTCTCAATATCATCTATAAAATTATCTAAGTTTTCTTTCAATGGAACTGATTTTAAATTAGCGCCAGCTATGACAACTCCATAAGAATGGATTGGATAAGTTGGTGATTGAACTATCACAGAGTCATTTGGGGAAAGTGTGGCCAAGGAAAGATGAGCTATACCCTCTTTAGAGCCCATGCAAGTTACAACCTCTTTATCAATACATAAATCAACTCCATGCTTTCTTTTATACCAATCTGCAATAGCGAGTCTTAATTTTGGAATTCCCGCTGATTGGGAGTATCTATGTGTTAAAGGGTTTTTTACAGTTTCCGTAAGCTTGTCTACTATAACTTGGGGCGTAGCTTGATCGGGATTACCCATACCTAGGTCAATAATATCCTCTCCGAGAGATCTGGCTTTGCTCTTTAAGTTATTTATTTCAGAGAATATATAAGGAGGTAGTTTATCTGCATTTACAAATCTGAGATCAGGCATAATTTACTCCATCAGCCTCTTAATGAGTTCATCAGGTGGCACATATCCTTTTATTTGGGAGCCATTACTTGTAAAAATTGCAGGAGTGCCTGTAACGCCAAGATTTTTTCCAAGATTATATTGTTCAGTGATGGGTTGATTGGTGCAAAAAAGTGATTTTATTTCACCATCTTCTTTAAGTGTTGATAGTAAATTTTTTTTATCATCTGAGCACCATACACTCACCATCTTCTGATAGGTTTCGCCATCAATACCTGATCTTGGAAAAGCAGCATAACTTACAGATATCCCAAGATTATTATATTCACTGATCTGACTATGAAATTTTCTACAGTACCCACAGTCAACATCAGTAAATACAAATATATTATGTTTTTGATTTTCAGACTTGTACTGAATTAAATCTTCAACTGGTATTGCATCTAAAAGAACTTTCCTTCTATTATCTAAATCCACTATGCTCAAATTCTTTACACTACCTTTTTCAATTTGATACAAATCGCCATATATAAAATAATTACCATCTTCAGATACATATAATGGCTGCAGATCACCAAAATAAACTTTGAAAAGACCATCAATAACTGATTCTTCGATGGACTCAATTTTTGATTCTGGAGGAAGAACAGCTAAAACTTTTTCTTCAATAGTATTTGTGTACGAAAATAATGAAAGGAAGAATATACAATAAAGAGAATGACTTTTCATTTTAGCCTCGTGGATGATGTTTTTTCAAAATATCACTTAATCTTTGTTTTGCGATATGAGTATATATTTGAGTTGTCGATAAGTCACTATGGCCAAGCAACATTTGCACAGATCTTAAGTCTGCGCCTCTATTTAATAGATGGGTTGCAAATGCATGTCTTAAAGTATGTGGTGAGATATTTGAATTTAGATTACATTTCTTTAAATAAACTTTCATTCTATTCCAAAAGCTCACCCTGCTTATTCCCTTGTTTCTATTACTTAAAAATAACTCTTTTGCTTGGCTCTTGGCTCTAACTAATAAGTAGTTAGTAATTGCATTATGAGCTTGGTCACCAAATGGTATTAATCGCTCCTTTGAGCCCTTTCCCATAACCCTAATAACTCTTCTATTCATATCAATATTATTAAATTTAATGCCTATAAGCTCAGAAACTCTTACTCCAGTTGCATATAGGAGCTCAACCATTGCTCTGTCTCTTATTTCAATATTGCTATTATTTTTTATTGAGGATAAAAGGATTTCAACATCTTTTTCTGACATAGAGCTTGGGAGGTTTTTATTTTGTTTTGGGATTGGTATGTCTTCAGTTGGTATGTCTTTTATATATTTTTTCTTTTTTAGAAATAAAAAATAGGATTTGATTGATGATATTTTTCTATTTACTGATGAGCTCTTAAAGTCATCATCAAATAAATATTTAATATATTTATTTATATCTTGAGATGTAACTGATTTGGCTGGGATTTTTAAAACTTTCATAGACCATTCCATGAAATGTATTAGGTCAGATTGATATGATTTTACAGAGTTTTGTGAAAGACCTTTTTCTATATAAAGATAATCTAAAAAGGATCTAGTAATAGGATCCTTTAAGAGATACCTTTTCATTGAACTAGTCTAATCTTTCTTTAATTCTTGCAGACTTACCAGATCGATCTCTTAGATAAAATAGTTTAGCCTGTCTAACATCACCTTTTCTTTTAACAGTAATTGAATCAATCATTGGGCTATGTGTTTGAAAAGTTCTTTCAACACCTATACCGCTAGAAATTTTTCTTACAATAAAGGAAGAGTTAAGTCCGCCTTTTTTTACACCCATAACAACGCCTTCAAAAGCCTGCAGTCTTGAGCGCTGTCCTTCTTTTACTTTGACAGAAACCACAACTGTATCTCCCGGTCTGAATGATGGAACATCTGTTTTAAGCTGTCTTTTTTCAAATTGTTGAACAATTTGAGCAGGTGATTTTTCTTCTAATGAAACAGAAGGTGCTTGATCGCCTTCTTCATTTGCAGTTTCAGATGATTCTAAAGAAGCCTCATCATTTGATTGAGTTTCTTCTGCTCCGCTTTCTAAATTAGAAGCATCTTCGTTTGTTGTATTATCTTTGTCTGTCATTTTTTAATCCACCTAAAAAGTGCTATAGGATATCCTTAGTTAGCAATTCTTCCAAGAGTTTTTTTTGTTTATTTGTCAATTTTACATTATTTAATAGTTCTGGTCTTCTTAAATAAGTTTGAATTAAAGAATTTTTCGCTCTCCATTCTTTTATTTCGTTATGATTTCCGGACAAAAGAACATCTGGTACTGTCATATCTTCAAATATTTCAGGTCTCGTGTAGGCATGCCCTTTAAGCAAACCATTAGAAAATGTATCATTTTTTAATGAATTATTGTTACCAATAGTACCTGGAATAACTCTTATGATTGCATCTATCGTGCAAAGTGCTGCAGCTTCACCACCATTTAGAATAAAATCTCCCAAAGAGATCTCTTCATCTACATACTTATCAATAAACCTTTGATCAATGCCTTCATATCTTCCACAAACAAACGTAAGATTTTTTTCATTTGAAAGTTTTTGAACTTTTTTTTGATCTAATTTAGATCCTTGTGGAGAGAAGTTAATAACAAGACCTCTGTCATTTTTAGGGATTTCTTTGAGGGTATTAGCTAATGGCTCTGCCATCATTAACATCCCTTCTCCTCCTCCATATGGTTTAGAGTCAACTTGTCTATGCTTATTAATAGATTTTTGTCTAATATCTAAGCAGTTTATTCTTACATTTCCGCTACTAATTGATTGACCAACCAAACCATAATCTAGAAATGAAAACATCTCTGGAAAAATTGTTAGTATATTAATATTCATTATTTTAAAAGTCTTTTGGCCAATCTACTGTTATTGTTTCATCATCAATACTAAGTATAAAAACTTTTTTAACAAAGGGAATTTGTCTTTTCTTGGAATCAATTGATGACTCTGATGGAAAAATCTCTAATAAATCATTTGATCCATAGTTTGATATTTCTTTAACTGTACCTAGCTCATCATTATTATTGATGTCTAAGACCTTCATTCCAATAAGATCATGCCAGTAAAATTCCTCTTGGTTGAGATTGGGGAGTTCAGATTCTTTTATAAAAACTTTGAGATTAGTAAAGCTTTTTACCGCATCTATAGTGTCTATAGATGTTATTTTAGATAAGAATTTCTCATTAAATTTTTTAATATAAGCAATATTGAGCTCAGGGTTATTTTCTATTATAAGGGTTGAATAATTTATAATATTATCTTGGGGGTCGCAGTAAGAGTTTAGAAAAAACTCACCATTTAAACCCCTAGACTTACCAATAGAACCAACACAGATTAAATTATTATCTAATCTATTTACTTTCATCATCTGAAGAATCTTTCTTTTCAGATTCTTCTTCAGCAGGTACTTCTTCAACCGGAGCTTCTTCAGCAGGAGCTTCTTCAACAGGTACTTCTTCAACCGGAGCTTCTTCAGCAGGAGCTTCTTCAACCGGAGCTTCTTCAGCTGCTTTTAATTCTTCTGCGGCTTTTGCCTCTTCTTCGGCTGCTTTTGCTTCTTGTTCGGCTGCTTCTTTTAATGCTTTTTCAGCCAATGCTTTTTTTGCTTCTACCTTCTCTTTCTTTGCAGCAAGCTTAGCTTCGAGCTCTTCAGGAGAAAGATTGGCTTCTTTAACTAGTTTTTTTACCCTATCACTTAACTGAGCTCCTTTAGAAACCCAAACATCAAGTTTTTCAAGATCTATTCTTAAACGCTCCTCTTGACCTCGTGCTGATGGATTAAAAAATCCAAGTCTCTCAATAAAAGAACCATCTCTTGGTTTTCTTTCGTCTGCTACTGTTACAAAATAATAAGGGTTCTTTTTTGCCCCGCTTCTTGCTAATCTAATTATTACCATATTTCTATATTTATTCTAAATGTTTAAAAAGATGTGTATTTTAGGGTAACCTAACTAATATTGATAGTATTAATAAAAAACTTTTGCTTTTATAATCATATTAATGAATTTTATAACGCAAGTTACTATATCTATAATTATATACTTTCTATTGAGAATCTTCTTAAGGGATAAGCGATCTGTTTATATAGCATCACTTTCATCATCATTTTCTTATATTTTTCTATATTCATTTACTTATGGCATTGTTGCTAATATTTCAGATTTGCACTTTATCGTTACGGGCTTGAGTTTGATATTTATTTTTATAGCTTTTTATGAGATGGTTATGCTTGAAAAAAATATGCTAAATCTTAAGAATGGTAATTTTAAAGATCAGTCAGGTTTCTCGATAGAAAAGGGTTATAAAATAGTCTTTAAAATACTAGGAATTGGTTTATTTTTTTTAATACTATCCTTCTTATCTGGATTTGTAATACAGTCTATATTTTCAACAAACCTTATTATTAAAGTTATTTTTGCTTCAATTGCGCTTGTGATCTATCTCATAACATTAATTGGAATTAAAAAATTTAATTTAACAATCAAGAGTTCGGTAAGAAATTTATTTATTGCTTTGTGTGCAGTTTGGATTGCATATATTGGAAATGTTATTTTCATTTATAATTAATATATGATCGAAAACCCATCTCTTATATATTTATTGACGACTTTGTTCGGTTTATTGGTCTTGAGTGGCTTTTTTTCTGGATCAGAAACAGGGATGATGGCATCAAACAAAGTTAAGTTAAAGAACTTGTCTAAAAAGTCACATAAAGGAGCAAAAAGAGCGCTTGAGTTACTAAAAAGACCAGATCAACTTCTGTCTACAATCTTGGTTGGAAATAATTTTGCGAATATTCTTGCGTCTGCAATTGTCACTTTGATTATGATCGAATATTTCGATGGCAATGTATTTCTTGGTTCAATACTTCTTACTATAGTTATATTAATATTTTCTGAGATAACTCCAAAGACTATTGCTGCAATTAAACCAGAAGCTTTTGCAACTAAATCATCTTTCCTTCTTAAAGGCCTGTTATACATATTTAGACCTATAATTATTCTTATCAATAAGATTAGTTCTTATTTTTTAAAGCTATTCAATGTTAATTTAAAAGATGCTAATGACAACGACAATTTAAATACTGAAGAGCTAAAAACGCTATTAGATGACTCTGGTGAGTTAATTCCAAAGAGCTATAGATATATATTATCTTCGGTTTTAGGCATGGAGGAACTTGTAGTTGAAGATATTATGGTGCCTATCTCTGAAGTTATAGGAATTGACTTATCCAAAAACAAAGAAGAAGCTAAAACCATTATTGAATCTGCTGAATATACGAGATTACCAATTTATGAGGGAGATATTGATAATATTGTTGGGATTCTTCACTTAAAAGATTCAAATGAATTCTTAAATAAATATGATACTGGCGAAAATATAAAAAATAAATTGTTGAGATCGTATTTTGTAGCGCAATCAACTGCGCTTATGAAGCAATTAAAAGAGTTTCAAGTTCATGACAGAAATATGGGTTTAGTTGTTGATGAGTATGGAGAAATACAAGGCTTAATTACAATTGAAGATATATTTAAAGAAATAGTTGGTAAATTTGGTAATGCAAAAGAATCAGAGCCTGGTAATGATTTTATAAAATTGAAAAATGGAGCTATCTTAACAACAGGTAATTACAAAATAAGAGACATCAATAAATCACAAGGCTGGGCCATATCAGAAGACTCTGCTAAAACTGTAAATGGTTTAATTACTGAATATTTAGATTTTATTCCTCAAGCTAGTTTGTGCGTAGAAATTAATAAATACAGGTTTGAAATACTTGAGATTGAAGATAATTTTATTTCTAAAGTAGAAATAAAAAGAGAGGCATAAGCCTCTCTTTTTAAAATTGATTTAATCTTATAGATAACAAACAATCAATCCAAAAACGACTGAAAGAGCTAATCCTGAATGAATAACAGCTTTAACAGATGCTATTGCAGGATTCATCTTCCCCCATACGGCATTAATTTCAATAACAGCTATTAGAGCAAGGCCTACCCAGAGTGATGTTAAGGATTCCTCAAGAGATAATATAGTATTTCCTATTGCTGTTCCGTGAGCTGAGTAGATCATAAACCATAACATTGGTATTGAAAGTAAAGTGTTAGTTCTTGATGCAAGGCCAGCTTTTGCTCCTGCATCTGCAGCGTCTGGAGATCCCGCTATAACTTTTTTCTGATTAGGCCAAATAATCAACCATACGTTAAGAAACATTACCGTTCCCATTACAGCACCTAGAATTATACTTATATTTATAGCTATGCTTAAATAATGAACTAGATATAAACCAGTTATAAATGTAAACAAGGCTGCATATCTAAAATACCATAATGCATTAGGAACTAGTTTTTGAACAACATCAGATTTTGCTGATGGCTCTGATACCTTAAAGTATTCTGTTTGAACAAAATTAAAGTAATACAGAAGTCCAATCCATGTGATACCAAATAAAACGTGAAGCGCTCGAAATAAAACATCTAAAAAATCCATTTTTTTCTCCCTAAAAAAGTGATATTACAATGTTATCCTAAAATATGAATTTATCTAGTATTAAATAAAAAAACGAGGCTAAAGCCTCGTTTTTATTAGAATTCAAAGAATTGAATTACATCATGCCGCCCATGCCGCCCATTCCGCCCATATCAGGCATCGGAGGCATTGGAGCATCATCTTTTGGAATATCTGTAACCATAGCTTCAGTTGTTATCATCATTCCAGCAACAGATCCTGCAGCCTGAATAGCAGTTCTAGTAACTTTAGCTGGATCTAATATGCCCATATCTATCATGTCACCAAACTCACCAGTTGCTGCATTGAATCCATAAGAGCCATTTCCTTCTTTTACATTAGCAACGATCACAGAAGATTCCTCACCTGCATTTGAAACTATTTGTCTTAATGGAGCTTCAAAAGCTTTTCTTGCAATATTAACGCCAACATTTTGATCATCGTTATCGCCTGTTACCTTTTCAACAGCTTCTAAGCATCTTATTAAAGCTGAGCCTCCTCCTGGGACAACTCCTTCCTCAACAGCAGCTCTTGTTGAATGAAGAGCATCTTCAACTCTTGCTTTTTTCTCTTTCATTTCAACTTCAGAACCTGCACCAACTTTAATTACTGCAACTCCTCCAGCAAGCTTTGCAACTCGCTCTTGAAGTTTCTCCTTATCATAGTCAGAAGTAGTTTCTTCAATTTGTGCTCTTATCTGGTTTACTCGAGCTGCTATTGCCTTCTCATCTCCAGCACCATCAATAATTGTTGCATTATCTTTATTTAGTACAACTCTTTTGGATGTACCTAAATCTTCTACTGAGGCTCCTTCCAGAGTTAGTCCAACTTCTTCTGAAATAACAGTTCCTCCAGTTAGAATAGCGATGTCTTCCAACATTGCTTTCCTTCTATCACCAAATCCGGGAGCTTTACATGCTGCTGCCTTAACAATCCCTCTCAGGTTGTTAACAACAAGAGTTGCAAGTGCTTCTCCTTCAATGTCTTCTGCAATAATTAATAATGGTCTTCCTGCTTTTGCAACTGATTCAAGCAAAGGTAGCAAGTCTCTAATATTGGATATTTTTTTATCAAACAAAAGGATCAGAGGAGTCTCTAACTCAACCGTCATATTGTCTTGGTTAGTTATAAAATATGGAGATAGGTAACCTCTATCAAATTGCATTCCTTCAACAACATCTAATTCATTCTCAATGCCGCTGCCCTCTTCCACAGTTATAACTCCTTCTTTTCCTACTTTTTCCATTGCTTCGGCTATGATTGCTCCGACAGCCTCATCTCCATTAGCAGAGATTGTTCCAACTTGAGCAATGGCTTTGTTATCTGCACAAGGAACACTTAAACCCTTAACATGATCAACAGCTGCGGATACGGCCTTATCTATCCCTCTTTTAAGATCCATTGGATTCATTCCAGCAGCAACCGCTTTATTACCTTCATTTACTATTGATTGAGCCAAAACTGTTGCAGTTGTTGTCCCATCTCCAGCCTCATCATTTGTTTGAGAGGCAACTTGTTTAATCATTTGCGCTCCCATGTTTTCGAATTTATTTTCTAATTCAATCTCTTTTGCAACAGATACACCGTCTTTAGTAACAGTAGGTGCTCCAAATGATTTATCAAGTACTACATTTCTTCCTTTTGGCCCAAGAGTAACCTTAACAGCATCTGCAAGGATATTAACTCCATCTAACATATGGCTTCTAGCCGAATCACCGAATTTTACGTCTTTTGCTGACATTTCATATCTCCTTATTTAAATTAAGATTCAATAACACCAAAAATATCACTCTCTCCCAAGATGAGATATTCTTGACCATCAATTTTTACTTCACTACCGCCGTATTGTCCAAATATAACAGTATCACCAACACTTACTCCCATTTGGGCTACATCTCCTGAATCATTCTTTTTTCCTGGACCAACAGCAATAACCTTTCCTTGTGAAGGTTTCTCAGTTGCGTTGCCTGATAAGATAATCCCACCGGCTGATGTTTTCTCTTCTTCTTGTCTTTCTACGACCACTTTGTCGTGTAAAGGTCTTAATTTCATAACTTCTCTCCTAGTAAAAAATTATTTTTTGAACTTTTAAATAGTTCTATATCATACCCAATAGTTAAGGGCTAAATATAAGAAATCAATAGATTAATGAATCTTTTTTTTGTAAAAAAATAAAGCCGCAAGTATGCCAATAAGATTTGCTATCAAATCTGCAAATTCAAAATACCTATAGGGATGATATAAATGAATTATCTCTATAATCAAACCAAAAATAAATATTGAAGATAAAAGATA
>Ga0115566_10000501_pt1 | contig 33927 bp, 29 predicted proteins | sample COGITO_mtgs_1204_3_FD_87173 | JGI IMG/M metagenome (GOLD analysis project Ga0115566, IMG submission 87173) | Pelagic marine microbial communities from North Sea - COGITO_mtgs_120405 | ecosystem: Environmental > Aquatic > Marine > Epipelagic | place: Germany:Helgoland, sampling site Kabeltonne...
AACGGGCCGATTGAGTAACACAACTTTTTTAGTCTGCATTTTGATCTCTCCTGAGATTGCAATTTTTAGATTCACACCGCAGTTCAAAGGTTGGTTATCCCCAACAACCCAATCGGGATCGGCCTGTACTGCGCGCCGATTCTGCAATCGAACCTTAACATTTTTTGAAAACTGATTTCCCCGCGAATCAAAAAGCCCACACCCGTAGGCATGCCCTTTCCCTAATTTTAAGCGACCTCCTCGCCAAGTGATCCAAGAGACCGCGCATTTTTTTAGCCGGTCCGAAAGCACTTTCAGCACAACCGAACCGGCTTCCCCGTGAATTAAGGGCCGCCTGAAACTCGAATATTCTGACCCGTCACCCAAGCCGATGCCGGCGCCAGCAAGAACAGCGCCGCAGCACCGAGATCTGTAGGTGTGCCAAGCCTGCCCGCAGGCAGCTTCAACATCTTTTCAAGATTGGGTAGGTCATCGTTTTCCAGCCGGAGTGCTTTCATCATAATCTCGGTTGGAACCGCCCCTGGCATAATGCAGTTTACCCGAATCCTGGGACCGAGCTCTTGGGCAAACGTTCGAGTCAACATATTCACGCCGGCTTTTGCCGCGGAATAATGACCGGACCCCGCAATAACATCTTCAGCCGCAAGAGACGAAATATTTAAGATGCGACCTTCAGCCATCACCGCGGCCGCAATCCGAGTGCACTGCCAGACTGCGGTTAAGTTTAGGTTCAATGTTCGGTCCCATTCTGCTCGGTCTAACTTATGGAGCGATCTCTGAACACTGGATCCGCCCGCATTATTAACCCACATATGCAGTCCCCCAAATGTTGCGATGGCAAACTCTGCTAAGGCTTGAACCGCAGCCTCATCCGTCACATCGGTTGCCAGCGCCGCCGCACTGCCGCCCGCAGCATTAATCTCGCTCGCGACCCGCTCAATTTCTTCTTGTCGTCGCGCGGCACACACAACATGCGCTCCCGCCGCAGCCAAGACCTTGGCAATGCCTTCACCGATTCCGCGTCCAGCGCCTGTCACGACCGCGGTCTCGCCCTGTAAGTTGAAAAGTTCTTCGATCATGGCTGGTTTCCCCCTTTGAGTTTTCGATGGTTGAAAACCGTCAAGCTTGCCGGTTTAATGGAGGATCGGTCAAGTCTGACCCCGGGGGTTTAACTGAAAGAGGTCGAAGGAGCATTTCATGTCAAAAGAGCAGTTGATCGCGGTCGCTAAAAATAATCTGGCACATGCCGAGGCCGGCACCATTGCGCAAACTGAAGAATTTCTAAAGGTTCCAGCTGCAAACTACTACTGCCCCGAACGCTGGCAACAAGAGATGAACCAAATTTTTAAGCGGGTGCCTTTGTTGCTTGCAACCACGGCGGAACTGCCAAACCCAGGCGACTATAAGGCGCTCGAGGCGGCCGGCACACCCGTGCTCATCAGCCGCACCAAAGCAGGGGATGTTCAAGCCTTCTTCAATATGTGCAGTCATCGCGGCGCACAAATCATGCCGGTCGGACGAGGCAATACTCATCGCTTTACCTGCCCCTATCACGCCTGGACCTATAATTTAGAGGGCGAGCTGACCTCGATCTATGCGAATAAGGATTTTGGGGACCTCGATAAGAGTTGCCATAGCTTGACGGCGCTGCCGTGCCTCGAACGTGCAGGCCTAATTTGGGTCACACTGAACCAGAACAGCACGCTACCGATCGAAACATTTTTGTCCGGATATGATGAACTGCTTGCCGAATTTGGATTTGAGACCTGGCACCATTTTAAGAGCCAAACGGTGCAAGGCCCTAACTGGAAAATAGCCTACGATGGCTATATGGACCTCTACCACTTACCCATTCTTCACAAAGACACTTTTGGACCGGACTACCCAAACCGTGCAAATTATTACAATTGGGGCCCACATCAACGCGTTGCCGGTCCTGATCCTCGTCTCGCCCAGTATCAAGATCTCGCGCCAGAGGATTGGCCAGATCAAGCGTTGACTTCCGGCGTTTGGACCATCTTTCCGCACATCTCGATTGCGAGCTTTGATGGCGGCGGGCGCAGCATCATGTTGTCACAGCTCTTTCCAGGCGACACACCCGGCACCTCTGTCACGATTCAGCACTACCTTATGGAATATCCACCGGATGAAGCGCAAACAGAGGCGGCGTTGACACAATTTGAGTTTTTAAAATACGTGGTGCAAGAAGAAGACTATGCAACCGGCCTTAAACAGCAAAAGGCCCTTGAGTCTGGCGGTAAGCCGTTCGTTCTATTCGGAAAAAATGAAGGCGGCGGACATCACTTCCATCATTGGGTCGACCTTCTGCTTAAAACCGAAGATGCCGACTTACCCGCCTTGTTCGAAGACCATAAAACCACCTTCTTTTCAGCAAAAAAACAGGACTGAAACATGGATAAAGCAGAAAATCACGAAGCCGTCTCGATTTATTATCTAGACCCAGAGGACCGCGACGCGCTGCTGTTAGAGCAAAAGGAGTGTGTTTTAAACTGGTGTACCCAAGACGAATGGCCGATCGGCGTTATACACTCCTACATCTACCGAAAAGAAAAAATCTGGATCACAGCAGGTGCCCATCGTCATCGCGTCTCCGCGCTGCGCAGAAACCCAAAGACCTCCGTCGTCATTACCTCCAAGGGAACCTCCATGGGGGCTGGAAAATCGATCACCATTAAAGGGCGGTGTGCGATTCATGAGGACAGGGCGATCAAGGACTGGTTTTACCCCGAGCTGGCTCAAGCCCTGCGCAGTACACCCGAAGAGGTCGCAGCTTTTGAAAAGATGCTCGACTCCCCCCTTCGGATCGTGCTCGAGATAACCCCTGAAAAATGGATTACCTATGATGGTGCAAAAATGCGGGAACATACTCAGGGTACGCTAGATCCTTCCCGGCTCGCCAAGCCCCTCGAATCCGATGCTGTGAGACTACAAAAAGAAAAAGCAAAGCGGAACCTACCCAATGACTGATTTCAAACATATCCTCGTTGACATCCCGCGTCCGGGCGTCAGCCGCATTACACTCAATCGACCCGAATCAAGAAATGCCCTCAACAACACGCTCCGGGGGGAACTTTATGGGCAATTAGAAGCCAACGACCGAGATGCTGAAATCCGGGTCACCATCCTACGCGGCGCTGGTAAGGCCTTTTGCGCGGGTTACGATCTCAAAGCCAATAACCGAGCAGACCAACCCTTCCACACCGCCGGCGGTGACGGGAACTGGGCGCGACATGTGGTTGATGGCTTCTTCAGAGTCTGGGATCTTGCAAAACCCGTCATCGCACAAGTGCACGGCTATTGTCTTGCGGGTGGCACGGAGCTCGCGACGTCTTGCGATCTGGTTTATGTCGCTGAGGATGCCAGCATTGGCTATCCCGTTGTTCGTTCCATGAGCCCCCCGGACAATCAATTCTTTCCGCATTTACTGGGCTTGCGCAACGCCATGGAAATGATGCTGACGGGCAACGCGATTTCTGGCATTGAGGCGGCCGAGCAAGGCTTCGCGAACCGGGCCTATCCAGCCGATAGCCTGGAGGCTGCGGTGCTAGACATTGCCGAGCGGATCGCCAAGGTGCCTTCTGATCTTCAGCAAATGAATAAGCGCGCCGTTCATCGGCAGATGGAGCTCATGGGCGTTCGCGCAGCGATCCGATCGGGCACCGAGATACAAGCTCTGGCCTTTCATACAGAATCAACAAAAGCGCATTTCAAGGAGCTCGCAGCCGGTCTGACCACTGCCCTCACATCTCGGGATGAAAAGTTTGGCGATTATCGAACTAAGGAAAAAGACGCATGAGCGGACCCCTTGCAGGCATTACAGTCTTAGATTTAACGAGTGTCATCTCTGGACCCCTCGCAACCGCCATCCTCGCGGATCAGGGTGCTCGGGTGATCAAGGTTGAAAACCCAACCGGTGACAGCATGCGGATGGGCGGCGCTTTAAACCGAGGGGTCTCGAGCCTCTTTACAGCCCTGAATCGAAACAAAGACTCCATCGTCCTAGACCTTCAGCAGGCGTCTGGCATTGCTGCGATCAAATCAATGGCGGCCACAGTCGACATCTTGATTCAGAATTATCGGCCCGGCGTGATGGAGCGGCTGGGTATCGGCTATAACGAATTAAAAGCCATTAACCCGCAACTCATTTACGTCTCGATTAATGGTGTTGGCACTCACGGTCCCTACTCAGATCGCCGTGTTTACGATCCGGTTATCCAAGCCTTCGCTGGTTTCGCCAGTGCGCAAGCGATGAACGGCCAACCGGAGCTGATCAAGATGATGGTTTGCGACAAGATCACTGCGCTCACCGCCGCGCAAGCGGTAACAGCCGCCTACATCGAGCGATTGAACAGCGGCCTCGGTCAGCAGGTTGAAATTTCAATGCTCGAAGCTTGCCTATATTTTATTTGGCCTGATCGCTTTTTCTCCGAGAGCTTTGTTGAAACCCCTGAATGGCCCGGGGCCGATATCACCACGATGTATCGCACGCTGGCGACACAAGACGGGCATGTCACCCTAATTTGTGTTCAGCACGGTGAATTCCAAGGGATGTGTCGCGCGCTCGCCCGTCCAGACTGGATCGAAGACCCAAGGTTCGCTGATTTGCCATCGATGTATGCCAATTTCTCGCAGTTGGTCGATGACATCGCCCAGGAAGTCGCTAAATGGTCTACCGCCGATTTGAGCGCCCGATTTGCAGCCGAAGATGTTCCCCACGGCATCGTTCTGACCCCAGCGGAAATCATCAATGACCCTCAAGTTGAGGCCGCTGGCATTATTAGCCTAATTGAAGACCCCGTTGCCGGCGCGATGCGTTTGGTGGCGCGCAATGCACGCTTTGGCAATCATTCGCCCAATCCGATCCGACCTGCGCCTGCATTGGGTTCGAGCACGGTATCGATCCGTGAGGAATTTGAACTGCCGAACTGAACTACGTGCGGCTGGCGCGACGCGAATACATGCTTGCGCTCGCGATCCAACGCGTGAAAACGATCCACTGCTGATTTGAAGTGGGGCGGAATCCGCGGGGACGCCTGAAACCGGCGATTACCGCCCAGCGGACATCACACGCTAACTTTTCCGCTGTGCCTGCGCTCGAATGATCTCAGCCCCTTTTGGGTCGACCCCCATACCATGGACCTGCTGATTATTCGCATGCCCGAGCTGTTGCAAGCTCATCGCCGCTTGCAACGCGGTCCAAAGGCCCTGACTATCCTGCATTTGATTGACCGACTGTTTAGCAAGCTTCAAACCAAAGCTCGGACGCTGGGCAATGTGCTCCGCCATATCAGTCGTGAACTCGGTTAAATCAGCGCGCGGCACCACATGATTCACCATACCAAACGATTTAGCGTCCTCTGCCGAGATGGCCTCACCCGTAAACAACATTTCTTTGGCCTTGCGCACGCCCACTTCCCACGGGTGGGCAAAATACTCAACGCCATTGACTCCGAAGGCGACCACGGGATCAGAGAAGCTGGCGTCATCACTTGCGATAATCATGTCGCAAACCCAGATCAACATCAGCCCCCCTGCAATCACTTTACCTTGCACTTCCGCAATGATTGGCTTGGGAATGTTTCGCCAGCGCCAACACATGCCCAAATAAATTTCCGCCTCAACTGCCCAAGATCCTTCCGATCCCGGCAAATCGAATCCTCCCCAAGTTCCAACCGTTTCAAACTCAGACAGTTTGGCCCGATCCCGTAAATCATGTCCGGATGAGAAATGCTTCCCGTCGGCCGCCAAGACGATGACGTTGACCTCGTTATCCTGTGCTGCCAAATCAAAGGCTGTATTGAGCTCGTACGTCATTTCTCGGTTTTGAGCATTGCGTGCTTCATCTCGACTAATGACGATCCTTGCAACGCCATTTTTCACAGGCTCGTATCGGATGGTATTAAACGTCTGACTCATAGTTACCCCTTATTCATTAAAACAATAGGCCTTATACCTGCTCTTGCTGGCGAGTAGGATTGATGTAACCCCGCCCTTTATCTGACCCGAAAATAACCCTCGTGTTCATCCTAATCATCTATTGCGCCATAGACAATGTTCTTCAATTGGCCCCTAAAGTTAAACGTAGAGGACGGCATCAGTTGCGTCATAAAAATGATGACCAAGGCCTCACTCGGGTCCACTGAAAAAATCGTTGATGCCGCACCCCCCCAATAAAAGTCCCCAGCCCCAATCTGTCCTGAGGCCACTTCATTCAAATTCAGCGCAAAACCCAGCCCGAAGCCGATGCCTTCGTAGGCCGTTTCAGAAAAACTGCCCATCGCCATCTGAGTCAGATCTCGGTGACCACCTAAGTGATTTTGCGTCATCAGCGCGAGCGTTCGTCGGCTCAAAATTCTCTGATCTCGCCAGCATCCGCCTTGGATCAACATCTGGCAGAAATTAAAATAATCCTGGCTGGTGCTCACCAACCCGCCGCCACCGGACTCGAAAACCGGCGGCTTGAGATATGCGCTCGACCTCGGATCATCGATCACAGACAAAGTTTTATCCGGTCCACGCTGATAGTTCGCTGCAAAGCGCTGAGCTTTCTCCTCTGGCACATAAAAGCCCGTATCCTGCATCTCGAGGGGCTCAAAAATCTCGGTTCTCAAATAGTCTCCCAAAGAGCGTCCGGACAGCGCTTCAACCAAATACCCACAGACATCCGTTGCGTAGGAGTACAACCAGGCCCTTCCCGGCTGAAAGTGCAGCGGGAGCGTTCCAAGCAATTCGACAAACGATCGAAGGCTCATCCCTGAATGCCGATCCAAGCCCGCTTTTCGATACAACGCATCGACGTGATGCTGACCATTACCGTAAGACAATCCAGCGGTGTGACTCAAAATGTGCCGAAAAGTCACGGGCGATGCGAGCGGCTCAAAGTCTTTCTCAGGACTTGCGCCCTTGTCCGTGTAGACCTTCATATCTCGCCATTGCGGAATGACCCGCGAAATAGGATCGTTGAGTTGAAACAATCCACGCTCATAGAGCTGCATGAGCGCCACCGAAGTCACAGGCTTACTCATGGAATAAATTCGAAATATGGTGTCGTCCTGGACAGGCCTTTGCGGCTGGAGATCTGCGTAACCCAGTGAGGAGAAGTAGCCGATCACGCCCTTGCGTGCAACCAACGTCTGGCAGCCTGATAATTTGCCCGTATCAATATAGTTGTGCTGCAAGTGATCCGTAATACGCTCGAGACGAGACTTTGATAAACCCGCCGCTTTCGGATTAATAACCATCGTCTCGCCCCTCAAGTCGCGCGTCGCGCCGTGCTTCGAAGATAACACAGGGCTTGCTGGTCTGGGCAGGTTCGCTCAGCACGAAATACGGCTTTTTTAGAATTTGGTTGCGTTTTTTTGCTAAACTCTGCGTCCCAAATTAAAAAAAATCCCAGCTGGTCGGGATAAAAGCATCCCAGTGACTGAGGAGCCTAGCGTTCATGACGAATCCAATAGCAGTCGATGATCATCAAAACCTGGTGAGTAAAACTTACCTCAGCAAAGCGATCGATGTTTTTAGTGCACACGATTTAGACCAACTCTTAATTAATTGTCGGCGCAACAATGCCGCCGCGTCTGTGACAGGCGCCTTGCTCTATCACAACGGCTACTTTATGCAGTTAATTGAAGGGCATGTTGATGCGATCAACGCGATCTACGATCGCATTCAAGCAGACTCGCGACACGAAGTGCTCAGCATTTTGTTTGAAGACCAGATTAGTGCGCGCTTTTTTCCAGATTGGTCTATGGGCTATCGCGCAGCGGATGATATGCCGTTCGAATCGCTCAATACCATTTATGAAACCGCCAAAGTCTCAACAACTCGCTTCCCGATCAATGATTTTCTGCTGATGTTCGGCGAATCCGACTAAACAAGAAGCATCCCTCAACCACCAAAGCGATACCGCAGCTTCACCACCAGACTACTGATCACCGGGTCCTGGAACGCCTCACTGAGCAGATCGCCAAAGGCATCGTCTTGCGTCGGCGGCAACTGATTGCCGCGATTATAAACCACATAAAAATCCGTCAAGGGCGCAATTTCCCAACGGTAGCGTACCTGCGTTGTCAACAGACTGACGGTGAAGTCGCGAGGTGCCGCCAGCTGTGCTCGACGCTGTAGCGCCCCATCTGTTTCGGGAACCCCGTAGGCCGCTGTTTCGTAGGCCTTGACCCCCGCCCACTGGAAACTGAATTTGATTTGATGGTCGGCCGCCACAAACCAATTCAAATCAAAGCTCGGTTGCAGATCGATGGCATCGAACGCGCCAAACTCGCGTCCACCTTGGTAGACCACCCAACCTTTTCGAAGCTTGTAGGCTAAATCAAGGTCAAAATAAAGACTATCTGATAACCGAGCGGTGACCCCCGCGGTTAGATTGAGGGTCCAGTCGCCAAGATCTTCCTGCAAGCCGCCAATGCTGGTTGAGAAACTCAGCGGCCGGCTCGCATCGGTTGCCCATAAGGCATTCAGCCAGATTCGATCCGAGGTTTTATAGGCGCCATTGCCTCGACTATTTCGATCTTCATAGCGGCTCGGCAAATACGCAACCGCCGAACGAATGGTATTGCGGCCCTTCAGGACCAAAGTATTTCGCCAAAAGACGCCCTGATCGACAACCTGTCCTGCGGTGAGGTTCTCTTGATGTCTAAAGATGACCGTGCCCCGGGCGGCCTGAAACCAACGACCAGGTTTTGGATAGGCGTAACTTAAAAGGTATTGACCACCGCGGTAGTTATTGCGCCGTAAAAAGCCTAAATCGTTGACGTTGACCTTTGGATCAAAATATTCGAATTCAAACTTATGCTGAATCGCAGAACTTGCGGCATAGCGCACATCGAGCACACCGCCGCGCCCAGTTTCTCCGGCTCGATCACTTTGAACCAGTTGCAAATCCACACCAAACAACCCACCTCCTAAACCATAGTGCACGTCGAGGCCGTGCACGCTGGCCTCATACCGTGGCCCGATAACTTGGGTGCCTAGATAACCCAATCCCAATCGACTTTCGTCGTTGCGCTCGTATAAAAGCCTCAACACGCTAAAGTCACGACCGGCATCAATGACCTGCTGATCCCGACCTAAAGCATCCGTTGCACGCCAGGAGACCTCATCCTCAACGGCCGTCATCGCGCCATAACGAAAGCCACTGGCGCCGCCAGTGAGTTTCACCGCACCCAAAAGGTTGGTGGGTAAATTCCGCTCACCGCGAGCAGGCGCAAGTTCTTGTGGAACGTCCACTTGATTCGCGGTTCCCCCGATGCGCCGGGTATTGAGGAGGCTAATGGGCGCCGGCATAAAATCGGTCACGAAAACCCGCCGGGAGGTGGTGGCAAAGTTTTCGTTGGTCGTCTCGCGCAAACTATTACCCGAATTTGCCCTCGGCGTTGTTTCAAATACTTCGCTACCTTCTAAGAAGAACAACCGCTTCTCAGGAAAGAAGGTTTCAAGCGCGGTAAGATTCAAAACCACATCATCGGCTTCAACTGCCCCAAAATCAGGGTTCAAGGTCGCATTGACCGACACTAAGCTGTTCGGCTGCCAAGTGATATCAACGCCTGCGCGCGCCGCTTTTTCATCCCGGGCATCATCGATTGTTCCGGATAAAAACGGGATCAAACTCCATTGCATCCGGGGCTCAATCCCCCGCAGCTGCATCTCATTGAGCGCCGTCACAAACTGGGGAGAAGAGTAGGAATGGCCCGGCCATTGATAGCGTTCATTCTCACTGGAAATCTGCCGACTCGCAGCAAATCCGATGGTTCTCAGAGCATCCGACTCCGGCAAGTTCATCATCGACCAGGGCAGATACATCTCAACACTCCAACCACTCTCAGTGACTGCAGACTTTCCAACCCAAGGGCCATCCCAATCATTGGTATAGCGCCGCTCTGGTAGCACTTTGCCATCCATGACCGCATCACCCAACGCTACAATAAACCAATAGGCATACAATCCGGCGCCAGTGGTATCTAAGGTAAACCCGAAGGTGTCGCGGTCGATGAACTGATCCCGAGGCGTCAAACGCTGCACCAAAGAGGCAACCGGTTGCTGCATCACCGCGGAGACGAAAAAGCCTTTCTCTGTGGCAAAGACTCGGATATTGGTTGGATAGGCGCCCGGCGCTCCGGTCCCCGGTACTGCCACAATCATGTTGTCAAAGGTAGGAAGGTCCTGCCAGACGGCTTCTGTGACCCGACCGTCTATTTTAACGTTGACCAACGCATGGGAACGCGTCTCAACTGAAATACGGTGCATCGGAATACGATCCAGCTCACCGATCACTTCTTGAACACCGGGACTGGCATGCGTCCCGGGCAGGCATCCAAGACCGAGACTGATATAAACGATCCAGTGCTTAAACGTGTTATCGAACATAAAACGCATTCCCCGAAACCTTGATCATGGTCCTTTCATCAGACCTCGTCTAGCATCTGATCACCGACCATCACGCTAATCAATTATGTCTGGCACCCTCAACATCCTTTTGCCGAGATGTTCTAAGCCGACAAACATGCCCAAAATCGGCGTCGCGGATCGCGCGTGATGGCAGCCTAGGCCGGCGATAGCACCTCGCCTTCTGCCACAGAGCCCGAAGACCTCTGCGCTTTAGCGTCGGCCCGCGTGGTTTACACCAAAATCTCGGATTTCCATCAGCGCTTTAAACATGATTGAATCCTTTCAGGAGGTCACCATGAATTTAACGGAATGGTCCTGGCTTTTTTTAGCGCTGTACATCGCCCTTATGGTCGGAATCGGCCTTTACGCGCAGCGAAAAATCAAACATGCCGACGATTTCGCAACGGCACGCGGCGCCTACGGGCCGTTTTTCCTCGCGCTCGCCTTCGCCGCTTCAACCGCCAGTGGCGCGACCTTTTTAGGCAGTCCAGCCCTGAGTTATGAGTGGGGGCTTGCAGCAAATTGGGGGAATTTTCTCTACCCCATTGGCGTTTATGTCGGCATTTTGATCTCAATGCGGCTGATCGCAACCTCCGGCAACCGTTTCGGTAACCGCTCTATTCCTGAGTACCTGGGTGACCGCTATCAATCAGAATTTATGCGCCTGGCCGTGTCCTTGTTGTCCTTGGTTTTATTTTTCTACCTTGCCGGGCAGCTCGTATCGGGCGTGGTCATGTTTGAAATCATGCTGGGCTTGAACGCTGAATGGGCGCTCGGGATCACAACGCTTGTTTTATTGTTCTACGTCGTTTTAGGCGGCGCGCATGCGGACATCTTGACCGACGGCTTTCAAGGCGCGCTCATGCTGGTGCTCGCTGTTCTCGTGATCATTTTGACCCTAGTGGGTTACGGCATCGATGGCGGCCTATTTGCGCTCGTGGATAACCTCGAAGCCCAAGACCCGAATCTCGCCACAGCACTCAACCCCAGCACGCCGCTTTATCATTCTTGGTGGTCGATCTTTGTCATTGCCTTTGCGCACATGCCCCTTGGCCTGCTGCCACATTTAGGCAATAAATTATGGGCGCTGGATTCCACTCGCGACCGTTTTCAATTTGTTAAGCTCGCCGCGCTGTTTGGCTTAATGCTGGGCATGCTGGGTCTTGGCGGATTACTCGCCCGCGCCTACTTTGGCGACGCTTTATATGCCGAGGGCGCTAACCCCAATCAGGCGCTGCCACTTCTCTTCATTGAGATTTTTCCAACCTGGCTTGCCGCACTCATTGGTATTGGCGTCCTATCGGCGGTTATGAGCACCGCTGACGGTCTCGTTGTGTCGTCCTCTCAAATCATTGCAAATGACCTCTATCGACGAACGTTCGTTCCCATGTTTCATCCGGATATTGATCCAGAACGGCTTGATCGCAGGATTCTCCTCATTTCTCGCGTTTCAACGATCGCGGTGCTGCTCATCTGTATGATCATGGCGTGGTCGTTGATGGATGTGAACGTGTCCTTAATCGTCTGGATTGGCGTCGGGGGTATGATGGCCGCCTTTGCCGGGCCCTTGGTTGTGGGCGCGCTTTGGCGCGGCGTGACATTGGCGGGCGCTATTGCTGGTCTTCTCGGCGGTTTTATTGTGTTCATTGTGGCTCACGCGCAACTGATTGACCCCCAATGGCTTATTGGCACCTTTGCCTATGCGCCTGCTCTGTGGCTTTATGAGGAAGGCCCAAACCCCTATTCCTGCGCGGTCCTGGGTGAAATTGCCTCAGTGCTGTTAACCGTCACCGTGTCTAAGGTCTCCAGGCCCCTGCCCAAAACACACTTAGACTTAATGTTTAATGATCCAGCCGATGTTCAGCAAAACCCCTCAACGCTTGGCGCTCAGGCCCACCGCCTGGGCGCCTGAATGATTGCCATCATCGAATACTGGCCAGGGGCAGGCCTTTTGAGAAGCACGCCCAGGCGGGCAAGTGAAACTCGAGCAGGAACCCAGAGCGGCGTTTAGGGCGCAGCTTGCCAACGTCGACTAATGGCTTCAAGATCAGCAGAATCACTTTTAGGGCGCAATCGCATGGATGGCATTCATGATCTGGGTGGGCAAGCCGGCCATAACGCGCTGGGTTATCACCGCGATGAACCCGTGTTTAAAGACCGCTGGGAAGCCGTGGTATTCACCTTGGTACGCGCCTCGGCTCAAGCCGGCGCCTACACCAACATTGATCAATTTCGACATGCCGTTGAACGGATTGACCCCAAGGCCTATCTCGAGCACGGTTACTATGGCCGCTGGCTGGGGGCGGTTGAAACCTTATTGGTCGAATCCGGCATCCTAACAACTGCTGAAATCACCGAGCGCGCCACCCGTTTGGGGGCTGCCCCCGATGATCTTATCGCCGCGCGTCCTGATCCAACCAAAACCCAAACGACGGGCATTCCGGCTCAGCGGAACCCGATAGGCGAGGCACCTTGGTTTCAAGCGGGCGACGCCATTCAGACCGTTCAAGCCGCGCCCCTCGGCCATACCCGGCTGCCCAGTTATGCTCGCAACAAAAAAGGCTTCATCACAGCTTGTCAGGGCCTTTGGCCCTACCCGGATCTGCGAGCCCACGGGCATGGTGAGCAATTGCAGTACCTGTATACGGTCACTTTTGACAGTCTGAACTTGGGTTTTTCAGAGGCTTTTGAGCTGAACCTCGATTTATTTGAGCCCTACCTTAACCCAATTGAGATCATCCAATGAGTGACCAGCCTTCCCCGCAAAGTCTCCGCACCGAGGCCATCGAAACGCTCCTGATTGAAAAAAACCTTTTAACCAGTGCGGCCATCGATACCGTCCTAACCACGTTCTCTGAACAAGTTGGCCCAATGAACGGCGCTAAATTGGTCGCCCGAGCATGGGTCGATGCGCGTTTTAAAGCGCGATTGCTCGAAGACGCAACAACCATTGTTCAAGAATATGGTTTTGAGGGGGGCCAGGTTGATAAGCTGATCGTTAAGGCGTGCACCGAATCGGTCCACCACGTTGTTGTTTGCACTCTGTGTTCTTGCTACCCCTGGGCAGTTCTTGGCTTGCCGCCACGCTGGTACAAGGACCCCGGCTACCGCTCAAGGATCGTTCGAGAGCCGCGCAAGGTCCTGACGGAGATGGGATTATCCTTGCCGGAGACCACGAGCATCAAAGTCTGGGATTCCTCTGCTGAAATTCGATATATGGTGTTACCGCTGCGCCCTGCGGGCACAGAAGCCCTAGATGAAACAGCTTTAGCCGAACTGATTACGCGCGACGCCATGATCGGCGTTGCCGCAATCGAGACGCCTTCATGAGCGATCTCGGATTACAGGGCGAAACCGCGCCACCGATGCGCAACGGCGAAATGGTTTTCGAGGCGCCTTGGCAAAATCGCTTGTTCGGTATTGCCCAAGCAATGTGTGAGCAGGGTTTTTTTGACCAAGACACCTTTCGCGTTTACTTAATTCGCGCCATCGCACAATGGGAGGCTGAGCATCTGGGTCGCACCGACCAGGTCTACGCTTACTTTGACTGTTTCCAGGTTGCGCTCACTCAGCTGCTGCATGACACGGCCCTAATCGATGCGAATGCGCTTGCGCATCGGGAACTCGAGCTCAAAGCCCGACCGCCTGGACACGACCACAATCACGGTCACGATCACGATCACGATCACGATCACGATCATTAAACTCAATCGCGGTCTTATTTCGATGTCTGTTGCTTCTGATCAAGGCATCCGCTAAAGCCGCCAAAGGATAAAAGACCATGCAAGACCTGAGCACACCATCCGTTAATCCTCACGACGAGGACCTGCGTCGATATCAAGCGCAAGGAACGGCCAAAGCCCGGCAATTAGGCAACCGCGGCCCGCTGCAGTTCGATGCAAAAGGTCGCCTTGACCCCCACATCCTAGAACAATACAAAACGCACGGGTTCTATATTTTCGAGGGCGTCTTGGATGATCAGGAACTCAGCGAGCTCGAAGCCGATGTTCAAGCCATCCAAAATCGCGCGCCCACGTCTCCTAAGTCCGCCGTCGATCACAACGGTCAGGCAGCCCTTGGACATGACCTGACTGGCAAAAATTTTGGTTGGGTTGCCCCCTTGAGCGACCCCGTCGGCGGCACCAGTCGAAATCAGGGGCGCCATCCGGTCAAGATGCACGAGCCGCAAGCCCCAAGCGACGCGCCTGATCATGTCTTACAAATCGTATTGGGCTCTTTACAGTTTTCAGACGCTTGCCTTCGGCTCTACGGTCATCCGCAATTGTTAGCGGTCGCCGAAGCTGTCAACGGATCCGACTTTACCCCCTTCAACGAAGCCATTTGGATCAAGCACCCCCGTCTCGGCGGCTCGGTTGCCTGGCATCAAGATGGCACCACCCAATGGGACCGCCCTGATTTTGATGAGGGCACCCATGGCTTTAATTTTATGGCGCAGCTTTACGGTAGCGATGCGGAAAATGGTCTTTGGGTCGTCCCTGGCTCTCACACGGGTCCAGCAGATATCAAAAAAATGAGGTTGGATGCCGGTTCTGATCGGCTAACCCACGCCGTCCCCATGATTTGCGCGCCCGGTGATGTCGCTATCTGTAATCGACAAGCAGTGCATGGCAGTTTTGCCAACACCTCTAGCAGGCCTCGGGTTACGATCAACTTTGGGTTTCACCGCCGCGCCTCTGTCTTCGGTTCAATCGGTAACGGCATCCACAGTCCCGCAACCGTTTACGATGCTGAGCGCATTTTTGAGCGCGCCAAAATGATCGCCTATGGCATCTCAGCAAGAGCCCAGCATCGCCCGACTGAGCCTTCGTATGCTTATGCGCCACTTAAGGGCCATACCTTGACCTGGGATGAAGCCGTTCGACCCACTCTAAAAGATTATAATTTATTAGACTTGGGCATTTAGTGTTGCCAAAGCCCAATTACTGCCAAAAAAGGTCACACCGACGTTCCGACGAGCCATTCAGAGGCCATTAAATCGAGCACTCCAAGCTATGACACAATCCTTTCTCAAACCTGAACCGCTCACCCATGAGGCTTTTTCGCCCTTTGGCGACCTGATTTCTACCAAGCATTGCAACGATATTCGCTTGATCAACGAAGGCCATACCGTGCGTTTTAATAATTTGGCAAACCTTGCGCTGAGCGCCACGGGTCTCATGCCGTGTTTGAGTATTTTTCGCAGTGAGGCCTGGCAGTTACCACACACAGTACGCGCTCTGGAGCGTCATCCGTTAACCAGTCAGGCGTTCATCCCACTCGGGCGGTCACCCTATCTCATTGTTGTAGCACCCGCTGGACCGCTGCTCGAGCACCGCATTCAAGCTTTTATTGGCCAACCCGGCCAAGGCATTAATTATCACCCCGGCACCTGGCATCATTATAATGTCGCCCTCGAAACGGCAGGAGATTTTCTGGTGGTCGATGCTGATGGCGATACCCCAAATTGCGAAGAGATCACATTGAACCAACCAATTGAAATACGACCATGAGCGAGCTGGAGTGCTTTTTGATCGAGTACAGTGACTCGTCTTTCACCAACCCGCATGAGGTGACCCGAGCGATCACACCACCGGACCGACAGGGTCAATTTACCCATATGGGCGCGCAATATTGGGGATTTGAAACCAACCGACACCTCGCTACCGAGGCCCATCCAGAGGAGCAGCTTCTTCGTTTTCGACCCAATGCCGGCCACTTCCTTTGCTTGGGACTCAAAACCCGAAGTCTGGTGAGCCAGATCGATATCGATACCCGTTGGTTCACCGGTAATCATGTTCCGGAAGTGACCGTGGTCCTTGAGGACGGGGATGACCAAGTTATTGTGCTATCGCATCAGCCACTGCGCCCGAATGAACCCCACCACTTTGTCATTCCGCCCACCCAAGCCGAACGCTGTCGAGTGCTTTGCCACCAAGAGGGGGGGATTGCAAGGATTGCACTCTTCGGGGAGGTTGTAACCAATACGGTAGCGCCCATCAATCTACTCGAGCAGGCGCGCATTAGTCACGTTTCCAATGACCATTACGGGCATCCTAAGGATGCCGTCTTCGGTAATCGACTCGAGCATCATATGAAGGGTTGGGAGTCGGCACGTTCTGGCTTTGGCGAACAAGCTGTGTTTAGTTTTGATCAACCCATCGCGCTCCAAGCCTTTGTGGTTGATACTTACTTGCATCGATTGAATGCGCCGCTATCTTGCCATCTATTTGGCTTGGCACCAGGGCATGATCTCACGAACAGTATGCGCTCGATTCCGCGCTGGTCGGTGCAGCTGGCGCGTGGTGAGCGCATTGTGCCAGATGACTTTCAGTCCTATATGCAAGGCCGACACTATGCCAAGCAGGGTCAACCCTGGCCCGATGCACTGATTATTCAACTAGACCAAAGTCACAGCCTTGATTGGCAACCGTTGTTACCGTTTCAAGCCCTCAAACCCGATACCTACCACCACTTTGACACCTTCGAAACAACTGGCTGGTTCCAACATCTACTCTTCTTACATTATCCCAATGGCGGTATCCACGGCCTCAAAGCGTTTGGCGATTACAAAATCTGATCGATTAGGCGCGCTTGATCTGCCTCGGGCAAGAAGCTGCTTTGAACACCGTTGACCAGCAATTGCCGGAGCGCTTTTTCAGATAAGCCCAAGGCCGCCTCTAAAGCCAAGAAGTTCTCGATCAAATACCCCCCAAAATAGGCCGGATCGTCCGAATTCACTGTCACGCATAACCCTTCTGCCAGAAGGTCCAAGATTGGATGCTGCGCCATCTGATCAAATACTCGTAATTTGATATTCGATAAAGGACAAACCGTTAACGGAACCTGATCTTTTGCCAAACGTTTGCGCAACGACGCGTCTTGAATGCATTGAACGCCATGGTCAATGCGTTCAACACCCAGCACGTCTAGGGCCTCCTCGATCATGGCGGGCCCGCCTTCTTCACCGGCATGGGCGACCAAGCGATAACCTGCTTTTCGGGCCGCATCGAATGCGGCTTCAAATTTGCTCGGCGGATGACCGATTTCAGCGCTATCGAGGCCCACCGCCGTGATTTGGTGTTTAAACGGTATCGCCTGCGTTAAGGTTTCAAGCGCCGCTGCTTGTGACTGATCTCGTAAAAAGCAAAGAATCAGGAAGACACTCAAACCCCACTGCGTTTTAGCCTCCTCGATCGCCCTTGCGAAACCCGGCATAAAGACCTCAAAACCGATTCCTCTTTGAAGGTGGGTTTGCGGATCAAACATGACTTCTGCATGCACAATATTTTGCGCGCGGGCGCGGCTAAGGTATTGCGACATCAACTCGTAAAAATCATTTTCGGTCACCAAAACACTGGCGCCGAGGTAATACAAGTTTAGAAAGCTTTGCAGATCTTCAAAGTAATAAGCCGCTTGCACCGCCCTCAAGCTCTTATAGGGCAATTCGATTTGATTACGTTCAGCAAGCGTCAGCATCAGCTCAGGCTCTAAGGTGCCCTCAATGTGAAGGTGAAGTTCAACTTTGGGTAGGCGCTCGATCAAAGCTTTCATCAGCTGCCGCCCTCGTCATCCAAGCGAGGCAGCTGATCTTCATAGACATCCCAACCCTTGATGAGCTGATCGGCAACGGTTGATGCAACCAGGTAAGCAGACTCCACCGCAATTGCTAGACCAGAATACCCTTTATTTTCTGCTAAAAGATTCTCAGCCGCCGTCACCCCCGGTGGTGGCATCGTATAATTACTGGCCGTTCTCAGCACCAACAACCTGGACACGTCCACTCGCCCAACTCGATTGAGCCAGCTCAGCGATAAATAAGTACCCGTATCCTCCATCGCCGATGAGACAAACTCACCCCGTCCTTCCGTCCAATAATCAACCCATTGATTCGCCCAATCATTCATCAAAGCGCCGTGCCAAAAGGTTAAGGCCGCGACATGGTCGCCTTTCAAGACAAAGGGTGGGCGCTGTGCATTGACGTGCTCGGTATACAAAGCCCGATGCGCTTTTGCGTGCGCATCGGTGTCGGGCAACTTGAGGCTTTTCGTTTGCTCAAAGGCCCAATTCACCAAGTCCGTGTTGAGCTGATACATTTCTCCCGTCGGGGCCGGCTTGTCGACATCAAAGGGGCGCTTGGTGTATCGCGCAAAATAACCGAAGGGCCAATCCTCTGGGATTTCACGGGCATCTATTTCGTGGGAAAGATCCCCATCGACCAAATATTCCGCCCAGGCCGCAGAGCCGATTGAGGCATCTTCCGGATCAAAACCTGCGATACCTGCGACCAGCCAATAACTCTTGGTTAGATCAAAACGCGGGTCCATACCCAAGGCCATGATGGCCGCAGCGGAGCGAGCGGTGCCAATACCCGTGACCAACACAAGGAGCCCCGTCTCAGGGTCTAAATATAAGTCGCGATAGCCCATAAAAGGGAAGGTCTTGGTTAGGTTGCGACGCTCTTTCCAGAGCTGAAACTCGCCCGCACGATCGCCCTCATCGGCGCCCACTTCAAACATCGTCACCACCACCACTTTGACCGAGACTGGGACGGGATCAGGAGGCTCAGCTGCCGACGCCCAACTGATCAAAACCGCCAGCGCGATCACGCAACTTTGTTGCAATCTTTGCTTCGACACGTCGATCTCTCCTCTTCAAAGCGCTAAAAGGGATCCAGCTGAGCTTTCAACGCATGCAGCGTGTTAAACCGGACCCAGTTTTAAAAAATCCGTTTTTTGTTGGTCTCACATACTTCGGCAATCTTATTCAATTCACGATACCGAACCCAACCCCGACACTCAAATCACAGCCAAAAAAAAGGGCGCTGAGCGCCCTTTCCTTAATCTTACCCGATCCTTAGAAGCGGTAAGACAATTTCGCCTGATAGTGCCGTGGCAATTCAGGCAAAACCACCGTGGTACCGAACAGATCTGGGAAGTTCGCTCTGAAGTAGCGCTCGTCGGTCACGTTTTTCGCTGCAACGATCAACGACCAATCTTCCGCATCATAGCTCAAGCTGAGATTAACTAGCGTATAGGCAGGCAAGGTGACGGCGAAAGATTGACCAGAGGCCACCGAATCCACGTCAACCACACTACCGCTGACCGCCATACCATTTCCAAAGTCATAGGTTGCTGTGACCGACATAATGTTTTCCGGCATGCCGGCGCGGACCCCTTTGCTGGGCGCAACATCAATCAAACCACCGACTTGGCCACCCCATAACAAGGTTGGATCGATCAAAGGCAAATCAGCTTGGCCTAGGAACGAGAATTCGTTTCCTGCGGCGATCGTCGCCAACATCAGCGCTTCCATATTGCTATACCCCAAGGTCATCAAGAATTTCTCACTGACGACCCAACGCAATTCAAACTCAGTACCATCGGTTTTAACCGCTTGGTTAACCGTAATGGACTGCGCATTAAAGTCGGTGCGTTCCATTTCATACGATGACAGTGCGAAGTACAGGCGATCATCCAGCAAGCTGCCCTTGATACCAAACTCCGTCAACTCTGAACTACCAAAGGCATTATTGGTAAATACGTTGCCGACTTGAAGCTCCGCGCCCTGCCCCGCAATGACCGTGCTTTGCTCTGACGCCGTGACATAAGGCACAAGTCCCATAGGCGTTGACCAGCTGACACTCGCCGACCAAGATACCCCGCTTGGCTCATCGGATGCGCTGTTTACAGCGACATCGACGCCCCCTTCAGAAGAGGTAAACGCTGAGTCTGATTGTGTCTTGCCCTCAGGCGTCATGACATCCATGTCGATCGTGTCGTATCGCGCGCCCAGCAAAACTGACAACCCAGATTGGTGCGAGAAATCCAACATCACACCAAAACCCAGATCGGTGTATTCGCCGACGTAGTATTCGCTGTATTCCGCGTCGATTCGGGTTGCCAATACACGGCGATCAAGCGCCGTTGAGGGCCCCGTCAGGTCGCGACGACTGAAGTACTCATTAAAATAGTCATCACCGTGTTCAAATTTCGTTTTCCGAATCGACGGCGAGATTTGAACAGAAGTGGTTAAGGCATCGCCTTCGAAAACGCGAGATAAGATGAGCTGATCTTCGATGACCGACGCATCATGAAATTGCGAAAATCCATAGGCGTTTTCGTTCAAATTCTCATAGTCTTCATAAAACAGTTTGTTGGTCAACGTCCAGTCATTCGCAAGTGAAATATCAACATCGAAATACAGCGTTGTAACCTCGTTTTCTAACAAATCATCCGCCGCGATCAGCGTTGAGGACATGGGCAGCTTGGCTGTCCCGACATTTTGCAGGATCATGTTCGAGTTCTCATAGTCGTAACCGAACGAGGCCTCGCTAAGGGTTGCCAGGTCGATATCTTTCTGCCCAAAAAACGCGTACAACGCGAACGGGTTGATGTTCCCAGCATAGTATTCATCATGAGAGATGAAGCCATCACCCGAGGTATCCAGCGGAATGGGCGTGCCCGTAATGTACGTGCCTGTGTCGATCAGGTCCTGCGTTAATCGATTCCAACCCGCATTTTGCGAGCCTTGATAGTCGTGCAGCATGCCGCCGAATTGCAGTCGAACCGTGTCGCTCAGATCCATGTCAAAGCTGGCTTGCACTAAGGATTGATTCACGCCGGGCGCATTCGTATAAAAACTATCTGAATGCTCGACCTCACCATAAACATAATAACCTAAAGCCTTGCCACCAAACTCCGCAGGGCCGCCGACTTCCGCGGTCAGAACACTACGATCCCAGCTGCCACCTGAATAGGATAGTTCGCCGACTCGGTCTTCAATATAGCTGCCGGTTTCCTCGATTCGCGCTGATTTCGGATTGAAGTTCAGATAACCGCCAATTTTCGAAGGCCCCATAATTGGCGAGGCGGGTCCCCGAACGATGTCGACTCGGTCGGATGCCCCAATTGGCGTTGGATAGTTGCCGGGGTTATCAAGGCGTCTAATGCCTCGAAAGTAAGTCTCACCGGCTGTACCGCGAACATCCAAGGAGCCTGCAACGCCAAAAAACGATTGCGTGAAGGTGCCCGGCGCCAGTACGACCAACTCGTCGATATCTTGCATGTTGAAGCGGTCCATCATCTCTTCACTGATGGTCGATGCAGAACGCGGTGTATCCAGGATCGACTTCTCGAATCCGAATACGGACTCGACCCGTTCGCCCGGCAAACTTCCCAAATCGCCTTTAACAACGATTTCTTCCATATCGGATTCAGCCCAGACTGGATTAAAACCCAGTGCGCCAATGGACAGCATTAGCAGTCCTGCGACCTTCACATTTTCCAATTTCATAAGGATCCTCATTGAGTTAAATCATTAAAACCAATACAACACCCGCGCTTTACTGCTCAGACCACTAAAACCTTGCGTTTCACATACCATGCGTTTTAAGCAACATGCGTTTCAAGACCTCCGATCAACAACTGGGGCTTGCACTTAGCAGGCCCCCCCGTAGGCGCCTTTTCCTCAAGATTGTCGCTAGAACTACTTTAAAGTCTTCCTAGACCGGCAAACAAAACAAGTTAAGTTCCCTTGCACCGCGCCGTCAGCACCTCAATGGCGCTCTCACTACCGCAACAAAAAGGACCCTTTCAACGCTTCACTATTTTTACAGATTTAACACCAATGTGCACTATTGTCTTTCGCAAAGATCGTAATTTCTGCAAATAAAACCCCGTTTTGGGCCCGATTTAAGCACACCGATCTGGGTCGGATCCTGAGTTTGCCAGTGCTTTTCGAATGCCATAAGACGCGCGCCCAAGGCGTTCAATAACCCCGATTTAGACTCTGAGGTTAAAAAACTGTACTGAATCGAGTTTTTGATCAATAAACGCAGCTCATCCCAACTCAAGTTGAACGACTTCACTGCCACAAAATACTCATCTGTCATCGTTGAATCCCACATGCCACGGTCATCCGTCGCCAACGCCACCGGCACCCCAAGCCGAAGATACTCAGGAAAGGGGTGTTGACTCAACTCAGAAACATACTCCAAGAGCAGATTGCTGATCAGATTGATCTCAATCAAATAGGGCCCATGTCGCATCTGAACGAGGGTCTGGGGATCACTGATCAAATTGAAACCGTGACCAATCCGATCGGCACCCAGCAGCAAGGTGTCACGAACATGGTAATTTGGTTCATCGACTTCGCCAGCATGAATAGAGAGCCGAACATTGGGATATTGCTGCCTTAAACCCCGAATCGTTTCTAAAAACCGTAGGGGATGACCTCGATCATCATCTTCGCGGCCTACCATATTGACAGCAACCCATTCTGGTTCCTCCGATACAATTCGATAAGCCTGCTTTAGTTGAGCTTCAGCATTCGGTAGGAACCGCAAAATCGATTGCTGGAATCGAAGCGTGACCCCAGTATCAACCACATCCGGTTGCTTCAGCCGCGCTCGAAAAATTGAAGCAACGTCACCCGGTGATAACGCACGTCCGGTTTGATCTCGATAGCCCATCAAGGTGATTTGGGGCTCTAAATAAACCAAACCTTCATCCGCAAAGGCTTTGATATGCAGCGCCAAAGCCTCTGCCATGATCCAAGGGTTTGCAATGACATCCCCCAAGCGCTGCCAATGGGTTTCGAAAAATTCATCCCGACCCTCCGACGGCTGATCCAGGCGAACACTGTTCATCCACGCCTGCTGCTCGGCAGGCTTCAATTGCGAGAGTTCCGTGAACAGACCCCGCTCACAGGCCGCGAGCTGATCATATCGATACTGACTGATCGTTTGAAACAAGAGCTGCTCATGCTCGCTGGCCCTACCAATTGGCGCACAATTGCCGAATTGCAGGCGGGTATAAAACACTTCGCCTTGGGCTGGCGGGCCCAACGCAAGCGCCCACCACCACTCGGAAAAAATCGACCCCGATAGATGTTGATGCAGGTCACCGCCTTTGGGCATGCCGTATAGAAAATCATGAAGTTCTGCATCGGTGGCTGACGCCTTAAAGGTATCGAACCATTGAGAGAATCCCTCACTCGCCTGCACTGTTTGCGACAAAGCCCACCCCAGCAATACGCTTCTCAGACAAATTCGAATCCAACAGCGGACCATACGCGATCTCTTTTTGTTCATTAACAGGCAACGGCATTCTAGTCGTAGACGAAAGCGCTGGCTACAATACGGTCACCGATTCCGCTAACGAGCGATAAACTGGGAGTAACAATCTCATGCGTGATTTTGAAGGCTATGGCGCGCAGCCACCGAGCGCAAACTGGCCCAACCAGGCTCGAATCGCTGTACAGTTTGTGATCAATTACGAGGAAGGTGGCGAGCGCAACGTGCTCGACGGCGATCCCCACTCAGAAACGTTTCTCTCAGAGATCGTAGGCGCAGCCCCCTATCCGGACCGACATCTATCGGTCGAGTCGCTTTACGAATATGGCTCGCGCGCTGGCTTTTGGCGGCTCCATCGCTTGTTCCAAGCCTACCAGTTTCCCGTCACGGTGTTCGGCGTCGCACTCGCGTTGTCTCGCAATCAATCTGCAGTTGAAGCGATGCTAACGGCGGATTGGGAGATTGCCTCCCATGGTTATCGCTGGCTCGATTATCAGCAGATCCCTGAGGCCCTCGAACGCGAACACATCGGGCGCGCCATCGAGCTCCACAAACAGTTAACCGGGGAGAAACCCTTGGGCTGGTATACCGGCCGGGATAGTCCCAATACCCGAAACCTCATCCTCGAGCACGATCACTTTCTCTATGACAGCGACTCGTACGCTGATGATTTGCCCTATTGGCTACCCGGCCCGAGACGACCCCACTTGGTAATTCCGTACACCTTGGACGTCAACGATATGCGGTTCAACGCGGTGCAAGGGTTTAATTCCGGAGACCAGTTTTATACCTATTTAAAAGATGCTTTCGATTGTCTTTTTGAGGAAGGCCAAAACACCCCCAAGATGCTGTCCATCGGCCTGCATCCTAGAATTATCGGTAAGCCTGGCAGAATCCAGGCGCTAAAACGGTTTCTCGACTATCTTGGGCAACATCCATCTGTTTGGGTGGCGCGCCGAGTCGACATTGCCCGCCATTGGCACGACCATCACGCCGCAGCTTAATGCGAATTCGTTGCGCGCGCTCGACCGGGCAGTAATGCCTCCAACATGAGACCGATGAACGCGCCGGTCGAAACCGGGAAGGCTAAAATCTGAATCAGCAATCCTGGTAGCACGGTCCAGGTCTCAACATTGCCCGCGACCCCATAACCGCCCGCCAATCCCCCCAAGAAAATCACGCCGCAGCGCCAAGAACGCGCATTGCTTTTAAACACCTGCAGACCAGCCCAGGCCACCAACCCAAACAGAATGAACGTCGTCGTATTGATCACCGGTTCTGGAATCATTTGAACGGCCTCTGCCAGGACGGGCATGAGTCCAAGCAAGCACAGTATCCCTGCCGCATACAAGCCGATGGTGGGACGCGATTCACCAGACAACCGAATTAAACCATTGTTTTGGCTGAAGGTCGTATTGGGAAAGGTTCCAAAGACACTCGCCAAGCCGGAATTCACAGCATCCCCCATCAAGCCGCCGCGAAGCCGGCGCCAGTACGAAGCATCTCCATAAGGATGGCCAGACAACGCGTTTGTTGCCGTAAGATCTCCGATACTTTCGGTGGCTGAGACTAAGAAAATCGGAAATAAGATCGCCACCACCATCCAATCAATGCCAAAACCGAAGGGCATTAGACTTGGTAGGAAGAGTGCATTGGAGAAGTTGAGTGAGGCTGCATCAACCCAACCAAAGAAACTCGCCGCGAAGGTCCCTGCAACTAGACTCACTATGATTGCAACCATCCGCAATCGGGGCTGCGGTGCGAGCGACAATGCGAGCAGCGCAACCAATGTAATGCCGCACACCCATAACAAAGGACCGGGCGCAGCCGTGCGCGTATAGGTTTCAATTAAATTTCGGGCCGTTGTCTCCATCAGCGAGCCGCCTATCAGCACCAAGGTTAAGCCCGAGACATTACTTGTGATGAGTTGCCTTAGCGTCTTCACAAACACCGTCAACACGATCATCACACCCGCGCAAACTAAGGCGGAGCCAAACAGGATCCCAAGTGCCGCATCACTCGAGTGGGTCTCCGCAAGCCCATGGTAGAGAAAAATAAGTGGCCCAACAAAAGCAAAGCTGGTGCCTTGAAGACTTAAAAGGCCTGACCCTAAGGGTCCAACCCGGACAATCTGCAGGACCGTTGCCAGGCCGGAAATCACCAAGGCAGCACTGATCAAATAACTGGTCTGGCTCGCAGACAAGCCCATACCGGTTGCAATAATGAGCGGTGCGGCAATGATGCCGCCCACGGCTGCCAGTGCATGTTGGCTACCCAGAACAAGGGACTGTCCTGAAAGCTTGAGTGCCTCGTCACTCATCGGCGCCTCCTAAAGCCCCTCATCGATCTTCATCACTAACAAACGCACCACCTAAAGCAGCAAATACTTCAGCAGAAAGATGCCGGCGATCACAAAACTTGCGGCATCAACCACCTTAAACTCAAAGGACCCGATCCGGATGAGCGCATAGGTGATGAACGCCAGTCCGATTCCGTCTGCGATTGAGAAAGTCAATGGCATCGCCAAGGCGCCCACCACCGCCGGCACATATTCTGGAATCCGAGTCCAATCAATTTCTTTTAAGCTACTCACCATCAAACACGCCACGAAGAGCAAGGCGGCAGACGTTGCGTAAGCGGGAACACTTTGCGCCAAGGGTGCGAAGAATAAACAGCACAAAAATAGAACCCCCACGACAACGGCGGTCAGACCCGAGCGGCCGCCCGCTTCGACGCCTGCTGCGCTTTCAATAAAACTCGTGGTAGAAGACGTACCCAACAGCGCCCCAACTGCCGTTGCACCAGAGTCCGCCAGTAATGCAGGTCGCAGGTTGGGCAATTTACCCTGCTTGTCCAGCAGTCCCGCGCGCTGCGAGACCGCAACCATCGTGCCCGCTGTGTCAAAAACATCAACCAAGAGTAAGGCCAAAATAACTGGCACCATCGACATTGTGAGCGCCGCTTCAAGATCAAACTGCAGGAAAACCGGCGCGATCGAGGGCGGTGTTGAAACCAGCCCTTGGAATTCAGTCACACCGAGTAGCCAACCCAGGATCGAAACACTCCCAATCCCGAAAATAATTGCGCCCACGAATCCCCGGGTACTCAGCACGGCAATCAAGATGAACCCGCCCAAACACAGCACTGCCTCAACCTGAGTCAGCGGCCCAAGGCTTACCAGGGTTGCCGGATTATCGATCACAATGCCTGCATTCTTTAGTGCAATGAAACCAATAAAAAACCCAATACCTGCTGAAATGCCATATTTGATATTCATCGGAATAGCATTAAATAGCCATTCTCGAATGGGCAGTACACTCAGAACGATAAAAAGGATGCCAGAGATCAGCACTGCGCCAAGCGCTGTCTGCCACGCATATCCCATGCCGAGCACGATGACGTAGCTGAAGAAGGCGTTCTGGCCCATGCCCGGCGCAAGGGCAATCGGATACCGGCCCAGCACGCCCATCATGAAGCTGCCGAATGCCGCGGCCAAACACGTCGCGACAAAAACAGCCCCAAAATCCATCCCCGCATCAGACAGGATAGACGGATTCACAACCGTAATATAAACCATGGCAAGAAAGGTTGTGCCCCCCGCCAATACTTCAGTCTTGGGGGATTGCGCGGCTTCGTGGTAGCCTAGATATTTTAGGATTCGTGCCACAGGTCACCCTCTTTTTAGACTATATTCCGCTAAGATATCAGTCTTTAACTCGGCGGCCTAATCGGTCTTGAGCCCTATTTCACTGCACAACGTTTTGGATTCCTATGGATAAGCATTTTATTTCCGCCGCCGATTTGCTCAGGGATTCGTTCCTCTTAGCAGAACAAATTTACGCGAGCGGCTTTCGACCTAATTTTATTGTTGGGGTCTGGCGAGGCGGCGCGCCCGTTGGGATCGCGGTTCAAGAATACCTTGAGTACAAAGGTCTCGAGAGCGATCACATCGCGATTCGTACAAGCTCTTACTATGGCATTGACTTGCAGGACAAAGACGTTCGCGTCCACGGCTTACAATATATTATTGACCGCGCCAATCACGATGATCACTTACTGATAGTGGATGATGTCTTTGATTCCGGCCGGAGCATTTCCGCAGTACTGCGTGAACTCAAGGAAAAGTCCCGACGTAACCTGCCCGAAACCATCCGGATTGCGTGCCCTTGGTTTAAGCCGAAAAAAAATCAGACCGAGGTTATCCCAGACTACTACGTTCATGAAACGGACCAATGGCTGGTTTTCCCACATGAGATTAATGGTCTAACCGAGGCTGAAATTCGTCAGGGCAAACCGGATATGGCTGATATCCTTTTCCCGAATTAAATCGTGCCCGAATCAGCCGCCGGCCTCGGGTTCAATCGTTATTAAGTAACGCATCAGTCGCGCCCGTTCGGCGCCAGTGAGTTTCGTCATATTACCAAGGGGCATATAGCCGGAACCGATCGCCGACGCGGCGCGCGTTTTCTGGCGCAACAGATCTTCTTGATCTGCAAAGTACAAGCCCCCCGGCGCTGTTGCAAAACCGGGATGCGTTGGCGCGGCGCTGTGACAGTTGGCGCAATGGGTCATCATGAGCGCATCAATCTCGGCCTTTGTGAGTACGGGCTCAATCGATTCCACCGTTGTGGTCAAAGCATTCGGTGCGTTGACGTCATCCAGCACCGGCGGGCGCAACAGCAGCATCGTCAGTGCGACCAAACCTGCCGCCATCCAAAGATAGCGCCAATGAAGAATATTCAAATGCCGTAAATTAAAAAAATGGCGCGCCACCGCGCCGGCCAACATCACCAAAAACAGACCCAGGAAATTCAAACTGTGCTGATAAAGCAACGGAAAATGCAAACTGACCATGCAAAACAAAACAGGCATCGTCAGATAATTATTGAAGAACGACCGATGCCGAGCGGCAAGCGTTAACGCCAAATCTGGATCTCGTCCCGCCTGAACGGCGGCAACAAAGGCTTTTTGTGCGGGAATAATACCGAAAAAGACATTGCCGACCATGATGCTACCCAGGACAACACCGACGTGGATGAACGCGGCTCGATTCGACAAGAGCTGCGTGGCAAGCCAGCACAGGATCAAGACCAGCACAATAATGAGCACCGCAAACAAACCGGTTCGTCGCGCCAAGGGACTCCGTATGAGTCCTTCATACAGGGCAAGGCTGCTCGCAATCAGCCCGAGGCTTACCCAAATCGCCTGGCCGGGGTCAGTCACCCATTTCCCTGTTCCGACTAAATAGGCATCGCTCCGCAGGTAATAGATCAGCGCCAGCAATGCCATACCCGTTAACCAGGTCGTGTAGGCCTCCCACTTTGACCAATGCAGCGTTGCCGGCCATTCGGGCGGCGCGAGGTTATATTTCGTGAACTGATAAACGCCGCCACCATGAATCGCCCAGAACCGGCCCTTTACAACATCATCCTCGGGGTCACTGATCAGGCTGCGATCCACCAAAACGAAGTGCAAGGACGCCCCAATCCAGGCAACCCCAACCAGAAGATGAAGCCAACGCAGCAGCAGTTCAAACCACTCTAACCAGTACGGCGCCATCATGACGCATCTGCCCGATAAGCCGGCTCGCCCAAAATACTGGTTTCAACAATGAGTTGTTCGTCACCCAAGGTCATATAAATAAACAGTTCGCCTTGCAGATCTTGAGCAGACTGCACTCGGCGCGCTATCAACGGAACCTGGGCCGGATCAATCATCACGAAGTCGGCTTCTTGCCCAACTCGAAAATCACCAATAAACCCCTCCAATGCGGTTGCCCGCGCGTTGCCGCGCGTAATCCGGTAGAACGCCTCGAACGGGTGCAGCACGTACTTTTGCAACTGACAGACCTTATACGCATCTGCCAGGGTTTTCAGCATGCTAAGACTTGTACCACCGCCAATATCGGAGGCGATCGCCAAGTCAACGCCCGCCGCCTGCAAAGCCTCAAAAGGCATTAAGCCGCTCCCCAGAAACAGATTCGACGACGGGCAAAAAACCGCCACACCGCCTGCGTCGGCTAAGCGCTGTGTTTCAGACTCAGTCAGATGAATACAATGTCCAAACAACCCGCCTTTCGGGACCAAGCCGTGGGCCTCATAACTTTGTAAATAATCCTGGTATTGCGGGTGAACCGATTTGATCCAGGCAATTTCCGCAAGATTCTCCGACAAGTGCGTTTGCAGCCAGACGCTCGGGTACTGTTGGACTAACAAACCGGTTTTTTCAAGTTGGGCACTCGATGAGGTGCCTGAAAATCTCGGGGTTAAGGCATATCCCAGACGACCCCGGCCGTGCCATGCGCGGATCAAGTCTTCGCTGTCTTGAGCGCCTGATTCGGCCGTATCCAAAATTTCGGCTGGTGCATTTTGATCCATCAACACTTTACCCGCGACCATGCGCAGTTGACGACGCTCGGCTGCCCCGAACAACGCCTCGACCGAATTGCGATGACTGGTGCAGAAGGCAAATGCCGAGGTTGTGCCATGGCGCAGCTGCAGGTCTAAAAACGTTTCGGCAGCGGCCTCCGAAAAGACCTGGTCGCTATACCGTGCTTCAGCCGGAAAGGTATAGTCATTCAACCAATCCAAGAGCTGAGCACCAAAGCTCGCCATCACATCCACTTGCGGGAAATGTAGATGGGGATCGATAAAACCGGGTAAAACCAACCGCGTTGGATAATGCTCGCAGTGTGTGAGGTCGAGTCCTGCTGTGATAAACCGTTCAGCAGGGCCCAAATCTAAAACCTTCCCCGCCTCAATCAGTAAGATCCCGTCTTCCCAATATTCTGGTTGATGCCATTGGTCAGTTGGCCAATGGAGTATTCGGCTTCGAATCAAACGCACGGTGTTAGCTCCCCCTGTACGTCGAGTAACCAAACGGGCTGAGCAACAACGGTACATGATAATGTGCCCGAGCGGTCGTTGTGTGGAACTGAACCGGAATCTCATCAAAAAACGTTTCAACCCCGCGCGCTGAAAAATAAGCGCCCACTTTAAAGCGCATTTCGTAGACGCCCTCGGTCAGCAGCAAATGGCCTTGCCACTCGCTAATCCGGCCATCGGCATCGGTGATTGCCTGAAGCTTTTGGCCCTCGGGACATTGCAACCAAACCAGAACGCCGCGCGCTGGTTCGCCCGAGTCCAAATCAAGGATGTGCGTCGTAATGGCAGCTTGAGTCATGTTATTTCCTTGGTTTGACGCGGCTTAATGTGAATAACCCGCGTGCGCTTGGCCTAATCGACATTGACGCGCCGCTCAAAAATCTTCAGTGCGCTTTGGGTAAATCTCAATCGAACCAGGCTTGCAATCGACGTGTCGTGATCTTTGATTGCTCGCTCGCCGCTCTTTGTAATTCATCAACCCGAGACCGACTTAGGCTCTGCTCCAAAACGCAGAGCATCTCCTCGGCTGACCGTCCCGATGCGCAAATAATAAAAATAAATCCAAACTGCTCCAAATAGACCTGATTTAGGCGCGCTAAGGTCTTGCGCGTCGAATCCTTTGCCGCATTGACGTGCCCTTGCTCTTGCATCGCCGTTGATTCCGGTCCGGCTTGAAGGGCTTGAGCATCGCCTATTTTCGGATGACCATCAAAGGCTTCGAGCCAATCTGCCTCGTGCGTTAACTGCCAGGCCTTGTCCGAGGCCGTCAGCAACGCCCTTTTATCGCTGAAAGGCCGCTGCGCCAGTACAGAACGCGCCCAAACTTGCGAGGAACAAACCTTTAAAAGTTCAATCAATGCATCGCCTTCAGCGAGCTGGTTAAAGGTTTCTAGCTGGTCTGACATTACGGCTTCCCCAATACAGCTTGGACCGACTTCCACGACACACCCACTCGCTTGCCGTCGTCTAGCAAGGACGGCTGACTCAATACCTCTGCTGCAATACTGATCGCAACCTCCATTGGCAACTTACCGCGCACTGCCGGCAAGCCAACCGGACACCGCCAGCGCGCATCCTCTTGCTCAGGAATACCATCACGGCGCAGGCGTGCTCGAAATCGATCACTTTTAGTTTTCGACCCAATCATGCCAATCGATGACAGTTCCGTCTCATCAAGTAACGTTCTTAGCAATCGGTAATCCAAGGCATGATCGTGGGTCAAAATGAGCACGATGGCATCCGCTTGAAGAGACTCGATCAGCATTTCGGGTTGTTCCAGCACGAGGCGTTGCACATTACCTGGGATCCTCTGAGGAAACTGCGCCGCCCGAGCATCCACCCAATCGATCCGTGCATCACATTCCGATAAAACTTGAACCACGGCCCGGCCGACGTGACCTGCACCAAACACCACCACAGAACGCTTTGATTCCGGAAAGGCTTCGAACAGGGCCGACACGCTACCACCACAGCATTGATTCGCTTTGCCAGCTAGCGGAAAGTGTTCAACGCACTGAACTGGTACACCTTGAGTGAGCAGGTCTCGGGCACGTGCGATCACCAAATGCTCTAATCCACCGCCGCCAATGGAGTCGAAGGTTTCCGTTTGCGTCACCACAATTTTACTACCGCCGTCCCGGGGCGTAGACCCTTTGGCCTGAAGTAAGGTCACGACAACAAAGCCTTCTGCGGCTTGATGGCACGCTGCAATCGCGGTTTGCCAGGATGTCATGCGGTGCTCCCTAATTCCGGCGCGTCCTTGCGCCCTGAGAACGCCCAATAAACTTGTTCGGGCGTCGCGGGCACCGCCAAATCTGGCAGGGGCTCGGATGGCCGCCGACAAGCATCCCGTAACGCGCACCAGACTGAAATCGCCAGCATGAGCGGCGGCTCACCAACTGCTTTACTATGAAAAACAGTGGCCTCTGGGTTGTCTTCTTGAAACAAGGTCACTTTAAAATGATCAGGGATATCAAACGCGGTCGGTATTTTATAATTTGATGGGCTGTTGGAAATGAGGTGACCGGCCTCGTTCCAAAGCAACTCTTCCGTTGTAAGCCAGCCCAATCCTTGGACAAAACCGCCCTCAATCTGCCCCTGATCCAATGCCGGATTAAGGCTTCGGCCCACGTCATGCAGGATATCCACTTGGCTGAGCCGATATTCGCCCGTTGTGGTGTCGACCACGACCTCACTGCAGGCAACGCCAAACGCATAATAATAAAAAGGCTGCCCCTTACCCGTTTCCCGGTCGAAATGAATATCAGGCGTTCTGTAAAAACCCGTCGCCGACAACGAGACCCGGTTCAAGTAGGCCGCTTGAATCAAATCAGACCAATCCCAGATCACATCGCCATGGCGAACCTTGCCACCAGAAAACTCACCGGGCCCAACCACATCGCCTTGGGCTATCAACGCAATCAATCGCGCTTTAATTTGATTGGCGGCATCCAAAGCAGCCATTGCATTCAGGTCTGTTCCAGACGAGGCTGCCGTGGGTGACGTATTGGGCACCTTGTCCGTTGCGGTCGCACTGACTTGAACCAGCGCTGTGCTCACGCCAAAGGCGGACGCAACGATTTGCTGCACCTTTGTCAGCAAGCCCTGACCCATTTCGGTACCACCATGGTTCAGGTGCACACTCCCATCTGAGTAGATATGGATCAGGGCGCCCGCTTGGTTGAGATGCGTGGCTGTGAAGGAGATACCAAACTTGACCGGCGTCAGCGCAAGACCCCGCCGTAAATAGGATTGACTGGCATTAAACCGAGTAATCGCTTGCCGGCGTTGTCGATAATCAGATTGCTCAATTAACTGATCCATCATTCTTCCCAACCGAAAGTCCGACACTTTCTGGCCATAGGGCGTTTCATCATTGCCAGGTCGATACAGGTTCCGCAGGCGCACATCAACCGGATCAAGATCTAAAGCATTCGCCATATGATCCATCGCGGCTTCGATCGTGAGCATCCCCTGGGGGCCACCAAAGCCGCGAAACGCCGTATTCGACACGGTATTGGTTCGGCAGCGGTAGCCAGTGATTTGCGCATTTTGAAGACAGTACGCGTTATCAGCATGAAACATCGCGCGATCGACAATGCTATCGGATAGATCTGCTGAGTAGCCGCAGCGCGCAGCCAAAGTAAGATCCGCCGCTTGGATTACCCCTTGGTCATCAAAGCCTAAGCGATATTCATTTTCAAAGTCATGGCGCTTACCAGTTTGGATCATGTCCTGCTGCCTAGGCATTCGATATTTAATCGTTCGCCCGGTACGACGCGCAAACAAAGCAGCAATGCAGGCCAGCGGCGCGGCTTGGGTTTCCTTGCCGCCAAACGCGCCGCCCATCCGACGAACGCTGACGGCCACCCGGTTCAGCGCAATGCCCAAGGTGCTTGCCACCAATTTTTGGACTTCGCTAGGATGTTGAGAGGAGATCAAAACGGCAACCCCACCATCTTCTGTAGGGCTCACTAAAGCGATCTGGCCTTCGAGATAGAAATGCTCCTGGCCGCGGATATGGAGCGCCCCTTGAACTTGCCTTGTGGC